>Ga0116221_1003105_pt1 | contig 10793 bp, 6 predicted proteins | sample Sb_taG_5_FD_88965 | JGI IMG/M metagenome (GOLD analysis project Ga0116221, IMG submission 88965) | Peat soil microbial communities from Weissenstadt, Germany - Sb_50d_8_FC metaG | ecosystem: Environmental > Terrestrial > Soil > Wetlands > Peat | place: Germany: Weissenstadt | collected 2010-09-21 | reverse complement strand
AGTGGTCGCGGGCCAGGGTCAACATCGATTACCACATCGCCTTCGACACCAACTTCTACAGCGTGCCCTATCAACTGGTGCATGAAATGGTGGACGTACGCTCCACGCCCACCACGGTAGAGATCCTGCACAAGGGCCAGCGCGTGGCTTCCCATCTACGTGGTCACGGCCACGGAGACGCGATCACGATTGCTGAGCATCGTCCCAAAAGTCATCAGGCGCACCTCGAATGGACGCCCTCGCGGCTGGTGCACTGGGCGCAGAGCGTCGGTCCGCACACCGCCCGTTTGATCGCCCGGATTCTGGAAGACAAGCCGCATCCGGAAATGGGCTATCGCGGATGCCTGGGGGTGATGCGCCTAACTGACCCAGCACCACTTGTAAACAGGTACGGCTTGCCGGCGGGCAAGAGCTATTTTTATCAGTCGAGGACGTTGTCTGGCGCGAGCCGACGCGCACGGGAAAGATGGACCTGGTGGTGGACTTGAACTTCCGGATGGACACCTCCACTTCGGTTGTGCCGAGCCTATCGACACCGGCGGCAATGAGCCGTTCGCGGCCTTTCAGGGTGGTGACGATCTGGACGACGATGCCGGGGGTTCGGAAGACCGCACGCTCCAGATCCACCACACCACTTGCGCTGACAATCACCGTGCTCGGATAGTCAGGCTTTCCGAGCACCGTTTGGCGATAGATCCTGTAAAATTCCGCGGCTTGAGAGTACATGAACTCCTCCGGGATCCATCGGTGACCGGGAGCGGTTGCGTGGAGCGTGCCAGAGCCCACCATTATCGCATCCGCGGAGGCCCGCAAAAGGCCCATTATGAAGCGATCAGCTTCATTGTGCCCGCTGATCTCACCACCACCGGCATGTCCCGGGATCTCGTAGCTGACCACGCCGTCCAGCGTGGACACAAAGTTCCCGATGACATACGGGCGGTCCTCAAGTGCCGCAGAAAAGCGCAGGTCTCCGTCGTAATACCGGTGAAGTTCCGATGGCAATATCGGTTCACCGGGAGACATCGCACGATCGAGCAACGTTCGGATCGGCTCCATGTCGAATCTGAGCCTCGGCTTAGAACGCCATCGCCTTCTGAGCACCACGCCGGCGGTCCACAAGGGATAGTAGCACGGCCAACTCCAAATTCCAGACACTCGGCGTACACGTATTGTTCAGCGCCCTCCTCCTGATTGTGGTGGGATCCCTCGCCGGCGAATGGATGAGCGTCCAAAACAAGCTCTCCGACGCCAACGCGTTCCTCTGGGGACATCAAGGCTACGAGTACGTCGACCTCGGCCGGGGCCGGCAGATCTTGCTGTTCGTTGGTCTGTTGATCTGGCCTGTCCTGGTGGTTTGGGCGCTCTTCCAGCCCTCAAGGTAAATGGCGAACACCGCAGTCTGCTCTACCTCTTCCTGCTTTTTGCCGGCGCGGTCGGGCTCTTCTACGGGGCGGGCCTGACGTGGGGACAGCACACGCACTCACCATCGTGGAATACTTCGCTGGTGGGTGGTGGGTCTCTGGGTGGAAGGTTTCTTCGAAGTCTTCGCCACTACCGTGATCGCGTTCTTCTTCACGCGCCTCGGCCTGATTCGTCTGGCCTTCGCTGCCAGATCGGCATTCTCTCGGCTACGATATTCCTTTCAGGCGGGATCATCGGCACCTGTGATCACCTGCATTTCTGACGCTGCACGGCCACGCTGCTTTGTTCGGAGTCTGCTGCATGCTGGTTGTCGGGCTGATGCTTGTTTGCTGACGGGCCATGGAACCTCGTGCCGCATGGAAAGAAGGATGGCACCGGTTCGCCTTCTGGGAACGAACGCCGATCTCTTTGTCATGTGTGTCGGCAATCTACCCCCTGTCGGACTGGCTCAGACCGGGGCCGGGCTACTGGTATGCGCGTAGCACCGAAATCCTCGGGCTGACGTATATTCAGATTCTCCGCTGGCTGCTCGTCGGGGCCGCACTAGTGTTCGGTAGCGCGCTCCGAGGAACGCTACCCGATGCCGTCCGCGTTCCCTCGGGCGACTAGGCATGTGGGCAGGTCTCTTTCCGGGACCCGCCCACTTCAGCCCTGAGACTCCGCCTCCTGCTCGAGTCCCGGCCGGTTCACAATCTCAACGGGTCGATCCTGGATTCTGACAAGCACCTGTGCGCGGAAGCGGGCCAGGTTCCGCGAAACCACCTCTCGCACTGTCCCCAGGCGTATCCGGTCGGAAAGAACGCGATGCCTTTGACGAGACTTGCGCAGTTGCCGGATGCCGCGCTGGACCGACTTCGCCTTCGCCCAGAAACCTCAAAACAACCCACTGATTCGGAGCGCCTTGTGCAGGTTGGTAGCCTGCGGGCCGACTGGCAGTCGGCCCGCGCGGGGGTTGGCCGGGGGACCCTCTGGGTCGCGCAGCTTGCCAAGCCAATGCCACTTACTTTGACTGTGGGGCGGACCCCGGGGCGGACTCCCGCATAAGCGCTAACCTAAGACTTGAAACAAAACTGCCTCTTCATGGAAAATCTGACTTTTTTTCTGCTACGAACGCGTGCGAGTCATCTACGCAATGTCCGGGTGCTTCTTGCCGAAGCCAGTCGCCTGTTCGAATGCGTGCGCCATTTGCAGGACGCTGAAGTCTTCGTTGTTGCGGCCGACTATCTGGACGCCAACCGGTAGTCCTTCAGGCGTAAAGCCACCCGGCACCGAGGCCGCTGGATTGCCCGTTGCCGAGATATACCAGCAGGACTTCATCCAGTCGATGTAGTTATCGAACTTTACGCCCGAGATCTCCGTTGGATATGGCGTGTTGACGTCGAATGGCGGCAACTGCGTGGTGGGCAGAACGAAGTACTCGTACTTTTCTAGGAATGCCTGAAAGCGCCGCCAGAGCTGGCCGTGGGCGGTCTCTGCGCGTGCGACGTCCACGCCGGTCAGGCGCAACCCTTCCTCGATCTCACCCTTCAGTGTGTCCTTGAAAGCCTTTGGGTGTTCACGCAGCCGTGCGCTGTACATATCTGCCGAATTCCATGCGCGCAGCACGCGAAACGCAATTTCGGCGGGAGCGAAGTCGGGCTCCGCTTGCTCGACGATGCACCCCAGGGATTCAAACGTTTGGCGATGCCCATCCACAATGGTGCGCACGCGCGCGTCGAAAGGCACGCCGCCCAGGTTCTTGAACCAGGCCACGCGCACACCTTTGAAGCCGCGGTCCAACGGGCGCGCGAAGCGTTCTCCCGGTTCGTTGATGGAGAGCGGCGCGCGGGAATCGGGTCCCGCCATCGTGCTGAGCACGAGGGCGAGGTCGGCCACGGAACGTCCGAGGCATCCGGAGGTACTGAGCGTGGACCAGCCGAACGCGGCTTTGGGGTTCGGCACGCGGCCGATCGAAGGGCGAAAGCCGACCACGTTGCAGAATGCGGCCGGATTGCGGAGGGAGCCGCCGGCATCGGAGCCATCGGCCACGGGCACGAGTCCGCAGGCTAGAGCGACGGCTGCGCCGCCGGAGGAGCCGCCGCAGGTCTTGGTCAGGTCGTAGGGGTTGTGGGTCGCACCAAAGACGGTGTTGAAGGTCTGCGATCCCGCGCCGAATTCTGGCGTGTTGGTCTTGCCGATGGCGATCGCGCCGGCGCGGCGGAGCCGTTCGACAATCAGATCGTCTTCGGTCGGGATGTTGTCTTTATAGAGCGGCGATCCAAAGGTGGTGCGGATACCGCGGGTCTCCACCAGGTCTTTGTGCGCGACCGGCAGGCCGTGCAGCGGCCCCAACTTCTGGTTGCGGGCCTGCATCTCATCTGCCTTCGCAGCGGCGCCGGCGGCCATCTCCGGCACCAGGGTCACGATGGCATTGACCTTCGGGTTTACACGCTCGATCTGCTTCAGGTGCGCGGCCAGCGCTTCGCGCGCCGACAGCTTCCTGGTGCGGATCAGCCGGGCCATCTCGACCGTGCTCGTGAAACAGAGGGCGGAAGCGGGGGCTTGAGCGTCCAGAGCGCTTGTGAAGAGAGGTACGGGAGCCAGCCCCAGTAGGGCTTCGCGGCGGGTTAGGCGGTTCTCGCTCATCGGTGTGAGTCTATCACGCGATGGAGTTCGCGCACGGGTGTTTTCGGCCGGACACGCGGAGCGATCTCGCACCGCTACGCGCAGCGCAAGCAGCGCTTGAGACGGCAGCAGACGGTTGGCCGGGTACTCGGAGAGAGCTCGGTTCCCGTGGAGGGCCGTTCCGGGCCGCTCTTTCCGAGTGGGCGGTCGCTCCTTCCCATCCGATGCCTGGCACACCGGCGTGCCCAACCGTTTAGCGGATGAATCGGTCGAAATCGGAAAGCCGCAGGCGCTTTTTGAAGTCCCCGCGTCCAGGCGCTTTCAGGTCTCCCACGACGGACAGCGGTTTCTGATCGCCCTCCCGGCGGAAGGCACCTCCACCTCCGCGCCGCTCACTGTTGACACCGATTGGCGGGCCCGGTTGGCAAAGTAAAATCCCTCATTCATGGGCGCCTTGTGGTTGTTTCTACCCCGCACCTGGATGGTCGCCATCCTTCCACTATCGGGGTACGGTGAGCGGTCAGATCTTTGGCTCGATGCCAATGGCCATTCACGGCGGACCGAATGCGTTGCTTGCAGCCCAGGTAGCGCTGCTGGCGATCAATGCCGACCGAACCGCATCGCAAGTCAGCCTGCTACACACCGACCGCCCTGAATCCGGAAGATACGCGGGTTGATCTGAACGGGAATGAACTCAGATTAGGCGTCAACGGTGAGTTGCCGCGGCTTGTAGACTTGCCCACGTATCATTCAGCCGCCGAGCAAGCGTCGACACGAGCGGGGGACGATCCCTTCGGGAGCGTCTCTGGCGGCAGAACCCGGGCAAGCGGCCGTCCCGAAGAGTCGGGACGCCGCAGGCACGAGTGCCTGCGCCAACATCGTTTCAACGACTTGCACGAAGGTTTCTGGAAAGTGTCCGACCCCGAGGGCCCCCGCACGCTGAGAGCGTACGCCACGGTTGGATACGAGACTGTATTTATGAAACGGTGTACTAAGCTAGGAAGGCGTTGTTTGGCGCCGCCGGGCTCAGTAAAGGAGGACCAGGAAATGGCTTCAACGAAAGACGTTCTCGAACACCACATAGAGTGTTTTAGGGAGGGCGACCTCGAGGGTATCCTATCTGACTATGCGGCGGATGCCATCCTGTTTACGCCGGACGGACCGCTCAGGGGAGCCGACGAGATCAGGCCGTTGTTTCAGGCGATGTTGGTGGAGTTTGGAAAACCTGGCGCGGTGCTCAGCATGAAGCATCAGTCTGTCGAGGGCGACTATGCTTACGTGCTGTGGACCGCCGAGACTGCCGACAACGTGTACGAGCTGGGCACGGACACGCTCGTGGTGCGAGACGGCAAGATCGTGGCCCAGTCATTCGCCGGCAAGATTACGCCCAAGCGCTGAGAACACACCTCCATTCCGGGAGCCGCGCGACCAAGCGATCCATCTGACCGGCTGCGCCGGCAGCCGCTGATGCTTCTTATTGTCTCAATAGGAGGAGCCAGGGTTCATCCCGGCAGATTCATCAGTTTTGCCAGGGCGGGCCACCTGGGAGTGGGCCGGAGCAACGGTCCCAGGACCTTCACGAATTCCGGATACCGCTCTGCGATCGCTTGCTCGGCCCACTCCGCGGCGCGATCGAATTCCCCGGACGGTGCGTGAAAAACCGCCATCCCGGTCGGAGCCCCGTATGCCTTGCCAGGCCGGAGTTTTTCGAGCAGCGGGTCTGCACGGCTCCTGGATCCGGTGCGAACCAATAGCGCCGCCAACTGTCCGGCAATGACATTCGCCCAAGGCGTCAATGCATACACCCTTTCGGTCAACGCCAGCGCTTCCTCAAAGCGCCCTTGCTGCGCGCAGATTGCACCTAGCGTGTCCAAGGCTGGCGGGAAGTTCTCGTCGAACCCCAAGACCTCCCGTAATTCTGCTTCGGCGTCCTCCAGCCTGCCGGCGTTTCGCAGGCCCCTCGCCCAATGGTGACGGTACAAAAGATTCAGCGGATCCCCCTCAAGACCCCAAGCCATTGCGTCGACCGCTTCGACGGGGCGGCCGATCGGCAAGAGGTAATGGTTCCCGTACCAAAAGCGGATGTCGCGGGAGACAGGTTCGCGAGCCATCGCCAAACGCCATTGCCGTTCCGCCTCGTTCCAGTCGTAGGAGAAGGTGCCGGCCCACACTCCCAACAGGGCGTGAGCTTCAGGTAATGACGGATCGAGGCGCAACGCCTCTTCTTCCGCTGCTTGTGCTAATGGGATGACCTCGCGTGCCGGCCTGAGGCCAAGGTGCGCGAGCATCGAGTAGTGACCACCCAACAACATGTGCGGCAGCGCGAATTCCGGATCGAGCTCAATGGCGTGGTCCACGGACTCCTTGAACCGGGCCTGCGACTCCGACGTCCCCTTGAACCAGTGGCATCGAGCCTTGAGGTATGCCTCGTACGCGCGAAGATCGGGTTCGTGACGCCGGGGCGCCGCGGCCTCCGGGGAAAGCTCCATCCGGAGAGCCGTGGCGATGGCTTGCGTGATCTCATCCTGGATCGCGAAAATGTCCGTCATCTCGCGGTCGTAGCGCTCCGACCAGAGATGAAATCCATCGCTGACCTTGATGAGCTGCGCCGTGACGCGGATGCGGTTGCCCGCCTTGCGAACACTTCCCTCGAGAATATGCTCGACGTTGAGCCTCCTGCCGATCTCTCCGAACTCTACGTCCTTTCCCCGGAAAAAGAAGGAGGACGTGCGGCCGGCGACCTTCATGCCAGGCACGTGGGCCAGCACATTGATAATCTCCTCGGCCAGACCGTCGCTAAAATACTCGTTCTCTTTGTCCGCGCTCATGTTGGCGAACGGCAGTACCGCGATCGAGGGATGCTGTTCCGCATGCCTGGTGGGACATTGATCGAGGGCCGCTTTCAGCTCTGCCGCGCTTTGAAAGCGCTGCGCGGGATCCTTTGCCAGGCATCGCTTCACGATATCCGCGGCAGGAGACTGGAGCGGGGCGGGCTCCCGGTATACCACGGCGTTCAGCGTCTCCAGGAAAGAACGGCCCTCAAAGGCACGGCGCCCCGACAGCAGTTCGTACAGAATCGCTCCGACACTGAAGATATCCGAGCGCTCATCCAGTGCCTTGCATTGCGCCTGCTCGGGTGACATATAGGCTGCCGTGCCCACTACAGTGCCTTGGGCGGTTTGGGTGACGTCCGGGGCGGCCTCAGCCTTCAGCTTTGCCAGCCCGAAATCTAGCAGCTTGGCGCCGGTTGCCGTCGCCAGGATGTTTGCCGGCTTAAGGTCGCGATGCAGAATCCCTCTGCGGTGCGCGGCTTCGAGTGCACTCGCGATCTGGATCGCGACCTTCAGCGCATCCTCATATGGCAAAGGCCCCCGGAGCGCTTGTCCCTCGATGTACTCCATGACCAGGTAGTCGGGCCCGACGTCATAGAGTACGCAGATATTCGGATGATTCAGTGCGGCGATCGCACGCGCTTCCATTTCGAATCTTGCGGTGTGCGGTCCCTTCAGACGCTTTATGGCAACAACCCGGTCGAGCCGGGTATCGCGCGCCTTCCAAACCTCGCCCATGGCGCCTTCGCCAAGGCGGGAAAGGATCTCGTAGGGGCCCAGTCGGTCACCTGCTGAGACTGGCATCACGATCAGCTTATCGTATCAACGGGCTGTACGGCGTTCCCCGGCTGTTCTTGGCAACCGGCTGCCAGGCTCACCACCGTAAGTTCGGGGTACCGGATCGGCCGGCCGCGCCGAACATCACTCCTTCGCCCGCGCCAGCGCCATCGAGGCGTACGCCGTCGCGGCGTCACTCATGAACTTCCCGATGTCCGTCGAAAGGTCCCGTTGCTTATTCAGCGAATACGCCAGCCAGCGGCCTTCCGTTTTGTCCTGATTTTGTTCCAGCCAGGCCAAGCCCCGTTTCAACTGCGGCCGATCGCGCGGGACGCCCGCCTCCTGCAGCACGAACGCGACCACCCCGGTGGCATAGCCATCGCTCTTGCTCTCGAGCGGCGTATCGTCATGCCGCTTCCATCCGCCCACGAAGTTGGAGAGACTGAAGCCGCCGTCCGCCTGTTGCTTGCCGAGCGCTTCCTCGATGATGGCCTGCTGCTGCTCGCGGGTCAGGAGCCCGGATACCTTGGTCGACGCCCACAACAGAATCACGCGATCGATCAGGATCTGCGACCCGCGCTCCCGCACCAGGTACTCGCGCAGCAGATTCAAGCCATCCTGAATCTCCGGAGCGGAGCGGTAGTTGCCGGGCGCTGTCCCCACGGCCAGCGCGGCGAGCGTGGATCCCCAGTACTGCGAATCGCCCTCCCACGGCGAATTGTGGAATTGCAGCCAAGCAAACCCGCCCTTGGCGTCTCCCGTCTTCAGTTGCTCCGCCCACATGTTGTCCAGCGCCAGGCGCGCATCGGGGCTGAGCTTGCCGGAAGGGACGTCGTAACCGGCCAGGATCAAGGCGTTCATGATGGACTCGGTCCCTCGCGATTCCGCGGTCTTGGGCACTCCTCGCTTCGCATCGGGGTAGAACGGCTCGACCTCTTTCCACATGCGCACGCGCTTCGTGACGTTCTCCAGAAGCTTGCGTTCGTTGGGCGACGGGCCCTGTTCCCCCAGGGCCGCCCGCAGTGCCGGCCGGCCTATGGCGTAGGGCAACGCGGTGTGACAGGACACGCAGAACGTGTCGTGATCGCGTGCGGACTGCGGCCAGGTGATCCACCAGGCGGCCCGCCCATCGAGATAAGCGGCGGCCGCCTTGCTCCAGGAAGCGGAAGTGGAAGAGGAATCGGCCGCCGGCAGGCTGGCCGCCAGGCACAGGGCCGAGATGAGGGTTCGCAATACGACTTTCTTCATGTTGACTTACCTATTGTGAATTTACCACTTGCATGACGCTGCGCCAGATGAACTGGACTTCCTGGTACAGAGAGTCTTCCTTCAGCCGCTCGTCATCGCCGTGGGCGCCGCCGCCTCCGGCCACTTCTCTTTCGTCGATGATCGGCCCGAAGCCATAGGCCTGGACGCCTTTGGCGCGCAATTGCGCGTTATCGGTTGCGCCGGTGAGCATCGAGGGCAGCGTGATCGCGCCCGGAAACATCTCCCGCTGGGTGGCCTCGAAGGCGCGAAACATGGGGTTGTCGATGCGCGACGGCGCGCCCGGCTCACGCCCGCCCGCTCGGCTCGGCACGATTTCCACCGCCGGGTCGTTGATCAGCTTCTTCAGCCAGTCGTAAAACTTGGGCATATCCTCATCGGGAAGCGCGCGAATATCGAGCGTCGCCTCGGCTTCCGAGGGAATCACGTTGGAGCGGAAGCCGGCCTTCAAGATAGTCGGCACCACCGACGTCCGCAGAATGGAGTAGTGGGTCAGCTCATGTTCGGCAAAATATGCCTGGATGGCCGCGGTGCGCGCCGGGTCCGTGAGGTGAGTGTAGCGGTCGGCCGCTTCGGGAGTGCTGACCGTGGCCAGTCGCTCGAAATATGTCCGCGTGGTGTCGTTCAGCCGCATGGGGGGCTGGTTGGCAGAGACCTTCCACACGGCCTGCGCCAGGTGTGCAACCGGGTTGTCGAGGCGCGGACGCGACCCGTGTCCGGCCTGCCCGTGCGCGACTAATCGGACCCCGCGCGGCACCTTCTCGGTGGTGGCGATTTCCACGGTTCGCACCTGCCCGTCGCGGGAAATGGCGGTCCCGCCTTCGGTGAGCGCGTACTCGCAGGCGATCTCGTCCCAGTGCTGGTTGACCATGAAGCCGATGCCGACCCTGGAGTCGCCCTCTTCACCCGCCTCTCCCAGAAAGATCACGTCGCGATCCAGCGGCACCTTGAGGCGCTTGAGCAGCAGCGTCACCATCAGGACGCTCGCAACCTTGTCTTTGTCGTCGATCGAGCCGCGGCCGTAGACGTAGCCGTCTTTGCGCAGGGCGGCGAACGGGTCCACCGTCCACTTTTCGCGCTGCACGCCCACCACGTCCAGATGGCCCATCAGCAGGATCGGCCTTTTCGACCCGTTGCCTTTCAGGCGCGCAATCACATTGCCGCGTCCGGGCTCCAGCTCGAAAATCTGTGCCGGAATGCCCTCGCGGTCGAGAGCTTTCTTCAGGTATTCCGCCGCTTTGGTTTCATTGCCCGGCGGTGAGCTGGTGTCGATGCGGATGAGATTGGAGTAATGCTCGAAAATCTCGGGCCGCAGTTGATTCCAGTCGACCGCGTACTTGTCGGCCGCTTGAAGGAAAGGGCTCGCTAACGTGGCGGCCAACAGGGCGAGGTAGGGAAGTTGGCACCGCATTGGTCAAGCATATCATGTGGGGCAGGCGCCTTCGCTCAGCTCTCCACGATGCTAAAATATCCATGCTTGATGGCAACGTAACCGGACTCGATCGTGTCTGAACGCTCCGACATGAACCCGACCCGCAGGGATTTCCTCTCCACCGCCGCCGCCTTCTTTCTCGACCCGCAAGCCCCGCCCGATCTCACGCTCCAGATCGGGACCGTGGATGTCGCCATCGCTCCCAAACGCACCATCCGCACGGTCGGCTATAACGGCTCGTTCCCGGGCCCGGTTCTGCGCTTCCCCGAAGGCCGCACCGTGACGGTGGACGTGGTCAACAACACCGCCACGCCGGAGCTGGTTCACTGGCACGGCCTCTTCACTCCGATCGACGCCGACGGCTCCGCCGAAGAAGGCACGCCGATGGTCCCGGCTCACGGCCAGCAGCGCTATACCTTCGAGCCGCGGCCATCCGGCACGCGCTGGTATCACTCGCACGT
>Ga0116221_1003104_pt1 | contig 10794 bp, 10 predicted proteins | sample Sb_taG_5_FD_88965 | JGI IMG/M metagenome (GOLD analysis project Ga0116221, IMG submission 88965) | Peat soil microbial communities from Weissenstadt, Germany - Sb_50d_8_FC metaG | ecosystem: Environmental > Terrestrial > Soil > Wetlands > Peat | place: Germany: Weissenstadt | collected 2010-09-21 | reverse complement strand
CTGCCACCTGCTTTGCCATTTCGCCCTCAGGACAGGTCGAAGCAAGCCTTGCCGCCGATCGTCGATTGAGTCAGTTTGCCGCTGAACGGCGTCCAGCGTTTCTCGCCTTGCCCGAAGTCGCGGTCACCAGCGACGATTGGCCTTATCTCTACCACCAGGGACACTGGATCCCGGGCATCTTCTACCTGCTCAGCGCGCTCGTCATTTTGCTCGCGGCCGTCCTTTATTTTCAGATTCCCGAAGCCCGCAGCCGCGTTCCTTCTCTCTTCTTCTTCAGCATGGGCGCCGGATTCCTGCTCCTGGAAACGCAAGTCGTCAGCCGGCTGGCTTTGTATTTTGGGACCACCTGGCAAGTCAACGGCATCGTGATCGCCGCCATTCTCTCGGCGCTTCTCCTCGCCAACTTCGTCATTGAACGACGCAAGAATGAAAAAGAACAAAGCGCGTGGCCGCGCGCCTGGACTTCGATCGGGATCCTCGCCGGCATCGCCTGCGCCTACTTCGTACCTTTCAATCGCATTCCCGGCTCGGCGGCATTGGTCGGCTCCTTCGCCGCCCTCGTCTTCGCCATCCCGGTTTTCTTTGCCGGATTATTGTTCGCCTCTGAATTCCGCTCGGCGGACTCTCCTGCCGCAGCTCTCGGCAGCAACATGCTCGGAGCCGTCGTCGGTGGCCTGCTGGAAAACCTGTCGCTGATCATAGGAATGAAGGCGCTCCTGCTGGTAGCCGCTCTCTTGTATTCCCTGGCCGCCCTGGGCTTCCTCGGACTGCCATCACCGCGGGCCCGCCAACCGTAGAGACGCAGCTAGCCGCCTGTGGTGAAACTCAAGCGCGCAAATCCAGCGCCTAAAGGCGCACTCATAAGGCAGGGCTTACGGCATGCCTGAAGGCATGCCCTGATACGAATCGGACTTGCGCCACGGGTTGCTAGCCGTCTCAGGCCGCGGAAAAACTCCGGCATCATATCAGGGCATCGCTCTAGAAGAAAAGGGGGCAGCGCAAGAAACGTCATGAAGAACAAGAGGGTGGTTTGCCAGAAGCCAATAGCCAGGAGCTGAAAACTGACAGCTGAGAGCTGACAGCTAAAATCAACCCCGCAGCGCAGCCTCTCTCGTCAGAAAAAACCCGAAGTCTTCACCAGCGCAGCCCAACCGTGATGGGCATAACGATGGTCTTGCCGTCGCTCTGATAAGCGCGATGGTAGCGCCATTCGCCGTAGAGCTTGGCATTGTGGAGATGGTTCAGACGATAGGTCAATCCGCCGCCGTAGTTGAAGCCGCCCGCGACCTTGGAGTACGAGGACAGCCATTGCTGGCCCTGAAGGACGCCGTTGAAGCAGTCAATACCCCACCAGCGAGTCCATGTGGGTTCGCAAGTCGGAAGGCCCGTGAGCAATTCTCTGTTCGCCGAAACGCTGCGCCGATAGAAACCTAAGCCGAAAATTCCGTATGCGCCAAGTTTGCCGAAATGGCGGGGCACGGTGACGATGCCGTCCAGACTTACCGACTGCATATTTCCGCTGGCGTCGTTCAGGCTCTGACTCTGGCTCACGCTGGGTTTTAAGTTGAGGTCGTAGTACATGTATTCGGCATCCATGCCGAACAAGCGGCTGAAGTTCATGCCGCCTCCGAGCACTCCTTGGAAAGAGTTCCCGACAAAAGAGGCAACCTCGCCGCGGCCCATGCCAAGCCCGCCGCCAGCGGTAAAGTTAAAACGATTGAAATCTGATTGTGCCGAAGCCGATGCGATGAGCCCGCAAAAGGCAAGTAAGAAGAGTATCCGATTCCTCAATCTCGATCTCCTGTTTCGTAGACCCAAGGTCGTAAAACCAAAGCTCGTAGAGCCACGCTCGTCAAGCCATAATTCTGCCACGATCGCTGTTCTTCACTTAGATGCGCGTGCAGAAAGCGAAAGCCAGCCTTTTTCCCGACCGTCAGTTGCCCCCGGCGGCCGGCCGGGGCGCGTGGCTGATCTTCCCTAACAAAACCGGCCAGTACTCGCGGAGCATGTTTCCACCCGTGCGGCTTGCCAAATCCAGACCATAACGAAACAAAGTATCTCCGACGGTGCGGTTCCGATCCGGCCAGTATACGTTCGCCAGTCCCTCCGCCATCAGCGGCCCGCCCAGCCTGGACCAGGCGACGACCTCACGACCGTCGTCGTTGCGCATGATGAAGACCCGCTGCAACGAATACTTCATGGCGTGAAAAAAGGGTGGATGAATCTCCGCATAGAAACGCGGATCCTCGTGCAGCGCGGAAGCCAGCACAAACGTCCCGAAGAATTCGCCGGACGCCTGCCGGGCCATATCGGACCCGAAGCGCTTGCCGTATCCACCCCACTCTTGTCCGAAGCCGGTTGGCGAATCAGTCGCCTGGCCGACCGCCGAACCGAGCGCTGCCCATGTGAACGAGTCCACGGAAACGCTGTTGTCCACGAACAGCTCAAATTTTCGCCCCGCCGAAAGCCGTTCCGTACTGTAAGCGATGTCAGGGAAAACGATGGACTTCTTCTGCAGCAGATTGTACAAGGCCACGGCCGCAGGTGGCTCCGAAGCACTCGGAGCCTGACCGGCAGGAGGTTGCGCGGCCGGTGAAGGGCTGGCCTGCGTCTGAAGCTGCGGCTTCGGCGTTTCCTGGGCGGATACCACAGTTGTCGAACCGAACGCGATCACTCCGAAAACAATCAACGCCCACAGCGGCGGTGCCAGGGAGAACGCCTTGTCGCACTGCGTGACGAGCATCGTCCCAGAGATGCTGATTTTCTGGCGAGACAGCATCGCTAGAGATTACCCAATCACAAGGCCGGCGGCAAACGCTTACAATCAGGTTTCAAGGTTTCAGAGTCTCTAAGTCTGAACCAACATCTGACATTGTCGGAACGTTCAAACCTTGAAACTTTGAAACCTTGAAACTTTGAAACCTGCTTCACGCGACTTCTCCGGCCCGAGCCACCAGGTACTCCAGCAGTTCGCCAACGGTCAGGCCCGCCTTCAGCAAATCAATCATCTCATCCGCGGTGACCCCTGTTTGTGCGCCCAACGCGACAATCTTGGCAACTGCGCGCTGCAGCACTTCTTTCTGCGCAGCGGTGAGCGACTCGGGTAGATCATGGCTTATGGCTGCGGTCAGATGCAGTTCTGTCGTCATTCGAGTACTCCACGGTCTTGCCACGGCGATGGTTTGAGTGCCATGCGGCCACATCGTTCCCGGAACCAGAATCCGGCCAGCAATACCCATTTGTGGCACCGGATTGCGGCACCGAACCTTGGATATGATCGCCAATCCAGCCGGTCCGCGCTGTGATGCAGCTTACGTATATGTGTGATGGAATGGACGGGCCGGGCTCCCCATGGTTTTGAGCCTTCTTGTGTGGGGACGGGGCTCTGCCCCGTCCAAGCGGGGCACAGCCCCGCTTCCACACGGTCGTAGAAGAAGAGCGTCGGGCTTACGTGATTCTGGAACGGGACACAGCAATCGTGAATATGGTCCAGCGTGAATATGGCCTAGCGCACCGCCGTGGCCGCGCAGTGTTGATCGAAGGCGGCTTTCAGGTCGGCGGCGATGGCGGAGGCGACGCGGGTTTCGATCTGGTGGCGCTCCATCATGTAGACCAGTTTGCCCTCGCGCAGAATCGCGATGGAAGGCGACGATGGCGGGTACCCAGTGAAATAGGAACGGGCGCGCTCCGTCGCTTCGTTGTCCTGTCCTGCAAATACGGTCGCAATCTTGCCGGGCTTGATCGCATTCTGCAGCGCCAGGCGCACGGCGGGACGCATGCGGCCGGCAGCGCATCCGCAAATGGAATTCACCACCACCATGGTGGCGCCGGGTTCGTTCTGCACAAAGCGGTCAACGTCAGCGGCGCTGCGTAGCTCTTCAATTCCCAGACGCGTCAGTTCTTCACGCATCGGGATCACCATAATTTCGGGATACATGGGCTCTCCTGTATTTTTGTTCCTATATCGATTCGCAATCGCGATTCGAAATGTAGCTGCGTTCTCAATATGCCTGCCGAGGCAGACATGAGATGCTCAACTCGATATAGAGCGAAATTAGCACCATGACGATTCAGGAAAACGTTCCGCTGGCGCCACTGACCACCTTGCAGGTGGGCGGGAGGGCACGCTACTTTGCGGAACTGCGGAGAGAAGACGAGGTTCGGGAAGCCGCGCAGTTCGCGAAAAGCCGCGAGTTGCCGCTGCTTGTGCTGGGCGGGGGAAGCAACCTGGTGGTCGCCGACTCGGGTTGGCCGGGGCTGGTGCTGAGAATCGCAATCGGCGGCATCGCCAGTCCACGTACAACCAGCCCAGGCGCAACCGACGCCACAGGTAACGCCGTGCTCTTCAGCGTGGGCGCAGGCGTCAACTGGGATGACTTTGTCGCCCAGACGGTCGCGCAGAATTGCGCGGGAGTCGAGTGCCTGAGCGGTATTCCGGGCAGCGTCGGAGGCACGCCGGTGCAAAACGTTGGCGCCTATGGGCAGGAAGTCGCCGCCACGATCGAATCGGTGCGCGTTCTCGACTTGAAAGAAGACCGCATTGTGGTTCTGCCCAGGCCGGCGTGCGGTTTCCGTTATCGCGCCAGCATCTTTAACAGCACGGAACGTGGACGGTACATTATCTTGCGGGTGAATTACCGGTTGCAGCGGGGTGGGGCTCCGAGTTTGAAGTACGCCGATTTGCAAAAGTATTTTGCCGGGCGTGTGCAGGAGAGCTTTCCCGAACGCCCCGCCGGGAAAAAGACGCCGCCATCGCTCGCCGAAACGCGCGTGGCGGTGCGCGAAATACGGCGAAGCAAGGGAATGCTGATTGTTCCCGGAGACGACGATTGCCGCAGCGCCGGATCGTTCTTCAAGAATCCCGTGCTCAGCGAGGCGCAGTTCAAAGAGCTGGCCGAGCGCGCCGCATCGAAGGCGCTCGAGATTCCCAGCTATCCCGCGCTCGATGCGCAACACAAAGTTTCGGCGGCATGGCTGGTGGAACACGCGGGGTTCTCCAAGGGATATGCCGCGGGAGCGGCCGGGATCTCGCACAAGCATGCGCTGGCGCTGATCAACCGGGGAGACGCGAAGGCGAGCGATATTGTCGGGCTGAAGGATGAAATCCAGCGTGGCGTGCAGGAAGTGTGGGGGATTCTGCTCGAACCGGAACCGGTGTTCGTAGGATTTTGAGCTGAGGTTGGTGTAGGGACAGCCGCCCTCGGCTGTCCAGCGGGGCGAAGCCCCGCCACGCCGTGAGTGCAAGGATGAACAAACGAGAACCCGGGCGAGCTGCGCTCGCCTGGACAGCCGAGGCGGCTGTCCCTACGCATAAATAAAGGGCGGCACATCCCGGAGCGACGGGGCCCCCATGCCGGCCCAGAGGTGTCCGCTACCGCGGGATCCGCCCGGTTGATTCATCGGCCAGTTCGCGCGCTCGCGTGAAAATCTTTCGGAACATCTCTTTGGTTAGCTTGCCCGTCTGGGTGTTTTGGTTGGAGGGGTGGTAGGAAGCTAAGAGGACGCGCCCATCGGGCAGGGCGTATTCGCTGCCGTGGCGGAATTCATACTCCCGCTTGCCGGCGATCAGCTTTCTACGCTGCAGATAGTTGAGATAGGCTTCGAATCCGATTTTTCCCAGAGCAACGATGACGCGCAGATCTTTCAGTCCCTCGATTTCGCGCTCCAGAAACGGAGCGCAGTTAGCCAGTTCCTCGGGCAGAGGCTTGTTGTCTGGAGGCGCGCAGCGGGCGGCGGCGGTTATGTAGAGACCGGTCAAGACCTGGCCATCGTTGCGGGCGGTCGCAGTGGATAGGAGGGCGAACCCGGTTTCGTGCAACACCGGGTACATGAAGTTGCCGGAGGCGTCTCCGGTGAACGGGCGGCCGGTGCGATTAGAGCCGTGGGCGCCGGGAGCGAGTCCGAGCACAAGGACGCGGGCATGGGGATCGCCGAAGCCGGGAACGGGCTTGCCCCAGTATTCGCAGTCGCGGTAAGCGCGGCGCTTCTCGCGGGCAATCTGCTCGCGATATTCGACGAGACGCGGACAGCGCGTGCAGGCGATGACTTCGGTGTTCAGAACTTTGAGCCAGGTAGGGCCGACCATTCGTTCTATTGTAGTGGCCGCTATTGTAGTGGCGGCTATTGTAGTGGCGGCAAACTCTGCGCCTATAATGTAAGGAGTTCTGAGGCCAGCCCAACTCTTGGACCGTCGACGATTTCTTGGTCAGGCTTTATTCGGGGCGGTGGGGTTAGGCGCCGTCGCCACAGTGGATGGGTTCCTGATCGAACCGCATGCTCCTGTCGTTGACGAGATCAGCATTCGCCTGCACAGTTTGCCGGAAGCATTCCATGGATTTCGCATCGTCTTTATGGGCGACATGCACTTTGGACCGTACGCAGGGAAGCCTCAGGTTGAACGCGCCGTTCGACTTGCCCTCTCGCTAAAACCGGATCTCACCATTCTTAGCGGCGATTTCGTTTCGCACCCGCTTGCTCTGCCCAATGGACCGGAGGGCGCCAGTCACGCCGAGCCATGCGCCGAAGTCCTGCAGCAGTTGACCGGGACTTTGCCAGGAACTCGGGTGGTGTCGGTTCTCGGTAACCACGACCATTGGAACGGTCCCGATGCTGTCGCCGATGCACTCGATAGCCATGGTCTCAAGGTTTTGCGCAATCAGTCTCTGCCGCTGGAACGAGATGGTCGGCGAATCTGGATCGTGGGCGTCGACGACGTTTATGCACATGCCAATGACCTGGATAAAGCGCTCGAGAGAGTTCCCGCAACCGAGACCAAGATCGTCGCCGTGCATGAACCCGATTTTGCCGATCGGACCGCAAAGCATCCTGTCGATCTTCAGTTATCCGGACACTCCCATGGTGGGCAGGTTAGAATTCCCGGTTACGGCGCTCCCATCCTGCCGCATCTCGGGAGGAAGTACCCGATTGGTCTGAACCGGGTCCGCGACCTGCAGGTTTACACGAACCGCGGGATTGGCGTTGTGTTTCCTCCGGTGCGTCTGAACTGCTCTCCCGAAGTCACCCTGATTACTTTGGTGGGCAGGATATAACCTCCGCCGTTTGACGTTGCTCTTCGGGAGTCTTTACACTCAAGCTTACGGCACAAGGCGTCGCCGCGGAGCCCCTTCCCTCCCGACTCTGCTGCCGCTGCCGCACGGGAAAGGTAATTGTGAGCCCTGCTGAGATCAAAGATAGTACGAAGGAAAGCGCGACCAAGGAAAGCGCCACCAAGCGCGAGATCGCGGTTGAGATTCCGGTCGAGGATGTCAACCGCCAGACCGATTCGCTGATCCAGAAATATCAGAAGGTGGCGCGCATTCCCGGCTTCCGGCGCGGCCATGTTCCGGCGTCGATTATTCGCCAGCGTTTCTCGGAAGAGATCAAGACCGACATGGTCGAGGCGCTGATCCCGCGGTTCTTCCGGCAGGAGGCCGAGAGGCTGAGCCTGCATCCGGTATCGCAACCGCGGGTGACGGACCTGCACCTGCACGATGGCGAGCCGCTGCGCTTCAAAGCCGCCTTTGAGGTGCTGCCGGAAATCAAGCTGGAAGGCTACAAGGAGCTGCGCGCCGATAAACCGGAGATCGCGGTTTCCGAGGCCGATGTGGAGCAGGCGCTCGCCGATCTGCGCGAGCGTCATGCCAGTTTCAATCCGGTGGAGGGCCGCGCCCTCGCCGATGGCGATTTCGCTCAGGTCTCGCTCGATGGCAATCCGAAGGCCGAACAAAAGACTGACCAAGGAAGGACCGGCGAAGGAAAATCCGACCAAGGAAAGTCCGACGAAGGCCAGCCCGTCCACATGGATGAAGTGCTGGTCGAAATCGCGGGCAAGAACACCATGCCGGAATTCACCGAACACCTGCGCGGCACGAGCGCCGGAGATGAGCGGACCTTCGACGTGAACTATCCGGACGACACGCAGGATAAGCGCCTGGCGGGGAAGACGTTCAGTTATGCGGTGAAGGTACAGTCGATCAAACAGAAGAGTCTGCCGGAACTGAACGACGAGTTCGCGAAGCAACTGGGCGAATTCCAGACCATGGACGATGTGCGCAAGGCGATCCGGGAGCAAATGGAATCCGAGCGCAAGCGTGAAGCCGAACGTGCCGCCAAGGAAAAGCTGGTGGGAGAACTGATTCAGCGCAACGATTTTGAAGTTCCCGATTCGCTGATCGAACAGCAGATCGACATCCGGCTGGAGCGGGGACTGCGCGCGCTGGCGGCGCAGGGCCTGACCGCCGAGCAGATGAAGAAAATGGATTTGCAGCGTCTCCGCGCGGGCCAACGCGAGCAGGCGATTCACGATGTAAAAGCTGCGCTGCTGCTTGAAAGAGTGGCAGCGGAAGAGAATATCCAGGTCAACGATGAGGAGTTCGATCGCGAACTCGAATCGCTGGCCAGACAATCAAAACAGACGTCCGAAGCAGTACGCGCTCGTTTGACACGGGATGGGGGCCTCGATAGAATCCGAACCAGAATCCGCAACGAAAAGACCCTCGATTTTCTGTATCACCAGTCCGCGTAATTGATAATTAATGATGCGGACCATTTCGATCCTCCCCAGAGCCGACGAGACCGACTTCCGGGCAGGAGTGTGGAAAGGGTGAACGTGAACACGAAAGACCCACAAATGATGCTGGTACCGATGGTGATCGAGCAGACCGGCCGGGGCGAACGGGCCTATGATATTTATTCCCGTCTGCTCCGCGACAACATCATCTTCATTGGCACGCCGATTGATGACAATATCGCCAACCTGGTAATCGCCCAGATGCTGTTCCTGGCGCAGGAAGACCCGGAGAAAGACATCCAGCTCTACATCAATTCGCCGGGCGGGTCGATCACGGCGGGCATGGCGATCTACGACACCATGCAGTACGTGAAGAACGACGTGACCACGATCTGCATCGGTCAGGCGGCTTCGATGGCGGCACTGCTGCTTTCGGCGGGCGAAGCCAAAAAGCGGCTGGCGCTGCCGAATTCGCGCATCCTGATCCACCAACCCTCGATGGGCGGGCTCTCCGGGCAGGCGACCGACATTGACATTCATGCCCGCGAAATTCTGCGCATGCGGGAGATTACTAATCAGTTACTGGCCAAGCACACCGGCCAAAAGCTCGATAAAGTGGAGAAGGACGTGGAGCGCGATTTCATCATGAACTCGCAGCAGGCTAAGGAATATGGAATCATTGACGATATCATCTATAAGACGAGATAGAGGGCTAGTCTTAACATATGATCGGCAGTTCGCGACGCCGTAGGTAGAGACGCGGCTTGCCGCGTCTTCGCCTGGAGGCGGGAGCCAGACAGCGATCATGCGCCAGAAAGGGAGTAAGGCCGAGTGAAAACCAGATCGGGTTCGGATGAGATGTTGCGCTGTTCGTTCTGCCACAAGGCGCAGGACGCGGTCGCAAAGCTGATCTCATCGCCGAGCGACTATCCCCGGGCATACATCTGCGACGAGTGCGTAGCCGTCTGCAACTCGATCCTCGAAGACGACCGCACCGCGACCCCTGCGGCTGCGGTCCCGAACCAACTGCCCAAGCCGCAGGAAGTGAAGACGTTCCTCGACGAGTACGTCATCGGACAAGAGCAGACCAAGAAGAAGCTGGCCGTCGCCGTCTACAACCATTACAAGCGCATCTACATGAACCGCCAGCGCACCGGCGATGGCGTGGAACTGACCAAGTCGAACATTCTGCTGATCGGTCCGACCGGAACGGGCAAGACGCTGCTGGCGCAAACCCTCGCCCGCATGCTCGATGTGCCCTTCGCGATCGTGGACGCGACCACGCTGACCGAGGCCGGTTACGTCGGTGAGGACGTCGAGAACATCATTCTGAAACTTCTGCAGTCGGCCGAAGGCGATGTGAGCCGCACCCAGACCGGCATCATCTATATTGACGAGATTGATAAGATCGGGCGCAAGGACGAGAACCCCTCGATCACGCGCGACGTGTCGGGCGAGGGCGTGCAACAGGCGTTACTGAAGATTCTGGAAGGTACGATCGCGAACGTGCCGCCGCAGGGTGGGCGCAAGCATCCGCACCAGGAATTCACGCCCGTCGATACCACGAACATCCTCTTCATTTGCGGCGGCGCCTTCGTAGGCTTGGAAAAGATTATCGGGCGTCGCGTAGGCAAGAAAGCTCTGGGCTTCCGCGTGGGTGAAGATACGGAGAGCGAGGCGGGCTTGGTCTCGCTGCGCAACTTTGAGCTGGTTTCCGAAGCGCAACCGGAGGATTTGATCAAGTTCGGGCTGATCCCCGAGTTTGTCGGGCGCCTGCCGGTGATGGGAGTGCTGCAGCAACTGGATGAAAACGCGCTGGTTGAAATTCTGACGCGCCCAAAGAACGCGATTGTGAAACAATACCAGCGCCTGTTCGAGTTTGAAAACGTGCGGCTGAAGTTCAGCGACGACGCCAACCGGGCCATCGCGCGCCAGGCGATGGCGCGTAAGGTTGGCGCACGCGGCTTGCGCATGATTCTCGAAGAGCTCATGCTGGAATTGATGTATAGTCTCCCCAGCCAGAAGAAGGTTAAGGAATTTGAAGTGACCCGCGAGATGGTGGAGAAGCGGAACGTCTCGCTGGCCATGATCGAGAAAGCGGCAAGTTAAACTGCGGCAAGTTAACCGGCCGTGGCGCAAGTAAGACTCGTATCAGGGTATGCCTTTAGGCATACCGTAAGTGCCGTGTTATGAATGCGCCCTTAGGCGCTGGTTTCACTACAGGCTGTTAAAGTTAAAAGCGACCAGAGACGGGAGACCGCGTTGTCGAACCCCAAGGAAAAGTT
>Ga0116221_1003103_pt1 | contig 10795 bp, 7 predicted proteins | sample Sb_taG_5_FD_88965 | JGI IMG/M metagenome (GOLD analysis project Ga0116221, IMG submission 88965) | Peat soil microbial communities from Weissenstadt, Germany - Sb_50d_8_FC metaG | ecosystem: Environmental > Terrestrial > Soil > Wetlands > Peat | place: Germany: Weissenstadt | collected 2010-09-21 | reverse complement strand
GGCAACGGCGGGTGGTCGGGATCCATCAACCGCGCGGCCATGACCCTCGCCCTCGGCCGCGGCTATGCGACCAGTTCCACCGACACCGGCCACACGGGATCGAGCGCCAGTTTCGCCCTCGGCCATCCCGAAAAGTTGATCGACTACGCTTACCGCTCCGAACACGAGATGACCCTGAAGACCAAGGCCATCATCGCCGCCTACTATGGGAACGGTCCCCGGCATTCGTATTGGAACGGCTGCTCGGCGGGCGGGAAGCAGGGTCTCAAGGAAGCCCAGCGCTACCCCGAGGACTACGATGGCATTATCGCCGGATCCCCCGCGGCCAACTGGACCGGCCGCGCCGCCCAGTCACTTTGGTCCGCGCAGGCCGTTCACAACGACGATGCTGGTTACATTCCCCCGGACAAGTATCCAGCCATTCACAACGCCGTGCTGACAGCCTGCGACTCGCTCGATGGCGTCACCGATGGGGTGCTCGAAGACCCGCGGCGCTGTCACTTCGACCCGGCGGTTCTCGAGTGCACGGGCGCCGACGGCCCGGGTTGCCTGACTCACGCACAGGTGGAAGCCGCGCGTAAAATCTACGGCCCTTCGGTCAATCCGCGGACCAAGCGCCCGCTCTATCCCGGCCTGGAGCCGGGCAGCGAGCTGGGATGGGCCACCTGGGCCGGTCCGCAGCCTCTCTCGATCGGGCTCGACTATTTCCGGTACGTGGTTTTCGAAGACCCGAAGTGGGATTTTCGCACGCTCGATTTCGATCGCGACGTGGCGCGCGCCGAAAAGCTCGACGCCGGGCGCATCAATGCCGTCGATCCCGATCTGAAGCCCTTCCTGGCGGGCGGCAAGCTCATCCAGTACCACGGCTGGAGCGACCCGCAGATTGCGCCCGGCAACAGCGTGGATTACTACGACTCCGTGCTGGCCCGCCTCGGCGGAGCCGCCAAAGTGCAGGATTCTTACCGCCTCTTCATGGTCCCCGGCATGGCCCACTGCGGCGGCGGCGATGGCACCAGCACCTTCGACATGGTGACGGCACTGGAGCAGTGGGTGGAAGAAAAACGCCCACCCGCCCGCATCGCCGCCTCTCGGGTGCGCAACGGCAAGACCGACCGCACGCGGCCCCTGTGCCCCTACCCGCAGACCGCCGTGTACCAGGGAAAGGGAAGCACGGACGAGGAATCGAGTTTCGTCTGCCGGCCAAGTGGGGCGGACGCCCTCAGCCGTTGACGGCCGTGGCGCCGAACGGGCTCACTTGTCACCAGCGCGCGGATTTTGCATCCTGGCAGTAGATCACTATGCCCATGTACGAATATCGCTGCCAAGGGTGCGGCAGGAGCTTTGAAATGCTGCGCCGGATGTCGGACGCCGACCGTGACCTGAAATGCCCGGAGTGCCAGTGTGAAGAGGTCGAGCGGCTGTTATCGACATTCACCGCCGGCGGGTGCAAATCATCCGGCAGGTTTACTTGAGCGCGTTAGGCAACGGCCGGTCGGCCGGACCACAGTTTGAACTCCCTACCGCACGCCGGAAAGGAGGAAGGCCTAACCCGGATTTCTCATCGGTCGCAGCAAAGACATGCCGGCAAGAGTCGCTCCGTGCAACGGAGTGCCGGCACGGCACGCTGAGAGCGTGCGCCACGGTTAAGTGCGAACAGACTGTTATGGCAGGCGCGGCTCAGACACCCGTGTCGATGCCCGGCCGATGAGAAATCCGGGCTACCCCCCGGGGTTTTTGATTGGCAGCATAGAAACTTTTTGTGCCGCGCGCTGCCCGTCCTCTGCCATACTTGTGCCTGATGTCCCTGGCGACAAACCTGCAGCGGCTCACGCGACCCCGTATTTCGCTCCGCGTCTTTCTCCGGATGACCGCCATGGACGTCTGCTGCGGCCCGCCCGGCACTCAGTCACTCAATTAATCGCGTTCGCCGGCCAAGTGACAGGAGAGGTGTATCTATGAGTGACACGTCGGTCTTATGGGAAGAGACTGTACAACCGGGAGCCAGTTGGTCCCACGTACTGAAGCGCGGCACCGCTTTGAGACTCACTGACATAGAAGGCGGCGCCAACGCCGGCGCTCTCTTCTATAACTTCGAATGCCCCGCGGAGCGCTATAACATGCCCGACACGCTGAAGGCCCAGCACATCGCCCGGCTCACTACCGGCGCCGTGTTGTACTCCGACATGGGCCGGATCCTCTGCTCCATCGTGGCCGACACGGTGGGCTGGCACGACCCGCTGGGCGGCTGCTCCCACGCCGTCATGCTGAAGTCCCGGTACGGCGAGGGCACTTACCAGCAGCTCCGCAACCAATACCACCGCAACGGCCACGACAGCTTCCTGATCGAGCTAGGCAAGTGGGGACTCGGCCCCCGCGACCTGGTTCCGAACGTCAACTTCTTCAGCCGGGTGGACGTGGCCGAAGACGGCGCCATGACTTACCACGAGAACAACTCCGCGCCCGGCTCTTACATCGAGCTGCGGGCCGAGATGAACGTGCTGACCATCCTCAACACCTGCCCGCACCCACTCGACCCCGCGCCGGCCTATCAGCCCAAGCCGGTGCATCTCTCGATCCGCCGCGCGCCGCCGCCCGGGCCGGACGATCCCTGCCGCCTCTCGCGCCCCGAAAACGGACGCGGCTTCACCCTCACGGAGCGATACTTCCTATGAGCGGCATCCGCATCGTCGAAAGCCCGCGCGATCCCTCCGGCGCGGCCTACAGCTTCGTGATCCCGCCCGGCGAGCCCTGGATCCACGAAGTGTCCAAGGGTCAGTACTTCCGAATCGTCGATCTCCACGGCAACCAGGCCGTGGACACCCTGTTCTACAACGCGCGCGACTACTCGGACCGCTACAGCGCGCAGGACACTATCCGCGAGCAGCGCAACCTCTACCTCACTACGGGCACGCAACTCATGTCGACGAACGGCAACGTGCTGCTCACCATCGTGGCCGACACCTGCGGGCGCCACGACACCGTGGGCGGCGCCTGCGCGAACGAAAGCAACATGGTGCGCTACGCCATCGAGAAGCGGCACATGCACGCCTGCCGCAGCAGCTTTTTGAAGGCTGTCACCGAGTGGGGCAACGAAATGACCAAGCGCGACATTACCAGCAACATCAACTTCTTCATGAACGTGCCGGTTACTCCCGAAGGCGGGCTGACGTTTGAAGACGGCATCTCCGACCCCGGCAAGTATGTCGAGATGAGGGCCGAAATGGATGTTCTCGCGCTGATCAGCAACTGCCCGCAGCTCAACAATCCCTGCAACGCGTACAATCCCACGCCCGTGCAGGTGCTGATCTGGAACCCCTGATGTTCACGCGTAGGATTGGCCACGGGGCGGTGCGGGCCTCACGACTCGAGGAGCGCCGGCTGAAGCCGGCGGCAGCCAGGATTGGCTGCCCCACAAGTGGCTCAGAAGCAGTGGGTTGTCCAGGGTTCCTGCTGAGAGCGAAGAGTGGTGGTGTTTGAGAAAGTCCTCATTGCCAACCGCGGCGCCATCGCGTGCCGCATCGCACGAACCTTGCGCAAGATGGGGATCGCTCCGGTCATGGTCTACACCGAGCACGACCGCCACTCCCTGCACGTGCGCGCGGGCGAAGCCCATCGCCTGCCCGGAACCTATCTCGCCATCCCCGACCTTCTCGAAGCGGCCCACCGCGCGGGAGCCCAAGCGATCCATCCCGGCTACGGCTTCCTCAGCGAGAACGCCGGGTTCGCGGAGGCCTGCGCGGCCGCGGGCATCGTCTTCATCGGACCCACGCCGGAGCAGATGCGGGCTTTCGGCCTAAAGCACACGGCGCGACGCATTGCCTCCGAGAATGGCGCCCCGCTGCTGCCCGGCACGGGCCTGCTGGACTCGCTGGACGAAGCTCTGGCCGCGGCCGCCAGCATCGGCTATCCCGTGATGCTCAAAAGCACCGCCGGGGGAGGCGGCATCGGCATGCGGCTCTGCGGATCGGCCGGCGAGCTTACGGAATCCTACGCCGCCGTCCAGCACCTGAGTCAGTCGAGCTTCGGCAGTGCCGGCCTCTACCTGGAACGCTTCGTGGCCAACGCCCGCCACATCGAAGTGCAGATCTTCGGCGATGGCAAAGGCACGGTGGCCGCCCTGGGAGAGCGCGACTGCTCCGCGCAGCGCCGCAATCAGAAAGTGATCGAGGAGACCCCCGCTCCGGGCCTCGATCGGCAATCGCGCGCCGCCCTGCTGGCGACCGCCGTGCGGCTTGGCGAAGCCGTGCGCTACCAATCCGCGGGCACGGTGGAGTTTCTGTACGACAACGACACCGCGCGGTTCTACTTCCTCGAAGTCAATACGCGCCTGCAGGTGGAGCACGGCGTCACCGAAGAAGTCACCGGGGTCGATTTGGTGGAGTGGATGGTCCTTCAGGCCGCCGGTGAGTCGCCCATCCGCGCCGCGCCGCCCGCCGGCCACTCCATGCAAGTCCGCATCTATGCCGAAGACCCCGCGCGCAACTTCCAGCCCTGCGCCGGGCAGCTCTCTCTCGTCCACTGGCCGCAAAACGCGCGCGTCGAAACCTGGGTCGAATCGGGCAGCGAAGTGACCCCGTATTACGACCCCATGCTGGCCAAGATCATGGTCCACGGTGAAACTCGCGAGGCCGCGCTTGACAAGCTTCGCAGCGCGCTCGATCAGACCCAACTCTACGGCATCGAGACCAACCTCGAATACCTACGGCAAGTCTGCGCCCACCCCGCGGTGGCGGCGGGCGGAATCCTGACTTCGTTTCTCCGCGACTTCGACTACCGGCGCCGCGCCATCGAAGTCATCGAGCCCGGCACGCAAACCACCGTGCAGGATTACCCCGGCCGCCTGGGATACTGGCACGTCGGCGTCCCGCCCTCAGGCCCGATGGACGATCTTTCCTTTCGCCTCGCGAACCGCCTGGTGAGCAACCCCGCAGACGCCGCCGGACTGGAGATCGCAGTCACCGGACCGACTCTGCGCTTCACGTGCGACACGGTCATCGCGATCACCGGAGCCGATTTCGGCGCCCGCCTCGAGGGCGCGGCGGTGCCCCGCTACGAGGCAGTTGCCGTGAAGGCCGGGGATCGGCTGGAAATGCCTGCGATCCCGGAGGCCGGCGTCCGCAGTTACCTCGCGGTCTCGGGCGGATTCGACGTGCCGGTCTATCTGGGCAGCCGCAGTACCTTCATCCTGGGCCGCTTCGGCCGCGTGTTGCGGGCCGGAGACAGTCTGACTATCCTGCCTGGACCGCTCCCGGAGGACCTGATAGAAAATCGGTTGGCAGGCGAAAGCGCCTGCCCCACCCAGACGCATTTTCCGCACCAGTGGGAGATCGCTGTTATGTACGGTCCCCACGGAGCGCCAGACTTCTTCACACCCGAAGACATCGACACTTTCTTCTCCACTGACTGGAAAGTCCACCACCACTCCGACCGCACGGGCGTGCGCCTGATCGGCCCCAAACCCACTTGGGCGCGCAAAGACGGCGGCGAAGCCGGACTGCACCCGTCTAACATCCACGACAACGCCTACGCCATTGGCACCATCGACTTCACAGGCGACATGCCGGTGATTCTCGGCCCCGACGGCCCCTCGCTCGGCGGCTTCGTGTGCCCCGCCACTATCGTTCACGACGAGCTTTGGAAAATTGGTCAGCTCAAACCCGGGGACACGGTGCGCTTCAAAGACACAGGCAAGAATGCCTGTGCTACAGTGGCCTCTCGCCCCGGAATGGTCTGCCGCGCCGCCGGCGACCGCAACCTGCTGGTCGAATATGGTCCTAACGTCCTCGACCTGAACCTGCGCTTCCGCGTCCACGCGCTCGAGACCGCGCTGCGCGCCGAGAATCTTCCCGGCATCGTGGACATCACACCCGGCGTCCGCTCTCTCCAAATCCACTACGATGGCGACCGCCTGCGCCGGGATGCCCTCCTGGCGGCGCTGGACGCCTGCGAACGGCGCATCCCCGATCTCGACGACATCTCGGTTCCCTCGCGCATCGTGCACCTGCCGCTTTCCTGGGACGACCCGGCCACGCAGTTGGCCATCCGCAAATACATGCAGTCGGTGCGCCCCGACGCGCCGTGGTGCCCCAGCAACATCGAGTTCATCCGGCGCATCAACGGCCTCGATTCCATCGACGAGGTACGCCGCATCGTTTTCGATGCGCACTACCTGGTACTGGGGCTGGGCGACGTGTACCTGGGCGCTCCCGTGGCCACTCCCACGGACCCGCGCCATCGCCTGGTCACCACGAAGTACAATCCGGCGCGCACGTGGACTCCCGAAAATGCGGTGGGCATCGGCGGCGCTTACCTCTGCGTGTACGGCATGGAAGGCCCGGGCGGTTACCAGTTCGTGGGCCGCACGCTGCAGATGTGGAACCAGTACCACTCCGACCCTCCGTGGCTGCTGCGCTTCTTCGACCAGCTCCGTTTCTACCCCGTGTCGGCGGGCGAGCTGCTCGAAATCCGCGACGCCTTTCCGCACGGTGGATACCCGCTGCGCGTCGAGCAGCAGGATTTCCGCCTGCGCGACTACCACGCGTTCCTGCAATCGATAGAGCCCGATGCCGCGCGATTCAAGCGCCGCCAGCAGGAAGCCTTTCTGGCCGAGCGCGAGCGGTGGGGCCAATTCCAGCCGGCCGAGAGTGACGAGCTTGTGCGATCGGCGCCAGATGTCATCCCCGAAGGATGCCGCCCGGTCTGCGCTCCGCTGACCGCGAGTGTGTGGAACATCGCGGTGGAAGCCGGCCAGCGCGTGGAAGCCGGAGACCGGCTGCTGATTCTGGAAGCGATGAAGATGGAGATCGCGGTGGCCGCGCCGTTCCCGGGCACGATTGAAAAGCTGAACTGCACTCCCGGCGCCCTGGTCAGCGCCGGACAACACCTGATCACCGTGAGGCAACTTCCATGACCTCCCATCTCTCGCTGAACCTGGCCGCGCTGCGCAACCTCTACCGCCCGCGCGAGGCCAAGCCCTCGGAAATCGTCGCCGTGATCTACCGCCGCATTCAAGCCACTGCGCTCGAACCCGTTTGGATCTCCATCGTGCCGCGCGAAGCCGCCATCTCACGGGCGCGCAAGCTGGAATCCGATTCTCTGGCGGCCGCCAAGCCGCTCTTCGGCGTGCCATTCGCCGTCAAAGACAACATCGACGTGGCCGGGTTGCCCACCACGGCCGGCTGTCCGGCGTACGCCTATTCCCCGGCGGGCAACGCGACAGTGGTGCAGAACCTGGTCGACGCCGGCGCCATTCCCATCGGCAAGACCAACCTCGATCAATTCGCCACCGGCCTGGTGGGAACCCGCACGCCCTACGGCGCCTGCTCCAGCGTCTTCGACCAGCGGTACATCTCGGGAGGGTCGAGCTCCGGCTCGGCGGTAGCCGTGGCCCAAAACCTGGTGAGCTTCGCGCTCGGCTCGGACACCGCCGGGTCGGGTCGCGTCCCCGCCGCGTTCAACAACCTGATCGGCCTGAAGCCCACGCGCGGACTTCTCAGCACGCTCGGCCTGGTGCCGGCCTGCCGCACTCTCGACTGCGTATCCATTCTCGCCAAAACCTGTCACGACGCTCACACCGTGTGGCAGGCGGCCCGCGGATTCGATCCGCTCGACACGTTCTCGCGCGCGCCCGCGGCCGGCCAGGACGCCGCCCCGTGGCTGGGCGGTCCGTTCCGCTTCGGGGCGCCCGCCGACCATCAACTCGAGTTCTTCGGCGACGAGGAAGCCGCGGCTTTGTATCGCAAAGCTCTCGCCCAAATCGAAGGTCTCGGAGGGCAGAAAGTCGAAATCGATTTTTCGCCCTTCCGCGGCGCCGCCGACCTTCTGTATTCCGGTCCCTGGGTGGCGGAGCGCCTGGCCGAGTTCCGCACCTTCCTGGACTCGCACGCGGCCGACATGGACGCTATCGTCCGCAAGATCATTTCCGGCGCCGAGCGCTACACCGCGGTCGAAGCCTTTCAGGCCGACTACCGTCTGCGCGAGCTGCGCCGGGCGACGGAGGCCGAATGGCAGCGCATGGACGTGCTGGTGCTGCCCACCACCGGCACCATCTACAGCCACGAAGACGTCGCCCGCGAGCCGGTGCGCCTCAACAGCAACCTGGGCTACTACACCAACTTCGTGAACCTGCTCGACCTGGCGGCGGTGGCGGTGCCCGCGGGCTTCCGCTCCAACGGCCTGCCCTTCGGCATTTCGTTCCTGGGGCCGGCCTTCTCGGATGAAGCCCTGCTCTGGGTGGCCGATGTTTACCATCGCGCGCACACCGAGGTCCCCGGCCCCGCGGTGGAGCTGGAGCGCTGCCCGCCCGGATGCATTCCGGTGGCGGTGGTAGGGGCGCACCTGACCGGCCAACAGTTGAACTGGCAGCTCACGGAGCGCGGCGCGCGGCGCGTCAAGATCTGCCGCACGGCACGCGGCTACCGTCTGTACGCGCTGGATCGTTCCGTGCCGCCCAAGCCCGGGCTGGTGCGCGACGACGCTTTTGAAGGACCCGGAATCGAAGTGGAAGTATGGGCCGTGCCGGAAAACTGTTTCGGCAGTTTTGTGGCGGCGGTGCGGCCGCCGCTGGGCATCGGCAGCGCCACCCTGGATAGTGGCGAGATGGTGAAGTGCTTCATCTGTGAACCGTATGCCGTGGCCGGCTCCGCGGAGATCACCCGCTTCGGCGGATGGCGCGGCTACCTGTCGCGCGAGGGGACCAGAAGTGCTTGACAGATGCAGCGACCGCTCCCTTACGGTCGCGGCTCTGATGTTGGCAGGCGAAAGCGCCTGCCCCACCAGCCGTCATGGTAGAATTGCGGAAAGCCCAGGCCGTGTCGCCGCGGAGCTTTCCGTCCTGCTCGCCCAGCCGCGAGTCACTGGAATTGCGATGCGGACTCTGACTCTCTTCTTATTAGCAATCTCGGCCTTTGCCCAGAAACCCGCCTTCACGGTGGGGTGGTCGGTCTACGCCGGATGGACGCCCTATTACTACATGAACAAGGCCGGCATCCTGCGCAAGTGGGCCGACAAGTACGGCATCTCGATCAAGGTGCAGCGCTTCGACTACGCGCCGTCGCTGGACGCCTTCGTGGCGCGCAACATCGATGCCTGCGCCATGACCAACATGGAAGCCCTCGACATGCCGGCGGCCTCGGGCGTGCCCACCACGGTGGTCCTCATCGGCGACTACTCCAACGGGAACGACGCGCTGCTGGTGCGTAACGGGCTGCAACTGAAAGATCTCGCCGGCAAGAAGCTGCTGCTGGTGCAAAAGACCGTATCCGAGTATCTCTTCGATCGCGCCATGACCATCAACGGCCTGCGCGACGAGATCAAGCGCGTGCGCCTCGTCAACACTTCCGACTCCGACATCGCCACCGCCTATCTCGGCGACACCTCCGCCTCCGCGGTCGTCACCTGGAAGCCCATGGTCTCCCAGATCCTCAAGCAGAAGGGCATCGCGTCGTTGTTCAACTCCTCGCAGATTCCGGGCGAGATCCTCGACCTCACCGTCGTCCGCACCGACGTGCTCAATCGCCCCGATGGCGCCGGCCAGAAGTTCGCCAAGGCGCTCGCCGGCGCGTGGTTCGAAATGCTCTCCCAGATGCACACCGACAAGATCCTCGCCGCGATCGCCGAGGGCTCGCAGGACACGCTTGAATCCTACAAGGAGCAGCTCAGCACCACGAAGATGTTCTACACGCCGCAATCCGCCGTGGACTTCGGCGCGTCGCCCGGCCTCAAGGAGAAAATGGCGCTGGTCCGGCAATTCTGCTTCGATCACGGCCTGCTAGGCGCCAACACGAAGTCGGTGGACGACGTGGCCATCCGCTATCCCGATGGGTCGGTGCAAGGCAAGCCCGACCGCGTGCGCCTCTTCTTCGACCTGGCCTACATGCAGCAGGCCGCCCAGGGGAAACTCTGATGTCAGCCGGCTTCCTGCTGATCCACGCCAAGCCCGGACGCACCTGGACCACGCTCCTCTCGTGGACTCTCTTCGCCCTTGGCATCGCGCTCTACTTCTACGTCTCGCAGGCGCGCCACCGCGACAATCCCGAGGACCGCGTGATGCCCACCGTGACGCAAATGGCCCGCGGCATGTTCGACGCGGCGCTCAAGCCCGCCGAAGACGACGAAGCCCAGGCGCCGGCCACCACGTTCACGCAGCGCTTCCTCGGAAGCATGCTCTGGAAAGACACCAAGGCCACCTCGCGGCGCTTCTTCTACAGCATGCTGCTGCTGATTCCGGCGGTGCTGCTGGGCCTGCACATGGGGCTGTTCCCCTACGTCGGCGCCTTCTTCCTGCGCTTCGTGCTGTTCTTCGACAAGATAGTGGCGCTCTCGCTGCTGCCCATTCTCTTCATCGCCTTCGGGATCGACGAGCTGGCCAAGATCATGCTGATCGTGATCGGCGTCACCCCGACCATCATCCTGGACACCTTCAACCTCACACGCGCCGTGCCTGCCGAGCAGACCGTGAAGGCCTTCACCCTGGGCGCCGGCGATTTCGACGTGGCTTACCGGGTGGTGCTGAAGCAGATCGCGCCGCGCGTGCTCAACAGCATCCGGCTGAACCTGAAAGCCGTCATGCTGTTTCTGTTCGCGGGCGAGATGATCGCCTCTACGGACGGCTTGGCTTACCGCATCGCGCTGCTGCGCCGGCACATGGGCATGGACGTGATCATTCCCTACGTGCTCTGGGTGGCGATGCTGCTCTTCCTGGTGGATTTCGGAATGCGCCTTCTCAATCGCCAACTGCACCCCTGGTTTCGGGAGTCTTGATGATTCGCATTGACAACGTCGCGGTCTCTTACGG
>Ga0116221_1003102_pt1 | contig 10796 bp, 6 predicted proteins | sample Sb_taG_5_FD_88965 | JGI IMG/M metagenome (GOLD analysis project Ga0116221, IMG submission 88965) | Peat soil microbial communities from Weissenstadt, Germany - Sb_50d_8_FC metaG | ecosystem: Environmental > Terrestrial > Soil > Wetlands > Peat | place: Germany: Weissenstadt | collected 2010-09-21 | reverse complement strand
TCGCAGATGGCGCTGCTGCGGACGGCAACCGGGTGGGAGCGCGTCGTGGTCCCGGCCTTCGTGTACTTCTTCGCTCAGCTGTATCCGTTCCGGCGGGTGAACGTGCCCGGCTCGCGGACGGCCGCGGCGGCCGGCGGCTGCATGCTGGTACGCCGCGACGCGCTGGTGAAGTCCGGCGGCCTGGCGCCGATCGGCGGCGCCCTCATCGACGACGTGGCCATGGGCCGCATGATCAAACGCCAGCGGGGCCGCTGTTGGCTCGGGCTGTCCCGCCAGGTGGTCAGCGTGCGCCCGTACCCTGGGCTCGGCAGCTTGTGGCAGATGGTGGCCAGGTCTGCCTACGTCCAGCTGAACTACTCCCCGGCGTTGCTGGCCGGGACGATCATCGGGCTGCTGTTCCTCTACCTCCTGCCCCCGGCCGGGGCGGTCGCCGGGCTCGCCGGCCTGCTCTCCGGCGGGGCCGCGCCCCAGGATGCCGGCCCGGCGGCCCTGGCGGCCGGCGCGGGACTGGCGGGCTGGGCGCTCATGTCGCTGAGTTACCTGCCCATGCTGCGGCTGTACCGGCTGTCGCCGCTGCGCGCGCCCGGCCTGCCGCTGATCGCCCTGCTCTACGCCGGCATGACCGCCGACTCCGCCCGGCGTCACCACACCGGCCGCGGCGCCGAATGGCGCGGCCGCACCAACGGCAAGCTTGACGCCGCGGGCGGTTGAACACTCCCGGGAAGCAGAGATGCGTAGCGGAAACGCGCGTCGTTCGATGCGACCTTCCGCCCGTGCGGGCCAGCGGGGATGATGGGGCGTGGCAGATGATCCAGCTAAGCGACGAGGCTAAGAAGGTGGACACGTGACGATCAGCGTTCAGGGTGTGGTGGCCCGCGGTAAGGGTGAGCCGGTCGCGGTGACGACGATCCTGGTACCCGAGCCCGGCCCGGCCGAGGCGCTCGTCACCGTGCAGGCCTGCGGGGTGTGCCATACCGACCTGCACTACAAGCAGGGCGGCATCGGCGAGGACTTCCCTTACCTGCTCGGGCACGAGGCGGCCGGCGTGGTCGACGCGGTCGGGCCGGACGTGACCGACGTGGCGCCGGGCGATTTCGTCATCCTGAACTGGCGCGCGGTGTGCGGGCGGTGCCGTGCCTGCAGCCGCGGCCGGCCGTGGTACTGCTTCAGCACCCATAACGCGAGCCAGAAGATGACGCTGGAGGACGGCACCCCGCTGTCCCCCGCGCTGGGCATCGGCGCGTTCGCGGAAAAGACGCTGGTCGCCTCCGGGCAGTGCACCAAGGTCGATCCGGCGATCCCGGCGGCCACCGCCGGGCTGCTCGGCTGCGGCGTGATGGCGGGCCTGGGGGCCGCGCTCAACACGGCCGGCGTGACCAGGGGCGACAGCGTCGCGGTGATCGGCTGCGGCGGCGTGGGCGACGGCGCGATTCTCGGCGCCCGGCTGGCCGGCGCGCGGACGATCATCGCCGTGGACGTGGACGACAGGAAGCTGGAGTGGGCCCGCGGTTTCGGCGCCACCGACGTGGTCAACTCGCGGACCACCGATCCGGTCGCCGGGATCAGGGAACTGACCGGCGGGTTCGGCGCGGACGTGGTGATCGAGGCTATCGGCCGGCCGGAGACCTACGAGCAGGCGTTCTACGCCCGCGACCTGGCCGGCACGGTGGTCCTGGTCGGCGTGCCGACGCCGGAGATGCGGCTGGAATTGCCGCTGCTTGACGTGTTCGGCCGCGGCGGGGCGCTCAAGTCGTCCTGGTACGGCGATTGCCTGCCCAGCCGTGATTTCCCGATGCTCGTCGACCTGCACCTGGCCGGGCGCCTGCCGCTGGACAAGTTCGTGTCGGAGACGATCGCCCTGGGCGACGTGGAAGAGGCCTTCGCCAAGATGGGCCGGGGCGAGGTGCTGCGCAGCGTCGTGACGCTGTGAACCACGCGGCGGCCGCGGACCCCGCCACTCGCATCGCGATGTGGTCGGGGCCGCGGACCGTGTCCACCGCGCTGATGCGGGCCTGGGAGAACCGGCCGGACACGGTGGTCGCCGACGAGCCGCTCTACGCCTTCTACCTGGACCGCACGGGCCTGGACCACCCGGGGCGGGGCGAGGTGATCGCGAGCCAGCCCACCGACTGGCGGGCGGTGCTGGCCCGGCTGGCCTGCGCTCCGCTGCCCGGCGGCGCGGCGATCAGCTACGCCAAGCACATGACGCATCACCTGCTGCCCGAGGTGGACCGGGCCGTTCTCGCCCCGTTCAGGCACGCGCACCTGATCAGGGATCCGCGCGAGCTGCTCGCCTCCTACGCCCGGGTGCGGACCGAGCCGACGCTGGCCGACCTCGGCCTGGCCCAGCAGGCCGAGATCTTCGAGACGTTCGGCGGCCCGGTGGTCGATTCCCGCGACCTGCTGGCCGATCCCGAGGGCATCCTGCGTGCGCTGTGCCAGGCTCTCGCCGTGCCTTTCGACGACCGGATGCTGGCCTGGCCGGCCGGGCCGCGGGACACTGACGGGGTGTGGGCGCCGTACTGGTACGACAGCGTCCGGTCCTCGACCGGCTTCACCGCTTACCGGGCGCCGGCCGAGCCGCTGCCGGCCCGCCTCGAGGCCCTCGCGGACCGGTGCATGCCGTACTTCTCCCGGCTGTACCAGTACCGCATCGCCCGTCAAGCCCAGGGAGGTTCTGATGCTGCAGGTCTTCGATGAGCGTAACCGCGACCTCATCGTCAACGTGGACGGCAGGCTCATGCACCGGGACCGGGCGATGGTGAGCCCGTTCGACTCGGTCGTCCAGGGCGGTGACGCGGTCTGGGAAGGGCTCAGGCTCTACGGCGGGAAGATCTTCCGGCTGGACGAGCACCTGGCCCGGCTGCGCGCCTCGGCCCGGGCCCTGGCGTTCGGCCAGATCCCGTCCGACGAGGAGATCACCGAGCAGATCAGGCGCACGCTGGCCGCGAACGGCATGCGGGACGGCGTGCACATCAGGCTCACCCTGACCCGCGGGGTCAAGCTCACCTCGGGCATGGATCCGCGGCTCAACCAGGCCGGGCCGACGCTGATCGTGCTGGCCGAATTCAAGGAACCGGTGTACGACGCGGGCGGCATCACGCTGATCACCGCGAGCGTGCGCCGCCCGGCGCCGGACTGCCTCGACCCGAAGATCCATCACAACAACCTGCTGCCGTCGATCCTGGCCAAGATCGAGGCGAACGTGGCCGGGGCCGACGATGCGGTGATGCTCGACCATCGCGGCTTCATCGCGGAGACCAACGCCACGCACATCTTCATGGTGAGCGGCGGGACGCTGGCCACGCCGACCACGGTCTCCTGCCCGGAGGGCATCACCCGGGCGGCGGTGCTCGACCTGGCGGCCGCGGCCGGGATCGGCTGCGAGACCGGCGACTACACGCTGCCCCAGCTCTACACCGCCGAGGAGGCGTTCGTGACCGGCACCATGGGCGGACTGGCCCCGGTGGTGTCCGTGGACGGCCGCGCCATCGGCGACGGCACCCCCGGCCCCGTCACCAAACGGCTGACGTCCCTGTTCGCCGACCTCACCGCCACCGTCGGCACCCCTGTCACCTGAGGTCACCATCATCGTGGGCTTGTGCCGCCCCCCACCCGCAGCAGTAACAGCCACGATGGAACATCGTGGCTGTTCCGGCGACAACAATGCTCCATCGTTGCCGTCAGGCCCGGGGCTAGAACCTCGCCTGCGGCGCGCTCAGGCGTGACGCGCGAGCCAGAAGAGGTGGGCGAGAGCCTCGGGAGGGCCGTAAACGCCCAGGATCAACGGGGTGATGCTCTGCGGGGCGGGGACCGAGGGACGTTCGGGTCAATCGCCCTTGATCTTCCCGTCCTGCAGTTCGAGGACGGAATCGGCGATGCTGATGAGGTTCGGGTCGTGGGTCGCGACCAGGGCGGTCACGCCCTCGGACTGCACGACCGTGTGCAGCAGGCGCATGATCTGCTTCGCGGTCTCGGAGTCGAGCTGGCCGGTGGGCTCGTCCGCGAGCAGCACCTCCGGGCTCCCGGCCAGGGCCCGGGCGATCGCCACCCGCTGCTGCTGGCCGCCGGACAGCTCGCCGGGCCGCTGCCTGGCGTGCTCGCCGAGGCCGACGATGTCCAGCATGAGCCGGACCCGTTCCTCCCGCTTCTTCGGGGCCACCCCGGCGATCCGCAGCGGCACCCCGACGTTCTCCGCCGCGGACAAGATCGGGATGAGGCCGAACGACTGGAAGATGAACGCCACCGACGTGCGGCGCAGCCGCATCCGCTCGTGGTCCGACATCGCGGTCACGTCCCGGTCCGCGACCCGCACCTGGCCGCCGTCCGGCAGGTCGAGCCCGCCGACGATGTTGAGCAGCGTGGTCTTCCCCGACCCCGACCGGCCGCGCAGCGCCACCAGCTGGCCGGCCTGGACGGTGAAGGAGACGCCGCGCAGCGCTTGGGTGGCGGTGCGCCCGCTGCCGAAGGTCCGCGTCACCCCGGCTACCTCCAGCATGTTCCGGGCGATGACGGGGCTCGGGGCGCTCACTGCGGTTCCCGCCGGTCTGGCCAGACGCCGATGTGGTCGGGCTCGGCTTCCAGCCGCACCAGGTCGCGCATGCCGAGCGGTTCGGTCATCTCCCGCGGCAGCTGCAGCCGCCCGGCGCGGTCGAGCACCGCGTACTCCACCGCGTGCTGCGCCACGTCGCCGTCGCCGTCGGTCGTCGCGTGCCGGTGTGTCTCCGCGCTGGTCCGGCCGTCCCTGATCGCGATGACCCGGCGCACCACCGACGACACCGCCGGGTCGTGCGTGACGATCAGCACGGTCACGCCGAGCTCCGCGTTCGCCTGCTGCAGCGCGCCGAACACCTCGGCCGCGGTGGCCGTGTCGAGCTCGCCGGTGGGCTCGTCGGCGAGCAGTACCTTGGGCTCGTTGACCAGGGCCACCGCGATGGCGGCCCGCTGCTGCTCGCCGCCGGACAGCTGGTCGGGCCTGCGGTGCAGGCAGTCGGCGAGCCCGAGCAGCTCGAGCAGTTCCGCCGAGCGCGCGCGGCGGGCCCTGGCCCCGGCGCCCGCCAGCCGCATGGGCAGCTCCACGTTCTGCTGCGCGGTCAGGTACGGCAGCAGGTTGCGTGAGGTCTGCTGCCAGATGAAGCCCACGGTCCGGCGCCGGTAGGCCAGCCGCTGCCGTGCGCTCATCGCCGCGAGATCGTGGCCCGCCACCCGAACCGAGCCCGCGGTGGGCGTGTCCAGCCCGGCCAGGATGTTCATCAGCGTGGACTTGCCGCTGCCCGACGCCCCCACCAGGGCGGCGATCTCGCCCTCGGCCACCAGCAGGTCAAGCCCCTGCAGGGCCTGGACCTCGATCCCGGCCGCGACGTAGATGCGGACTAGGCGGTCGCACACGATCAGCGAGCCCGCGCCGAAGTCACGGTGCTGCCGCGCCGACTCCGACCCCAATTCGCCCAGGTCCGCGATGCTGGTGCCCATTCCCTGCCTCTCCTTACCTCTAGTTTGCCCGGAGTATGCCGGTGATGCCACGACGGCGCAGCGCCCTGGCCTCCGCGGTCAGCGCGGCCAGGGCGAGCACCACGATGACGGCGGCGGGCAGGCCGAGGGCGAGCACGTCGGGCTGGAACTGGACCGGGGCGCTCGTGCCGGTGAAGGCGGACAGGTCGATCGACGAGCCGACCACGTGCGGCAGCGCCACGGCGCAGACGGCACCCGCCACCACCGCGGCGAGCACGGCAGGCATGGCTTCGGCCATGACCAGCCGGGTGGCCCGCTCGTGGCCCATGACGGTGAGCCGGGCCAGGGTCAGCTCGCGCTCCCCCGATCCGAGGGCCAACCCGAGGATCACGATGAACAGGCCGAACGCGGCGGCGGTGACGATGGTGAGCGCGATGATGAGCCCGGCGCCGTGCTGCAGCGGCGAGCTGGCCAGCGAGGCGAGCACCGCGGTGCGGAAGGTGAGGAAGCTGCCCGGGAACACCTTCTGAGCCACGGCGGAAAGCTGGGCGTCGTCGATCGCCGACCCGGTGACCAGGATCGTGCTGGGGAGGGGCTGGCCGGCCGACCCGGGCAGGGTCTGCAGCGGCATGACCACGAAGGCACCGCCGCCTGGCTGGGCGGGAGTGCCGCTCAGGGTGCCCGTGACCCGCACCTTGAACGGTCCCATCGCGGTCAGCGTAGTCAGCTGCGTCGCCCCGGTGCCGAGGATGGCGGCGGCGGACGGCGAGGCCAGCACCGGCACCGTGGCGCCAAACGGCGTGATCCCGCCCGCCGCGGTGCCGATCTTGGCGGCCGCGAAGGCGGGGAACGGCGTGCCCGCGACCACGGCCGCGTAGCTGGCCGGGTCCACCGCGACCACCGTGATCGGCTGGCCGAACGGCGTGACCCAGCTCGTGCTCCAGACCTCGGCGGCGTGACGCACGCCGCGGACCGCGGCGATCGCCCGCACCGTCGCGGGGCTGACCGGGGGAGAATAGGGACCCGCCTGGATCAGCACGTCCGCCCCGGTGGTGTGCCAGGAGGCGGCGACCTCGCCACGGGCGACCCCGTTGCTGACCATCCCGGCGAAGGTGGCCAGGCTGAGCGCGAGCACCAGCGCGAAGGCGGGCAGCACCCCGGCCAGCGAGGACCGGGCCGCCCGGGACAGCGCGACGAAGCCGGTCGCGCCCGCGCGGCGCGCCGAGGTGGCGAGCAGGCCACGGACGGCCAGCGGGTACAGCCGCAGCATGACCACGACGACCGGGATGGCCACGAGCACCGGCGTGAGGGTGAGGTACAGGTCCACCCCGCCGCCTGCGGGGACGCCCTGATTGCGCAGCACGACCAGGCCGGCGACCGAGGCGGCGATCGCGGTGACCTCGGCGACCGGGCGGCGCCACGCCCGGGCGGGCCGGCCGCTCCCGGCGCCGGTGATCCGGGCCGGGTTGCTGGCCGGGGCGGGCCTGCGGTACCGCCACACCGCGACCAGCGGCGGGCCGGCCAGCGCGGCGAGGACCGCGATCCCGGCCAGCGGCCAGCCGGACCCGCCGGCCGAGGACGATCCGGCGCCGCCGGGGATAAGCGCGATGGCCAGGGCCGCGCCGAGCACCGCGGCGGGCCCGGCCGCGAGCACCGCGGCGCGGGCCAGCAACGTCGCCACCTGCCGCAGCGACCCGCCCCTGGCTCGCAGCATGGTCAGCTCCACGTCCCGCCGCGCGACGATCATCCTGGCCGCGAGCAGGATCACCGCCGCGCCGACCACGATCAGGCTGACGAACAGCAGCAGCAGCACCGTCTCGATGGCCGCCTGGGTGCTGAGGAACAGCGACAGGTCCGAGATCAGCGGCGAGGTGACCGCCAGCGTATCCGCGCTCGGGGAGAGCGGTCCGGTCAGCGCGGGCGGCGTCGTGGTCGCGCGGTTGAGCGCGTTGTCCAGGCCCTGCGCCTGATCCGCGGTCACCTTGCTGGGGTCAAGCGGGAATTCCCAGTTCAGCTCCATGCCCGGCCCGCTGAACGTGTCCTGCATCGCCACCAGCTGGTCCGGGTCGGCGAAAACGCCCCCCACCCAGAACGGTATGCTCGCGGCCGAAAGCTGCTGCAGCGCCGGCGTGCCCGCGGTCGAGTCTTGCGTCCAGAAGGTCGAGCCAGGGCCGCGTTCCCGCACGATCGCGGTGACGAACAGCCCGACCGGGCCGGACGAGGTCGCCACCGACAGGCGGCTCCCCGGGTGCAACCCGAACCGCGCGGCCGTCTGCGTGGTGGCCGCCACCGCGAGCATCCCGGCCGGGACCGCGCGGCTCGCGTAGGCGCCCGCCGTGAGCTGGGCGTTGCTGGTCAGCGGGTCGCGGTAGAGCACCTCGAGCTTCGGCGGCAGGCCAGCCTGCGCGCGGGGCCCAGCGCCCGAGACGACGACGAACAGGTTGGTGGCCAGGCTGGCCCACTGGCCCGCCGCGAGCGGGAGCCCGAGCGCCGCGAGGCCGCCGCCGATCTCGCGGGTGGCCTCGGTGAACTCGCCGGCCGTGATGTTCTGGCTGTTTTCCACGCCGTTCTGGACCAGCGAGCCGGTGAAATCGCCCCAGTTCGCGCCGACCTGGACGGTCTTGGTGGTGGCGCTGAGGCCGGCCAGGGTCTGGTGCAGTGCCTGAGTCCGGGTGTGCTGGCTGAGCGCGGGCCCGGCCAGCGCGGCGAACACGCAGCCGCAGACCAGCAAGGCCAGCGCGAGCATGCTGCCCGCCGCGGCCCCCACCGTCCGGCTCACGCCGGGTATCAGCCTCATGCTCTGCTTTCCCGCTCGCTCATGCTGACTCCGACGCTTTCCCGCTCGCTCATGCTGACTCCGACGCGCGGAGTTCGGCGGCGGCGTCTGGGCGCCGCGCGATGGTCAGGGCCGCGGCCAGCACCGGCAGCACGGCGACCGCCAGGGCCAGCGGCAGCGTCTGGGACCAGCCGAACTGGATTCGCACCGGCGGCACCGGAGTGGTCGCGGACGAGGTCAGGGTGATGGCGGGGACCAGCAGTTCGGCCAGCACGACCCCGAGGACCAGGCCGGCCAGCGCCGACGGCAGGCTCAGCATGAGCTTTTCCAGGCAGAGCTGGCCCGCCGCCGCGCGCGGCGCCACGCCGAGGGCGGCCAGCAGCGCGTTCTCGGCGCGCCGCTGCCGGACGCCGGCCGCGATGCTCACGCAGAAGCCGGTGATGGCCAGCGCCGCGGCGGCGACGGCGACGGCCAGCAGCGCTTGCTGCGGCACGGTCGACAGCGGATTGCCCAGCAGCCCGGACGCCACCCCGGCCGCGCTCGTGACCGCCGAGCCGGGCGGCAAGGTGGCGGCCAGCCCGGGCGGCACCCCGGAGATCCCGGAAGAAGTGGCCAGCCACCACTGCGTCACCTGGGCAGGCTCAAGCGCGCTGCCGGTCAGGAGGTCCTGCAGGCGGCCGAGGTCGACGATGAGAGCGCCGCCGCCGGCCGAGACGGTGGGGAACGTCGTCACCGCCGCGACAATCTTCACGCTGATGACCGCGCCGTTGATGGTGGTCTGCACGGTGGATCCGACGCTGGCGTTGGTCGCGGCCAGGTAACGCTGGGTGGCCAGGCCGGGGATGGCCGTGGCGGGAGGCGCCGAGGTCAGCTGGAGCTGCGCGTCGATCGAGGTGGGGGGCACGTTGCCGAAGCCGCTCGCCGCCTGCCCGTAGCCCGGGTTGAACGTCACCGCCAGCGCGCCGCGGCCGGGCTCACCGGTGGCCGAGACCGCGGGCAGGCCGGACGGGCCGGCCGTGCCGAGGTTCTGCCGGACGCCCGCCAGTTCGGGGGACGTGGCGGCGGCGGTCCAGCCGCGCAGCGCCGCGCCGGCCACCTGGGCCGTCCCCGGGCCGCCGGACACGCTGTCCACGGTAAAGGCGGCCGGGACCCGGGCCTGGCCGGCGGGCATCGTGTAGTCCAGGCTCACCCCGGTCAGCCGCACCGGGTAGATGGCCTTCGCGACCCCGGAAGCGCCGCTGGCCCCCGGGGCCCCCGGGGCTGCCGGGGCTGCCGGGGCCGCCGTGGCCGCGACGGCCTGGTTGGCGAGGGTCACGGCGAGCGTATGGGGCCGGCCGTCGGCGGGCAGCGTGCCCGCGTCGAGCTCATAGACGTCGCTGTCGGCGTCCTCGACCGAGACGCTCACGGTGGCCGGGGCCAGTCCCAGCGAGGCCGGGCCGAGCACGGCGGTGAGCTGGAATTCGCCGGTGCGGCCGGGCAGCGTGACCCCGCGGGCCGGCCCGGCGGGACTGATCGTGCCGAACAGTGCGGCCGCGGGCAGCGGCGACTGGTCGGAGCGGAGCAGCGTCACGTTCGCCGCCTGGGCCGAGCCGACCGCGAGGGTCTGGCTGCCGGTGGCCGTTCCGGTGAACGTCGCGACCGGCATGGCGTGCCGCACCCCCGGCACGCCGACGAGCGCGGCGGCCTGGGCGGCCGAGAGCGGCTGGCTGGTTTCCACCCGCACGTCCGCGCCCGAGCCGAACGCGGCCTGGTCGTGGTCGGAGAGCGTCCAGCTCTGCCGCTGGGCCAGCGCGAGGGTTCCCGTCGCCACGGCCAGCACGATCAGCAGCGCCGCGCCGCCCTGCCTGATCGGCTGGCGGCTGATCTGCCAGCTGGCCATGGCCGCGGTCAGCCGCCGGCCGCGGGCGGCCAGCCGATCGCCGGCCTTGCCGCCGGCCGGCAGCAGCCGCAGCGCGATGACGGTGCCGCCGGCCAGCGCCAGCGCCGGCGCGATCACGATCACCGGGTCGACGCCGAAGTTGCCGTTCGCGCCGGCCGACACCGCCGAGTAGTGCCGCAGCTGCCAGCCCGCGACCACGGCGAGCAGCACCAGGGCCACGTCCGCGCCCGCCCTCGTGAGCGTGGAAATGGCCGCCTGCCTGCCCCGGCGAGCCCGCGCCGTGCCCGGGGTCACGATACTGAGCGCGGGCACCACCATGATCACTATCGCGCCGGCGGCGACTGCGGCGCAGACCGCGAGCGCCGGCCAGTCGGCGCCGGCCGCGCCGGTCCCGGCCACTGCGGTTCCCGGGAGCAGCTCGGCGAGCAGGACGCCGGCCACGCCGCCGGCCGCCGACGAGAGCAGGCACAGCGGTACGGCCTCGGCCGCGGTCAGCCGGACCAGCTGCCAGCGGGTGGCGCCGCGTGCCGTCAGCATCGCGGACTCGCCCTCGCGCTGGCCCGTGAGCAGCCGTGCCACCGCGAGCAGCGCCGCCGCGGCGAGCAGGAAGAGCAGCACGGCGCTGATGGCCAGCAGCGAGCGGGCGACGTCCAGGTTGCTCGCGGTGCCGTTGAGCACCGCGGGCAGGCT
>Ga0116221_1003097_pt1 | contig 10801 bp, 9 predicted proteins | sample Sb_taG_5_FD_88965 | JGI IMG/M metagenome (GOLD analysis project Ga0116221, IMG submission 88965) | Peat soil microbial communities from Weissenstadt, Germany - Sb_50d_8_FC metaG | ecosystem: Environmental > Terrestrial > Soil > Wetlands > Peat | place: Germany: Weissenstadt | collected 2010-09-21 | reverse complement strand
GACCTTTTCGCTCTCGAAGCTCAAGGCTACTCGCGGCCCAAGGAAAAACTCGCCAAGCGGCCTTCCCTCGAGGAACATTCCAATTCGCCTGATTTGGAAGCAGAACTGGCGCGGGTCTGAACCTTGAGCAGACCATTAGACAAGCAGTTGCAGGTTGTCGGTCTGCGGATCGGCCGCGAGACCCTGGGCCTGCCCATTTCCCTGGTCCGTGAGATTGTGCGCGTCCCCGAAATTACGCCGGTTCCGAACGCTCCCGATCACATCGAAGGCGTCATCAATCTGCGGGGCAAAATCATAGCCGTCGTCGACCTGAGCAAGCGTTTCGGCGAAGCCGCCATCGAACGCAACTCGAAAAGCCGGATCGTCGTCGTCGAGTTGGAAGAGCGGCTGGTGGGACTCCTGGTAAATTCCGCTTCCGAAGTGTTGAGGCTCGCGCCGTCGGAAATCGAGGCTCCGCAAAACGTTTTCCCCAATGAAGACATGAATTATGTGACGGGGGTCGGCAAGCTGCAGGACCGGCTGATTATTCTTCTTGACCTGAACCGGATTTTGCAGCGCGTTGAATTGCAGCGATTGAACGAAGTCGCGGAACTCGCCGGCGCGTCGATGGGCGCTGGACCTTCCCGGCTCCGTTAACGAGAGATTGGCATTCCGAGCGCCGGAGAATCATGTCCACACCTACCACACTCGAGCCCATTTCCTTGACCGATCCGGAGTTGAAGCTCCTGCAAACTCTGGTCTACCAGGAATGCGGCATGTTTTTTGACGAGCGCCGCATCCACTTTTTGCGCGACCGCGTGCAACGGCGGCTGAAAGTCTGCCAGGCGGATTCCTTCTACAGCTACTACCGGCTGCTGACCAGCCGTGAAGGCAAAGCCGAACTTACCGCGTTGCTGGAAAACCTGACCGTCAACGAAACAAGTTTCTTCCGAGCCAAGCCCCAGCTGGAACTTTTCCAGAAAACGATTCTCGAGCAGATCCTGAGCCGGAAACAGGCCAATCGCGATTGGAGTTTGCGCGTTTGGAGCGCGGGCTGCTCGACCGGGCAAGAACCCTACAGCCTCGCCATGCTGATCTGCGATGCCCTGGCCTACTACTATCTGCGCAATCCGTCGGCCTTCGAGATGCCGTCGCCCAAACCAATCGTTCCGCCGCCCTGGAAAGTGGAAGTTCTCGCCAGCGACATGAGCTATTCCGGCCTGCTGACCGCACAGCAAGGCATCTACAGCGATGCGCAATTGGAAACCGTGGACTACACCTCACGACTGCGCTATTTCGATAAGCTCGCGGACAAATATTCCGTCAAGCCGGCGCTGAAGAGCCTCATTCAATTTGACTTTCATAACCTGAAGACGGACTTCCTGCCGCGGCGCAACGACATTATTTTCTGCCGGAACGTGATGATCTATTTCGATGAGCCCGAGCAAAAGCGCCTGATCGAAAAGTTCTACCACTGCATGAATCCCGAGGGATATCTGTTCGTGGGGCACGCGGAAAGCCTCTTCGGATTGAGCTCGAAGTTTCGCATGATCCATTTGAACAATGCCACCGCGTACCAGCGGATCGAGGGGAACGGGTGAATTTTTTTTCCGATGAACGCGCGGCGGAACTTCGCGAACTCTTCTTTGAGAGCGCGCAGGACCAACTGCAGGAGCTGAACGAAGCGGGAATCCTCCTGGAAACCGACCCGGCGGACTCCGACGCGCTGGCTCGCGTCCGGCGGGCCATGCACACGCTCAAGGGCGACGCCGCCGCTTGCGGCTTCCGCCAGCTCAGCGAACTCGCGCACGATATTGAAGATTTGTTGACGCCGGCGCTGGTGACCGAGCGCGGCGAAGTCGTGGCCGAGATCGTCCTTTCCGCCGCGGACAGCTTTCATGCCATGCTCGGCGCGCATCGCGGCAACCTGCAGCCTCCCGACATCACCGAACTTCGGGCGCACATTCGTTCACTTGCACAGAGTCCGAAATCCGTCCCCGGCTCTCAGCCATCGCATTCCCGGCATGAGTGGACTGGCAAAGATAGGCAGCAAATCTTGGAAGCTTTGCGCGACAACGCGCCCGTTTATCACCTGGCGCTGGGAATCGACCCCAGCCTCCAGATGCCCGCGGCGGCGCTGCAACTCGTTCGCGCGGCCCTCGAGAAATGCGGCACCGTCGTGGCGCAGTCCCCTGCCAGCGGAGTCCCGCTGCAAACTTTGCCCGCGGTGCATGCCGCCCTTTCGAGTTCTCATCCGCCCGAGTGGATTCGCGCGCGGTGCCAGGTGCCGAGCATCGTGTCAGACATTTCCATTGAGCCGTTGAAGCTCACCGAGGACGAACCTCGCGACGCTCTCCAGGTTCTTCTGGAGGCCGAGACGGCCGCGGAATCGATGGCCTCGCTCACTGGCGAAAACGGCCAGACCGAATCACCTGCCGAAGGGACGCCGGGAGCTGCCGGCGCGTCGGGAGGGATGCTGGGTTCGACCGAAGCATGGCTTCGCGTTGAGACGGGCCGCATCGACACCGTCATGAATCTGATCGGCGAATTGATCATCGGAAAATCGATGCTGCACCGGGCCATCAATGAGTTCGATCAGAGATTTCCCAAGGATGCATTGCGCAACCGCCTGGGCGATGTTCTCTCGTTTCAGTCGCGCGTCCTGGGTGAACTTCAAAAATCGGTCATGAAGATCCGAATGGTGCCGGTCGAGCAGCTCTTTCGGCGTCTCCCGCGCATCGTCCGAGACATGGCGAAAGCGCGCAAAAAGGAAATCTCCATCGAAATGGCGGGACAGAACACGGACCTGGATAAGAGCGTGCTCGACGCGCTCGCCGAACCAATGGCTCATCTGATACGCAACGCGGCGGACCACGGCATCGAAACGCCGGAAGAGCGCCTGGTGCATGGAAAGTCCGCCCGCGGGACGATCCGTTTGGACGCCTACCATCAAGGAAATCAGGTGGTGATCGAAGTTACGGACGACGGGCGCGGAATCAACCACGAGAAGCTGATGAGGAAGGCTGTGGAAGCCGGAATCGTGTCCCAGGAAGAAATCAGATCGATGTCCCACGATGAAATCCTCAAGCTGATCTTCCATCCTGGGCTGACCACCGCCGAGGAAGTCACCGAAATCTCGGGACGTGGCGTGGGCATGGATGTCGTAAAGACGGTCATGGACCGGTTGAAGGGGAGAGTCGCGGTGGAAAGCGAACCGGGGCGCGGCACGACCTTTCAACTGATCGCGCCGCTGACCCTGGCGAGCATTCAGGCATTGATGTTCCGCGTGGAGAAACAGCACTACGCCGTGCCGCTCGATTCCGTGATTGAAATTGCTCGAACGACCGACGGTGAGATTCACAAAATCGATGGCCACGAGGTGATTCGGCTGCGCGACCAGGTGCTGAGCGTCGTGCGCCTGGACCAATTGATCGCCTGCGAATCGAGTTCGCAAAAGACGCGGCACTTTGTGGTGACGATCGGCGCAGGCAGCCACCGTTTCGGATTGATTGTCGACAGCCTGGTGGGAGAGGAAGAGCTCGTCATCAAGGCGTTCGAGGACCGTCTGGTCGCCACCGAACTGGTGGGTGGCGCATCCATTCTGGGAGACGGAACCGTGGTCCTGATCTTGAATGTCCCAGCCGTGGTCTCGCATTTGACGCAGAAGCGACTCCTCGAGGTGGCCGTATGAGGAGGAGCCCCGTTCGCGTGCTGGTGGTGGACGATTCCGCGTTGATGCGGAAATTGATACCACAATTGTTGCAGGGCGATCCGGCCATCGAGGTGGTAGGCACCGCGATGGACGGTCTGCTTGGCCTCAAGAAAATCGAAGAGTTGCGCCCCGATGTGGTGACCCTCGATTTGGAAATGCCGAGAATGGACGGGCTCGATATGCTCCGCGAGATCGTCCGGCAATACTCCATTCCCGTCATCGTGGTCAGCAGTCACACTTCCAAGGGCGCGTATTCCGCATTGAATGCGCTGAGCCAGGGCGCTTTTGATTTTATCGCCAAGCCTACCGACTCTCCCAAGGGCGGGCTGGAGCAAATTGCCAAGGAGCTCGCGGTAAAAATAAAAGTGGCGGCGATCTCGGGTCCGCCCAAACTGACATTTCATCTGGCAGCCAATACTCCGCATGCGCCGAAGCAGCAGCCTACCGAGAACCGGCCCACGCGCACGATCGCCATCGGTATCTCGACCGGCGGACCGAACGCCCTGCATTACCTTTGTTCGCAGCTTCCGGCGGAATTCGCCGGATGTCTGGTCATCGTTCAACACATGCCCGAAGGATTTACCGGGATGTTCGCGCGGCGGTTGAACGAGTGCTCCTCGATTCACATTTCGGAGGCTCTGTCAGGAGATCTTCTTCGGCCCGGCCGGGCGTTTGTATGTCCCGGTAACCGCCATTTGAAAATTCGGCGCACCCCGCAGGGAGACATGATCGCGCTTGTGGATCAGGCGCCGGTGAACGGACATCGGCCATCGGTGGACGTGCTTTTCCGTTCCGTCGCAAAAGAACTCGGCAAGGATAGCGTCGCGGTCCTCATGACGGGGATGGGCGACGATGGCGCCGACGCCATGCAGGCCGTGCAAGCGGCGGGCGGCTTGACCATCGCGCAGAGCACGGACTCCTGCGTCGTGGACAGCATGCCGCGCGCGGCAATCGAAGCCGGTTATGCGTCGCGCGTCGTGTCGCTCGAGAGCCTTCCCAGTGTTTTGCAGATCTTATGTCAGGACGACGGTTCCAACCCGCGTGCTCTCGCAACGGAGCTCGAAACGCTTCGCGGAGATCGCCGATGAGACAGTTTTTGAGAGGAGAAAGTCATCATGGAGTTTAAACCTCTAACCTCGGCAGACCAGCCGAAGATCCGCTTTCTGGTGGTCGACGACTCCGTCTTCGCCCGCAAGAACATTTGCAAAATGGTGGAAGCCTTCGGCGGAGAAATCGCCGGCGAAGCGGGCGACGGCATCGCGGCCATCTCCAAGTACAAAGACACCCGCCCGGATATCGTGCTGATGGACATCACGATGCCAAAAATGGAAGGGATCGAGGCCGTGGAGCATATCGTCCGCGATCATCCGGAAGCCTGCATCGTCATGGTTTCCTCCGTGGGATACCAGGACAACATTCTTTCCGCCCTTCAGAAGGGCGCACGGCACTTCGTGCAGAAACCCGTGAAGCCGGAAGCGTTTTACGAAATCATCCGCTACGTGTTGAGCGAAAATTCAGAGCCGTCGCGAACCACCCCAGCAGAGGTCCAGTCATGAACATGGAACTAATCCAGCCATTCATCAACTCGTTGGACGCCGTCATCTCCGAAACCATGCGCTGCTCCGCGCGAATTGCGGACGTGACGATGGAAGAGGGAAGTTACCAGCGGACCGGAGTTGCCGCGCTTGTTACCCTCAGTGGAGATATCGAGGGACGTATCATTCTTGACATGGACGCAGCAGCCGCCGGCCAAGCAGCTTCCGATCTTTCCGAGATCGCCGGCGCACCTTCTGAAGAAACCACGCGCGAGATCGTCTGCGAACTGACCAACATGGTGATCGGCAACTCCGTGACGCAATTGAATGACCGCGGCTTCAAATTTAGAGTGCACCCGCCCGAAATTTTCTTGATCGACGTGGGACCGCGGGGAACGCTGGATAGCGAGACGGTTTTGCTCCGGTTTGAATTGCCCAAAGGCGCGGTGTATCTGAACATCGCCGTTCACGAGAATTCGCCCGCCCTGGTGGGGTAGTCCGCTTAGATATTTTTCTTCCTCCAATCGAACTATTCCCGGAAGTTGAATTGAGTACCTAGTGGCGCAGGCTTCAGCCTGTGGGTTTTGGTCCTTGCAAGGACGAACCCCCACAGGCTGAAGCCTGCGCCACTTAAACCGCTTGGCTCCAACTGGCGGAGTCGCTATGCTGGCGGCTATGAAAATTGGATTCATCGGATTAGGCAGAATGGGAATGGGCATGGCGCGCAATCTGCTGCGCGCGGGAAACACTGTTGCGGTCTTCAATCGCAGCCACAAAAAAGCGATGACGCTTGCCGCCGACGGCGCGCGCGTGGCGAGTTCTCCGGCGGATGCTTGCCGAAATGCAGAAGCTGTTCTGACCATGCTCGCGGACGATTACGCGGTCGAGGAAATTGTTTTTGGGCGTGATGGCATCGCTTCGGCCATGAAGAACGATTGCATTCACGTTTCGCACAGCACGATCAGTACTGCGCTGGGCCGCCGATTGACCGCCGAACATGCTCAGCGGAGCCAGGGCTATCTCAGCGTGCCCGTCTTCGGCCGCCCGGAAAGCGCGGAAGCCAAGAGTTTGTTGGTGGTGGCCGCCGGGCCATCTGAATATGTAGAACGTTGCCGCCCTCTATTCGACGCCATCGGCCGCCAGACCTTTGTGGTCGGGACCGAGCCCTGGCAGGCAAACGTCGCCAAGTTGTGCGGCAATTTCCTGATCGCCAGCGTGATTGAGGGGCTGGGAGAAGCCTACGCGACGTTGCGGAAAGCGGAAGTTGCTCCGATGTCGTTCCTCGAGATCATGAACGCTTTATTTGGATCCCCGGTCATTGCGAACTACGGGCGGATCATCGCGCAAGAGCAATTCGAGCCGGCTGGATTTGCTTTACAGTTGGGCTTGAAAGATGTTCGTCTGGTGCTGGCTGCGGCCGAGGAGTGCGCCTCGCCGATGCCGCTGGCTGGCTTGGTGCACGATCATCTGCTTTCCGCGCTGGCGCAAGGCCAAGGCGAGATGGACTGGTCGAGCATGACGCAGGTGATTGCGCGCAACGCCGGACTGAAATCGAAATCATAGGAAGATTTTCGCGCAGCGCCGGCGTCCCGCCGGCATATGTAAGCAGGGTGGAGATCAGAAAAATTGCCGGCGAGACGCCGGCGCTACCTCAAGCTTCTTGGATAACGACAAGGAGAACCAGACATGTCACTCGTAGATTTTATCCCCGGCGCAAAGTTCGAGGAATACAAAGAGCGATTCAAGCAGCACTACAAACTGGAACGGCGCGCGGACGGCGTCATTCTCGTTCAAGCGCACACCGCCGGGGGACCCATTCAGCTGAGTGTCGAAAATCATCGTTCGGTCGGCCAGCTTTTCAAAACGGTCGGCGCGGACCCAGAAAACGAAGTCATGATTTTCACCGGGTCGGGCAAGGAATTCATGATGGACGCGGATCCCGAAGGCTTCAAACTCGAGCAAGAGGATTTGCAGCATTGGGCCTATGAGTATGCGTACAAAGACGGCCGAATCAATGTCAGCTCACTGGTAAACGATCTGGAAATTCCGACCATCGGCGTTTTGAACGGGCCGGGCTTTCATACCGAAATTTGCCTCATGTGCGACATCACAATTTGCAGCGAAGACGCCGTCATCTTCGATCTCCACTACGACATTGGCTCCGTTCCCGGAGACGGCATTCACAGCTGCTTCATGGAATTGCTGGGCGTGAAGCGCGGCGCCTATGCCCTGCTCACGGGCCAGGCGATTGACGCGCAAAAAGCGCTGGAGTACGGACTCGTGAATGAAGTCGTGCCTCGGGAAAAGCTTCTCGACCGCGCCTGGAAGCTTGCCGACCACATCATGACTCAGCCCCGCATCACGCGCCGCCTCACCACGCAAATCATTCGTCGTCCCTGGAAAAAGAGGATTACGGACGATTTGGACGGCGGCTTCGGCATCCAGATGTTCGCGCATCTGGCCAAGAAGAAGTCCATCCACAGCCGAAATCATATCGCTTCCTCGGTCGCCTACGTGAAGGAAGGCAAAGAAAACAACATCAAGTAGTGCATGATGCAGATTCTTGTGGCGCCGGCGTCTCGCCGGCGATTTTGCGACGTGTGGAGAAAAGAAAAACCGCCGGCGGGACGCCGGCACCACGAGAGCGGCTATCAATCCTTCGGATTGGTGGCAAAAATGGACAGCTCGGGCGTGAAACCGCGGTCGTCCATTTGCAGTATGGCTTTCACCATGTGGGCGATGTCCTCCGAGCGGAGCTTGGTGGCGTTGTCTTTCTGGGGCAAACCTGCGGTTTGGTAGAAATTCGTCAATACCTCGCTTGGTTCGACCAGAAATACGCGGACGTTGTATTGTCGAAGCTCGGCTCGCCAGCACTCGGTCATGCCACGCAGAGCGAACTTGCTCCCGTAGTAAGCCGTGCCTTTGGGCGCCCCGCGCAGAGCGGCAGTGGAGGCGATGTTCACGATGTTTCCGCGCTGGCGCTTTACAAAATGTTTGGCGGCCTCGCGGGCCATCAGCATCGCTCCCGTAACGTTCGTCGCAAATACGGCCTCGAATTCTTTCCGGTCGAAATCCACGAGATTCTTGAAGACGCCGCTGCCAGCATTGTTCACCAGAATGTCCAGATCGTCGAACTGCTGCAGAACTTCACGATACGTCCGCTCGACGTCCGCCTCCACCGACACGTCGGCATGAATGGCATGCACGCCCAATTCTCGCGCCGTCTCCGCCAGCCGGCGCTGGTCGCGTCCTGTGATGGCGACGCGCGCCCCGCTTGTGACAAGAGACTGGGCAATGGCACGTCCGATGCCGCTACTGCCTCCGGTGACCAAGGCGACCGCATTTTTGAGGTTCATCTTCTTCCCTCCCCTGAGTTGCAAACCTTGGGATATTGCCACAGCCAGGGCGGCGGCGTCACTGCGTCTGGTAGGACAGCCACTCTTGGCTGTCCGCGGCTCGCCCGGACAGCCAAGAGTGGCTGTCCTACTAAAACCCGATCGCGAGCAAGAATTTTTAGCGGAGTAAATACCCGAAAGGGTTATACTCTGCCGATCCTAAAATGGCTGGAGCCCATGCCGATCATCCCTGGCAGACGTCTAGGGCCTTACGAAATTCTCTCCGCTATCGGTGCGGGCGGAATGGGAGAAGTGTACAAAGCCCGCGATACTCGCCTCGATAGAACCGTCGCGATTAAAGTTCTGCCAACTCATCTCGCCGACCGCGCTGAATTGCGCGAGCGATTCGAGCGCGAAGCAAAAACCATCGCCAGCCTGAATCATCCCCACATCTGCACGCTCTACGACACGGGCCATCAAGACGAAATCGATTTTCTGGTGATGGAATATATCGAGGGCGAGACGCTCGCTCAGCGGTTGCAGAAAGGCGCGCTGCCGATCCAACAGGTATTGCAGTATGCCATCGAGATTGCCGACGCGCTGGACAAGGCGCATCGCAAGGGCATCACCCACCGCGATTTGAAACCCGGCAACATCATGCTGACCAAGTCGGGGACGAAGCTGCTCGACTTTGGGTTGGCGAAGCTGGCGCAGGAAGCGGCTCCGGCCACATCGGCTTCGCAGCTTCCGACGATGCAGAACGCAATCACAGGGGAAGGAACGATCCTGGGCACGTTGCAATACATGGCGCCGGAGCAAGTCGAAGCCAAAGAGGTGGATGCCCGCACGGATATTTTCGCGTTCGGCGCAGTGGTCTACGAAATGGCGACGGGCAAAAGGGCATTTCAAGGAAAAACTTCCGCCAGCGTGATGGCGGCAATATTGAAAGATGAGCCACCAGCAATGTCTTCGCTCCAGCCGATGACGCCTCCGGCGCTGGACCGCGTGGTGAAGAAATGTCTGCTCAAGGAACCGGACCAAAGATGGCAGACGGCCACTGATCTTTGCGGAGAACTGAAGTGGATTGCCGAGGGCGGCTCACAGGTCCTCTCTACACAGAAAGTGCCGCTGGAAGGCATTAAAGGATCATGGCGGGTGCTAATCCTGAGCTTCGGCATCTTCCTGTTGGGTGCGGCGATTAGCGGCATCGCAATCTGGAATTTGAAGCCCTTGCCGCCACGGCCTGTCTCGCGCCTTACGATCACGCTGCCGGCGGGTCAACGGTTGGCAGGTCTGAATGCTGGCTCCGTTGTGGCCCTCTCTCCCGACGGCACGCATCTTGCATATGTCGCCAGCCAGAGCGGCACGCAGCAGCTTTACTTAAGGGCGATGGATAGCCTGGAGGTCAAGCTGATCCCCGGCACCGAAGGAGCTATGGAACCCTTTTTCTCATCTGACGGCCAATGGGTGGGATTTTTCGCAGGCGGGAAACTCAAGAAGGTCTCAGTGAGCGGGGGATCGGCGGTAACTCTCGGTGAAGCTGCGACCCCCGTCGGGGCCAGTTGGGGTAGCCAGGGGATGATCGCATTTTCTCCTACTGCAATTGGAGTTCTCCAGCAAGTGCCGGATGCCGGAGGGGCCCCGCAGCCGCTGACCGCTATTGAAAAAGGGGAGATTGTCCACCGATGGCCGGAATTTCTGCCCGGCGGCAAAGCAGTGGTCTTTGCTGCCGGTACGAATGCACTCAATTTCACAGGCGCACAGGTGGCCGTCCAGTCCGTTGGGACGCGGGAACGGAGGAACCTTATCCAAGGTGGGACAAATCCGCGCTACGCTTCCTCTGGGCACCTCGTTTATGCGCAAGGGGGGAGCCTGATGGCCGTACCATTCGATCCCCAGCGGCTGGAAACGACGGGCGCGGCGGTCCCTGTGGTGGAGGGCGTCCTGCAAAACACATTCGGAGCCGCCCAGTACAGCGTTTCTGCCACGGGATCGCTGGTTTATGTTTCGGGAGCCATTCAATTGGCCCAACTCAGGCTGGTATGGGTCAATCGGAATGGAACAGAGCAGCCCTTGGCCGCCCCTGCTCACGCTTATGTGGGTCCGCGCTTTTCCCCCGACGGTCGGCAGGTAGCCGTCACGATCACAGAACAGGAGACGCAAGTCTGGTTGTACGATCTTTCCCGGGAGACGCTGACCCGGCTGACGTTTGAGGGGACTGCCAACAATGCCCCGCTATG
>Ga0116221_1003096_pt1 | contig 10802 bp, 9 predicted proteins | sample Sb_taG_5_FD_88965 | JGI IMG/M metagenome (GOLD analysis project Ga0116221, IMG submission 88965) | Peat soil microbial communities from Weissenstadt, Germany - Sb_50d_8_FC metaG | ecosystem: Environmental > Terrestrial > Soil > Wetlands > Peat | place: Germany: Weissenstadt | collected 2010-09-21 | reverse complement strand
TAGCAAGCTCCTATCCGCGCACGACTTCTCTACCGCCGGCGGCTCGGCAAAAATCACCCCGCCGGCCGGGGCCGCCGCAGGCGTATACGGGGCCAGCATCATCGACGCGAGCTTCACGTCCTCGAGCCCCAAGGCGGCCCAGGTAGGCGCTAACGCCTTGCTCCAGGCCTTCATTGACGTACGGTCCGCCACCCTCGCGGCCCAGTTCCGCGCCGCCGTCGCCGGCATCGATAACATGATTAACCAGACGAGCAACCCAACTCAGCGAGGGTCCCTGCTCTCCCAGCGGACGCAGGCGTTGATCACCGAGCAGGCCGACCTGGCGCAGCAGCCCACGGTGGACTGGGCCGCGGAGCCCACCAAACAGGCCACCGGTGGTTTGAAGCAGACCGCCGCCATCGGGCTCGTCATCGGGCTCTTGCTTGGCTGCGGTGCTGCCTATGCACGGGCTTTCCGGCGGCGCGGCTTCGCTGGCCGGCAGGATCTCGCGGCACTATACGGCGCGCCGCTGATCGGCGAGATCCCGGCCTTCGAGGCGCAGAAGGCGGTGCGGTCTAATGCGGGCCCGGCGGGTGATAGCTTGCCGGTGATTGCCGACCCTCACTCCGCCGTCGCCGAAGCGTTCCGTTTCGCGGCCAGCTCCGTCGAACGGATTCGCGCTGAACGGGGGCCGCGACTGTCTCTGGTTTTCGTCTCGCCTCTCGCGGACGCCGACAAGAGCATGGTCGTCGCCAACTTGGCTCTTGCCATCGCCAACGGCGGCACCCGGGTGCTCGTCGTGGACGCCGATGCGGGCGATGGAGACCTGACTGCCCGGCTCCTACTCGGTACCCTGGCGGTCGGCGGCCTGGAACAGGTGCTGGCCGGCCAGCAACCGCTGGGTAATTGCATCCAGCCCAGTCCGCTCAACGGCGCGGTCGCCGTCCTCGGATCGGGTCCGCCGCTTCAGCGCCAGGTGACGGGCGCGGCCCGCTCGAAAGCGGCGTCTGCGATGCTCGCCACGGCGAAGTCCAGCTTCGACGTCGTGCTCATCGACAGTCCAGCCTTGCTGCAGGTGGCCGACGCCACCGAGCTGGTTGACGCCTCCGACGCTGCGATCATCGTCCTCAGCCCCGACGAACTGATCCGGGACCACCTCGAGATGGTGGACCGGCTCAAGCTCATCGGGTCCGACATCGTCGGCTATATCTACAACCGAGCGCCGATGCCGCCCCAACTTGCCCGTTACCGACGCAACGGTTCATCGGTCCGCCCACTGGACCCCGAGGAGCTTTCGACTATTTCCGGCGGCAACCCATTTAACGGCGGAAGCGGCGCGTCCTCTGAGCAAGCGCAAGGTAAGGCACCGTGACGTCGTCTTTGCTGAACCGCGCGCCGACCGGCGACGTCCTGGCGGACGCGCCTTACCGGACACGGGGCGCATCAGGGCGTCTGCTTGTCCGCTATGGCCAGTTGCTTGGCCCGCTCCTCGGCGGTTATCTGCTACTGGACAAGGCCTTCGCATATATCCATCTCCCCGGCACGCCCCTGTACGTCGGCGAGATGACCCTCGTCGTCGGCGGCCTGGGAGTCCTCAGTGCCACCGGATATCTCCGGATCCCGCTGCGGGACGAGCCGATCCTGGCCCTCCTCGCCGCATTCTTCGTCTGGGGGTTCATCCGGTTCCTGCCCGGGTTGCATTCCTATGGAATTAACGCAGTGCGCGACTTCGCCCTCTGCTACTACTGCTTGTTCGCGTTTTTCACTGTTGCCGCGCTGGCGAGGGCACCAGACCTCATCGAACGCTGGATAGCCCAGCTAGCGCGGTTCGTCCCGTGGCTGTTGATCTGGCTCCCGCTCGGTTTGGTCCTGGAGACGCGTCTGAAAGGACCCAGCCTGCCGTTCAGCGGCGGTATTTCGATTTTGTCGCACAAGCCGGGGAACGTCGGCATCGCCGCGCTCCTGGTCCTCGGGTTCTTGTGGCTGTTTCCTGAGAGGACCGGCGCGCTAAGCCGAGCGGTATACAGCATCATGGCGCTTGTGGTGATAGGGTTGTCCGCTACCCAGAACCGCGGCGGTCTGCTCGGCGTGGCAGCGGGCGCGATGGTCGGGCTCGCGTTCTTCCCCGTCAAAGACGCGGTGCGTTTGATCGTGCGAGCAGTTGCGGTCCTCGCCTTGGGGCTGGGCATCGCCGTCTTGTTGTCGCTCAAGATCCCGGTTTCCGCTCAATCGCCCGGATCGACGGGCCGGTCGTTTTCGGCATCGCAGCTGATCGCCAATGTGGCGAGCATCACGCATGAGTCCGGCAGTCAGGCGGGAACGGTAGCAGGCCGTGATCTGCTCTGGTCGCTGATCTTCCAGAAGCAAGTGACTGACGGCCAGCTCATCGACGGGTTCGGGTTCGGAGTGAACCTGCCCTATTCGGTGGGCGACTACCAGGTAACCGACGGGCCCACCCCATTGCGAAGCCCCCACAATTCGCATGACGACATCCTGGCCCGGATGGGGCTGATAGGTCTTTCCGTCTGGATCGCTTTGTGGCTGGGCTGGTACTGGCGCTTGATCGCGGGTTGCCGGCGTCTGGCGCGGCACGGCCTGCACCTTCGGCGACAGGTCGGCGTATTTTGCCTTATGGTGGACACAGCCATCCTGGTGTCCTCGTTTTTCGATCCTCAGCTCGAGGGAGCGCAGGTGGCGGCGCTGCTGTGGGCCGTGTTCGGTATCGGCGTGGCGGTCACCAGCTTCCGGGGATGGTTTGGCGACATGACCGCATACGCGGATCCTTCCGGGGGATGTATCAGGGCCCGTCCGCCGCGGGTCTTATGTCTGTAGATGGACCATGTGGTGGCTATTACAGCTAGCCCAGAGACGGAGGGACTGGGAGGGAATGAATGCGGCACCCGGGCTTAGTATCGGGCTTCCAGTTTACAACGGCGAGAAGTATCTCGCCGAGTCGCTCGAAGCCCTCCTTGGCCAGACTTACGACGATTTCGAACTAATAATTTCGGACAACGCCTCGACCGACGGCACCGCTGAAATTTGCTCTTGCTATGGCAAGCGGGATTCTCGGATCCGCTATTTCCGCCAGCCACATAACATAGGCTGTGCCCCGAACCATAATTTTGTCGTCAGGGAAGCCAAAGGCGAGCTGTTCAAGTGGGCGTCCGATGACGACCTATATGCCCGCGACCTGCTCGAATACTGCGTCGAAGCGCTCGACCGATACCCCGGCGTCGTACTGGCCAACTCCTGGACGGCGATGATCGACGGTTCAGGCAACGTTACGAGGGCGCTGGAGTATCCGGTGGCCACGTCCTCTCTGCGGACGCCAGAGCGTTTCCGCAGCATGATGTTCGACGGCTGGTTCGACGACATCGGCGGCGTCATGCGGACAAAGGTTCTTCGCCGGACGCCGCTCCGCAGCTATCACCTTGCGGATCGGTCGCTCACCACCGAGATCGGATTGCACGGCCCGTTCTACCAGGTCCCTGATTGGCTCTACTTCAGGCGTGACCATCCCGACAGGGCCGAGCGTGCGCACCAGAGTGTGCGTTCCTGGTGTACCAACCTGGACCCGCGCCGAGCGGATCGGCTCCGGCACCCGACGGTTCGTCTGTACGCCGAATATGTCCTGGGGTACGTCACGGCGATCCGGCGGGCACCCCTGTCGGTTGCGGACCGGCAGGAGTGCTACCGCTACCTGGCGCAGTGGGCTGCTGGCCGGGCTCTACCCGTCGTTGACCAGGTGATCCTCCGGCGTGCGCCGCGCGCCGCGGAGCCGACCGCTCTCATTGCCCAGCAAGACATCTCCGTCGACGCCGTCGTGGCCGGCCGGGACAGGAGGCCTTGCTGACCGTGGATGAATCGACCAGCATGCGTGGGCGGCCCGGCGCTACTCGGGTCGGCCTGTTCGGGTTCCTCGGCATGGGCAATATCGGTAACGACGCCTGCCTGGAGTCTATGGTCAGGTACCTCAGAGCCGATCATCCCGATGCCATCCTGGATGCCATGTGCACTGGGCCAGAGCGGCTGAGATCCGATTACGGGATCGATGCCATCCCCTTGGCCTGGTATCAGAAGCATGAACAGCAGGTATCCGGATTGGCTGCGACGGCGCTGAAGACGGTGGGGAAGGGCATCGACGCGTTTCGTACGGCTGCCTGGGTCCGTCGCCATGACGTCGTGATAGTCCCCGGCATGGGGGTCCTTGAGGCTACCGTTCCCATGCGAGCCTGGTGGACTCCCTACTCCATGCTGCTGGTCTGCGCATCCGGGAGAATCTTCGGGACGAAAGTCGCGCTAGTAAGCGTGGGGGCAAACGTCATAAGTGAGCGGCTCATAAAACGGATGTTCGCTGCGGCCGCCCGGCTCGCTTTCTACCGGTCCTACCGCGACGACTTGTCGCGTGACGCGATGCAGCAAGCAGGTGTCGACACCGAGCACGACCAGGTCTATCCCGATCTCGCGTTCGCCCTCCCGGTTCCCGCTGACGGCTCCGGCGCGACCGGTCCTGACCACCGCAGCCCTCCTGCTACGCCCGCCGTGGGTGTCGGTGTCATGGCATACTACGGTGCGAACTGCGACCGAGGGTACGCGGATCAGCTGCACGCCTCCTACGTCGAGAAGATGAAGCGCTTCGTCCGGTGGCTGGTCGACAGCGGTCACAGGGTCCGGCTGTTCGGAGGAGACAACAATGACGATGGTCTGGTACAGGAGATACTGGCCGACGTGCGCGCGTACCGGCCCGATCTCGACCCGACATGGGTAGTAGCTGAAATCGTCACCACCTTTGAGGCCCTGGCACGCGCCATTGCGCCCGTCGACACAGCGGTCGCCATCCGTTATCACAACGTGCTATGTGCAGTTAAGCTCTCGAAGCCCACGCTATCGATCGGCTACGCCGACAAGCATAATGCCTTGATGGCCGACATGGGCCTGTCAGAGTTCTGCCAGTCGGCCCGCACGCTGGACGTGGACCAACTGATCGAGCAGTTCAAAGAGCTGGAAAGCCGTTCAGGCCGACTGAGGCAGACGATGGCGGAACGTAACACGGAAAAGGCACGCCTTCTCGACCACCAGTTCGTTGAGTTGTCTAGGTTGCTTTTCTCGGCAGATGAACTGGTCCGTCCCGCGGCTGAGCACAAGCCCGTCGATGAGACGGTCCACTGAGAACACGGTTATGGTTCCAGTAAGCTTAAACCGGAATCACCGATCGCGAGTACCCGGACATCAAGGAGACGACTATGGATAACCCAGCCGACGCCACCCAGCTCGCCAGCGACGACGGTACCAGGGACGATGCGCGGGAGGGTTATAGGAAAGGCTTCTGGAGCAAAGAGAATCTGAAGTTCGTCGAGCCACACTTCCGGCTCGAGAAAGCCGCCCGTATAGTAAATAACATCGCCCGGGGCCGAGAATGCGATCTTCTCGATGTTGGCTGCGGGCCGGCAACCCTGATGCGTCTGCTAGACGAGAACGTTCACTACTACGGGATAGATATAGCAATACATAATCCTGCGCCGAATCTTATCGAGACGGATTTTCTGGAAACTCCGATCAGCTTCGGCGATCGGCTTTTCGAAATCATCCTGGCTCAGGGAGTCTTCGAATATGTCGGGACTTTCCAGGATCAGAAGTTTGCAGAGATCAGCAAGCTCCTGGCCGATGATGGTAAATTCGTCGTGTCATACTGGAACTTCGGCCATCGCAATAAACACGTATACGAGGCCTTTAGTAATATTCAGCCTCTTAACGATTTTCGCCAGAGCCTGGCTAGCCACTTCCATATAGACGGGTTCTTCCCGGTCGGGCATAACTGGCATCACAGAGAGCCGGGCCGGAAGCTTGTCAAGGTCGCCCAGATGCACATGAACCTAAATATCCCCTTTATCAGCCAGGTGCTGGCAGTAGAGTATTTCTTCGTGTGCTCCCCGCGGCCAGACCGGGATGCGCTGGCGTCTCCATGAAGATCCTCGACTCATGCGATACCTACATCTTACTGCCGCTAAGAAGATTGCGAAGATCGGACCTGGCACCTGGCAGTTCGGGTCTAGGGAATGGGGCTACGGCGAGCCGTATGCCGAGCAGGAGGCACATGCCATCGTCCGCCGAGCGCTCGAGCTAGGAGTTACCCTCTTCGATACCGCGGAGATTTACAGTGAACCTTTTCCATCCTGGTTATGCCCCGCAGACCTGCAATACGTGGATGGCCTTGGCGAGCTGACCGGCGCGCCAGGGGCAGCAGCGGAGCTTCCGGAGAATTCTCCACGTCTTGAGCTGGGCGTTCGCGCGCTCGCCGGGTGAGCGCAGTTTCGCGTGGGCGCGGTTGGCCGATGCGCGAGAGCTGGGAGGCGAAGCGGAAGCTGGCGTCTGGAGTGTCCAACGACCAGATCGACGTTGCAGTCAGCCGCGCACTTGACGCAGGCGCGTCGGGCGCCAAGCTGACTGGCGCCGGCGGTGGCGGCTTCTTGCTCGTTATCTGCCCCGTCGAGCGGCAGCACGCAGTCCGCCAGAACCTGGCCAACATGCGAGAATTGCCGGTGAAGCTGGACCGCCTCGGCTCGCGTTGTGCTCAACATGCTGCGCGACATTTGGAGCTGACCCACGGGAGACCACCCCGGGCCCGGCAGAGGGGCTAAGTCACAGCGCCTGCCCTGGAAGGCAGCGGCATAGATTCCGCATCCGCCACTGGGAAGCTGGTTCGAAGTATCAGGAGCGGACCGTCGCATGTCTTGTGAGCGGGTCATCTGAAGCCGTGGGATGGTACGAGCGCGGCGCCGTCCCAGCCTTATCCGGAACTTTGGGGGAAGCGATGAGAGTTCTCGTGGCCGGCGATCGGGGTTACATCGGAGCCGTCTGTACCCCTGCCCCGCGCTGCGGGGCACAAGGTCCTGTCATCGCGCTTCCTGCGCCTGCGCAGGATCCGCGAGCTGCTATCCGTCGGCCTGCTCGATGACATGCTCACCGCAAGACCAGTGGACAACTTCCCGCGCCGGGCGCCCGCACCGCGTAAGAGCGCGGCTAGTGCCTTGGCCTCCTGTACGCGTTGCGTGACCGTCACCCCGCAGGGTGGTACGCGTGGCAGCTGAGGCGCGTACCCATTCAGGGGCGGCTGAACGAGGGTTGTTGAGGTCACTGGCGGCGGTCTTCCAGAGGCTGCGGAGCCAGGCGGCCCGCCGTCTTGGCTGGGGTGTGGCGGACCAGGTGGTGTCCAGCCTGACCAACTTCGCTACCGGCATCTACGTGATCCACGCGCTGGGGGCTGTTCAGTTCGGCGCGTTCAGCCTCGCCTTCGTGACTTACGGGTTCGCGCTAAACGCGGCACGCGGCCTTGGCACAGATCCGCTGATGGTCAGGTTCAGCGGCACAGATGTACTGACGTGGCGACGTGCCGTAGCCAAGTCTGCCGGGACTGCCACGAATGTAGGCCTGCTCATCGGCGTCTGCGTGCTTGTGGCGGCGGGAGTCCTAAACGGCGCAGCCAGGGCCGCCTTTCTCGCCCTCGGCCTGACGCTTCCGGCCCTGCTCTTGCAGGACAGCTGGCGATATTCGTTCTTCACGCTCGGGCGCGGCAGCCAGGCCTTCCTCAACGACAGCGTCTGGGCGGTGACGCTGTTCCCCGCCCTTGCCCTCCTGCGGGTAACTCGTCATACGGACGTGTTCTGGTTCGTTTTCGCCTGGGGCCTCACGGCGGCTGTCGCCGCTGTCGCCGGGGCGGTGCAGGCCCGGGTGCTGCCCAGGCTGTCCGGTGCCTGGGAGTGGGTGTCACGGAATCGTGATCTAGGGCCCCGCTACTTTGCGGAGGGTACCGCCAGCAGCGCGGCGATCCAGCTGCGCGGCTACGGCATCGGTCTCATTCTGGGCTTGGCCGCTCTTGGTGCCGTGCAGGCTTCCGCAATGCTTTTCGGCCCGGTGACAATCCTGTTCCTCGGGATGTCCCTCGTCACCATACCGGAGGGTGCACGAGTCCTGCGCCGGTCGCCACAGCACCTGCCGCTGTTCTGCCTGCTAGTTAGCGGTGGACTTACTATGGCGGGGCTCAGTTGGGGAGTCACACTGCTGGTGGCGGTACCGAGGGGCCTCGGGGCCTGGCTCTTGGGCCCGCTCTGGCGGTCAACATATCCCCTGGTGCTGCCCCAAACGATTTTCGTACTAGGCCAAGGCGTCGGCTACGGCGCCGTCACTGGCTTGCACGCTCTGGGGGCCTCGCGGCGAAGCGTGCGCCTGGCGTTTCTATGGGCGGCTCTTTATATCATCTGTGCTTTGGTGGGTGCAGTTACAGGAGGAGCCACCGGAACAGTAGAGGGCGCCGCAGTGGCGCCATGTGCTTGCGCGCCACTCTGGTGGTGGCAGCTGCATGCGGCCCTGCGAGAATCCGGCAAGATACCTGCCGGTCGTGGGTTTTGGTCAAGTCGCCCGGTCGGTGAGCACCGTACGCCCACTCGGCACAAGGTACAGCTTATGCTCAAACACTTCCGATCTCACAGAAATCGATGAGGTCATGCTGCACGGGTTCGAGCGGTCGTCACGAAAAGACCATGTCATCGTCCAGTATGGCGATTCGCAGGCCGCAGCCGACTATGCGCGTGCCAATGAAGGATCACGGCCAGAGGGACAGTTCTTCAGGTCACGGCTCCGACTTGTGCAGGACCTTCTCGCCCACTGTCCCGGGGGTGATCTCCTGGATGCCGGCTGCGGGCCTGGGGTGATGGTGCGTACTCTGCTCCAGTCTCGCCCGCATGACTTCCGCATCACGACGCTGGATCAGTCTTTGGCGATGGTGGAGTACTGCGCATCAAGAGTGGGCGACATCGGTAACGTATACCCAACTGTAGGCCAGCTCGAAGCGATGCCTTTCGCGGACGCCATCTTCGACATCACCCTCGTAATGGGCGTACTGGAATATACCGACGCGCGTAAGGCACTCTGCGAGGTATCCCGCGTGACCCGACCAGGCGGTCTCGTTATTGCTACCATGCTCAACCCGCTAAGTGCTTACAGGCTAACCGAGTGGTTCCTTTTCTTGCCCTCGGTCCGGTTGCTCGGAACGATCGAGAGATTCTGCGGTATCTCCGCTGAACGGCGGCACGGTGCCGGTCCCAGCGGTATCCGTGCGCTTCCGGCAGTCATACTCAGGCGGCTGATGAGGCAAGCTGGCATGCGACCTGTTGACACCGTCTACTTTGATGTCAGGCCGATCGTGCCGCCTTTCGATCGCCTTCCGCAAATGATACGCAGGGCGGAGCGAACTGCTCACGAGCGGACCGTGACTCGCGGGTGGGGCCGCTGGATGGGTACTGCATTCCTCATCACCGCAAGACGTTCTGACATCAAGCGGCATTAGTCCAGTTGGTAGTTCCGCCGATGGTTGGCCACAAACTCACGGTGTACGCCGTGGCGATTGGAAGGGTTGCCGATCACGACGTTATTGTCTCTAGTTCGCGAGACGGCACAATACGGGTCTGGAATGCGGTAACCGGCGGTCCGATCTACCCTCCTCTAATCGGCACGGACGGGCCGATACGGGCGGTGGTCATTGGGCACGCCGGTGATCGGACTGTAATCGTCTCCAGTTCGCGAGCGGGGACATTGAGCCAACTTCATCCTGCTTGTGATGGGTTCGTCACGGTCTGATCACCTGGCGGCGTGTCGCCGCCAGGAACAAGTACCCCCGGTAGATGAGCTAGTCGACCAAAACTCGCTTCATCACCATTACCAGGGGCTTCCATTGCTGTTCTATCGTGCCGCGCTGCCGTTGTCCTGCAAGACCCTGAACTATGCGGCCGGGATCATCCGCCGGCACCGCAAGTCGATCGGGTCGCGCTGGCGCAGGCTGAACCCGGGGAAGCAGGCCCTGCTCGTCCTTGCTTACCTGCGCACGGGCGAGACGTTCGCCGAGCTGGCGGCCGGGTTCGCGGTGGGAGCCACGACGGCCTGGCGGTACGTGGAAGAGGTCGTCGCCTTGCTCGCGGCCCGGGCACCCAAGCTCCGCACGGCCGTCCGGGACGCGAAGGGCCGGGCACGCCTACGTGGTCCTGGTGAGCATCAATTACCGGTTGGGAATCTTCGGATTTTTGGCGCATCCCGCTCTCGACCAGGAATCGCCGCAGGGTGTCTCCGGCAATTATGCCTTGCTCGATATGGTGGCTGCGCTCCAATGGGTGAAGCGCAATATCGGCGCATTCGGCGGCGATTCCCGCAATGTCACCATCTTCGGCGAATCGGCGGGCGGCACGGCAGTGTGCCTGCTAATGGTCGTGCCGCAGGCCGAGGGGCTGTTCCAAAAGGCGATTTCGGAAAGCGCCGCCTGGATGTTCGGCCCCATCAGCCATCTAACGGAGTCCTGGTATGGCCGCATAGCGATGACGAAATTCGGCCAGAAGCTGGGTACCGATCTGACGGCGCTGCGCGCGAAAAGTGCAGCCGACCTTCTGAAGACCCTCCCTCCGCCCATGATTCGCAACGACGCCGCCGATCTCGGCGAAGACTACATGCCAGTGGTGGATGGATGGGTCATCCCGGACGATCCGGCGCGGCTCTTCGCCGCGGGCAAGTTCCATCACGTGGCCTTGATCGCCGGCACCAATGCGGATGAAGGCACGCTGCTGGGCGGTCCTCCGGTGCGGAACCTGGAGCAGTATCGTAAGTGGGGAGAGCAAAGGGTGGGGACCCTGGTGGACAAGCTGCTGGCCCTGTACCCGGCGGCCGCCGATGCGGAGGCGCATGCCGCGGCCGCGCAGGCCTCGGGCGATCTGACCTTTCTGTATGGGACGCGTTCCGTGCTGCGCGCCGCTTCCAAGCAGCCGAAGAGGGTGGCAGGCCTG
>Ga0116221_1003095_pt1 | contig 10804 bp, 9 predicted proteins | sample Sb_taG_5_FD_88965 | JGI IMG/M metagenome (GOLD analysis project Ga0116221, IMG submission 88965) | Peat soil microbial communities from Weissenstadt, Germany - Sb_50d_8_FC metaG | ecosystem: Environmental > Terrestrial > Soil > Wetlands > Peat | place: Germany: Weissenstadt | collected 2010-09-21 | reverse complement strand
TCAGCTTGAAAGCGAGCACAGGCCCCAGCTCCGGACGAGCGCTGGCGTGAATCTCGCTTAAATCAAGGCATTGGGCGGCCATTGTGAACTCGTGGCGACCGGCCGATGTCTCGAACGTGATGATCGTGTCGCGGGCGCTATCCAGGTGCGACCCATGTCCTTCATCCGAGGTTGCCTTGCCCGCCAGCTTGTCGAACATTTCCGGGATCTTGGCGACGGTCGCTTGGCTGAAGCGCCAGCAGCCGTCGCGTTGGCGGAGGATCTCGACGCGCACACCCTGACCTTCGCCGAGCACTTGTCGCCCGGTATTCCAGTTATCGGGCACGGCAGTGAGATCGAGGGGTACCTTGCGAAGCACCGCTTCCAGCTTGACAGCCAACTTGGCCCCCAGCGCTTCGCGATCGGCTGCCCCCCCTACATTCTCCAGGTCGAGGAATTCCAGGGCGTCGGCCAGGCGCGAATCGTCCTTGTCAGCCGCGTCCATGGTACGGAAGAAGCCCTGGAGAACGGCACGGGGCGAGCCGAGGTGCTGGGGCACGTCTTCCGGGGGTTTCCTAACACCCCCAGTGTTTGTCGCTACATCCAACGCCGGAACAATCATGCCCAGGCGCACATACTGCGGGGCAGGGGACGCCGACTGTGCTGCGGCATACATCTTCGGGATGTTGCGCACCGTCTGCTTCGTGAACAACCAGGAGTCCTTGCCGTTAGGCAGCCGCACGCGTTCGAGGGCAATGCGGCCACTGCGGTCGGCATGCCAAGTGTATGGTGGGCCATCGGGCGCGTCCGGAACTTCCTGACGGAAGACAAAGCCTCGGCGCTGCATCACATAGGCGAGCTGCTGGGCAAGAACCGGTCCTTGCTGCCGGCGCTGCTCATTGCTATACGTGGTGAGGTCCAATGCGCGGGCGGCCGCGAAGAAATCCCCGTTGGCGGCTCCGGAGATGAACTGTCGCATGGCAGCACGCGGATCGGTGAAACCCTCTCGGAGCCCACTGACATCGCCGGACCGTTTCTTGCGTCGTTCCTGCGCCGCGATGCGCATCGTCGGCAATTCACCAAGTGTTGCGCTATTGATGCGCCAGCCCCCGTCCTTGCCGCGATCCATCGCAATCGTGAATCCGTCGGCGTCGTAAATCGTTACCGAACTGCCAACACCCTGGTCAGGCACACCGCTCAGCGGCAAGCTCAGCGTCTGCAGAATTTGTTCCAGGTCGAGGGCAATCATGGCTGAATCGTCGAGTCCGGGCCGCGGCTGCAGCGCGTCCAGCTCAAGACAGGCAATGGCATCTTCCATCATTTCCGGGAATAAGTCGTAAAGCATGGCCGCATAGTAAAAGGTCTTGAGTGTTTCCCGGGGCGAGCGCAGCTTGTCCACGAGCGGCCGGTCGGCGTTGTATGGCGACGTCAAGCGTTCTGCCAAGGGCTTGGCCTTGCTCGCTGGCGGCTTGATAGTAGGCGCGGTCTGACCGTGAGCCGGGCCGACCCAAAACGCCAGGCAGAATAAAGCTGTGGTCAATCTAAGGCATTGGAAAAATGATAAGGCGGGATTATGTTTGTTCATGTGGGTCGCGTGCAAGCAGGGAAGAAGTTGGCTACACTTTGTCCGGCAGGCCAGCGGGAATTCGGGTGGCCCGAACGAGAGGTTTAGCGAATCAGCACCATTATCGCAAGGCGAGGTCCTGGGAACATCGGACCGGTAAACTGGAGAAGGCAGGAACACGGATCTTAGGCGAGAAGTACCCAGCGTCATAATTCGGACCCGGATCGCTCCTTAACGACAGCGTTCTCAGCTAGCCCCCAGCGCGGTTCCTGTGATTACATGAGGGTTTCTGGTGGGGGCGGTGCTGGATTCGCAAGCGAAGGACCTTCGACCATGATCGCACAATTCGTTCTCAACCCTGGCGGCCTTTGTGCCTGGCTAACCGTTGGGCTCCTGGCCGGCTGGCTCACGGGGCTGCTCATGCGCGGGCGAGGTTACGGAATCATCCGTGACGTTGTCCTGGGGCTGATCGGATCGTTGATCGGGGGTCTGGTATTCTCCTTCTTCTTTGAGGGTGCGACCGGCTTCTGGGGTAGCGTCGGCGTGGCTGCGGTCGGCGCGATTATGCTGGTAATCATTGTCCGCGCCTTTACTCGCCCTCCTCCGTTGTGAACAAACAAATGTCAGAAGCGTGGCAAGAAACTACCCCGGCCAGGAATCGAACCCGGAACGCCTCGTTAGGACCGAGGAATGATTTCCATTTCACCACCAGGGCGACAAGCGGAAGGCAAGGGAGTCGAACCCTCATCTCCTTGCGGAGAACCGCGTTAGCAGTGCGGCCCGGCCAACCGGTATCCGGCTACCTTCCGGGTAGGGGCGAGGGAATAGGGGCGAGGGGATTGCGTGGCAGCCTTGAACTTCGACTCGCAGTACTCCCGGCAGGACTCGAACCTGCGGTAATGCCTCTTTGTAAGAGAGGTGCCTTCGCCGCTCAGACCACGGGAGTATCGAAATCGCGCTATGGCTTGGTCAGGAGACCATGCCATAGCGCTGGCGCGCACGCGCGCCGACCATGCCCCAGCGCCAGTCGGGCCGGTAGGAGTCGAACCTACCTCTAACCGCGTATCAGGCGGTTGCCTCGCCGCCCGGTCCCCGGCCCGATTCGGAGCGCCCTGTACGGGAGTCGAACCCGTCTCGCCTGCTCGACAGGCAGGTCGCCAACACCGGCAGCGTCACAGGGCCAAACCAGCAAGAACGGTAGGATTCGAACCCACTGCGTCAGGGTTGGAGCCTGACTGCTCTCCCAGGAGCACGTTCTTGTAAGCGGAAGGGACAGGACTCGAACCTGCAAGGGCTTGCGCCTCGCCCGGCTTCCAACCGGGTGCCATCATGCCAGTTGGCGCGCCCTTCCAAGCTGTCCCGGTAGGATTCGAACCTACACCCTTCCCGTTAACAGCGGGCCGCACCACCGTTGTGCTACGGGACAATGAGGAGTCAGGATGGTCGGATTCGAACCGACGATCTCCAGCACCCCAAGCTGGCGGATTGCCAGGCTTTCCCACATCCTGAATCAGAGCGTCCAGGGGGATTCGAACCCCCGCATCCACCATGGCAAGGTGGCAGGCTGCCAGGCTACATCATGGACGCAGGCAGTTCCGGGGGTTGGAGTCGAACCAACATTGACGGGTTCAGAGCCCGTCGGCCTACCAGTTAGCCGACCCCGGAATCCTAGAGTGCCCTGCGGGAGTTGGACCCGCCTGTCCGGTTTGGAAGACCGGCGCCTTTGCCGCTCGGCCAAGGGCACAATCAGCGGAAGGAGAGGGAGTCGAACCCTCAAGGGCTATTCGCCTCGTCCCGGTTCGAGCGGGGTGCCATCGCCTGTTGGCTTGCCCTTCCGTTTTCAGTGGGACCCGAGGGACTTGAACCCTCACCTCGCTGGTTAAGAGCCAGGTATGCTGCCGCTAACACCTGGATCCCGATTTTGATTTGGCCCGGAGGGAATCGAACCCTCGTCTGGCCCTTATAAGAGGCCGGCTCTGCCCGTTGAGCTACAGGCCAGAACGCCGACAGGGTCGGAGGAAGTCGAACCCTCACATTACCGCTTAAAAGGCGGATACGCTGCCGTTACGCCACAGCCCCAAAAGTCTGGCTGTATGCGTTTATGTCGGTTGTGGCGCATCGATGCCCTCCACGGGGCAAACAAAAAAGCCAGGTATCTCGTGACACCTGGCCTTGAAGCATTCCTGAGAGAACCGGGTGTCAGCAGCGCAAGGGGATCACGGGCAGCGACGACGCCTGTTGAGCGCCGCCGATGCTACTCGCATCTATGCGATCAGAATTCCACTCGCGGCCAAGGAGAGTCATCGGTTCCTCACTACTTTCGATCGACCGGCCGGGCGCATTCAGCATCGGCCCTATTCACGTGGACTTAGGCTTAGATGCCGGGACCCGGTTTGGGGTTCACGAAAATCCAGATTTTCATCCGAGCAAATCGAAAAATGCGGATAGAGCCGGAGGGCTCTGGACGACTTGACCAAGCGCGATTACCTTCACAGCTGGCTAGGACTGAACTCAATCCCCGATGGGAATAGGATCTCCAAGCGAGCCCGAGGCCAGGTCAACGAGAACCAAGATGAATCGATCGCTCCCGGCAGCTCTTCTGGTCATGGCCATCCTCAGTCTGGTGTGCGGCTCCTTCTGGTCGTGCTGCAATGTGTTGGGCCTCGTATCGCCGGATTACTTCATCGAAAATGCCGCCCCCGATGAAGCTGCCGAAACGGCTGAGCAAAAGTCGGAGCCGGGATGGAGTGCCACGTGGGGCCCACGAATTATGTGGGTGAGTTCCCTGGTGGAACTACCGATAGGAATTCTCATGTTGGTCGTCGGAGTGGGTCTCCTCCGGCGCTGGAGCTGGGCGCGCACCGGCGCCAAAGTGTGCGCTTACCTCGTCATCCTTGGTTGCTTATGGGCGATTCCTCTCACGTTGTGGGAGTGGCAGCTGCAGACGGAGCCCTCTGCAGATTGGGGAGACCTCATCGGAAAGGTGACGATGGCGTTCGCTTCCATTGCCCAAATTGTGGCGATTGTTCTTTGGATGGCCTACGCGGTTGCCATGCTGATTGTCTTGAGAGGATCTACAACGAAGGCGGCGTTTGCCGAGAGCCAACGGGGACGAGATCTCTATCGCTGACCTTTGCGAGCATTGCCGGTGTCCGGTGAACCCCTATATCGATGCGTCCTTGAGTGGCAACTCAGCCCGGTCGCTCGCTTGCTGGTCGAGCGCCTTGCGGCTCGGGCCGAGCAGGTGGATGCTTTAGCAGCCGCCCTGCCGGAGAAACTGGCGGCCAGCCGGGCGCTGTGTACCGCCAAACCGGTCAAGCTTTCGCGCTAATAGCGCCGCACCGTCGCCTTCTTCGATCGGGATGCACAGAAAGCGGCGGCGGAACTTCCTGCGAGCCTCGCCAAGATGACAAGCGAATCGCAATTGTTACGGATCGCCCTTATCAGCGGTGTTCGGCCTCGAGATTTAGTGGCCGATCTTCCCGCCCTTTGCTATTTCTTCATTAGCGAATTTAAACGCTTGACAGTTAGGCTTTTGACTGTCATGCTAATTGGGTGCCCTTGCCAAGCGGGCCTGTGCGTCGCTCCGCACAGGCGTTGACCACGCGCACTATCAACAAAGAAGGGGTATCGGCACATGAGATCCAAAAAACTGACGTGGCCTATTATGTTGGGCGTCTGCGCCTGGTTGGTGCTGCCCGCGGTCCCTGCCCGCGCTGGGGTATTGCTGTCCACGCTACTCCACCCTGGCGCAACTATCAGCTCGGGTGGGCTGACATTCAGTCACTTCGCCTATTCCAAAACGGGCAGCATGCCCTCTCCGTCGACAGTTACCGTGAATCCCATCCTGTTGAGCGGCAACTATGGCTTGCAATTTGTAGGAGCATTTACGACCCCGAAGGGCTCCACGGCCGAAGCCTTGATTACCTCCAAGGTTACCTTCACGTCGGGCGCCCCCGTTAGTTCGGCGCTGCTGACCGGCAACCCCAAGGTAACTGGGGGGACGGGCGATATGTTTGTTGTCGACAGTTTCACTCCGACTAATCCGGCTAGCATGTTTATCTACAGTATCAGCCCTGGTCCCACGGTCGATTCGGCCAGCGTCAATTTCGGCAAGGGCCTCACGAGCTTTAGCGCTCAAAAGGACATAGAAGCCATCAGCCGAACGGGCGTAGCCTCGGTCGGGTTCCTCGATCAGACGTACCACACGATTCCTGAACCTCATTCCGCGATCCTGGCAGGGCTGGGAATGGCGGGCCTGGCAGGATTTGTTTGGCGGCGGAAATTGGCATAGGGCCGTAGAATAGAATCACGCAAGCGCTCTCGCGAAATGCCTTACCCCCTTCAGGCTCTTTGCGAGAGCGCTTTTTTTGCGCTTCCTGAGTTTCCACCTGCGCCAGCAGCCGGCGAAATGATGCCTGCAAGCGCGCCGCATTCCACGTCTATCGTTCTGTCTGTCAGCGCCCCTGGCAACAGGTGGGAAAAAACCCACACTGACTCTGACCGGCGAATTTCCGCGGTTTGCTTTCATTCCGGGGGCTTGCTCTGGTATAAGTGAACCAAGCTGTTCCGCTTCTACTCCAACGTCGATCTGAGACTCGATTGGCCACGCACCTTGGCCATGACGGGTCCTGTCACGATCCTCGTAGTTATTGGATTGCACTATCTCCAGAAATGGGGAGCAAGTCCCGAATTTTGGCATGGGGGTGTTCATGATCCGTTCCAATCTGGGCCAGCGGCTCATCGGCCTGCTGGCTTTTGCTGGGGGTCTTGGTCTCACCGGTTGGGTCTGGCACACAGCGCTGACTGAAGGAGAGTATTATCGTAAGGCCGCGGCGCTGCCTCCTCTATTAGCAGTCTTCGGGTTGGGGCTGCTCCTGTTCCCCATTGACGTGGAAAAACTGAAGGCGGAGCACGGCGTTGAAAAGTTCGAGAGCTGGCACCAGATGCCGTTGGAGTGGAAGGTGTTGCTCTTCGTGGCGTTGGCAGCTGCTCTTGGCAACTGGTATGCAATCGCGCAGCTCTAAGGGCATGTAACTTGTCCGTGGCCTGTCTGATCTCGTTGACCTTGCCTTGGTCTCCGTGTTCACTAACTGCTTCACGCCGGTGCGGGAGCGAATGGATATCCAGCGCTGATGCGATGAATGCAGCCGTGAAGGAATGAGCCGCACCGGTGGTAATGAATTTGCCGTGTACCCAAACTCGGCAGGATGGGAATTTGCTGCGTCCAAGGCAGACAAGGAGAGGCCTTCAGGCGACAATGCGGGTTTGAGCCAGGGAAGATGTCCAGCGCGTCTTCGCCAGGTTCACCGTCATTTTCGTCGAGGACCGCGGGGGACTCCATGACTGCTTTGCCACGACTCGCTGGGCTGATCCTTGTCGGGCTGCTGGGAAACCTGACTGCCAATCTGCTGCCAACGGACGCCCGGCTGCTGGCGCAACAAGGCGACGACTGCGGACCAGCATTGGCACCTCTACCGAACATCGAGCCGCCGCCAGCCGAGGAAGTCGTGTTGCCAGCGCCGCGGCCGGTCGCGGAGGCACGGGCTCCTGCGGAACCGCCAACGCCCGTCGTGGCCGTGCGCGTACGCGTGCCGGCCTCGGTGAATGCCGGCGAGGAGATTGAATACCGCATTTGCGTCGAGAATTGCTCTGCAGCAGCGGCCCACCATGTGTTGCTGCGCAACCCGCTGCCGGCCAATGCGCGGCTGGTGCGTTCCTGGCCGGCACCAACGACCAGCGATCCCGAGCTGACCTGGAAAATAGGAACTCTCGAGGCCTGGGACAAGCGCGAGATCATTTTGGTCCTTACCCCCACGAGCCCCGACGAGGTCAAGAACTGCGCTCGCGTTCAGTTCGAGCATGGCCAGTGCGTCAGCACCAAGATCATCCCACCGTCCATGCGCATCGAAAAGAACGGACCCAAGCAAGCGTTTTTGCACGACAGGCTGAAGTATCAGCTTGTTCTTACCAACACCGGCCCGACCGACATTGCCAACATTCAGCTGATCGACATCCTGCCTGCGGGATTGGAGCATGCCGACAAGAAAGAACGGCTCACGTGGATCCTTGGAACCCTGGCTCCCGGAAAGAGTCGTAGCGTCGAGTACGAGGTGACGGCCGTGAGGACGGGCCATTTGTGCAACAAGGTCGTTGTGGCCGCAGCCGGCGGCAGCGTGCGTGACGAACAGGAAAACTGTATCGATGTCAGTGAAGCAAAACTTGGCTTAACGATGTCCGGTCCCAAGCGGCGCTACCTCAACATGCCGGCAACCTATGAACTTACGGTGAGCAACACTGGTTCCGCAACGCTCAAGAACGTGGGTATCCGAAACCCGATGCCTGGGCACACTTCGTTCATCCGGGCAAGTGACGGGGGCGAGCTGGCTGGCGATCAGGTCCAGTGGCAAATCGGCGCTATCGCCCCGGGCGAAACCAGCACCGTGCAGCTGGTTCTGACTGCAACCGAAGCAGGACGCATTTGCAATCGGGCGATGGTCAGTGCCGAGCCTGGAGTGACGGCTGCCGATGAAGTTTGCACTGTCTTCGACGGGCAGTCGGCACTGTCGCTGGACGTCAAGCATAGCGACGACCCAGTGCCCGTCGGTGGCACGACTACGTATACCATCACGGTAGGGAACGACGGCACGAACGTGGCCGCCAGAGTCAACATCGTGGCCACGGTGCCCGATCAGATGAACGTGGTTCGAGCAGAACCGCCGCAAAATCGCCAGGACGGGCAAAAAGTGATCTATGACCCGATGACGATACCTGCGGGTGGCGTGGTGCACTATACGATTGAGGTAAAGGCGCGCAAGAACGGCGATGTCCGCTTCAAGGTAGAGATGTCGGGAGATGGATTGACGGCCGGGCCGGTGATGCAGGAAGAAAGCACGACGATCTACGCCGATCTGCCCACGGTGCGGCGCAAGCACACGCTGGAAAAGCCGTCTGCCGCCCAGCCATGACGGCCGGGAACCCTGGGAGCCTGCTGAAAAAGGGGTCTGACCCCCTCCCCCAAGGGTGGTAGATCCCCAAAAAAGCTGGAAATGAGTGAAGCTCCGTAGGGGGTCAGACCCCTTTTTCAGCAGGCTCCCAGGAGGGTGGTAGAGCGATGCTTCAGTTTGCGGGCGACAAAGAGCTAACCCAATCTCCGAGTGTCCTCTGGAGCAAGCTGAGCGACGCGCGCTTCTTGGTGAAGTGCATTCCCGGCGTCGAAGCGACGGCCGTCGCGGAGCAGGGGAAAGCTGTATGTACCCTGCGGCCCGGTTTTGCATTCGTGCGCGGGACGTTGGAGCTGACGCTCATCGTGGCGGACACCGTCGCGGAGCAATCGATCCGATTGCTGTTGCATGGCAAGGGGATTGGCTCGACCAACGACGTGGAAGCAAACCTGAATCTTGTGCCGCAACCGAACGGCACGCGGGTGCATTGGGTGGCGGAAATCAAGAGCCTCGGCGGCTTGCTCAAGGCGGTCCCGCAGGGCTTGATCAAAGCTTCGGCGCAAAAAGTGATTGCGGATGCTGTGGCGGCGATCGAAGCCAAGCTGCAAGAGGCGTAGGACAGATTTCCTAATCTGTCCGGTCAGGTTGGAAACCTGACCTACTTGAATGCCTCGTATTCCTTTCCTAGCACGGCCGCCGCAACTTTAAGCTTCAGAATCTCATCTGTGCCTTCATAAATTCGGCAGACGCGCACATCCTGGAGATGGCGCCCGGGGCGGTAGAGGGTGGACCAACCGCGGCCGCCGAAGACCTGGACGGCTCGGTCGGCAGCATCCCAGGCGGCATTGGACGCGAACAACTTGGCCTGGGCCGACAACAATTCCGCCCGCGCCTTGAGAGCGCCGTTACCCGGCTCGGCATTGCTGGCGTCTTTGGCCTCCGCGGCGCGAAGCACTAACGATTCCGAAGCCAGACGATCCATCTCGATCCCGGCGATGTGCTCCTGCACTAGTTGATGCTTGGCGATAGGCTTGCCATGCTGCTGGCGCTCCTTGGCATAAGTAATCGCCTCCGCCAGGCAGTCCTCGATCACACCGAGGCATCCCGCGGCGACACTGAGCCGGCCGGCTACCAGCGTCCCCATGGCAATGCGAAATCCGTCGCCTTCCTTTCCCAGCATGTTGGCAACAGGCACTGCATAGTCGGTCAGCTCGAACATCGCGGTGTTGGCCGTCGGCATACCCATCTTGGCCGTCAAATCCTCGCGAGCGAAGCCAGGGCCGTCGACTGCATCAATGATAAAGGCGCTGATCCGCCCCGTCCGCCCCTTCGGATAGGCGAAGGTCACGATGGCACCGGCGATGCCCGCATTGGAAATGAGGTACTTCACGCCGTTGAGCAAGAAATGGTCGCCCTTGCGCTCGTAGGTCATTTGCATTTCAAGCGGATTGCTGCCGGCCTCAGGCTCGGTGAGTCCGAACGCCAGGATCTTGTCGCCGCGGACGGCAGCCGTGAGATAACGGCGTTTCTGTTCTTCGTTGCCCCAGGTGAGGATGGGGTATTCGCCGATGGAGGTGTGACCGGAGAAAAAAGTGCGAACGCCTGTCCCTTCCCTGCCAAGTCTAGTGAGCGCTCGGGCGTAGGTGACCGTATCGGCGCCGCGGCCGCCGTAGATCTCCGGCACAATCATGCCGAGGAGGTTATATTTGCGGCCGAGGGGCAAGACCTCGCTGTTGAACTTATGTTCAACATAGCAAAGCTCCTCGATGGGTCGAATCTCTTCGCAGAAGGCTTCCACATCCGCGAGCAATCGAGCTTGATCGGCCGGGCTCATGAACTTCCGCCTCCAATGGGACGAATGCACAATGGGATTAGTCTAGCCACCGGCCGGCGCTCGGCTATGCCTCTTCAGCCTCCCTCTCTCCCGTACTCGGGGGTGGGGGGATATGTCCTATAGGACCCATGTGACCTATGATCACCCTTGACTTGGGGAACGGCCTGCACCCGCTCAGGAGAACGCAATGAAAATTCGGCGCATGGGGAACACGGGTTTGAAGGTCTCCGAGGTCTGTCTCGGCACGATGACCTTCGGCCACCAGTGCGACCAGACGACGTCGTTTGCCATCATGAACAAGGCGGAAGAGCTGGGAGTGCAATTCCTGGACACGGCCGATGCGTATCCGGTGCCGCCAACGCCGGAAACTGCGGGCCGAACCGAGGAAATCGTCGGCGCATGGCTTCAGGGGAAGCGCGAGCGCTTTGTCCTGGCGACCAAGTGCTGCATGCGCGTCGGTTATGGGCCCAATGACGAAGGCTT
>Ga0116221_1003090_pt1 | contig 10817 bp, 8 predicted proteins | sample Sb_taG_5_FD_88965 | JGI IMG/M metagenome (GOLD analysis project Ga0116221, IMG submission 88965) | Peat soil microbial communities from Weissenstadt, Germany - Sb_50d_8_FC metaG | ecosystem: Environmental > Terrestrial > Soil > Wetlands > Peat | place: Germany: Weissenstadt | collected 2010-09-21 | reverse complement strand
TGGCCCAGCGCGGTGAGCTCAACCTCGGACAGCTGATGCGCGAACGCCACGCCCACGACGTCGTGCTCGTCGGCTTCAGCACCTACGCCGGCACCGTCACCGCTGCCTCGGAGTGGGGCGGGGAGGCCGAGCGCAAGCGCGTCCGCCCCGCGCTGCCAGACAGCTACGAGGCGCTCCTGCACGCCACGGAGATCCCGGCGTTCCTACTGTGCCCGCTGGGCAGGAGCGTCAGCGGGCGCGTGCTGCGCGAGCCGCGGCTGCAGCGCGCGATCGGCGTCATCTACCGGCCGGAGAGCGAACGCCAGAGCCACTGGTTCGCAGCGTGCGCCTCACAGCAATTCGACGCGCTCGTGCACATCGACATCACCCGCGCGGTCGAGCCGCTGGAGCGCACCGGCGCGTGGGAGCTGGGGGAGCCGCCGGAGACCTATCCCACCGCGCTCTGATCGACGGCTGGCGCGATGGCCGATCGAAACGACATCGACTTCACCTACTCGCTGACCGACCGCGTGTTTCGCCTGAGCATGGGGGAGCTAGCGGATTTCAGCGGAGCCAAGTACGACGGCGACTTCTCGCTCAGCCTGGAGCAGGCCCAGCGTCGAAAGCACGAGTATGTGGCCGAGCAGATCGGGATCGAACCCGGCAAGCGCGTGCTCGACCTCGGCTGCGGCTGGGGACCGCTGCTCGATTTCATCCGCGGCCGCGAAGCTGTCGGGGTCGGAGTCACCTTTGCGCGCGCACAGCAGGCCGCCTGCCGCCGGCACGGTCTCGACGTGCACCTGTACGACGCGCGTCAGCTGGATCGTGAGAGCTTCGGTCGCTTCGACGCCGTCGCGAGCCTCGGTGCGTTCGAGCACTTCTGCTCGATCGAGGAGTACCGCGCCGGACGCCAGGAGGAGATCTACCGGGCGATCTTCGAGCGGGTCGCGGCCGTACTGCCCGAGAACGGGCGCCTCTTCCTGCAGACGATGGTCTTCGGTCCCAACATGATCCCGTTGGATCAGGTCGATGTCCACGCTCCGCGCGACTCGGACGCGTTCGTTCTCGCGCTGATGGAGCGTCAGTTCCCCGGCTCGTGGCTGCCGTTCGGCGAAGAGCAGGTCGTTCGCTGCGCAGAGCCGAGCTTTCGGCTCCTCTCCAACAGCACCGGCCGCCTCGATTACATCGAGACGATCAACCAGTGGAACGCGCGGATTGGCGCCCGGAGCCTGCGCAAGTCCATGCTCAAGCTCCAGCTCGTCCCTCGCTGGCTGACTAGCGCCGACTTCCGTCTCGCGTTCACCTCGGGCGTGAGCGCCAACAAGGTCTGCTTCGAACGCGAGCTACTCGATCACCACAGGCTCACCTTCGAGAGACGTTAGCTTACCCTCACCGCTCTGTCCATCGCGCGGATCGTGATTGGCGTGCTCGATAGCGGATGCCGCGCCAACTGCGGTATGCGGCTTGTAGCGATGCTCAGGCGTCAACAGTACTGGCACAGGTGACTCGGCCACCATGCGACGCACCACCGCGGCATGTTCGCCCGTGAGGTCCTGGCTCCAACTGAGCGCAACGAGCTCGCACCCGCTTCGACGGAGGATGTCGAGCAGGTGCTCGCGCGGCTCGCCCACACGCAACTCGAGGCTTGCGTCCATCGCGGGACAGTGGCGGGCGATGAACTCCTCTCGCCACGCGCGTACCTCGTGCGACAGCTGGTCGCTGAACGCCGGCAGCGATCGCTGTTCGTATACATGCGCCACGACGATCTCGAGCTCGGCGGCGCTGGCCAGCTCCATGATCTCCTGTAGCGCCGCCGTGCACGCGCCGGTTCCGTCCAGCGCCACGAGCACGCTCTCGATGTGGTGGCCTACAGCTGCGTTTGGCGGCACGACGACGATGGGCTTGTCCAACGACGTAACGAGCGCCGTGGTAGTACTACCCGTCGTCGGCCTGCTCGCCGGTGAACCTCGCGTGCCGATCACGATCGCGGCGACGTCCTCGCGTGAGGCTGCATGGGCGATGGCCTCTGAAGCTCGCCCAGCGACGGTTCTGAGAGCCACCCCCGCGCTCTGTGCCGTCTGTGCCACGGCTGCGTTCTCCGGACCTACGTGTAATGCCTCAACGCTCGCTGAAAACAGGCTTGATATGGCAGCGGCGCTCGCCAGCACGCCCGTCGCGGCTGAGTCGTTGGTGATCGCGGCGATTACCTTCATCGAGAGCATTCAGCTTCAAACAGTCTGGGTGCCGGCGTCAAGCCCATCACTGTCATCCGGTGTCTGGATCGGGCGTAGCGTCATTGCCCAAAGGTCACCTGGAGCGTAGGCCTCAATCTCGAGTGTAAGGCAGTCCTCGAGTGACGCGAACATGTCCTCTCCGGCGGTTGTGAACTGCGAGACAACCCGAAACAGCCTGCGGCCGTCGGTGAGGTAGCCGCCCCAGCCGAGCTGCTCGGAGGGCGCCGCGCGAGGGCCGGGAGGAAGTGGGGAAGCGAGCGACATCGCCTGCCGGCTCACCCAGTCAAGCTCAAGCGAGCGTCGTGCTCTACGGTGTTAGGCCCGGGCGCGCCCTGGCAGAGGTGCTGCGTGAACCAGTTGATCGTTAGTCGGGCGCGCCCGACCATCGCGTCGAGCTGCGCGGTGCTCAGCCCCTGGCGCCGGACAGCCTCGTCGTCGATGATCGCGATTTCGCCCTCGGCGAGTGCGCCAATCGGATGCTCGGGGTTCTCTGGCACTACGAGCTCGCGTACTACGACGATCTCCAGCGGCGCCTGCAACGCGCCCGCTACCTCGGCTGCCACCGGCATCCCACCCGGCGCGATGCCGACCACGATTGGATCCTCGTAGCGAAAGCCGAAGAGCAGCGTGGCCAGACGGCGTCCTGCGTCGCGTCGGTCGGCGAAGCGCACGGGCATCGATTCGACCGCGCCGGAATGCGCTGTGCGCTCCAGGATTGTCATGGAAGCATCCCCTCAGCCATCTGCCCATCTTCGCCGGGGTGGCAGCCCGTCGCATCGGCGGCATGTACGGATCGGCGCAGCGGGCTACTACTGAGCGCGTGCGACCAGCCGTTGCGCTGCCCGCGGGCGCGCGCTGGGCGAGCCTCACTCTCGCGGGAAGCGACGCGGGCTCGGCCCGACGCTCACGGTCTCCCCGCCGGCGACGCTGAGGAGCGTCGGCCGGTCGCTGCTCACCTCGATCGTCTGCGCGTTCACCCGCACACACAGCTGTGCTGCGCGAAAGCGAAGCCGCAGCTCGAGCAGCTCCCAGCCCTCGGCGATCCGCGGTTCGAGCTCGAGCACGTCACCTCGGGGACGGGCTCCTAGGAAGCCGAGCGCCAGCGCGTGCCAAACGCTTCCCATCGCGGCGATGTGCACTCCACTCGCGGTCGACCCCGATTCATCGTCGAGGTCGATCCTTGTTGTCATCGCCAGCGCCGCGCGCGCCTCATCCAGCCGGCCGGCACGCGCCAGCAGCGCGGCGTGAACACCGGGTGACAGCGAGCTGGAATGCGCGGTGCGAGGCTCGTAGAAGGCCAGGTTGGCGGCAAGCGACCCCTCCACGACCTCGTCCGGCACGAGATGGTGGAGCATCAGCACATCGGCCTGCTTTACGACCTGAGCCTGATGCACCCGCTCGGGTGAGAGCAGCAGGTCCGCGGCGATCGGCCGTCGCGGCGCGATCTCGGAGATGACCAGCGGCTCCAGCGCAAAGAACCCGGCGAACTGCTCATACAGTCCGCTGTCCGGGTGATAGCCGTCCACGAGCGCATCGGCGAGATCGAGCCACGATCTACGCTCGGCCCGCTCGACGGCGCCGTCCGTGGTCTCCGCGAAGGCGCGGCGCAGGTTCCAGCTCGCCATCACGTTGGTGTAGGCGTTGTCGTCGACGAGCTCGTGGTACTCGTCGGGGCCGATCACGCCCCTGATATGTGCCCGCCCACCCGTGCCGTCGCTGTCGCGTTCGACGCGCGAGGCCCAGTAGCGGGCCGTCTCGACGAGCAGGCGCCGCCCGGCTCCTTCACGGAACGCCCGATCGCCGGTCCAGTCGATGTAGCAGCCGGCTGCCCAGGCGACGTCGGCGACGATGTGCTCCTCGCGCTGGCCGGTGTAGATCGCGACCTCGTGCCCAGCACGATCGCGCGCGGAGCGCGGCGTGACATCCTCGCCGCTGGCGGCCGACTCCCACGCAAAGCGCGCGCCGGCATGCCCGGCGGCACGCGCGGCTGCCCGCGCTGAGGGCAGGCGCCTGACGCGGTACTCGAGGATCGCCCGTGCGGATGCCGGATGGGTCGCGGCGAGGAACGGGAGCACGAACACGTCGCTGTCCCAGAAGACGTGGCCGCGGTAGCCGCGGCCAGTCAGGGCACGAGCGCCGACCGCCGCCTCGCCATGATCGCCCGCGCAGGCGATCAGGTGAAACAGCGCCAGTCGTATCCCGACTTGCAGCTCGGGGTCGCCATCGATGCGCACATCGGCATGCTCCCAGCGCCGCGCCCAGGCGCGGCGATGATCGCCCAACAGCCGCTCGCGCCCGGCCTGCCTGGCTCGATGCGCACGTCGCAGCGCCGGCTTGCTCGAATCCCCGGCAGAGGTTGCCGCGTAGACCGCGATGCGCTCGAGCGACGCGTCCTCACCGGCCCCGGCGATCGACTGCACCGCGGCAGCTTCGAGCGTGCCGTTTGCCACGGGGATCAGGATCACGGCGCCGTCGTCCTGGCGCTCGGCGTGCGTGTGCGGCGGCGCAACGAGCGGCGGGCCGGCTTCGAGCGTCGCGCGTGGCGCGAGTGCGCGCAGGACCGCGACACCGGGCTCGGCGAGCGAGCAGAACTGCAACGCCGCCAGCTCGCCCGGCATCTGTTGGCAGAGCACGCCCGCGTGCAGATCGAGGACGCGACGCACGCGACCGCCGGATGCCCGCGCTGCGAGGCGGTTCCACAGCGGCGCCGGCTGCAACTCTGAGAGCTCGCCGTGGCCACGGTAGACGCCCGCCATCAGGACCGCCGGCGTGGCGCCGCGGCCCGGCGCAAGCACGCTTCCGCGGGTGCCGAGGCAGCCGTCGGCGATCGTCAGCAGCGCTTCGTTTGCGCGCTCGCGCTCGCGCCCGACGCCGTCGACTGCGAGCGTCCAGCAGGGATCCGATGAGACGATCGGCAGGGCGCCGCGCCGGCGCAGAGCGAGCTGCCGGTCGAGCAGCCCGGAGAAGGCGGCCGGCCCGCCGTGGAGCGAGATGATCCCGTCCGGCACGCCGGCGGGCTCGACCCCGACCGAGGCCACGGTGGCGCCGGCGGCGGCGTCGATCAACAGCATGGAGTCGCTGCCGGGAAGGCCGCCGAGCGGCCCGAGCTCATCGCCCACGATCAGGACCTGCTCGGGGGACACGCCGCGCTGCCACAGATGCTCGAAGTACCAGCGGGCGGAGTCGGCCTTGTCGGTGAGGCCGATCTCGATGTGCTTGGCGTCGCTCGTCACACGCGCGTCCGTGAGCCCGGCCTCGGCGGCCGCGGCCTCGCTCAGCTCGACCGCCGCTTGCAGGCCGTCCAGCCCGTGCTCGCGCAGACGCGCTTCCACGGCCGTCAGCAGCTCGCCGATGCGCGCCTTCGGTGGGTCGGCCCACTCCGCCGTCGGGATCAGGTCGATCTTGCGCCGGTTCAGTCGCTGGGAGACGATCCTCGCCTCCAGTCCACAGGCGCGGAGCCGCTGCACGGTCAGCGCCGCCGCCCGGTCGAGCGCGAGCTCCTGCGCCTCAGAGGCCGTGAGCCGTGCGGTCAGCTCGACGCCGTTTTGGCTTGCGCGGTACACCTCCGAGCCGCGGTTGAGCAGCAGATGGAGCTCTCCAGGGCCGCGCGGTCGCGCGCGCAGCTGGCCGTCGATGTTCCCCACATGAGTGCCGCTGACCACAGCCAGATCGAGGCCGAGAAGACAGGCGCTCTCAACGGCGGCGCAAAGGGCGCTGGCATCGGTTGCGCGGTCGGGAACCGCCGTGCCGTCCCAGTCGAAGATCAGTGCCTCGAAGCGCCTGTCGAGCTCGTTCGGCAGCGCCGGGACATTGCTCACGGGGCGGCGGCCATCGTCACGTTCAGCTCGCCGTGCTGCTCGTGCAGCGCAAAGCCCGTTACACGGCCATCGCGTTTGAAGTCGAGCGTGACGCTGGCATCGCCCACGCGCAGAGCCTCGAGCCTGACCCGCTCCAGCCAGTCGGGCAACAGCGGACGCTCGATCCTCAGTGCCCGGCCGGGCGCGTCGGGCGAGATGCCGAGCATCGTCTGCAGCAGCAAAAACGGCGCCGCGGCGGCCCACGCCTGCGGGATGCAGGCAACCGGGTAGGCAACCACCGCTGGGCGCTCCGAGCGGGCAAACCCGCAGTAGAGCTCCGGCAGGCGGAAATCGCGGGCGTTCGTGGCGACGTCGAACAGCGCGTCGGCGATCCGCCGGACGGCGCCATCGTGGCCATAGCGCTTCAGGCCCGCGGCGATGATCGCATTGTCGTGCGGCCACACCGAGCCGTTGTGGTAGCTCATCGGGTTATACGCCGGACAGCTGCTCGACAGGGTGCGTACGCCCCAGCCACAGAACATGTCCTCCGCCATCAGCCGCTCGGCCACAGCGGCGGCCTTGTCCGGCTCGACGATCCCGCAGTACAGACAGTGCCCGGGGTTGGAGGTGACGCTCGCGACCTGGCGCTTGCGCCCGTCGAGCGCCAGCGCGAAGGTTCCCTCCTGCGGGTTCCAGAAGGCCTCGTTGAACGCTTCTCGCAGGTGCTGCGCCTCGCCGCGCAGGCGCAGCTCGGTGTCGGTGTCCCCGAGTGCCGCGTAGACCTCGGCGATCGCGAGCTTTGCGCGATAGACATAGCCCTGCGCCTCGACGAGCGCGATCGGACCCTCGGCGAGGCTGCCGTCGGCATGCACGACAGAATCGTGGGAGTCCTTCCACCCCTGGTTGCGCAGGCCAGCGGGTGAACGGCGCTCATACTCGATGAAGCCGTCGCCGTCGCGGTCGCCGAACTCATCGATCCACCTCAGGGCGCCGTCGAGCGCCGGACGCAGGCGGCGTAGTGTCGGCAGGTCCCCCGTCCAGGCGTAGTAGTCGGCGGCGCACATCAGGAACAGTGGCGTCGCGTCCACGGTGCCGTAGTACGGCGTGTGCGGGACGATCCCCGTCCGCGCGAGCTCGCCGACGCGCAGCTCGTGCATGATCTTGCCCGGCTCGGCATCGCGCCAGGGGTCATCCTCCCTTGCTTGAAGCTTCGCCAAGACGCGCAGCGCGTCGCGCGCCAGATCGGGATTCAGCATCAGCGCCTCACTTGACGCCACGAGCGCGTCGCGCCCAAACGGAGCGACATACCAGGGGATGCCGGCGGACAGGAGACGCCCTCCCGGCGCAGGCATGACGAGCGCGCGCAGGTCGCGGCTCGAGGTGGCCGTCAGCCCTCCGAACAGCTCGTTGTCGCTGCTGATGCGCGTGCAGCGCGACTCCCACTCCGCGCCAGACTGCGCGAGCTCGGCCGCCGCCGTCTCGATGCGTCGCCGCGGACGCCGGCTGCCGCCGATCGACGGCTCGGCCGTCATCAAGATCGTCACCGGCACTCCTGGCTGGAGCGTCACCTCCCAGTGCGCGCGCACGCAGCGTGGATCCAGCTCGACTCGCGCGGGCTGTGGGTCGAGCTCGATCACTGCCTCCCGGAACGTTTCGTCCTCGCCGACGTAGGCCAGCACGAGCCCGCGCTCCAGCTGCTTGGGAGCGAGCGCGTGCCCGCGCGCCTGCCTTTGAGGCCCGCCACGCACCTCGAAGATGTCGGCGAAGTCGGCGGCGAGCGCGAGCGAGACGCTCGTCGTGACCGCCTCGCGCCGGAAGTTCAACACGCGCACGAGGTAATACAGGCGCCCCGAGGCGATCATCAGCTCACGGCTGATGCTCAACGACTGCTGCGGCACCGCCGCCAGCCCCTCGCGCGGCAAGCTCGCGTTGGTCGAGTCGACGATCGCATGGTCATCGACCGCCGCGTATGACAGCGCAACCGGGGGAGCATCGCCGACCTCGAAGCGGATCTCCGACAGATAGCGCGTGTCGTGGGCATAGAAGCCCTCGCCGGACACCCGCAGCGCGGCGACGTCGCCGTCGGTGCGCGCGCACAGGAACAGCTCGCCGTCCTTGATCACGAGCAGCTCCTCACGCGCCTCCGCGGGAATGTCTGGTGCTCCCCGGAGCTCCACCGGTCCGGCGCGGCCAAGGACCTCGAACTGCTCACCGCGCGGGCTGAGGACCTCCCGCTCGCTCGCTGCCGTCGCGGGCGCGGCGCGCTGGCGCGTCATTCGGCGCCGGTCGCCTGTCGGCTCCGCTGCTCCCTGCTGGCTCACCGCGACGCCGCTCTCATTACCAACAAGCCGATGGTAGACGCCGGCGGGGCGGCCCGCTCCGTAGTTTCCGGCTCGATTCTGGTGGAGGTTTGCGGATGCCCGCGCCGTGGAAGGAGATTAATTTGGCCGTGCGACCCAAGGACATGCCGGCCGGCGGATGGTTCAGCCGGAACGGTGCCGAAGTAACCCTCGAAGTCATGAACGCGCCCTCCCTCCACCAAATCACGACCCTCCCCCGTGGCACGGAGCGGAGGGCGCTGAGGGTTGCCGTGCTCGCGCCACCATGGATCACCGTGCCACCGCCAGGCTACGGAGGGATCGAGGCCGTCGTCGCGCTGCTGTGCGACGAGCTGGTTGCGCGAGGGCACGACCTCACGCTGTTCGCGGCGCCCGGCTCGCACTCGGCCACCCGGGTGTGCTCACCGTTGCAAGCCACACATGCTGATCAGATCGGCTCCTCGCTGTACGAGTCAGACCACGTCGCTGTTGCGTATGACGCAATCGATCGCGCCGCCGCGGAAGGTGGACCGTTCGACGTCGTGCACGACCACTCGGGCTTCACCGCGCTCGCCATGGCGGACCGCGTCTCGGCGCCTGTGGTTCACACCCTGCATGGCCCCTTCAGCAGCGACATGTGCCCGTTCTACGAGCGGCATGGCCACAAGGCGCGACTGGTCGCGATCAGCCAATTCCAGCTCGAGCACGCGCCGGCCGGCGTGCGCGTCGCCGATGTCGTATCCAACCCGATCCGGGTCGAGGACTGGCCGTTTCGCGAGGGCAAGGACGACTACCTGCTGTGGATGGGTCGATTGGACCCGATCAAGGGCGCCCACCGCGCGATCGCGGCAGCGCGGGCCGCCCGCATGCGGCTCGTGCTCGCCGGACCCGTGCAGCCGGGGCAGGAGGCCTACTTCCGCAGCGAGATCGAGCCGCACGTCGACGGTCGCAACGTCGTGTTCGCCGGCGAGGTCGGCGGGGTGCGCCGCAAGGAGCTGTTCGCGCGCGCAAAGGCGTTCCTGATGCCGATCAGCTGGCCCGAGCCGTTCGGGATGGTGATGGTCGAGGCGCTCGCCTGCGGCACGCCGGTCATCGCCTTCCCCGAAGGCGCCGCGAGCGAGATCGTGATCGACGACAGGAACGGCTTCCACGTCGCCGACGAAATCGAGATGGCCGCGGCGGTCGGCCGGCTCGAGCGGATCGACCCCCTGCGCTGCCGCGAGAGCGTGGCTGAGCGCTATGACGTGTCGGTCGTCGCCGCGGGCATGGGTATGGACCCGCGCATCGGCGCCGCGTTCCTGCGTCCGGGCATCGGGTTCGGCGGATCGTGCTTCCCGAAGGACGTCGCCGCGCTCAAGCAGCTGGCCGGCAACTCCGGGTATCACTTCCAGCTGTTGACGAGCGTGATCGAGGTCAACGAGCTCCAAAAGCGCCGCGTGGTCGGCAAGCTCAAGAAGCACCTCGGCGACATCCGCGGCCGCCGGGTCGCACTGCTCGGGCTGGCGTTCAAGCCGCACACCGACGATCTGCGCGAGGCTCCGGCGATTGAAATTGCACGTAAGCTGATCGAGCGTGGCGCGCGCGTGAAGGCGCATGACCCCGTAGCCATCGACCGGTTTCGGCGGGATTATCCCGACTTGGCCCTGACATGCTGCGAAAATCCGGAAGAAGTCGCTCGCGATTCCGACGCAATCGTGCTGGTGACGGAGTGGCCGCAGTATCGCGAAATGGATTGGGAATCGCTGGCCAAGCTGATGCGCACCGCTGTCGTATTGGATGGAAGACAAGTGCTGGACCCCGCGCGGATGGCGCGCGCCGGATTCAAGTATTTAGGAATGGCGTGTTGAATATGCAAACCTATCGCTGGAGCGAAGTTTCGAGAGAACAGGTGAATCCGCTGATGGTCCGCCAGATGATCCACGGCCAGACGATGACTATGGCGCGGATGGAAGTGAAGAAAGGCGCGACCGTCCCCGAGCACAGCCATCACAATGAGCAGATCACCAGCGTCGAAAAAGGACGCATGAAGTTCCAGATCGGGGGCAAGGAAGTGATGCTCGGCGCGGGCGAAACTCTGCACATCCCGCCGCACCTTCCCCACTCAGCCGAAGTTCTGGAGGACGCGGTGGTGGTCGACATATTTTCGCCTCCGCGCGAAGATTGGATTCGCGGCGACGACGCGTATTTGCGTAAATAGAAGGCAAGCAGCCGTGAGCTATCTGCGGCAAATCTTGGCGGATCCCGACGAAGCCGGAAAGGTTCGTCTAGATCTGGCGTGTCTCGACTTAGCTGCGATTCAGTTCCCGGATCTGGAGACGGAGCCCGTGCTGGACCGGTTGAACGAGCTCGCGTCGCAGTTGGGCGACCGGCTGAGAAATTTCAACGACGGCCGCGATTTCGTCGAGACCGCGCAGCGGTTCCTGTTCGGCGAGCTCGGATTCCACGGCAACGAAGAGGATTTCTTCGACCCTCGCAACAGTTGTCTGAAC
>Ga0116221_1003085_pt1 | contig 10825 bp, 8 predicted proteins | sample Sb_taG_5_FD_88965 | JGI IMG/M metagenome (GOLD analysis project Ga0116221, IMG submission 88965) | Peat soil microbial communities from Weissenstadt, Germany - Sb_50d_8_FC metaG | ecosystem: Environmental > Terrestrial > Soil > Wetlands > Peat | place: Germany: Weissenstadt | collected 2010-09-21 | reverse complement strand
CGTCGTTACCCGTCCGATCTTGCCGCCAGCTTCAGCTTCAGTGAACCAGAGCGCGCCATCCGGCCCCGCAGTGATGCCGAAGGGCTGGCTACCGACCGTTGGAACGACGTACTCGGTGATCACTCCAGCCGTGGTAATCCGCCCGATGTTGTTGCCCTTAGCTTCGGTAAACCAGAGCGCCCCATCCGACCCCGTCGTGATCCGGGCGGGCTGGCTACCGACCGTTGGTACGGCGTACTCGGTGATCACCCCAGCCGTGGTAATCCGCCCAATCTTGTTGCTGTCCAGTTCGGTAAACCAGAGCGCGCCATCCGACCCAGCCGTAATGCCTAAAGGAGAGCTACCAGCGGTTGGCACCGCGTACTCGGTGATAGTGACCGTCTGCCCTGAGGCTATTGCGGACACGCCCAGTAGCAACGCCGCCAGCCACAGTCCTCCCACCGAAACTAACCATGGCCGCGTATCAAGTCTCTTTCGAGCCTGTAGCGCTTTATCTCCACGCACAGATCGTTGCCGCTCCGGCAAACCCTCCGTCCCAGCACAGCGGCGGAAATCAAGAACACTCGCGATGCCCATAGACCCACCTCCCGGCGGTGGCCGGATCATCATCAGCCGGCTGCGGAGCAGGCTGGCAGATTTCCTGGAAACAAGGCCCGCACCGCCGTCAATCCGGCGGCTTCTGAGCCGTGGAAAATTGCTCTTTTCGCAGCTTGCTACATTTGAGTACGTCAGATACCGGCCCAACGGATTGCCAAGTGTCAGTCAATCTGCAGCGCGCGATCGGCGATGCTGGGCTATGGCGAAGCTGGCGGCGCTTTCGAAGTGAAAGCTTGCCTACTGGTTGGGACGTTTCCCGAGTCGCCGGTAAATCTCGTCAATGTCTTCCGCGATGTCTTCGCTGTCGTATTGGACGCTTATCTTGCGTGAGCGGACGTACTCCATCATTTCCCAGATCGTAACGCCGCTTTCTTCGGCGGCGCGTGCCATGCTGATTTTGCCGCTGCCGTATGCTTGTGCGTAATGCTCGAGTTTCCATTCGTGGATGGCTTTCTTGAGCAGTAGGACCAGCGTCGCCGTTTCGTCATTATGTTCGGCTTGTTGGATCTGTTCGAGATCGCGCACGATGGAATCCGGGAGTGTCGGATTCATAATTCCTTCTCGCGTGCCCGCCGTAGCGTCTCGGCGATGACCTCGGGCGATTGCCAACTAACTCTTGTCAAGTCGGCGATTGCGTCCTCAAGCGCGCCCAGACTGAGGTGGCCGCGCCAGCATGCTTCAAGCAGCACGCCAGCGGTTCCGATGCGTGGGATACCGAGTGCCTGGGCGACTCTCCGGGCATCTTTATCGTCAACCAGCAGTAGCGCGTCACGGCCGGCCGCCATCGCAATAGCTTCGGCTTCGCCTTTGTGGAGCCGCGTCGTTGCAAGCAGGTGCGCGACGACGGACATCTCGTTTGGCGTGGGTTGCTCACGTTGCAACCATTTGTCGTGCACCGCGCGTTCGACGTGCACGACCTCTGGCGCGCCAATCTTGCGTCCGTTCTCCACGACCTCATGATACACCGTGGCGCCGATCGTGATCGTGCCGTACAGCTTCTGCAAGAGGGAAACGCGTTGGATTTTGGCCAACGGGATCAGGACGGAGGCGTCCGCGATGGCGGGTGCGGGACCCCGCGCTTCTTGTGAAGTCGACGTCGTACTTAATGATTATCCTGGATTCGATCATCGGACAGAAGAACCGCGACGGACGTGAATCTACTCGCTTGGGACAAGCTCTATATAACGGTCCAGGTACAACCGCTCCGCCCGTCGGCTTCGCCGTAAATACCGGCTGGCCTGGACCAATTGCTCCGTGTGAAATTGTCTCGGATCCTCAGGGCTGCCGCGGTGCTCGGCTCGGCGATCCCCCCGCAGAAGCCACCGCCCCGGCCACGGTCCGTTCATTACCGGCGGAGAGTTGTTAAATGTATTTGTGCGGCCCGCCGTTCGACTCTTGGACTCAGAGCGACCCCCACGGATTGAAGACAGATGCGCCGATGCCTTCGAAGTCCAGAAAGTTGCGCGTGACGATGGCGAGATCATAGGCGAGCGCCGTCGCGGCAATCAACGAATCGACGACCGGCAGAGGTCTTCCAGTCCGCGCGCCCTTCGCCACCAGCGACGCCCCGCGCGAGGCGACCTGACGATCGATCTAAAGAACCCGGCCGGAAAACCATGCCTCCAGGTCTTGCGTCAGCCACTGTTCCAGTCGAACGCGCCGCCTGCCCTCAACAAGCAACTCGATTCCTTTCTGAATTTCCGCCAGCGTGATGACGCTGACAGACTGGGATTGGCGGTCTGTAGTCTCAAGCCAGCGTTTCACTCCGGCGTCGGGAACGCCCGGCCGGTTGTACTCGGACAGGACATTGGTGTCGATCAGGAAGCCGCTCATTCAATCTCAACCGCGCGTGGATAGTCTTTGCATCGCTCCAGGTCGAGATCGGCTCCGGAGAACGGAGAGTTCAGCAAAAGATCCGAGAGGTTGTCGAACCGCTCGTGAGCCGGAAGTGCTGCCGGTAACCCGGCCTCCCTGGCCACGATCTCCTGAAGATAGTCGCCCAGCGACACGCCACGCGCATGGGCTCGTGCCAACAGACTTTTTTCTGCGTCGGAGTTTACGGTTAGCGTAACGTCCATCGCGGCTGCTCCTCCTTCTCCCACCGTACCGGATCTGGAGCCGTCTGTCACGAACTCCAACGGAATGCGCCTAAACCCATTGCTTTGTTGTATCTGTGTTCATCCGTGTTCATCCGTGGCCAATTTCTTTCAACCGAGCCGAATGTCAGTCACAAGCTTTGAAAATAAATTTGGACAATCTCTAACAATCCCTAATCAACTGATCCCGAACAGCTTACCTAGCTGCCAAACCCCTCCACCCCACCCCTTTTTCCGCGTCTCCGCCATGTTTGTCTGCTAACGTAAGATTAGGAAGAGATTAAGCGGTTCTACTCCGTTGCACGGAGCGACTCCGTTGCACGGAGCGACAGCTCCCAGGTTCTTCCGAAGCTGTTTTAGCTGATGCCCCCATTTGGGGGTGTCGACGCATGATGCGTCGCCAAGACGCTGTTAAGTCCCTTCTTTTCAGTAAATCGACTCCCTTAGGCGACGCATCGTGCGTCGCCTGAGTTCCCGGGGGCGCAAATTGTAAAAAAGGCCCTGTATTTGCGCCCCCCGATTTCTACCAATCGCCGCAACCAACAGAAATCGAAGGGCTTACAACGCGATGAAAAATAAACTGACATACGCGCCAAACCTGCGCCCCCGGTGGGGCAGGCGCCTCCGCCCGCCAACCCCGAAACCGAGATTTTCCCCTCGGCCATGGGTTACCATTCATGATATTAGGATGGTAAAATCCTTCATTCCCGCCCTCGTCCTTACCGCCGCCCTGGCCGGCGCTGCCACCGACCGGCCCTTCGTATCCCCCTTCGAAACCGGCGCCGCGCCCGTCCCCCACGGCAAAATCGACGAGCTGGTCTTCGCCCAGTGGTCTCGCCTCGGCATCCAGCCCGCCTATCCCGCGTCCGACAGCGTGTTCCTCCGGCGCGTCTACCTGGATGTCATCGGCACGCTGCCCACGCCCGAGGAGGCCGCCCAATTCCTCAAGGATCCGGACCCCCACAAACGCGCCGCCCTCATCGACCGCCTCCTCGATCGCCCCGAGCTTTTTGCACCGGGGCGAGCCGACGCCTTCGCCGACTACTGGGCCATGAAGTGGAGCGAACTGCTGCGCGTCAAATCGGAGTTCCCCATCAACCTGTGGCCCAATGCCGTCCAGGCGTATTACCGCTTCATCCACACCTCCATCCGCGACAACCTGCCCTACGACCGCTTCGTGCGCCAACTGCTGCTCTCGAGCGGCAGCAATTTCCGCGTGCCCGAAGTCAATTTCTACCGCGCCGTCCAGAGCAAGGAGCCGCAAGGCCTGGCGCAAGCCGTGGCCCTGACCTTCATGGGAACTCGATCCGAGAAATGGCCGAAGGCGCGGCTCGACGGCATGGCCGCCTTCTTTTCGCAAGTCGCTTACAAGTCCACCTCCGAATGGAAGGAGGAGATCGTCTATTTCGATCCGGCCAAGCCTATGACTCCGGCGTTGGCCGTCTTCCCCGATGGCAAGCCGGCGCGCCTGTCTCCGTCAGACGACCCTCGCGAAGCCTTCGCCAACTGGCTCCTGGCCCCCGAAAACCCCTGGTTCTCGCGCAACATCGTGAACCGTATCTGGTACTGGCTGCTGGGCCGCGGCATCGTCCACGAACCCGACGATATCCGCCCCGATAACTCGCCCGCCAATCCCGAGCTCCTCGCCTTCCTGGAGCGCGAGCTGGCCGCCTCTCACTACGACCTCAAACCCATCTATCGGCTGATTCTCAATTCGCAAACATACCAGCTTTCCTCCATTCCCCGCACCGCACATGCGGACGCCGCCGCCCAATTCGCGTCCTATCCGCTGCGCCGCCTCGACGCCGAAGTCCTCATCGACGCCGTCTGCCAGATCACCGGCGCCACCGAGGACTACTCCAGCCCCATCCCCGAGCCCTTCACCTTCCTTCCCGAAGGCCAGCGCTCCATCGCCATCCCCGATGGCAGCATCACCAGCGCCTTCCTCGATATGTTCGGCCGCCCCACGCGCGACACCGGCCGCGAATCCGACCGCAACAACCAGATCACCGCCGAGCAGCGGCTGCACCTGCTGAACTCCAGCCACATTCAACTCAAGATCCAGCAGAGCGCCAGGCTGCGGTCGCTGATGCAAGCCGGCGGACAGCCGCGCGACCCCATCGACCGGCTCTACCTGGCGATCCTGTCGCGCTATCCCACCGACCAAGAGCTGAAGGTCGTCGGACCTTATTTTCAAGCCACGCAGGGCAACAAATGGCCGGCCGCCGTCGACCTTGCGTGGGCGCTCATCAACAGCGCGGAGTTTCTGTATCGTCACTGAGGGAACCGATATGACAAAGGCGGAACCGATATGACAAAGGCGGAACCTATGACCAAACCCACCATCCAGTTTTCCCGGCGCGATGCCCTGCGCCTTCTGGGCACGGGCGGCCTGCTGATGGCCGGAGCCGCGCCTACGCTCCGCGCGGGCGTCCTGCCCGCCAAGGCCCGGTCCGTGATCCAGATCTGGATGTGGGGCGGCCCCGCGCACCTCGACACCTTCGATCCCAAGCCCGCGGCCGGCTACGATTACTGCGGCCCCTTCGACAAGCCCATCGCCACCAAAACCGCCGGCCTCCAGATCAACGAGCTGCTTCCCCTGCTCGCGCAACAGTCCGGCAAATACTCCATCATCCGCAGCATGACCCACGGGATCTACGCCCACGAAACGGCATCCTACTCCGTCCAGACCGGTAGGAAGCCCGGCGAGCGGCTGGTGTACCCGTGCACCGGCGCCGTGGTCTCGCTCTTCAAAGGCCGCGATGCGCCATCCGGCGGATTGATCCCGCCCTACATCGTGCTCACCCAGCCCCAGGGCCGCTTCTCCGAGAACGGATTTCTGCCCGAGCGCTACCGTCCCTTCGCCACCGGCGGCGACCCGGCGCAGGCGCGTTTCGCCGTCGAAGGCGTGGTCGCTCAGGGCATCACCGACCAGCGCCAAAAGAACCGGCGAGATCTGCTCCACCGCCTGAACACGCTCGAGAGCGCACTACAGGACAACACCGAACTGAAGGCCCTCGACCAGGCCGAGCAGCAGGCCTATGAGTTGATCCTGGGAGACGCCGGCAAGGTATTCGATCTCTCGCAGGAAAAGGACGAAATGCGCGACCGCTACGGCCGCAACACTTTCGGCCAGTCCTGCCTTGCCGCGCGGCGCCTGGTCGAGAAGGGCGTGCCCTACATCACCATCAACTATGGCGGCTGGGATACCCACCGGCAGAATTTCCAGGTGATGCGCCAGAAGCTGCCGCAAATGGACAAGGGCATGGCCACCCTCTTTCAGGATCTGTCGGAGCGCGGCCTGCTCGCGAGCACCGTCATCTGGTGGAGCGGCGAATTCGGCCGCACCCCCAAGGTGCAGTGGGAAGCCCCCTGGAACGGCGGGCGCAATCATTGGGGAGACTGCTTCTGCGCGCTGGTTGCAGGCGGCGGGTTCAAGGGCGGCCAGGTGGTCGGAGAATCCGACGCGCACGGCGAGACGGTCAAGGATCGCCCCGTCTACCCCGCCGACCTCATCGGCAGCATCTACGAGCTGCTCGGTATCGACCCCCAGGCCACGCTGCCCAATCCGCTCGGTCTCGATGTCCGCGCGACTCCCAGTACCGCCGGCCGCCTGAAGGAGGTTATGTAGCACAGGCATTCCTGCCTGTGTTCTTACTTGTTTTCTTACCGGATGCCTATGAACACCTCCCGCATACTCGCCGCCCTTCTCCTGGCCATCCCCGCCCTCGCCCAAAACGTCCCCCACCTGGCATACGTCCTGCCCGCCGGAGGCCAACAGGGAACCACCATCCAGATAACGCTCGGCGGCCAGTTCCTCCCCAACATCAACGCCATTCACCTCTCCGGCGCGGGCCTCCAAGCCACCGTAGTCGCACACCCCACGCGCATGAATGCAAACCAGGCCACCGCACTGCGCGACCGCATGCAGGAGCTGCAAAAGAAGCCAATGGATGCCGCCGTCCAGGAGGAAATGACCGGCATCCGGGTGAAGCTTCTCAAGTTCAATGCCGACCGTTTCATCACTCCGGTCCTCGCCGAAACCGTCACTCTGCGCGTCACCATCGCCCCCGACGCCGCTCCCGGCAAGCGCGAGCTGCGCGTGGCATCGCCCGCCGGCCTCTCCAATCCCCTCGTCTTCTGCGTCGGCCAACTGCCCGAATTCTCCGAGCAGGAAGCCATCGACGTCCTTCCGCTGCCCGCCAATCAGCCGTTCAACATTGGCCAGGTGCAGATCCACCAGCCGCCCACCGACATGCGCGTCACCCTGCCGGCGGTGATCAATGGCCGCATCAAGCCGCGCCTCGGAACTCCGCAGCAGCAGGGGCGCGCGGTGCAGCCGTTCACGCCCGGCGAAGTTGACCGTTACCGCTTCCAGGCGCGCCAGGGCCAGGAACTGGTCTTCGCCGCCAGCGCCCGCGAGCTGATTCCCTATCTGGCCGACGCCGTTCCCGGCTGGTTCCAGGCCGTGCTGACCCTCTACGATGCCGCCGGCAAGGAGGTCGCCTACAACGACGACTACCGCTTCCATCCCGATCCCGTCATTCATTTCACCGTCCCCAAGGACGGCGAATACATCCTCGAGATCAAGGACGCCCTCTATCGCGGCCGCGAGGATTTCGTCTACCGCATCACTGCCGGCGAGATGCCCTTCGTGACCGGCATCTTCCCGCTGGGCGGGCGCGCCGGCGCCAAAACCACCGTCGCGCTCACCGGCTGGAATCTCCCGGCGAACAGGACAACCGCAAGATATCAAGAGCCCGGAATCCACACGCTCGGCACGCGCCCCTTTCTGGTAGACAATCTACCAGAGATCTTACAGAAAGGTTCCACCCAGCGAATCAAGCTCCCCATCATCGTCAACGGCCGCATCGACCGGCCGGGCGAGTGGGACGTGTTCCGCTTCGAGGGCCGCGCCGGACAAGCCATCGTGGCCGAAGTCTACGCGCGACGCCTCGATTCCCCTCTCGATTCCGTCCTCAAACTGACCGACGCCAAGGGCAAGCAACTGGCCTTCAACGACGACTTCGACGACGCCAGCCAGGGCCTCGAAACTCACCACGCCGATTCCCGAATCCTCACCACCCTGCCCGCCAACGGAACTTACTATCTCCACCTGGGCGACGTCCAGCAGAAGGGCGGCCCCGAGTACGCCTACCGCCTGCGCATCGGCGCGCCGCGGCCCGATTTCGACCTGCGCGTGACCCCCGCCGCCATCAACACCGCCGGAGGCATCACCGTTCCCGTCACCGTCGAAGCCGTGCGCAAGGACGGATTCTCCGGCGCCATTCGCCTGGCCCTCAGGAACGCCCCGCCGGGATTTCTCCTGGCCGGCGCCGTAGTCCCCGCCGGCGAGGATCGCGTGCGCCTCACCCTCACAGTCCCGCCCCAAGCCCGCCAGGAGCCCATCGCTTTGGTCATGGAAGGCCGCGCCACGATCGATGGCCGCGAAGTCACTCGCCAGGCCGTCCCGGCAGAGAACATGATGCAGGCGTTCTTCTACTGGCACCTCGTACCTACCAGCGATTTGACCGTCACGGTCCGCCGAGGCGCTCTTCTGCGCGCTCCCATCAAAGTTGCGGGCGCGCAGCCCCTGCGCATTCCCGCCGGCGGCGCCGTCCGCTTTCGCGTGCAGATCCCCGTCCCTGTCACTTACTCACTGAATGACCCGCCGCCCGGAGTGGAGCTGAAAAGTGCGACACCTGTCGCGGACGGCGCCGAGATCGAGCTGCAGTGCGATGCCGCCAAAGCCAAACCGGGCACCAAGGGCAACCTGATCTTCGACATCTCGACGGAACGAACGCCGCCCGCCGCCGCCGGAAGGCCGCCAGCCAACCGCCAGCGCGTCGCCATGGGGACGCTCCCCGCCGTGCCCTTCGAAATCGTAAGACCTTAGCCCGCCGAGGTGGCGCAGGCACTCGTGCCTGCCGCGTCCCGACTCTTCGGGACGCTTGTCCTCCGTCACCCGGTCAGTTTGTGGTAGCATAAATTCCAAGTAGGTGCGCATGAAAATCTCTGTCGCTATTTGTCTCTCGGTTCGGTAACGGAAAAGCCCTTCCGGCGCCAACGCGCCGCTTGAGTTTCCTCCGATACTCGAACTCCGTCTGCACTGCAATCTGTTCAGAATCTTCGAGGCAAAGTTTATGCAAGCGGCAGCTCAAGAAACTTCCCCAACCAAATGGAAAGTCCTGCGCGAAGCGTTGGCGGGCACCGAACAGGACTTCACCGAAGGCAGCCTGACCCGCGGTATCGCCCTGCTGGCCATTCCCACCATGCTGGAAATGACCATGGAATCCACCTTCGGACTGGTGGACGCCTTCTGGGTGGCGCGCCTGGGGGCCGACGCCATGGCCGCGGTGGGACTCACCGAATCGCTGATCGTGCTGGTCTTCAGCGTTGCCATGGGACTCAGCGTGGCGGCCACCGCGACCGTCGCGCGGCGCATCGGCGAGAAGGATCGCGAGGGCGCGTCGATTGCGGCGGTCCATGCCATCGGCTGCGGGCTCGCCATAGCGGTGCTCACCGGAATTGCGGGCGCGCTGTTTGCTCCCCAGTTGCTGGCCCTGATGCACGCCGAGCCGGGCGTGATCCGGGTAGGCACGGGCTATACCCGGGTGTTGCTGGGCGGAGACGTCAGCATCATCCTCATCTTTCTGATCAACGGCGTATTCCGCGGATCGGGTGACGCCGCCACGGCCATGCGAACCTTGTGGCTGGCGAACCTGATCAACATCGCGCTCGATCCCTGCTTCATCTACGGGTTCGCGGGATTCCCCAAACTGGGCGTCATGGGCGCGGCGGTGGCCACCACTACGGGCCGCAGCATCGGGGTGCTCTACCAGCTTGCCATGCTGACGCGCGGCCGCGGCCGTGTGGCTATCGCCCGGCGGCACTTGCGGTGGGATGGGCCGGTGTTCTGGCGGCTGGTGCGCCTCGCGCGGACCTCCTCCATACAGTACTTCATCGGCATTGCGAGTTGGGTGAGCCTGGCGCGCATCAACGCCATGTTCGGCAGCGCGGCCGTCGCCGGGTACACCATCGCCATCCGCATCATCATGTTTGCGCTGATGCCGTCGTGGGGGATTTGCACGGCCGCCGCGACGCTGGTCGGACAGAACCTGGGCGCCAAACGGCCGGAGCGGTCGGAGCAGGCCGTCTGGCTCGGCGGCATATACAACATGACGTTCCTGACGCTCGTGGGAATCGTCTTCTTCGTGGGGGCGCGCTTCCTGGTGAGCTTCTTCACCAGCGACCCGACCGTCGTACCGATCGCCGTCGAGTGCTTGAAATGTGTCAGCCTGGGCTACCCGTTCTACGCCTGGGGGATGATCATGGAGCAGGCCTTCAACGGCGCCGGCGATACGGCCACGCCTACGTGGATCAACCTGTTCTGCTACTGGATGCTGCAGATCCCGTTGGCGTGGTCGCTGGCGCAAATCGCAGGACTGGGACCGCGCGGCGTGTACCTGGCGATCTGCGGCGCGGAATCGGTCCTGGCGGTGGTTTCGGTGCTCTTGTTCCGGCGCGGCAAATGGAAGACCGTGAAGGTGTAAGCTGAGTACCTCACCGATGTTGGGGAAACTGAGCCTGGCCAACACACCCGCAACGGAGCCGCGACCCAGCCGCAACGGAGCCGCGACCGTCACTCGCCCTTGGCGAGCAAGGGAGCGGTTTCCTGGACCGGGCCGCGAAATCCCCACATCGGTTAAGCGCCCGGTGTAAGCTCAGCCATTGCAGACGGGCCGCGTTTCGTGCAGAATAACAAGAATCACCTGACCTTCGGGGATTCGGATGCCACGCCACATGCCACTCACTCTGAAGACGGTCGCGCTGCTCCTGCTCTTAGGCGGATTCGCGCTTGCCCAGACCACCCAAGGGCTCATCTCCGGACGCGTGCTCGACACGCTCTCCGGGCGGCCCATCGTAGCAGCCGATATCCGCTGCGAAAGCAATACGGGCGGCGTTGCCATCCTGGCCCACAGCGGGACCAGCGGCTACTTCGTGCTCCCGCTGCTCTCGCCAACCCAGTACCGCATTCGCGTGGAAGCCGCCTCTTACCAGGCGCAGGAGATCCATGAGGTGGATCTGCCGGTCGCCGGGCGGCTGGATTTCCAGTTCCGCCTCCGCCCGCT
>Ga0116221_1003083_pt1 | contig 10830 bp, 8 predicted proteins | sample Sb_taG_5_FD_88965 | JGI IMG/M metagenome (GOLD analysis project Ga0116221, IMG submission 88965) | Peat soil microbial communities from Weissenstadt, Germany - Sb_50d_8_FC metaG | ecosystem: Environmental > Terrestrial > Soil > Wetlands > Peat | place: Germany: Weissenstadt | collected 2010-09-21 | reverse complement strand
CCGCAAGACGTACCTGGTGCGCAGCGCGGGTCCCGACAAGCAATTCAACACCGTCGACGACTTCGCGACTTACATGGAAGTTCATACCGGCAAGGCCGTAGGTCCGCCAACCTCGAGCACTATCGCGGTGGATATCGAACACGATCGCGGCCCCTTCAACGGTCTCGCCGAGATCGCCGGATCGGTGTTGGACCAGATGGGAGCCCCGGTGACCGGGGCGATCGTCAAGGTGCATGAAGTCTCCACCGGCAAGGAGCGCACGGCCCGGGTCGCTGCCGATGGACAGTTCAGCCTTTCGGCGGTTCCGGCAGGCGATTACGAGGTCCAGGTATCCAGCCCGGGCTTCCAGTCGCCTTCCCGGAAGATCACGGTCAACGTGCGCGATCGTGCGGTGCTCACCGCCACTCTGCACGTCGGCACCGTGACCGAGACCGTGACCGTCACCGCCGCCGCCACCCGTTTACCTATGGTCGCCCCGGGCGTTTTCGGGGCCGGCGGCGCTGTGGGCGGCGTCTTGGGCGGTATCGCCATGGATCGCAACGATATGGCCCAGTTCGCCCAGCAGCGCCAGCAGGGGGGCCAGCAGGGCCAGCAGGGCGCGAACGGTCCCCGCCTGATGATGGCCCCTGTCGCCATGAACGAACGCATGGCCGTCAACACCGGGACGGTAGTCAAGAAAGACGAGGGCGCCGCGGCCCCGCGCGTGCGCTCCTACTTTCCCGAGGCCCTCTACATCAATCCGGAAATCATCACCGACGCGCAGGGCCGCGCCAGCATCTCCATTCCGCTGGCCGATTCCATCACCACCTGGCGCATGGCGATGCTGGCCTCCACGGCGCACGGTGCGCTGGGAAGCGGCACCGCGAGCCTGAAAGTGTTCCAGGATTTCTTCGTCGATCTCGACCTGCCGGTCACGCTCACACAAGGCGACCGTGTATCGATTCCCGTGGCGGTCTATAACTACTCCGGCGCGCGCGGCGACGTCAGCCTCCAGTTGCACCCCGAGGACTGGTTCTCGCTGGTCGAGGATGTCCCCGACAAGAACCTCGCCGTCGACTCCGGCCGGGTGGGCGGGTCGCAGTTCACACTCGAAGCTAAGCGCATAGGCAAATTTAAACTCACCCTATCGTCACGCATGAGCGGCGCTGGCAACAGGGCCGACATCGTGGTCCGCGAAATCGAAGTAATCCCCAACGGGCGCGAGCAGACCATGGTGTTCAACGGGCGCCTGGAAAGCACCCTGCGGCACGACCTGGCATTCCCCGCCGCGTCCATCCCCGATGCCGGCAAGATCTTCGTGCGCCTGTATCCCGGCCCTTTGAGCCAGGTGATCGAGGGCATGGACGCCATCCTGCGCATGCCGGGCGGATGCTTCGAGCAGACTTCCTCGGCCACCTACCCCAACGTGCTGGCGCTCGATTACATGAAACGCACCAAGAAACTGACCCCCGAGGTGCACGCCAAAGCCGAGGGCTTCATCGCCAACGGTTACCAGCGCCTGCTGACCTTCGAAGTTCCGAACGGCGGCTTTTCCTGGTTCGGCCAGGCGCCCGCCAACAAGATCCTCACCTCCTACGGCCTGATGGAGTTCTCCGACATGTCGAAGGTCCACGACGTGGATCCGAAGCTGATCCAGCGGACCCAGCAGTGGCTGGCCATCCAGCAGCAGGCCGATGGAAGTTGGAAGCCCGACACCCAGTTCATCAACGAAGGCGCCACCAACCGGTTTAACTCCGACGTGCTGCGCATCACCGCGTACATCGCCTGGGCGCTGGAGAGTACCGGTTACCAGGGACCAGCCGTCGAGAAGGCCCGGCAATTTGTCGCCAACCACATGGACGGAAAGTCCGACAACTATACCCTGGCCGTGCTCGCCAACTTCGCCGCCGACTACGCCAAGGACCGCGACTTCACCCGCCAGGCGATGCAGTTGCTCCTCGATGCGCGCACCGAGAAGGACGAACAGGCATGGTGGACCGCCGAGGAGACCAGCGTCTACGCCCGGGGCGAAAGCGCCAGCATCGAGACGACCGGCCTCGCCGTGCAGGCGCTGCTGAAGTGGGGCCAAGCCTCGGAAACGGCCAGCAAGGCGCTTCGCTACATCGCCGCCAAGAAGGATGCTTCCGGCACATGGGGCACCACGCAAGCCACCATCATGGCGCTGCGGGCCCTGCTGCTCTCGACCGAGAAAGGCGCGGCGGACGTTCGCGGCACCGTCGAGATCTCCCTCAACGGCAAGCCCGTCGAGAAACTGGTGCTGACGCCCGAGAACAATGACCTGCTGCACCAGTTCGCATTCAAGCCCGCCGATACCAAGGGCGCCAACACGGTGGAAGTGCGCTTCGACGGCAAGGGCGGCCTGGCCTACCAGGTGGTGGGACGCTATTTTGTCCCCTGGACCGAGAAACCGTCAAACGAGCCGCTCTCCATCGATGTGACGTACGATCGCACGCGCCTGTCGCAGGACGACATCGCCACCGCCACCGCGACCGTCAAGAACAACCTGCCGAAGTCCGCCAACATGGTGATGGTGGACCTGGGGATTCCTCCCGGATTCGACCTGCTCAGTGAAGATCTGCAGGCTTTCCAGGAGAAGACCGCGGCCCAGAAAAGCGGCCGCCTGGAAAAATTCAGCCAGACGGCCACGCAGGCCATCCTCTATTTCAACGCCATCGCTCCGGGCGAAACCGTCACGCTGCGATTTCGGCTGCGCGCCAAGTATCCCATTCGCGCGCGCACGTTCCAGTCGCGCGTCTACGAATACTACGACCCCGCCGTGGGCTCGATCGCACGGCCCGTGCAGTTGGAGGTGGCGAAGCGGTAGGGAACCAAGGTGGGGCGGACGCCCTCGTCCGCGCGCGACCCCCTGGTCGCGCACTTGCGCTCAGCAACCAATCCGCGCCACCGCCTCCACCGCCCCATTGACGAACCCCGGCGCGCCCGGCGAGCGATCCCGCATCAACTCCATCGCCGCGCGCGCCGCCTCCTCGGGCGCCCTGACTAACGTCACGCGCCCGCCGGCATTTCGCGCGCGCAACTCCTGCCGGTCATACTGGCGGGGCCAGGCCCGCGCCACCAGCGGCACTTCCCACGCCAGACATTCCGCGACCGTGTTGTACCCCGCGCCGCCGACCACCACCGACGCGCACCCGAACAACTCCATCGCCGGCCAGTACCGCACCCAGCACTCCTCCGGACACTGCGCCGGCCGGACCGCCGCGACGCACCGCACCGCGGCCCCAAGCCGTTGCAATTCGCCAACCACCGCGCCGTACCACTCCAACTCCTCCGGCTTCCCAGAGCAGCACACCAGCACGCAGTGGTCTTCTCGTGGCCCCAGCCGCAGCGACTCTCTCACACGACCGCGATCCGGAATCTCATCGGCGGACCGCACCAGCCAGCGATTGGTCTCGACCGCCGCAGGCAAATCGCCGAGTTGCGATCCCTCGCCCGCGCCCGGCGCCAGCACCAGGTCGTAATTCGCCGCCACAAACTCGCGCAGTCGCGCTACCGCCACGTAGCGTGGATTCAGGTCGCGGTGCACCAGCACCTTGCGTGCCGATAGCGTGCCCAGGATGCCCGCCAGCTCTCCGCCGATGCCGCGCGGAAATGTGTCCACAATCAGGCACGCGGGCCGGCACTCCTGGATGGCGCGCGTCGCTTCGGTGCGGGTTTCGACCGCCCTGATGTCCACCGAGCCGGCCGCCATCCCCGCGTACGGAGAGTTCGTCAGGACCCGCACGGGGCGCTCCCGCTGCGCGATCCGCGCCAGCGCGATGGCGCGCGTCAAGTGTCCCCAGCCCCCGCCCAGCGCGTAGATCAACCACACTCGACGTCAGCTCTCCGTCATGTCGTTCTCGAACTGATCGCCCGTCTGGACCATGTCCGCGCCATCGGCTTCGGTGAAATCCATCGGGGCGCCCGGCGTGCCCATGTCAATCCCATACTCGGGACCGTAGTCGAAGAAATAGTCGTCGCCGTAATAATCGTAGCGGCTGTAGCCATACCGGCCGCACACCGCGTAGGGGTCGGCGATCTGGCCGCTCTGGCAATCCGGACAGCCCACCGGCGTGGTGCGCAGGCAAGCGTGCGGAAAGAGGAATCCGACGCGCAGCGGGCATTTCCAATCGGGAGGAAGCGGAGGCGTCATTGCGCGCCTCCCGCCTGGGATTGCGCGCGCTTGCGAGCTTCCAGCTCACGCGAGAGATTCAGCATCCTGTAAACCCCCAATGCTAGCATGGAGCTGGTCTGCGCCAAGTCGCCGTATTGCGTCACCAGCGCCTTGACCTTCACGATGCGGCCCGTCACCTCGATGCCCCGCACGAAGGACGCGGCCGGCAACTGAATCTCCTTCTGCATCCTGGCGTTGAGCGGTGTCACGTCGCCGTAGACCTTCTGCGGATACGCCAGCCGCATGCCTAGCAGGCTATGGGTCCGCGTCTTGGTCTTCGATTTGCCGCGCGGGTTGGTGAAAGAGCGCTGGCGGATCAGGTCGTCAATCGTCTGGGTAAAGGTCGTGCCGTCGCAAAGGCTGGTCTCGACCGTTAGCCACGAGGCCTTGTAGAGCCTCTGTTTGCCGTTCCTGCGCATTGGCAATACGTCTTCGGAAAGAAGGTCGCGCTTCGGATTGAAAGCCAGCCGGATGGTCGCCGGCGTCCCCGGCGCCGTATCGTGGGCCAGCATGTCCGCCACCGATTTCACCAGCTCGCAGCGCCCCAGGTTGTTTGCCACAGCCTTCGGGCTGCTCTTCGTCCACACAAACAGGGAAATGCCGATCGCGATGAGCACGAGTCCCACCGGAACGTAAACGGCCAGCCCGATGCAGCCCACTGCAATGGCAATCGTACCGGCGAGGAAGAGCCGCTTCCGCGTCGCGTGCCACTCGGCCGCCAGTCCCTCGATCTGAGCCAGGTCGTCCGCGACCGCTTCGATCGCGGTCGATGCCTCGTACACGCACTCCTTGCGCAAACGGTTCACATCCACAGCCATAAACTCCGCTATCTTATCAGAGCGTGACCGCGAACACCCGCCTCGCCTACATCTCGTTCGACACGGTGCCCGCGCCCAAAGGCGCGTCGACCCACATCGCCGCCTTCGCCCAAGCGCTGGCCGCCCGATTCGGGTCGGTCGACCTGGTGACGGTCTCGGGCGCCCTCACGCCCCAACCCCGCACGGAGCGATGGTCGGGCGTGTTTCACACGGAGCTTCCCGGCGTAGGGCTAAGCTTGATCGACCGCGTGTTGTGCTTCCGCGCCTGCCTCGACCGCTGGCTCTCCGTCCGCGACTTCGACCTCGTGCAGTTCCGCTCGATCTTCGAGGGGCTCCCGCTGCTCCGCTTGCGCCCGCGTCCGCGGTTGATCTTCGAGGTCAACGGGCTTCCCTCCATCGAGCTGAAGCATCGCTATCCGCGGGTCGCCGACGATCGCGAGCTGATGCGCAAGCTGATCGCGCAGGAGCAGGCCTGCCTACAGGCCGCCGATCGCATCGTGACGCCCAGCGCGGTCACCCAGCGTTATCTGGCCTCCCGCGGCGCGGACGCATCCAAAATCCGCGTCATCCCCAACGGTGTGGACACCGCTCTATTTCACCCGCGCGCCACTCCACCCGAGCCCGCCGCGGAGATGCGGCTGCTGTATTTCGGCACGCTGGCCTCCTGGCAGGGCGTGGACCTGGCAGTCCGCGCCGTCGCACAAATCTGTGTGCAGGCGCCCGTGCGGCTCACTATCCTCGGCGCCGCCAGCCCCCGGCAGAAGGAACCGATTGCCGCCTTGGCCGCGAAGCTGGGGATCGCTGAACGCGTTCAAATCTCCGAACCAGTCACGCAACCGGAGCTCGTCGAGGCGCTCCACCAGTCTTTCGCCGTGCTCGCGCCGCTGGCCGTCAACGATCGCAACGTTAAGCAGGGCTGCTGCCCCCTGAAGATCCTGGAAGGGATGGCGGCCGGCGTTCCCGTGATCGCGAGCGACCTGCCCGTGGTGCGCGAACTGGGCGAGCATGGCCGACACTTCCTGCTGGTCAAACCCGGCTCCGTCGACCAGATCGCGCAAGCCGTCCTGCGCCTCCACGCCGATCCGAATCTCTCGCTCTATCTGGCGGCCGCCGCAAGTGCGCGCGTCACGAGCCACTACACCTGGGAGCGCTCGGGCGCCACGCTGGCCGCGGTCTGCGAAGAGCTGGGGATGATCCGGCCAAGCAGCGACTGAAGGGCCTGCCGCTCGCGCTCCGGCGAAAACTCCGCCACCATCCGAGCCCGCGCCGCGCTCCGTATGCGGCCGCGATGAGCCGGATCGGCATCCAGCCATTCGAGCACCGCCTCGCCCAGCCGGTGCAATTGCCAGCGCGGCACGATGATACCGTCCACCCCGGGAGTGATGATTTCGGGAATCCCGCCGGCGTCGCTCGAGATCGCCCCGCACCCCGCCGCCATCGCCTCCAGCAGTGCATTCGGCATCCCATCCCACAGCGAAGGCTGCAGGTACACATCGCAGGCTTGCAAGTGCGCATTCACGGCCTCCGGCGTGGCGAGTTGCCCGGTAACGATAATCTGCTCCTCGATCGGTCCCGGACCGATCCACTGCACCAGCCGCGGCATCTCCGAAGGGCGCACGTCGCCGATCAGCAGCAGCCGCCCCGGACGCACTCGCCGCACGGCGGCAAGCGCATCCAGCAGGTGCGCCAGCCCCTTCTTCTCGCGCAGCTCGCCGCAGAAGCCGAGGATGCTCTCGCCCGCCGCGATCCCCAATCGCGCCCGCACCGCCGCGCCGGCCTCGGGCGCGGGCGCAAACCGCGCGCCATCCACCGCGTTCGGAAGATGCACCACATCCTCGCGGCCGCTGAGCGCCTGCGCCTTGCGCACCAGGTCGCGCGTCACAGCGGTGACCGAAGACGCGTGGGCCAGCGTCCACTGCAGCCGTGCAAAATCGCCCGGCGGAAACACATCGCGATCCAGGTCGTTGCCGCGGATGCTCACCACCGACCGCAGCCCGTTCAGCCGTCCGAACCATACCGCCAGGAAACCCGCGAGCGAGAGGTAGTGGCCCCACACCAGGTCGTAGGGCGCCATTGACGCCAGCCAATCCAACAGATTGAGCGTGTGGGGCATAGTAGTGTCCCACTCGCGGAAGCGGCCGATCCGGTACGCCGTCGGGTTGCCTTCATCCCGCGTCACCTGCCCGGCTTGCAGCGAGCGCGTCCACGCCACCATATCCACCTGGGCGCCCAGCGCGGCCAGCGATTGCGCGATGCGCGCCGCGCTCGCCGACACTCCGCCCGCGTCCGGAGGATAGCGCTCAGTGAGAAAAAGGATTCGCTGCATAGAAGCTGCCAAGATACCTTCCCTCATGTGCCCAGTCAATCTCGATGAACCGGCTTGGTGGGGCAGGCGCTTTCGCCTGCCAACCCGCGTACACTCGACTTGTATGCATCTCGGGGAGCCCAGCCGCACGGCTCGCGCCGCAGCGTTTCACCGCGCCGCGCACCAAGTGATGGAACAAGGCCGCATCTTCGCCGATCCGCTTGCCCTGCGGATCTTGGGCGTTGACGCCGATACCGTCGTCCGTGAGGCCGAGCAGCGCCCTTCCGGACGCAGGATGCGAATTTTCATCGCGGCGCGCGCGCGCTTCGCGGAGGATGCCTTGGCCGCCGCGGTCGAGCGCGGTGTCCGTCAACTCGTGGTGCTCGGCGCCGGGCTGGACACATATGCGTATCGCAGCCCATTCCGCGGCCGCCTGCCCGTTTTTGAAGTCGACCATCCCGCTACGCAGGCATGGAAACGCCAGCGCCTTGCCGAGGCTGCCATCCCCTTGCCAGCCTGGTTGACTTTTGCACCGATCGATTTCGAACGCCAGACTTTGGCCGGCGGTCTCCGTGCCGCCGGCTTCGATGCGGCGCAGCAGACCTTCTTCACTTGGCTTGGAGTGGTGCCTTACCTGACAGAGGAAGCCGTATGGTCCACGCTCGGCTTCATCGCGAGCTTGCCGAATGGCGCCCACGTGGTGTTCGACTACAGCGACCCTCCGTCGTCGCTGTCGCCCGAAATGCGCGCCATGCATGAGCGGCGTGCCGAGCATGTAGCCGGGTTGGGCGAGCCCTTCACCACTTATTTTGAATCGGAGAAGCTCCGCGCCAGGCTGATGGACCTCGGGTTCCGGGAGGTCGAAGACCTGGGGCCGCCGCAGATCGCGTCCCGCTACTTTCCGGACCGCGCCGCCTCTGCTCCCAGCCGTGGCGGCCACATCCTTCGCGCCACGACCTTTCCAAATAAATGACCGTGCAATTTCGGCCCGATCTGGGCCGAAATTTTGAGGCATTGGCTGAAACGAAAGACCTTACGCCGGAGAATCGGCCCGACTCGGGCCGAAATTCGCCGACCTCATCAGCACAGAGGCGGGCTTCGTCCGTAATGATGTTTGACATGGCCTGAGACTGGCTTCGAACCAGTCAGCCGTGTCAATTGGCGTTGGGCGTGGGTTTGGACAGACTGCTCCGGTGCTACCGATGCAGATGCTGACCGTTTCGCCGATATGTACGGTGGATCGGTGGTTGTCGCTGTCGAGGATTCGTCCGGGCCAAAAGCAAATCTGCAGGTCATGTGCAGCGTGTTAGGATTTCGATCCGACGTCCACGAAAGAAGCGGGCCGCGTTCATCGGGCCGCGTTCATCGTTGCCAACTTCGCGTACGTCTAATAGGATAGGAAGACCATGGAGCAGATGATCGTAGACGATTTGATTCCGGCGATCGTCACCTGGATCGAGGAGCAGGGGAGCTGTGCCACGAAAACGAAACTGTTGAAATTACTATACTTGTTCGACGTTGAATACTATAGGCAGCACCGGTCCACGTTCACCGGGTTCGGGTGGAAGTTCCTCCACCTTGGGCCATGGGCAGCCGAGTACGATCCCGCCCTGAGCAGTCTGCTCGCTCGGGGGGTCTTGTTTGAGCAACGCTCAAGCTCGCCAGAGTATGATACGGCTTTTCTTAGGCCGGTTGAGCACTCCGATGCCGGCTGCCTGTTTGGAAACGTCAAGGACGAGTGCGTCCTTCTCGGAGTTCTGAAACGCTGGGGCACGCGCACAACCGGTGAAATCCTGAACTACGTGTATTTCCAGACAGAACCGATGGAGGCAGGAATCCGAAACGAGCCCCTGGATTTTTCTCTAATAGCCCCGGCGCGGCCGGTCGTGTATTCGCGTTCATCCTCCGGGAAGTCGCCTGCCGAGATTCGAAAGCTCCGTGCGAAGTTCGAGCGTCAGCAGGCAGAGAAGAAGGGGAACCAGCCGCGGCCGTTTAAGTTCACGCGCCCCAAATACGATGAGGAGTATTTCGAGGCGATGGGCAAGATCGAGACCGCGTAGCCGAAATGTTCATCGACGAGTGGTTCGACGACAAGTTCTACAGGAAGCTCCCCCTCGGGTATCACAACGACGCCAATTTCTGTTTCGGTCAGATTTTCTGGACGCACGCGTACTATCCCCACGAAAACCTGGAACTCTGGCGACCCATACCGGACCCCGCTGAACCGACCAAGACCATTGCTTCGCAGTTCCGAATCATGGCGGCGGGGAAGGACGCGTTCAACCGCACCTTGCCGCTACACGTTCCGAGGTTGGAAACGAACGAGGAGTTTCTCGTTGTGCGCGCGAAGGTGCGGCCCGTGATTCTGATCCAAACCGAGCTGCCGCTTGCCGGCGTGGATAACAAGGGATACCGCGGTAGGATACAAAGGCGCCGCACGCTGGTCGCGCAGGTGTTTGGGCTGGCGGATGCGATAACGAGGGAGCCTCAGTTCAACCCGACCTTCATTGACCGCGTCCGGCAAATGGAATTCCCGCAGCTCCTGTTTCTGCCCGAGAAGGCGGGTATCTTCACGGTGGACAGCATGCTCCGTCTCGACGAAGTCCAATCTGTGTTCGTGCCGCACCTGGACCCGAGGCAGTTCTGTCTCTCTGACGAAGTTGCAACGATACTACGGAATCAATTGGCGTTCCTTCAGACTCAGGCCGGCCCAAATGACTACACGGACCTCCGTGAGTTCCTGATGAATGAATGACGCCGGCGGCAAGGGGGACCCTCTGGGTCGCCCTTACCAGTTGGGGAAGGGATTAACCCGCGTGCCCCGGCAGTCCTCGATTAATTTCGCGATGCGCTTGCGGCGCTCGAACAGGCGTTCCAGCAGTTGATCTAGGGCGTCCTCATCGCCCGCGATCCAATCAGGCGGAATCCGCTTCCAGGCGAGGTCGACCACCTCCTCGGGGAAGTTTCTGACCTGGTCGAGCCACGGCTGAAAGTCGTCGAGGGAGCGCACCGCGTCGTAGACCAGGCGGCGCGCGTAGAGGCCCTGCAGGGGTGATTCCGGAAAGTCCCAGTTGGGTCCGTTGAAAGCGAACCCGTGGTCGATCATGCGAGCCACGAAACCGGCACGGCCGGCCCCAGGCTCGCTCCGGGGCGTTTCCTGCCGGGCCATTTCTTGCCGAATGAGGGCGCGGTAGAAGACACTCTGCCGGCCGTCGGCATTGCCCACCCATTTGTCGAAGACCAGGATGGCGCGGAAATCGTCCAGGTTGACGACGTTGGGCAGCAGCGCATCGGGGAGAAAATCGTAAACCGCGGTGCGGGCCGGGTCGCCGGGGTATCGCGAGCCGAAGTGCCAGCCGGGTTCGATCTCGACGCGCCGCGTGCCGAGATGGATGTGGACTTCCGGGTTGGCCGCCAGGAATGCCGGGCCGATCTCGACTAGCGCGGTTTCCGGCGCGGCGATTTTGAGATAGTCGAGGAAGGCCGACGCGAGCAGCTCGTTCACCAGGACCCGATGGTGCTGCGGATTGTTGCGG
>Ga0116221_1003080_pt1 | contig 10833 bp, 7 predicted proteins | sample Sb_taG_5_FD_88965 | JGI IMG/M metagenome (GOLD analysis project Ga0116221, IMG submission 88965) | Peat soil microbial communities from Weissenstadt, Germany - Sb_50d_8_FC metaG | ecosystem: Environmental > Terrestrial > Soil > Wetlands > Peat | place: Germany: Weissenstadt | collected 2010-09-21 | reverse complement strand
GGATGGGCGCCCAAAAGCTCCTTCACTTTGTCGAAGTCGAAATGCGCCACTGTGATGAACTGCGTGATGGCCGTCCAAGGCACCCCGTTCAATTCGGTCTGCCCAGCGGGCCGTCGGTCGAAATGGACCACTTCGATTTCCGAAGCTCTCCGCAGAACGCCCACCGCATCGCCCGTCGCCAGTTCGAGATCGCCCTTGCCCACGCGCGCCCCGCGATGGATCACCACTTCGACGAGGTCGCCATAGCCCCGTGCGGCCGCCAGTTGGAGCGCGGTCTTGCCGTCCTTGCGCCGCGCATTGGGGTCGGAGGCATTCATCAGCAGGGTCCTCGACATCGAGGTCGCCGTTTCGTGATCCGGATAGTCCAACGCTGCCAACAGAGGGCTTTCGGGTCCGGCGCTGAGGTTGGCGCCTCGGGCATTCAGGAACGTCACCATCTCGGGCTTGCCGGCGGCCGTGGCATAGTGTAACGCGGTCCGGCCGTCGGATGATCTCATGCGGACGACTTCGGGGTCGGCGTTCGCCAACTCCGTCGCCCTGGGGACATCACCTGCCGCCGCCGCTTCGAAGATATTCGGCTTGGCTGTCTGCGCATGGAGAGCGCCGCCCCCCAAGACCGCACCGGCCGCCACTTCCGCGCCACCCCAGCGGGCCACGCCAACCCACCGGGCCGCGCCACCCCAGCGGGCCACGCCACCCCCCACTGCAGCCGCGCCCCCCACAACCGATTGCCACAAAAAACCGCGCCTCGTATTTGCCATGCGCCGATTGTCGGCCGCCCGTGGAATCACCGCAAGACATCACGTGTCATTTTTGTATTAGCAAACAACCACCCGCCTTTTGTGATGTTTGCGAGGCTAGGTCAACGTCCGTGCTTACCCCTGGCCCCAGGCCCCCCGATCCCTGGCCCCCACCCCGGCCTCGGCCTCCCTTTATACTGGGAGCCGTGGCATCCGTCGGCATCGAGGTTCCACCCCTGCGCTTTGGCGCGTTCGAGCTGGATCTCCGGAACAACGAGCTGCGTCGCGGAGGGGTGCTGCTCAAACTCTCTCCCCAGCAGTTCCGTGTCTTGCGGATGCTGGCCGAGCGCGCGGGCCGCGTGTGCACCCGCGAGGAGATCCAGCGCGAGATCTGGGGAAGCGAGGTCTTTGTCGACTTCGACCGCAGCCTCAACGTGTGCATCGCGCAGATCCGGTCCGCCTTGAACGACGATTCCGAAGCCCCCCGGTATATCCAGACGGTGCCCCGGCGCGGTTACCGCTTCGTCGCTCCGGTGGAGCAAGGAACCGCCGCGGCGCCGCCGCCCCGCAAGAAATGGCCGGTCGTTCTGGCCGCCGGAGTCATCGTTTGCGCGGGAGCTGCGGTGCTGATCTGGAACGCCGCGCGGCCTGCTCGCCGCACGATGATCGCCGTCCTTCCGTTCGAGAACATTACCCAGCGTCCGGACGATGCTCCCCTGATCGACGGCCTGGGCGACGAGCTGATCGACCAGTTCGGCACGATCTCGCTCGAGCTTCTTGGCGTCATCGGCCGCACCTCCGTGATGCACTACCAGGACCGCAAGCCGGACCTGCCGCAGATCGGCCGCGAGCTGGGTGTCGACTACGTAATCGAAGGCGACGTCCGCAGTGCCGGCGGGCGCGTGCGGATTTCCGCGCGGCTCGTCCAGGTGGCCGGCCAGAGACTCGCCTGGAGCGAGACCTACGAGCGGGAAGAGTCCGGCAGCTTCGAGTTGCAGGAGGAAATTGCCGCCAGTGTCGGCGCGGCCGTGGTGCGGTCGCTTTTTCCACGAGCTTCCGGATCCCGCCCGCCCGCGCATGTTCCCGATCCGGGAGCCGTGGAGGCCTTCGTCAATGGCCGCTATCTCCTGCACAAGAACAGCCGGGCGGAGACCGGGCGCGCCATCGCGTGGTTTGAAGAGGCCGCCAAGCGCGACCCCGCTTACGCCGAACCGTGGACGGTCCTGGCTCAGACGTATGTGGGGCTGGCCATGTCGGGAGCCGCGTCGGCCGCCGAAAATCTCGAGAAGGCGCGTCAGGCCGCCGAAAAGGCTCTGCGCCTTGATGAGGGCATCGCCGAGGCGCACAATGCGCTCGCGGAAGTGGACTTCTGGCGGGACTGGAATTGGACGGCGGCACAGACCCATTTCGATCGGGCCCTGGCCCTCAATCCCAGCCTGGCGCAGGCCTGGCACGATCGGGCGTTTTACCTGGTGGCCACGGGACACACCGAGGCCGGGGTAGCATCTCTGCGGCGCGCCATCGCAATCGATCCGCTGTCGCCGCGCGTGAATGTCGACGCCGGCTGGGTGCTTTTGCAGGCCCACCATTTTGACGAAGCCATCGCCCAGGCAAAACGCGCACTGGAACTGGAACCCGGCCTCGCCGAGGCGGCCGCCTGCATCGCAAGCGCGGAGCGGTATCAGGGAAAGGCCGGCCCCGTCCTCGAGCCGCGCCAGGGCGCGAGTTTCTTCGACCGCGCCCGGGCGTACGCGATGCTCGGGAGGAAAGAGGAGGCGCTCGGCGCTCTCGAATCGGCCTTCGAACAGCACGAGGTCCTGATGGCGCTGGTGGCCAGCGAGCCGGCGTTTGCAGTCCTGCACGGCGACCCGCGTTTCCGCGAGATCATGCGAAAATTGGGTCTGTGAATTCCGCGACCGATTGGGAACATCACGGCATTCGCATCGTGCGCGCCGGTGAGCTGGACTCGAACACCCCGCAAACCCCCGGCATGACGCGCGCCGCCATCACCTATGCGCGCGCCGAGGTACTGATGGCGCGGGTGGCCAGCGAGCCGGCGTTCGCAGTCCTGCATGGCGACCCGCGTTTCCGCGAGATCGTGCGAAAATTGGGACTGTGACTTCCGCGACCGATTGGGAGCAGCACGGCATTCGCATCGTACGCGCCGGTGAGCTGGACTCGAACACCCCGCAAACCCCCGGCATGACGCGCGCCGCTGCCATCACCTATGCGCGCGCCGGAGCGCAGAAGCTCTGGGCGGGCACCGTAGTGGTCCAGCCGGAGGTGGCGACCGGGCCGCATCACCACGGTGAGTTGGAAACCGTGCTCTACATCGTCCGCGGCCGGGCGCGCTTTCGCTGGGGCGAGCGGTTGGAATTCGTCGCCGAAGCCGGCCCCGGCGATTTCATCTATGTGCCTCCGTTCGTGCCGCACCAGGAGATCAACGCCCTGCCCGACGCCCCGGTGGAGGCGGTGGTGGTGCGCAGCGGACAGGAGCCGGTGGTGGTCAATCTGGATATCGAGAGTCCCGAGCCCGGACCGAAGTCGCTGGCTCGCGATCGTTTTCACCCGGAGGGAGCGCGATGAAGCGATTTTTCCTGAGCCTGTTTCTGGCCGGTGCGTCCCTGCTTTCCGCGGCGGGCGACCTGCAGGTCTATGCCATCGACGTGGAAGGCGGGAAGTCCACGCTGTTCGTCTCGCCTTCGGGACAGTCCATGCTGGTCGACACCGGCTATGACGGGTTCCGGAATCGCGATGCGGATCGCATTGTCGCGGCCGCCAAGGCCGCGGGCGTGAAGCAGATCGATTACCTGGTCATTACGCACTACCACCACGATCACGTCGGCGGGGTCCCGCAACTGGCCGCCAAGATCCCGATCCGGAACTTTGTCGATCACGGCAAGAACTTCGAGGAAGCCAAGGACAACGCCGCGGTCTACAACCAGTACGTCAAGATCCGGAACAAAGCCAACCATATTGAAGTGAAGGCGGGAGACCGCATCCCCATCGAAGGGATGCAAGTGGAAGTGGTCACCGCATCGGGCGTTGCGATCGCCGCGCCGCTCGCGGGTGCCGGACAGGCCAATCCGGCCTGCGCGAGCTACAAGCCCCTTCAGCCGGACACGGGTGAGAACGCGCATTCCATCGGGATCGTCGTCACCTACGGCGATTTCCGGCTGGCCGATCTTGGCGATCTCTATTGGAATCAGGAGCACGATCTGGCCTGCCCTGATAACAAACTCGGCGTGGTCGACGTGTACCTCACCACGCACCATGGCAAGAAGACTTCCGGCTCGCCGCAGATGGTATGGGCCCTCGACCCCAGGGTGGCCATTATGAACAACGGACCTTCGACCGGCGGCTCGGCCCAGGCCTGGCAGACCATACACGATTCTCCGGACCTCGTGGATCTGTGGCAACTGCACTACGCCACCGCCAGCGATTCGGCCCACAATGCGCCGGAGAAATTCATCGCCAACTCCGGCGAGCCGTGCAAGGGCAATTGGATCCGGCTCTCGGTTCGCGAAGACGGCGCCTTCACGGTGCTCAACAGCCGGAACCACTACGAGAAGACTTACGAACCATCTAAAAAATCCAGCTCAGTCCCACGGTAGGGATGAAGTCCAGTAACCAGCCTCCCAATGTCATTCCGGGGGCCGGGGTAATCACTTTTTGAGGAAAGCGGGTGACCTGATTCTGGAAGTCCACCCGGGCCATGAGCCGCGTGCTCACCCGGATCTTGAGGCCGCCACCCAGCGCCAGCATGGGCTTCCATTCGCTGGTCTGCGTGAGATACCCATACTGCATGAGCGGCCGGTATGCCGTTTCCGCGCCGGTTCCTCGAAAGACCTTGATGCCGCCTCCGACCGCCAGGTAGGGTTGGATGCGCTCTTTTCGCGGGCGCGTGTGGAACACCATGTCATATTGCATGGCGTGGGCCTGGCCCGAAAAGCTGGCCGAGGCGCCGCCTGAAGTGAGCTGCGGGTCCCGCTCTTCGAAAAGGTAGCGGATCTCGCCGCTCCAGCGCGCGTAACGGTCGTGGCTGAACACGATTCCTGCGGCCGGCCCGGGACTGAAGCCCGCCGAGACCGGGGCCGGACCGCCCTGAATCGGGACTCCGTTCAGAAAACCGCCGCCACCCAGCGCGCCGATCTCGAACTGTTGCGCGTGAGCCGCACCCAGCAAAACGAAAAACAGAAGGACTCTCATGGGTTCACTCCACTACCCTGACCGTCACCGATGCGGTCATACCACCCTGCGTAACGGTCAGGGCTACGTCCGTTCCCGCGGGCGCCTTCGCCGGCGCTCTTGCGTTGATCTGGTAGACCCCCACCTCTCCGGGGGCCAGGCCGGCGTAGCTGACCGCCATCGGCACGCCACCCAAACTCACGTCGGGGCCGAGTAGCGCCACCGCCAGAGGCGACGACGGCGAAGCGTCGCCGGCCTCTACCTCCGGGGACGTCGCGCCCATGCCCGTGGCGTAAATGACGATCTCGTCGCCGGAGTGTATGGGATTCGACGGCGTCACCAGTTGCTGGTTGTCCGCCTTGACCACCACCGGGATGTTCGTCAGGGGACCCGCCGTTCCACTCAGAAAGATGGCGGGCGCAGCCGGCAGCAGGTTCAGATAATAGTCGTCGCTTACGCCTCCCGGCGTGTACAAAGTCAGGGGCACGCGCCCATCCACGTGCACCGGGAGTTGGGCGTTGATCTGGCCGGGCGATGCGAAAAACATGGGAATGGCGGAACCGTTCACCGTCAGGCACGATTCGCCGATCGCCGTGGGCAGGGGAATCTCCTGGGTTGCCACGTTGGTCGGGTTCAAGTTCGTGCCGAGAACCGAGATCAGGGACCCCGGCGCCACCGCCGCAGTGAGATCGGCAGCGTTGACCACCTGGTTCACGGTGGGTGGGACGACGGCCGAATCGAAGCCCCAGGCGAGCGCGGTGAAGCCTGAGACGGTGAGGGCAATCAGAGCGTTGCGGCTGGCCAGCGGCGCCAGGGTGCGGGTGAACGCGGAAAGTCCCCCCGAGGCCGGCGGCTGTTCCGCGACCCGGGTCGGGTGAATGGTAGATGCCGTGCCGAGATCGACCCGCTCGATGGTGCCGCCCGAGGGGGCGGTTGCCGGCGGGCCGGCCAGCAGGACGCCCTGAGTGTCGACAAAGGCGAAGCCCGAGGAAATGTCCGTCCAGGCGCCGACCGGTACGAGCGAGGCGTTGAGCAGCGTGTTCCCTGCCACATATTCGCCAGCGGACGCGGCGAAGGCGCCGGAAAGGGCGGCCGGCAGCTTTCGGGAAACCGTGAAGGTGTCCGCTCCCGCATCGTACAACATCACATTGCCGTCCGCCGATGCGGCCAGGATCGCGCCTCCGTTGGGGGTGGCCGCCAGCACGGTATCGATATTGATGGAATTCTGAAACACACCCAGGCTGGGGAGCGTCGTGGCCGTGCCGGAGAGAAGGTCGATGCGATCGATGGTATGGACCGTCCCGGCCACGCGGGATGCCGCCAGAACGGCGTTGCCCGAGGCCGCCACCGAGCGCGGGTAGTGGCCCAGCGGCATGGCGACCGGGGACAACTGCTGGAACGTATCCAGGTCGTACACATAAATCAGTTGCGAATTATCGTGTCCCACCAGCAGGTGTTTGTAGTCGAACGTGATGGCCATGCGGGTAGGGGTCGTGCCCGTGCGCAGCGTGGCCACTGGAAAAAGGCCGGAACCATCGAAGACCAGCACCTGGTTCCGGTCCTGGCGCAGGATGTAAAACCGGTCGCGGGAGGGATCGGCCAGCAGGTCCGCCAGCGTGCCGGGAACGTCCGTAGTCGAGCCCCTTTCGTCAGGCCGTTGGTTGTTGACCAGAAGGCGCACCGGAGGAGGCAGGTTCACCGCTTCGGCAGAGCTGATGGTGAGCGACCCCGTCACGGTGCCGCGGCGGTCCTGAAAGGTGGCGGGATCGACCGTCACCTGCACGGTCGCGGGCGTACGGCCGGTAGAGGGCGAAACCGTCACCCCGGCCAGGTCCGAGCTGAGGGAGAATGCGGTTCGTCCGCCGCCCGGATCGACAATCTTGAAACTCTGGGTGATGGCGCCGTGCTGGCAGAAGCTTCCGTGAAACACCAGGTCCTCGTGATCCGACGAGAGGCGCGCGGATTGCGCCAGCGAGCCTACCGGCAGCACCAGCACCCCGCTGTCGGAAACGGCGTAGAGGGTGTCGGCCGCGGTGTTCAGGAGGGCTCGCCCAGCCATGTTCTCGGGGAGCCGCAAAACATCCCGCACGGTCAGGTTGTCGGCGTCCACTATGGAGAGGACGGGCGGCGCCGGGGTGACGGCCGACGCATCGGATGCCTGTGGAATCTGGGCGTAGATGATTCCCGCCGCGGAATCGATGGCGTGCGATCCAACGGCCAGCGTCCCGGCGGCGCCGCCGAACTGGGCCAGCAGCACGCCCTGCCGGGAGAACACGCCCCATCCGGCGGCGTAGTACGAGCCGTCGCGCGCCGCGCTCACCACGCGCGGGCCGAGCGGCGGGGTAGCCGTGTAGCCGGTCACTTGCACCTGCCGGGCCGAAACGTCGTACAGGAACCGGATGGTGTCGGCCAGGCCGAATATATAACGGCCATCCCCGGAAGCCGCCATGGCGGCCGCCACAATCTCGACCGGCGGGGTGCCGGGCGGGGCCGGGAGGGTGCTTTTGGCGGTCACGTTGGCGACCGTATCCACCAGTTGGGTCCGGCCGCTCGACGGATCGAGCAGTAGAAACTCGCTGGTTGTCGCGACTAGCGCCATCCCGTCGGCGCCGAAAGCCACCCCCAGAGGGGCACTGTCCAGCGAGAACGTCTGGCGCGCGCCGGCCACCAGGTCCATGACAGTCATGGCGTTGGCAGGCGAGGCGGGAGGCGCCGCGTTTCCAAAATGGGCCACCACCAGGTACCGGCCATCCGGGGAGAGCGCCAGCGAGGCGGGCCCCGCCGCGACGTGCATCGAGGTGCCGATGGTGAGGCCGGCGAGCGACAGGACGTCGATGCGGCCGGCGGTGAAGTTGGCGATGTAGAGCACGCCGCGGCCTTCGTCCAGGGCGATGTCCGCCGCCTGTCCGCCGATCGCCACCACCTGGCCAAAAGTGGCGCCGCGCGCCGTTTCGGGGACGCCGATCCAGACGGCCGCCAGCCAGATCGAGAGCCAAACCCATTTTCTACACAAAATAATGATGCGTTCGCAGCGCATAACATTCTTATCGACAGCGCCGATAAGTTTCACTAGAGTGAACTGCAAACAAAGAAGCGAAATCGGGCCGGGCCGGGACGCGGGCCGGCGAACGCACGGGCGGGTGCGGCGGATGTGGGCATCGTGGTGGATGCTGGCGGAGGCCCAGCGGTGGGCCAAGATGGAGCGGCGCATGGTGCGGCGGATGTGGGCATCGTGGTGGATGCTGGCGGCTGTCTTTGCCTGCTGGCTGCCGGCGCAGGATACGCTGGCCGTGACCCGCATCTCGGCCACGGCCGGGGATGCCGTGTTCCTGGTGGATGGCCAGGTGCTCGAAGCGGCGGCCGTCTTTACGTGGCCGGCGGGCAGCAAGCACAGCCTCGAGATCGCTCCCTGGCAATCCGCTCCTTCCGACAGCAAGACCCGCTATGTCTTCCAGCACTGGAGCACCCCGGCCGGCGCCTTGCCCGATCCCTCGAACAGCGTGACCATCACGGCCGACCCGGGCATTCCCTGGTACAACGCCGACCTCACCACGGAGTACGACGTTTCCATCAATTTCTATCAGTGCCCGGACGGCGGGTGTGCGCCCCCTGGCACGATCTGGCTGAACCAGACGGCCTATCTGCAGAATACGGATGTCTGGCTGGCGGCGGGGTCCACCGTGTCGCTCGACGCATCGCCCAATGCCGGGTATGTATTTGCCGGCTGGGGGCAAAACGGCTCGCTGGCACCGGTCTACACTTTCGTGCTGAACGGCGGGACCACGGTCTACCCGCAATTCTCGGTGGCGCGCGTCATCCAGTTGATGACCGTTCCCGACGGGCTCGCACTGCTTGCCGACCGCGCGACGGTGTTCTCGCCGGCGACTGTCGAATGGGGGTGGAACACCACCCATACCCTGGGAGCCGTATCGCCTCAAGCGGACAAGCAGGGACGCTGGTGGATGCTTCGTTCCTGGAGCGATGGAGGGGCGGCCAGCCACACCTACACGGTTCCTCCCGGAGATTCGGTCGTGATCTTGACCGGCCAGTTTGTTCCCGCGGTGGCGGTCCAATTGCTCACCGATCCCTCCGGCCTGCCCCTGACGGTAGACGGCACGGGCAGCGTCTCGCCCACGAACCTGGCCTGGGCTCCCGGCGATTCTCACACGGTCACCGCGCCGGCGACGGCCACGGACGCCCAAGGGGGCCCCTGGGTATTCCGCCAGTGGTCCAACGGAGCGCCCAATCCGCAGACCATCCCAGTGACCGACGCACAGGTGGCCATGGGCATCCGGCTCACGGCTTCCTACGATCCGCTCAGCCGCATCCGTGTCGAGAGTGTCCCGAGCGGGCTCGCGCTGGCGGTGGATGGGGCGGCTTGCCATACGCCCTGCGAGGTTTCGAGGCCGGTCGGCAGCACAGTGCAACTGTCGGCGCCGGCCTCGATCGGAGTCTCCGACGGCGTGCGGCTCGACTTTTCGTCGTGGGACGGCGCGGCCGGCCCTACCGTCACGGCCGTGGCCGGGTACCACAAGATCACGGCCTACTATCAGACGTCGTACCGGCTGGCGCTCGCCACGTCGCCCGCGGGTGCGGGGATCTGGCGGATATCCCCGGCCAGCGCCGACGGCTACTACATCGCGGGGAGCGCGGTCAGCATCGGGATCGATGCGGCGAGCGGCATGAAATTCCACGGGTGGTCGCAGGATTTGAGCGGAGCGGCCAATCCCCAGAGTCTCACCATGGACGGTCCGCACGCGGTCCTGGCCAGGTTCGACAAGCTTCCCGACACACCACCCCCGCCGACCATCGGGAACGCGGCCGGCGATACGCCCGTGAACGCGGTGGCGCCCGGATCGATCGCGTCCCTGTTCGGGAGCGCCCTGGCGGACCGGACGGCCACGGCCGATCCGGCGGTGGATCCGCTGCCCCAGACTTTGGCAGGCGTAACGCTGCTGTGCTCCGGCCACCTGCTGCCGCTGCTGTACGTTTCTCCGGGGCAAATCAATTTTCAGGTTCCCGGCGATCTCCAGCCGGGAGCGTACCAGATCGCGTTGCAGCGCGCGGGCAGCCCGGCCATTCAAGTGGAGCTGACGGTGGCGCGGAATGCGCCCGGGCTCTTCGTGGTTACCCACCAGGACGGCACACCGGTCACCGTGGATTCGCCGGCTCACGCAGGTGAACCCCTGGTGCTGTATGGAACCGGCTTCGGGCCCTACGTGCCCATGCCCATGGACGGATTCCAAGTTCCGCCCGCTCCCGCGTTCCCCCTGGCCGATCCGGTGGTGGTGGTGGTCGAGGGACGCAACATCTCTCCCGATCTGGCCGCCGCGGCAACCGGGGTGGTGGGGGTTACCGTGGTCGAGTTCCGGATTCCGGCGGATCTGGATGCCGCGGCGCCCGCGAGCGTAATGGTCCAGTCGGGGGGAGCCGCCAGCAACATTCTGGCATTGCCACTCGAATAAAGACGGGGCCGCTTCAATAGAGACGGGCCCAAAAAAGAGGGCGCGGAACATTTCAGTGAACCGCGCCCTCAAAGATGCCGCATCCCGGCTAGTCGGTTTTGCTGCGGCGTCGCATAAAAATCAGGACTCCGAAAACCACCGCCACGGCGGCGCATGCTAAGCGAAGCGTCGTTCCATCCATTGCATTACTCCTTTCAAGGATTACTTATCGGCTGTTTACATGTTTTCGATCATGGGGATCAGATCCCGTACCATGCGCGTAATTACGGGGCCGACCGTCACCACGAACAGCGACGGCAGGATGCAGAAGAAGATCGGGAAAACCAGTTTGACGGCCAGCTTGGCGGCCTGCTCTTCGGCCCGCTGCCGGGCCATGACCCGCATGTAGTCGGCGTGCCCGCGCAGGCTTTGCCCGATGCTGGTGCCAAAGCGATCGGTCT
>Ga0116221_1003079_pt1 | contig 10834 bp, 6 predicted proteins | sample Sb_taG_5_FD_88965 | JGI IMG/M metagenome (GOLD analysis project Ga0116221, IMG submission 88965) | Peat soil microbial communities from Weissenstadt, Germany - Sb_50d_8_FC metaG | ecosystem: Environmental > Terrestrial > Soil > Wetlands > Peat | place: Germany: Weissenstadt | collected 2010-09-21 | reverse complement strand
TTATTTCTATGCGCTGGTGGGCGAGCGCAACCCCAAGCTCGCACCCCGGCAGGGACCGCGCTCTGCCTACTCGCCGCTGGCCTGCGATGCCTTTGCGCTCATCGAGCGCGATGGTCCTATCTCGAAGCAGAAGCTGCAGGAAACTCTAGGTGGCGCGGTGTCGCTGCCAGCGCTCGACAAGGCTCTCGGCGAATTGCTCGCGAAGCTGCGCATTACCCGCGTCGACTACAAACCCAGCGAAGGCTCGTTTTGGGATGTGCTCTACCGCTGGTCGCCCGATGCCGTCCGCGAGGGCGTAGGAGTGTCGGTGCAACAGGCTGTGTCGGCTCTGCTTTCCAAATATCTGGACTGCGTGATCGCCGCTGAGCAAACCGAGCTCGAAACCTTCTTCGGAAATTTCGTCGCCCGCTCGCGCGTGAAGGAAGCCGTAAACGCACTGCTGGCGGCCCGCGAACTGAGCTTCATCCATGTCAGCGGCCGCTCGATGCTGCACATCACGCCGGCAAAAGAGCCGACGGTCGCCCCGGCCAAGCAGCATCGCGCCGCGAAATAAAGCATCGCAGCGCCGGCATCCCTCCCACCGGCCCCAGGGTAGTTCACGCTGGCTCGTACGTGCTCAACTACCCTTCCTGACCTCGTACCGATCGCAGATTCGATTCGCCGTTTCCCAAACCCGGTCGAACTCGCCCAAACGGTAGACAACGAGCCGCAGCACCAACTCGTAAATGACCAACTCGTAAATGAACTTCTCGGACGCTTGGTCGACGCTTTCGACTACATACACGACTGCACCTCGAAACCAGTGGCCCGTACAGCATTCAGCCGTTGCGGCTTCCGGCTCACCAGCAGCTCATATTCATTCGAAGGCCAGCCCGAAGCCTCAATCGTCTGGTAGTAGATGATCCACATCGGAGCGCTCGTCGATTCATCGGCCCCTACTTCCGCAACCCACAAGGATCTCTGCGCCGGTGGCCGCGGATTGCGCCAAACGATCTTCAGCATAACTGCCTCATCTCCGTCCGGGCTTGCAACCGGACCGCCGCATTACAGGGAGCAGGTTCGCTCCTCTGTGCTCTGCGTCACCGCCTCGGTTTGCAGGCGGTGCAAAGCGGGTCAACCCTGCCAATCATCTTTCAACCTATGTCCTATTGGACGCGACTTGCTGGAAGAAGAGCAGCCGCAAACTGTCACAAGTTTGTTAAAGGATTGTCTGCTGTGGTTGACAATGGGAACGAGAACGGGGAACCGAACCGACCGGTCGTTTCCATGTACAATCGTCTGCTTGTTCAATCGTCTCTTGGATAATCGTCTCCTGGATAATGACCGACCACTTTGACCACGACCACACCGAACGGAAACTGATTATCGCCATCGATGGCCCGGCGGGCGCGGGCAAGAGCACCATCGCCTCGCGGCTGGCGCGAAAGCTCGGCTATGTGAATCTGGAGAGCGGAGCAATGTACCGCGCCCTTGCGCTGAAAGCGATCGACAAGGATGCGTCATTTGACGACGAAGCTGCTCTGGTACAGCTCGCACGTGAATCGCGAATCCGCCTCGAACCCACGGTCGGCGGAAACCGCACGCTGCTCGATGGCCACGACGTTTCCTCGCGCATCCGCGAGCGCGACGTCACCGAAGCGGCCTCGCGCGTCTCGGTGCATCCCGGCGTGCGGGCGTGGATGGTGGCGCGTCAACAGGAGATGGGCGCGGGCGGCGGCATCGTGATGGAAGGCCGCGACATCGGCACAAAAGTTTTTCCAGATGCTGATTTGAAAATCTTTCTTGACGCCGACCCCGTGGTCCGCGAGCAGCGCCGCATGGAGCAACAGAAAATCAAAGGCGACGTAAGCGCGAACCTGGCCGCCGACCTGCGCGAACGCGATCACCGCGACCGCACCCGGGCCGCCTCGCCGCTGCAGGCAGCGACTGACGCAGTGGTGATTGACTCGACTAAGCTGGGTGAAGACGAAGTGCTGGCGCGGGTGGAGGAATTGGCGCGCCAGAAACTGGGAGGGTAGTCTCACGGAGGACGGTGAGCCCTCGGAATTTTTACCACTGTCGCTTGTTCCGATCTGGGAACCTGACGCTCAGACTCTGCTTTTTGGGTGGCGCAGCGCTTCCAGCGCTGCGATAGGCTAGCCACAACGTTTCGGCTTTAGCCGCTGCGGTAACTTATGGCAGCGCCTCCCAGAGGAAATAGAGGATACAGTGTTTATTTCGTGATGGCGTCAACTTTTCAACGCACCCCGCTGTTTCGCAAGGAACCTATGGCGCGGCTATTCTTGGAAGTGCTCTTCCATTACCGGAACAAGAAAGAAGTACCTCGGAGGCTAAAGCCATTAAGGTTTTGTTGCGGTGAATCGCAGCGCTAAAGCGCTGCGCCACCCAAAAAACCCTGAACCCCAGATCAGAACCGTCACTCCCTCGCTTTACGAATCACAATCCCCAACTCCCTTAGCTGCGCCTCGCTCACCGGCGTCGGCGCATCCACCATCAAATCCACGGCCCGCGCGGTCTTGGGGAACGGAATCACCTCGCGCAAGCTTTCCGCACCCGCCAGAATCATAACGATACGGTCCAGTCCCAGAGCAATCCCGCCATGCGGAGGGGTGCCATATTCGAGCGCTTCCAGAAAAAACCCGAATCGCGCCCGCGCTTCTTCCTCGGTCATGCCCAGCGCGCGGAAGATTCGGCTTTGCACATCCTGGCGATGAATACGAATCGATCCCGATCCCAGTTCCGTGCCGTTCAGCACCACGTCGTAAGCCAGCGCCCGCACCGCGCTCAGCGGTGAGAGCGGATCGTTCAACGACTCGACTCCCGACTCCAGCTTCGACATATCTTCTTCATGCGGTGAGGTAAAAGGATGGTGTGCCGCGTTCCATTGCCTCTCGCCCTCATCCCACTCGAACATCGGGAAGTTCGTCACCCACAGAAACCGGAAATCTTTCGCCGCGTCGCCGCTCTTCTTGAAAATCCCGTGCCGCTCCGCGTACTTCTGTGCCAGCGCCAGCCGCAACAATCCGGCCGACGCATAAATCGCCAACTCAGGCGGCGTCACCTTGCGATGCTCGGAAACCGGCGTCTGTGGGCCAGTTTGCGAGGAGCCGGCCACGATCACGATCAGATCGCCGTCTTCCATCTCCGTCTTTTTCGCAATCGCCGCCGCCGCCTCGGGAAATCTGCTGCCGATGCGCTTGAAATCTTCAAATACTCGCGCCCCACCCTTGGAATGAAACATCGGCTTGATGTCATCGCGCTCTTTGCGCGACAGCTCGCCCACCTTCGGCGTGCGAATCGCAATCACCGGCAGATTCGGATTGATGGCCAGGTCCTGCAAATTCTCCTCTGCAAAACATTCCCGCACGTCAGTGAATGCCGGCAGCCGCAAGTCCGGCTTGTCGATGCCATACAGCCGGATCGCCTCGTCGTAATCCATGCGCGGAAACGGCGTCTTGATCGCAAATCCCGCCGCCGCAAACGCCGCCGTCAGAAATCCTTCCACCACTTCCCACACGCGCTCCGGCTGCGGATAGGACATCTCCAAATCAATTTGCGTAAACTCCGGCTGCCGGTCGGCTCGCAAATCTTCGTCGCGGAAGCAACGCACGATCTGAAAATATTTATCGAAGCCGGAGATCATCAGGATCTGCTTGAACAACTGCGGCGACTGCGGCAGCGCATAAAACGTCCCCGGCTGCACCCGGCTGGGCACCAGATAATCGCGGGCGCCTTCGGGCGTTGAGCGCGTCATGAACGGAGTTTCGATTTCAAAGAATCCCTGCCCCGATAAATAATCGCGAATCGCCTTCGCCACCTTGTGCCGCAGCTCGATATTGAACTGCATAACGTCGCGCCGCAAATCGATGTAGCGATACTTCAGCCGCGTCTCTTCGTTGGTGAGCGCCGTGTCCGACGGCAGAAACGGAGGCAGCTTCGACTCGTTCAGAATTCGCAACTCTTCGGCAATGAGCTCCACTTCGCCGGTAGGCATATTTGGATTGACGGTGTTGGGGTCGCGCAGCTTCACCGTGCCGGTGACGGCAATCACGTACTCATTGCGCAATGCCCCGGCCTTTTCGTGGATGGTGGCATCTCTCTCGGCGTTGATCACGACCTGAGTGACGCCGCTGCGGTCGCGCAGATCGATGAAAAGCAGGTTGCCGTGGTCGCGGCGGCGATTGACCCAGCCCATCAGCACAGCCTTTTTGCCCGCGTCGGAAGTGCGGAGAGCACCGCACATGTGAGTTCGCTGTAGGTCGCCTAGAAAGTCGAGCAAGCTGTGTCCTTGATAGTGAGAATGACGGCAGAGTGTCGAATTAAAGATTATAACTGGTGGGAGAACTGCTCTGTGACCGCCTACACCACGCTCTGTTCACCGCGAGCATCGCACTCGTGTGACTTGGAGTGGGCTTTCAGACCGCACCAAAACGGCCAGCTGCAGTCGGGACTGAGACCTTGAGAGGATGCCACTGCGGTGAGTAATTCTACTTCTTGGTCGCCTTTCCATCCATGACGGTCGACCACTTGGTTCCGTCCTGTGACATATCAAACGTAAAGTTGTAGGACGTGGCCGAGGTCATCTTCATCGTAAAGCGACCTTTCATGGTCATGCCGTTCATCTTCTCGTCATTGGTCCAAGTCCATGTGTCGCCATCAAGCGTGCCCCTGGAATCGTCGAATTCGCCGAAGCTGTTGAACTCCCGGTACGTGTAGGCTTTGTCATCAGCAGAGTATCCCAACACCGACAATCCCACGCCGTTTCCCATCGAACTCTTGTAATCCGAATGGCACACCAGGTAAAAACCGCCTTGCATCCACTCGCATTTTTCGTTCTCCGTCATCGATCCGCCCGGACCCATCGCCCCAGGCTTCATATTTCCGTCCAGGGTCCATGAGCCGACGAATACATCCAGCTTCTTAAGTTCGGGCCCGGGCTTCGGAGGCTCCATCTGCGCTGTCGCCATTGCCCCCAACGCCAGTGTTGCCGTTAAAATCATTGCTGCTTTTTTCATGCGATATCTCCTAGGCCGTAAATCGGCGCTGCCTAAAGATTAGACGTTTCCGACAACAAAGTAGAAGCGGAAGCAGCCTAGCACACCGAAGCCCGAAAGCCGAAGCCCGACCTACCAGTCTCCCCAATGCGTCGCCGTGGCCTGATGAAACTTAAGCTTCCATCCGTCTCCGTCTTTCACCCAGACCGAACTGAAGTGCTGATAGCGCGGAGGAGGTCCCTGATCCTCCTCCGGCGCCTTGCGCACGATCGCGTCGTAGGTAACGACAGCGGCGTCCTCTCCCACCGTCACTACCTTGATGTCATAAGGCGTTAACTCCACCAGGCCAGAATCGCCCAACTCATCGATCGCTTCCTGCCGCTCCAGCAGCTGTCCGTCTACGCCCACGAGTGCGAAATCCGTACTGACCGTTCGCTTGAAAAATGCCCCATCGTCCTTTTTCTTCGCTTCGATCAGGCTCTTCTCACTGCCAATCAAAGTCTGCTCCAGCGGACTAAGAACCTTTGCCGGCACGCGTGTCTGAGCGATGCTTGGGATGCAACTCGCCAGAAAGAGAGCCGTACAAATCACCCAACACAGTTTCATGATGTCTCTCGTTTCATGATGTTTCTCCGTAATCGCGTCTCATCAAGAGTGCTGTCATCCTAAGGCGGACGCAGTTCCTGCCGAGCGATCTCTTCCAAAACGATTGCAAACGATCCACAAGGTCGACAGAAGACCCACAGCTCACTCTCGAATTTTCTGCGCCAACTCTGCGCGCGGTACGGAAACCTGTTCGCCCGTTGCCAGATTCTTCACCGCAAACGCGTCCGCCTTCACCTCATTCTCGCCCACGATGACAATATATTTTGCCCCCGCCCTGGTAGCCGCCTCGAATGATTTTTTCAGCCGGAAACTCTCATCTCCCAAATCCACCACCAAATCATGGCGCCTTAACTCGCGCGCCAATCGCGACGCTTCACCGTTCATCCCCACGCCCAGCGCAGCCACATAAGCATTCGGCTTCCTCACTACACCTTCAGCCGACGCCGATTCCTGCAGCGACATCACCAGCCGGTCTTCCCCAATTGCAAACCCAATCCCCGGAGCCGCCGGCCCACCCAGCGCCTCAGAAAGTCCGTCATACCGCCCGCCCCCCAGAATCGCATTCTGCGCCCCGAGCGCCCCATGGGTGAACTCAAATGCCGTGCGCGTGTAGTAATCGAGCCCGCGCACTAACCGATCGTTCAAAACAAACGGCACGCCCACGGCCTTCAGAATCCCTTGAACGTCCTGAAAGTGTTTTCTGCATCCCTCATCCAGAAATTGGCTGATGCGTGGCAGCGTTTCGATGATCGACTGATCCTCCGGCACCTTGCAATCAAATACGCGCAGCGGATTGGTCAATGCCCGCCGCTGGCAATCGGCGCACATCTTCCCCACCACCGGTTCCAAAGCCTTGCGCAACGCTTCGTTGAAGGCAGCACGATCGTTGGGACAGCCGACCGAATTGAGCTCCAGATTCCATCCGCTGATTCCCAGACGGTCGAGCAGAGTCGCCAGCATCTCCAGAATTTCCGCATCCCGCGCGGGAGACTCGCTCCCCGCCGACGCCGGCCCAATGATTTCGGCATCGATCTGATAAAACTGACGATAACGTCCCTTCTGCGGCCGTTCTCGCCGGAACATCGGCCCGAGGCAGTACAACTTGTTCAGGCCGCGATCCCAGAGCTTGTGCTCAATGTAGGCGCGGACAATTCCGGCGGTGGCTTCAGGGCGAAGTGTCAGCGATTGTCCTTTATCGCTCTCGGCGCGCCCGCGATCCTCCCACGTATACATTTCCTTCGAAACAATATCGGTCTCTTCCCCAACTCCGCGCGCAAACAACTCCGTCGATTCGAAGATCGGCGTGCGAATTTCCTGGAAGTTGTAGGCGCGGAACACATCCCGCACCGCCGACTCCACGAAATTCCACAGCGCCGTTTCCGGCGGCAGCAAATCCCGGGTCCCTCGCACTGCTTTAATCATGTCAGTCGTTCGTCGTTAACCAAGCATTCAGCACTCAGCATTTAGCATTCAGCCGTCCCATGTTCGTGCTCATGCCTGGCTGACTACTGATTGCTGAATGCTGAATGCTGATTGCTTTACGCTCTGCTCACCGTTCCCGCAAATACTCCTCCGTGTACCCCAAATAATTTCTCGCATAGCGCATGATCGATTCCTGATCCTTCTCCTCCAGTTTCCGCCGAAACTTGCCCGGAGAGCCCATCCACAACGATCCCGGCTCAACCACCGTCCCCTCCGCAATCAGCGTCCCCGCCGCAATGATCGAACCCGTACCAATCTTCGCGCCATTCAAAATAATCGATCCCATCCCGATCAGGCACCGATCCTCGACGACGCATCCATGCAGCGTCGCCGAGTGCCCCACCGTGACGTACTCGCCGAGCACCACGTTGTACTGCTCCTTCATTCCGTGCAGCACGCTGCAATCCTGCACGTTGGAGTGCGCCCCAATCCGAATCGAGTGCACATCCCCGCGCAGCACCGCATTCATCCACACCGACGCATGCTCGCCCAGCACCACGTCGCCAATAATCTGCGCCGACTCATCCACGTAACAAGAAGCCGGAATCACCGGACGTACTCCCTTAAACGATCGAATCATAATTTTTTGAACTGAATATTCCGTCATCCCGGCGTAGCGAGGGACCTGCCTGCCACTTGCGCTGACTACTTCCCAAATTGGAGCGGATCGGCCTGCCCCCTCAGGGAACTCTGAACATAGCATGCGCCGAAGCAGAATTCCCACTACGGCACAGGTCTCCAAAAAGAAACCCGCTCGTCACCGTCGAATCGCCCTTGCACATGCTACAAAAGAATCGGGTTTCCCAACCCCCGCTCGTCTCTGGTAAACCGCGCGGGATTTCGTCTCTCCGAGCCTCTCCTTGATTAAAGGTGGGACTCTATGCCGCGTACCTCGCTGATTGTGGCCCTGATATTCGTTTTCCTGTTCTTCTTCTTAGTATTGGCACGGCTCACCTTCGCCCAGGATGCTGCTACCGGCGCCATTCACGGTACCGTTCTCGACCCCGCCGGTGCCCGCATTGCCCAGGCTTCTGTCGTTGCCGTCAACGCCGGCACCGGCTCCCGCTACTCCGCCACCTCTGATGCCGAAGGTCGATTCGCACTGGAACTCCTCCCTCCCGGCGATTACTCTGCCCGCGCCATCGCGCAGGGGATGTCCCCGCAGGTCACGCCGCAATTGCACGTCGACGTCGGCGCAGCCGCCGAACTCGAATTCCATCTCACTGTCGCCGGCGCACAGGAAAACGTTACCGTCTCCGCCGCACCCGCCCTCGTCGATACTCAACCGAGCGCCGTCTCCACTCTGCTCGACGAACGCGCCATTGCCGATCTCCCGCTAAACGGTCGCCGATTCTCCGATCTCATGCTGCTCTCGCCCGGAGTCACACAGGATCCTCGCGGCCTCACATCCGCCACTAACGGCGATCTTTCATTCGGCGGCCTTCGCGGATTTCAGAACAGCTTCCTGGTCGATGGCGGTGATTTCAACAACGCTTTCTTCGCTCAGGCGCGAGGCCTCTATCGCGCCCCATACCAGTTTTCCAATGAAGTGGTGCAGGAGTTTCGCGTCTCCACAAATTCATACGGCGCCGAACTCGGACGCGCCGGTGGTGCCGTCGTCAACGTCGTCACCAAATCCGGCTCCAATCACTGGCATGGCACCGGCCTCTATTACATCCGCGACAGCGGGTTCGGAGCCGCGGATGCCTTTATGACCTTCAAACCTCACAGTCGCCAGCAGCAAGGGGGAGCCACCATCGGCGGTCCCATCAAGAAAAACAAAATTTTCTTCTTCGCGGGATTCGATCAACACTACTTCCGCGTCCCTGACGTCGTCGAATTTCTCGATAACACCATGCAGGTTGTCCCGCAAGCTGGAACCGGGCCTTTAACTCCAGGCGACTACGAAGCCACCGACCAGGCCCTGGTATTCGCCGCTGCCGCCCAACTCTCTTCGCTCGCCGGTTCCTATCCCGCGGCGCAAATCGGCAACGCCACCTACGCCAAGCTCGACATCAATCTCACGCCCCGCAATCAGCTTGCCCTGCGCTACAATGCTTCCCGTTACTGGGGATCGAACAACGTATTCCTCGATCCCGCCAGCCCCGTTACCTACGATTCGATCTCCGACAACGGCGAAGAAACAGTCTCCACCGACACCGGATCGGCCTCGCTCACCTCCGGTATCACAACGCGCCTCATCAGCCATCTTCGCGCCCAATTCTCCCGCGACCTGCGACAGTCCTACACCAACGCTCCTCCCATCGTTGATGGAGCTCCCATCAGGACCCTTATCAAAATTACCGACATCCTCGACGGCATCGGGCGCTCCGATCTACTTCCCCGCGCCACCCGCGAACACCGTGCTCAGCTTGCCGAAACTCTCAGTCTCGACACCAGCCGGCACTCCTTCAAGTTCGGCGGCGACGCCCTGATCACCTGGATCTACGACTTTTTTCCAAGCCAGCAAAGCGGCGAATATCTCTTCGATGTCATCAAGGTGGATCCCTTCACCTTCGAGCCACAAGAGGCCGGCCTTCCGCTCACTCCTCTGCGCGCCTATGCGCACGGAGTTCCGCACTACTACCTGCAAAATTTCGGCCCAGCCACATCCAACCCCAACAGCAACGACTACGCCGCCTTCGCCCAGGACACCATTCGCGCGGCCAATCACCTTGCAATCAACCTCGGCGTGCGCTGGGATCTTCAAACCTTCACGAAAGCAGGGCTAATTTCCAACCCACTGTTTCCACCCTCCGGCAAGGTTCCCTACAATCCCCGCAACTTCGGGCCGCGCGCCGGACTCGCCTATTCCATCGGCAAGACACACCCATTCGTCATTCGCGCCGGCTACGGAATCTTTTACGTCCGGATTCCGCAGATCTACAACTCGGCCATCGCCACGGAAAATGGCGTCACTGACGCCCAAGTCTTTCTCAACAACACCAAGTTCGCCGACCACATGGCCTTTCCCGTCTATCCGAACCCGCTGTTCACCTGCTCGCTTTCGGCCTCGTCCTGTAATCTTCCAGCCGGATTTACGCAGGGCGTCACTAACAATGTCTCTGCCTTCGCACCCAACTTCGTTACGCCGCGTGTACAACAAGCCAGCCTTACTCTCGAGCGCGAGGTCGCCAGCAAAACTACCCTAGCTATCTCATACCTATATGTTCACGGCGAGCACCTTATCCGCGCCCTTGACGTCAATCTTCCCCAACCGGTTGCACTCACTTATCCCATCTTTAATTCCACCGGTTCCAACTTCGCAAACGGATACTACACGGTCGATTCCTTCGCCACGTGGCAGTTCACGCGATCGTTGAGCTGCCCGTTCCCACCCTGCATCAATCCTCTAGGACGGCCCATCGCGCAACTCGGCTCCATCGACGAATTTCAAAGCGCCGCCTCCAGCGTCTACAACGGCCTGACTCTCTCCATCAACGGCCGCATGGCTCGCGGCACCTATCTCCGTCTCTCCTACACCTACGCCCACGCCATCGACGACGGCCAGGACGCCCTCGTAGCCGGCGAACCCGCCACCGTCCAGAATTCCTACCAGCCCAATGCTGAGCGCGGACCGAGCGTCACTGACCAGCGCAACCGCTTCGTGGCTGCCTTCTCCCTCGAGCCGCGTCCCTTCCACCGCGAACACCCGCTCCTTGGTCACATGTTCAACGACTGGAAGATTTCGAGCATCGTCACCGCCGGTAGTGGGCGTCCCGTCAACGCCACCGTCGAGGGCGATCCCAACC
>Ga0116221_1003070_pt1 | contig 10860 bp, 10 predicted proteins | sample Sb_taG_5_FD_88965 | JGI IMG/M metagenome (GOLD analysis project Ga0116221, IMG submission 88965) | Peat soil microbial communities from Weissenstadt, Germany - Sb_50d_8_FC metaG | ecosystem: Environmental > Terrestrial > Soil > Wetlands > Peat | place: Germany: Weissenstadt | collected 2010-09-21 | reverse complement strand
CAAGGAAACCCAATGCCAACAATTAGCCAAGCCGTCACCGTTGACACAAGTCTGGCCACGCCCCACAGTAACCCCGCCGTGCCGGCCACTGGCACAAAGATTGTGCTGATTATACCCACGGCCAATAACGCGACCGCGGACAACATGAGGAAATAGGAGAAACCATGTCTCAAATACCTTCATCTAGCATCCTGATCGGTCTACTGCTGGCCACAGGCGCCCTCCCAGCCAGGTCCGCGGAAGGTCCCAAGATCTCGACTGGAGTGACTAGGTCACACACCATCTTCTTGGCCGAAATCCAGAGCGCGCAACCTGGAGAAGGGTGTGCGGCCGTGGCAAGGGGGAGCATCTGCAGGTCCAAGGTTCGAGTGCGGGTGGCCCGTATCCTCAAGGATGGCTACGGTCAGAACCTTGCCCCCTGTGAATTCGATGCGGAAATCCAACAAGAGAACTGGTCGATCAGTCCCCCAACGGCTTGGACAGCCAGACCGGTTCGAGCCGGTCTGAGCTACCTCGTCTTCTCAGACTCGAAATCGCCATTGGTATCACAGTTTGAATCGCCCTTCGGAGTATCGCTGATCACGGACAAGGACGACGCAGTCGCGGACGTTGATCTCGTGGTCAGGTCGCAGCTCCTGAGCCTGGGCGAGCAAATATCAGTCGTTGCCGAGGCGCTCACAGGCCCGGGCAAGCCACGTAGCGAGTACCTGGCCGACTATGCGGCCGCGCTCCTGAGAGCCGGTAACGAAGCCGACACCGCGAGCCTGGCGCAGACCATTGAGAACACGCCGGATCTTGCACTCTCGGATCTAGCTCGGGGGGGCTTCCTTTTCGCCCTTTGGAGCCAAGCCACGTCTTCGGACCCCTGCCCCAACAACCTCCTGCACGTATTCGTTACGTTGACCGCGAGATACCTCCTCGCCGACCGCGGGCCGCAGGACGTCCTGGACCACATTCGCCGAGGCATCCTGAACAACTTTGCGCCATGGATTCTTAGCAAACAACGCCCCAGGCAGGTCTTTCAGACGGCTCTCACGCCGGCGCTGCGTCAGCAGTTCCGGAAAAGGACCCTCGAGCTGGCCGCGGAACTGCGGTTTCCCGCGGCGCACCAGGAGCGATTGCGACGATTGTTGGATGGTGTCGACGCACAATAGCGTGACCGCACGGCGCAGCATCCGAGACGGGAATGGCCGACAGCGCCCCTGCCGTCGCCGCCTACACCGTCCAATTCCCCCTGACCACCACCGTGAACCCACCCGGAGCGGGCAACCTGATAAGCTCGAGCGACACCCCGGGCCCGCCGGGCCGGGCATACAGCTCGTTGGCCTCGGGCAAGCGACCAAACATGACCCGGTCGTGCCTGTTACGAGCACCGGGGCCGTCCTGGTGACACCAACCGTCCAGAGTTCTGACGGGATCAACTACAAGAATTAGGAGACACCATGTTTCGTAGACTTGGACCAGTCCTTACAAGCTTTATTCTGGTACTTACTTACGCACGACTGCGGGCCTCCGGCGATACGCAGATTCGGACAGCAGTCAGCGAAAGCACCACCATTTTCGTCGCGGAGATTGAGGCCGCGCAGCCCGACGATGGCTGCGCCCGGCTCTGGCGCGGCCTCATGTCGTCCAGGTGCAACACGAAGGTCCACGCCCGGATCCTCCGCGTTTACAAGAGCGTCGGCGACACCACCAACGCTCCAGTCGAATTCGACTGCGAAATCCACCAGCAAATCGCGATGAGTGGGACAGTCCCGTGGCAGACCCATGAAAAGCCCATTCAACCCGGTCAGCGCTTTCTGATTCTCTCGCAGGCGCAGCGAGACCTACCCCTCATCTTTGCAACAACGCCCGGCTCGTTCCAAGTTACGGACAAGGAGGACATCGTCGGTGATCTCGAGCTGATGCTAGGTTCCGAGTCACTTACCATAGCGCAACAGGCTTCTACGATTGCATCGGCGATTGCCAATTCGGCAAGTTCTCGCAGCTTCCTCCTGGCCCAATACGCGGGAAGACTCCTGGCTGCGGGCCCTGACGCGGAAACGGCGAGCCTGGCGGAAGCCATTGAGAGCAGCCACGACCACGCATTCTCGGTTCGGGGCCAATCGGAACTGTTACATACATTGGCATACGAATCCAAGTCCGGCACCAAGGGTCCCGACAATCTGACGCATGTGTTTGTCACGATGACGGCCAGATATTTCCTCCTCCCTCCGAATGAGCCGACCTTACTGGTACCGGACCTACACGAGGTGATCCTGAGCAGCCATATCCCGGCCATCCTGAAATCCGACCGCGCCACCGCCATGTTGCGCCGGGCTCTAGGCCCAGAGCTTCGCGAGAGATTCGCGAGGAGAGTCCGAGAGGCCGCCGCAGATGAGAAACTCCCGCAGGAGCGCAAGGCGCAACTGCGACAGCTCCTGGCACTCCTCGGCGCCCAGTGACAAATCGCCGGAGGGCTCGAAAAGCTGGCCCAGGAAACGAACCCAAATGACAAGCAAACTTGTCAATTGGATTCGTTTCGCGCAACCCCCCACCCACAAACCAAAGTACTATTTCGCCGCCCCGCCAAAACCCAGTCACAAGCTAAATCATTAAAATTCTTAATTAACAACTGGCCTTTTGCGCCGAACAACCCGCCGCCCGGCTCGTTTTACAAGGGATACTGGGATGTCACAAACTTCTTCTCGGATAATACCTTTGGCGACACGCTGGTCACCGCTGACACACCCCCAGGTACGTTGAGTCCGCCTCCTCAGAGCCCACCGCCAGATCCCAACTCCCCCGGGAAGTATCTGGGGACATCCGCAGTCTGGTTGACCTGGCAGCTCCAGACGTTCCGGGTCGGTTCCCTCACACAAGGACTTGGGCAGATGGTGCAATTGGGAGACCTCACGTTTTATCTGGACCACGCCAGAATCCTTTCTTCACCACCCCAGTAAAGAGGCTCAATGATATGATGATAGGTAACATGAATAAAGCTCTGTGGCTCTTCGTTGCACTGAGCGCTCCACGGGCGCCTAGCGTTGCGTTGGCGCAAGTCAACTACCCGGATCTCCCACAACAGGCGGACGCCGTTGTTGTGGGCAAAATTGCCCAGGACCAGCAGAACGGGGCCACCGTTGGACTGATGCTCCTGGTTGACCGCGTCCTTAAGGGAAGCTTCGCCGCCGGGCAGACGCTCAACATTATGTGGGGCGGTGCGCCGCCTAGCCGGGCGCCCGGTCAGCCTTGGGGCGACTACGGCATTTGGTTCCTGCAGTCGGTCGGGAGTCGAAACTACCAGATCGTCCCAGTCCCCGCGAGCAGGCGGGGACTGCAGGACTCATGTTACAGGCTTCCCGAAGGGGTCCCCCCGCCTTCCACAACTACCGCGGGCGCAACCGCCCCCTCGCCCGGTGACTTGGTATTGGCGGAGCTAACCAACGCCGCCGAGACCTTCGACGCCCACACGTCCGAGTTTTTCTTGACGGCGGGTGCCTTCTTTCGCATGCCGCCGTCGCCCTCGCTCATGGGCGCGTACCGCCAAATGAGCCAATCTTCCAACATTCAAGTGAAGGTTCTTGGCCTGATCGGTCTCCTTCAGCAAGGAGACGCCACGGCCCTGGATCAGTTGCCGAAAGACGTACAGACCCTGTCGAGCCTGGCTCTCAGGGGACAGGTGACCGGCGCGATCTCCATGGTGCGGGATCCATCGCCCGTGACGGTCGCCGCGCTTGGCAGCCTCGCTACCCAGAGTCCGGGACTCGGGATACAGTACAGTGCCGCGGAAGCCCTGTCGAAGATTCACACTAAAGAAAGCCTGCCATACTTTGCCCTGCTCCTGGACTCCCAGGATATGAAGCTCCGGAATTGGGCGTTCGAGGGCTTCAGCCGATTCGTGATGAACCTGCCCGTCGAAACGCCCGAGATGGTAACCACAATGGCCTGGACGAAACCACAAGGGCCGCAGCCGTATCGAACCACCGAAACCGACCGCCACACCGGAGGTTTCGGCACGCCAGAGGCAAAACAAGCCGAGTACGTCTCCTTCTGGAAGGCTTGGTGGTCGCAAATGCAAGACAAAATCAAGTAACGCGCGGACCGCCGCAACGAGTTCTTCACCCACTACGCTAAGGAGTAGTGTGTCCGAGCGTCACCCACCTCCACCACTTGCTTCCTTGACGTAAGGCAGCAAGGAAGGCAAGATGGTATGGTAGCTGGGATTCTATGACGACCAAGATCACCAGCAAAGGGCAGGTCACACTTCCCAAGGAGGTACGCAAGAGTTTGGGCGTGGCCGCCGGAGACCGCCTGGTCTACGAGTTGGAAGGCAACACTGTCCGGTTGCGCAAGGCCGAGCCCTTCAACGTTGCATGGCATGGGGCCATCCCCAGCACGCTCGAGGAGTGGAACAGTCCTCAAGACGACGAGGCCTTTAGTGGTCTGTGACGCCGGCGATGTGGTGATTGTGCCATTCCCGTTCACGGACGGCCCGGAAACCAAGCGCCGTCCGGCGTTAGTGATCAGCCCATCCGGCTTTAATCGAGCCTCCGGGCATACCATTATGGCCATGATCACGGCCGCCGACCACTCCAGTTGGCCAGGGGATGTTCCACTCGATCGCGAGGCCTCAGACCAACTTGGGCTGACAAAGCCGTGCATCATCCGAATGAAGTTCTTCACCATTGATAATCGCCTAATCATCAGAGCTGTGGGCCCTCTACCAGCGCCCGAGCGCCAGCAGGTGCGGGTCTTCCTGGACCGCCTGTTGCGCGCCTGAGCGACAAACCAAAGTACTATTCCGCCACCCCGCCAAACCCAGTCACAACCGAAACCATTAAAATTCTTAATCTTCTTTCACTGATTCTAAAGACCCGCCCTCCCGCAAACCCGCCGACTGACTACCCTTCCCTATTGACTGACCCATCACTATAGAATTAGGAAGAGAACTACGCTCCACTGAGTCTCTTCTAAGGTCATTTTCCCAGGAACGTTGCTCTTGCCCCCATTTGGGGGTGGCGACGCATCGATGCGTCGCCTCAACCGGGATCTCCATGGGCCCGCCTTACAGAGATATTACAAAGGAACGGCCCTATCGCTGTTATACTGGTTTCGGCATTTAATATTTTCGGCACTCAAACTCGTAAAATGCAAACCCACCCGAAAGGCGCCCAAGCCCGCATACTGCTCAGTTCGGTCTTCGGCCCGTACGCCCAGGACGACGAATTCGGCAGCCGCAAAATCAACCCCATGGAGCTGTACCACAACCAGGTGACCCGCGAGCAGGGCCCCTTCTCCCTCCGCATGTTCCACCGGTCCTGGGGCATCCTGATGATCCAGCAGAATGTCTCGGCCCCCACCACGGTCCTCGATTTCCCCACGCGCCAGGCCTTCGAATCCGAATTGCTCGCCAACCAATACGACATCGTCGGCATCTCCTCCATCATCGTCAACGTCGGCAAGGTGCGCGAAATGTGCCGCATGGTGCGCCGCCTTTCGCCCCACTCCGCGATCGTGGTGGGTGGCCACGTGGCCGCCATTCCCGGACTCGAAGCCCTCATCGATGCCGACCACATCGTGCGCGGCGATGGCATCTCCTGGATGCGCCGCTACCTCGGGGAGGATGAAACCGCGCCCATCCGCCATCCCCCCATCGTCTCGGGCTTCGACGGCCGCACCATGGGGCTGAAGCTTCCCCAACTGAAAGGCAGCACCGCCGCCACCATCATCCCTTCGGTCGGATGCCCCATGGGCTGCAACTTCTGCACCACCTCGGCGTTCTTCGGCGGCAAGGGCAAGTTTCTCAACTTCTACGACACCGGCCAGGAGCTGTTCACCGTCATGGCGGAAATGGAGGCGAAACTGAACGCGCGCTCGTTCTTCATGATGGACGAGAATTTCCTGCTCCACAAACGCCGCGCCATGCAACTGCTCGACCGCATGAAGGCCGCCAACAAGCCCTGGGCGCTGTATGTATTTTCGTCGGCCAATGCCATCTCCCAATATTCCATGCGGGAACTGGTGGAGTTGGGGATTTCGTGGGTCTGGATGGGCCTGGAATCGCCCCACTCCGCCTACACCAAGCTCCAGGGCGCAGACACCCGCAAGCTGACCGCGGAGCTGCGCCGGCACGGCATCAAGCTGCTCGGCTCCACCATCGTCGGCCTGGAGCACCACACCCCCGAGAACATCCACGAGGAGATCGAGCACGCGGTGGCTCACGATACCGACTTCCACCAGTTCATGCTGTACACGCCCGTGCCCGGCACGCCGCTCTTCTCTCAAATGACCGAGCAGGGCCGCATGCTGGATGGCGTCGACCTGGCCGATATCCATGGGCAAAACCAGTTCAACTTTCAGCACGCGGCCATCTCGCGCGAGGACTCCAAGCGGTTTCTGGATTTCGCCTTCCGCCGCGACTTCGAGCGCAACGGTCCCAGCATCTATCGCATCTGCCGCACCACCTTCGACGGCTGGTTGCGCTACAAAAACGATCCCGATCCCCGGGTGCGCGCACGCTTCGCCTGGGAAGCCCGCGCCCTGCGGGATGGCTATGCCGCGGCCCTGTGGGCCATGGAGAAGCACCTCCGCCGGACCAACCAGGCCGTCAGCGCCAAGATCCGCGCGTTGCGGCAGGACGTGGGCCGCGAGTTTGGCCTGGTCAGCCGCCTGGTGAGCCGCGCGCTGGGGCCGGTGCTCCTGTGGTCCGCGCGGCGCGAGGAGCGCCGCCTCGCGGCAGGCCAGACCTACGAGCCCAGCACCATTGTGGAGCGCCGCAACTGGGATGTAGCACAGGCATTTCTTGGCCCGTTACCGGGCCTGCCTGTGTTGCCTTTGCCCCGGCTTTCCGCTACTGCCCCCGCAGAGCTTCGATCTCTCTCACAATGAAATCGATCTGCGCGCGGACGATCTTTTCGCCCTTCTCGCGCGTCGCCAGCGTGGCATCGCCGAAAATGCCGCTGGGCGAATAGTTCGGCGCCTTCGGATCGCGCCACTGGAAAGGACCGCCGCTGGGAAAGTCCTTTTGCGCTTTGCGCATGTCCACCGACTGCGGCGCAATGTAGAGCATCATCGAAGTCTCGATCTCGTCCGCGTGGGTGCCCTTCGGTTGCTGCGCGATCCGCTTCTCCACCTCGGCGGACGCGTTCAGAATGTCGGTGAAGCGCATCGTGATCCCGTCATGTGCCAGTTGTTCGGCCGCCGCGGTGAGCGGGCGAATGGTAGACACGCCGGTGTTGAGAACGTAAAACTTGCGCGGCCCGAAATGCGCCAGCCCGCGGCAGATGTCGACGATCAGGTCGCGCGCCGTCTCGAGGCGTAACGAAGTCGCGCCCGGATACTCCACGAAGGCCGGATAGAAATGGTAATTCACGGTAGGCGCCGTCACCACGGTGGTCCGGGCCATGACTTCTTTGGCCAGGTATTCCGCCATGAAGAAGTCGTTGCCCAGCTTCAGGTGCGGCCCGTGTTCCTTGGAGGCCGCCCCCAGCGGAATCATGACGATGGTCTTCGGCGTCAGGACGTCCGCGGCTTCTTTCCAGGACAGGTTCTCCAGACGCACGCTGCGAGTCTGGGCGGCCAGCGGAGCGGCCCCGGTAGCAAGCAATGCCGCGAGTAATAGCAACACAGTGGTCGGCACAGTTATTGCCCCAGGGAAATCCGCAACGTGCTGATCCCGGCCCGGATCTCGACGGTCTGCGTGCTCTCCAGGCCGTCCTTTTTCACCGTGACCTTATGACTCCCGAGCGGCAGCGGAATCTGCGCCGGTGTGGTTTGCGGGATGGGTTTTCCATCCACCAGCACGGACGCGCCCGAAGGCACCGTGGTGAGCATCAGGGTCCCGCCGGGGGCATGCAACACGATGGCGGGCAACTCCTGCGGACTCGATCCCACATCGATTTCGCGGCGCTCGATCTGGTACCCGGGCAGGGTGAGCGCGAGGGTATGGCGTCCGGGGGATGCGTCGATGGAGCAGGGCGTCGTGCAGTTCGTCTCGGAACGCCCGTCCAATTCGGCCGTCGCGCCGCCGGGGCTGCTGATGATGGTCACGGGTTGTGCGGAGGCCCGCACCGGTGGCGACGGACGCGGCGGCGACGGCTTGCGGACCTCGGGTGTTTGTTTGGGAGCAGTCTCGACCTGCGGTTCCGCGCCAGCCGGCGGACCGGTCGGGGCGGGAGGCATGGGGCTGGGCTTGGCATCGGCCTGATCGACCGAGGCCGATGGCGCGGTAACAGGCGGCGCGGTCGTCGACGCCGGTGGAACGGGTGCGGGCGGCTCGGAGGACTTGGCCGCGGGCGTCTCGGCATTCTGCGCCTGCTTCTGGCTCTGCAGCAGCCAGGGCGCCGCCTGCCATCCGATCAACGCCAGCAGGCCGGCCGCCACCAGGATCGCCAGCAGAAACGTCAGAAAACCGGCCTTGCGCTTGGCCGACCGTTCCAAGGTGCTGGTGGAATCCATGCGGCGCCGAGGGGCCGGGGGGATCACCACCGCCGCCGGCTTGGCGACATCCGCCACCGTGGCCTCCCCTAAAAGGCCGCCCCGCGGCATGGTCTTCCAGCCCTTGGTCGAAGCGCAGGCCCGCTCCAGCGCCTCGATGTATTCCTGGCAGTTGCGATAGCGGCCATCCGGCTTCTTGGCCAGGCCCTTTCGCAAAACGCCGTCGATGGTCGCGCTGAGGGTGGAGTTCAGCCGCATGGGCGCGGCCGGCTCCTCGGCCACGATCTTGAAGACCACGGTGGTGAGGTGCTCGCCGGTGAAGGGCTTTTCGCCGGTCAGGATTTCGTAGGTGATCACCGCCAGCGAGAACTGGTCCGCGCGCCCGTCCACGGTCTGGCCTTGCACCTGTTCAGGCGACATGTAGTGGGGGGTGCCCAGGATGGCGCCGGTCATGGTGAACGACTCCGACGCCGTGATTTTGGCGATGCCGGAATCCGTGATCTTGGACGTACCGTCGCGCGCGATCATGATGTTGGCCGGCTTGATGTCGCGATGCACGATTCCCTTGCCGTGCGCGTAATCGAGCGCCGCGGCCGTCTGTCCCAGGATGCTGAACAACTGTTCGGGCGGGGGCGGCTGGGCGCCGTTGAGCAGTTGGTCGAGCGTGGGCCCATCGACGTACTCCATGGCGATATAGGCCAGGTCGCCCTGCTGCTCCACGTCGTAGATGGTGACGATGCCGGGGTGCGAGAGAATTCCGGCCGAACGGGCTTCCCGAAACAGGCGTTCGCGCAGGCGTTCCTGCTCCTCGGGGGTGCGGGGGCCGCCGAGCTGGATGGTCTTGATGGCCACCGGGCGGCCGATGTTCGGGTCGATGGCATGGTACACCACGCCCATGGCTCCCCGCCCCAGTTCCCGCACGATCTTGTAACGCCCGATACGATCCATCCAGTTCTAGTGATAGCACGCGCCGGAGAAAAAGGGGCAGCCACCTCTTTCTATCGGCATAAAATAGGTGAATGCCACTCGATCCCGCATTTGTCCGCACCAGCAACACCGGCTTCGTAATCGGCGATCTGCCGTTTCCGGTAGTCGGCGTAAATTCCTATTTTCTCGCTTATTGCTCCGATGCGAGCAGGCTCGCCGTCATGGCTGCCGCCAAGGGAATGGGCGCCAACGTCATCCGCTCCTGGGCCTTTCTGGATTTGGACCCCCGGCCGGCCGGCAGCGTGGCGTTCCAGTATCTCCAGGACGGCAAGATCGTTCAGGACGGCGGACCGGACGGCCTGGAGCGATTGGACGCTCTAATAGGCGCTGCCGACGATCAGGGTCTGCGGCTGATTCTGCCGCTGGTCAATCACTGGGGCGATTTCGGCGGCATGCCGCAGTACCTGAAGTGGCTGGGCATTCAGGGCGGAGTGGAGCAGTTCTACAGCTCGCCTGCGGCGCGCGCGGCCTATCGCACGTGGGTCGAGAGCGTGCTGACGCGCCGCAATACACGCACCGGGCGGCTGTATTCCGAAGAGCCCGCCGTGATGGCCTGGGAACTGGCGAACGAGCCGCGTTGCGAGGTGGCGGGCGGCCGCGAGCTGTTGCTCGACTGGGTTGGAGAGATGAGCGCCTACGTCAAGAGCCTGGACTCCAACCATCTGCTGGCTCTCGGCGATGAGGGCTTTCTACAGCACGCCGATACCAGCGATCCGTTGTACAACGGCAGCCATGGAGTAGATGGAGAGGCCATCCTGAACTTCGGCCAGATCGACTTCGGCACGTACCATTTCTATCCGTCCGCCATGGGGCACGGCAACGACTTCGGCGATACGTGGGTGAAGGACCATGTCGAGTCGGGCGCGCGTGCTGGCAAGCCGACGATCATGGAGGAATACGGGCTGGAGACCGCCGCGGAGCGCGATGAATGGTACCCGCAGTGGCTAGGGTCCGTGCGCCTCCGCGGCGGCGCGGGCGACCTGCTGTGGATGCTGGGGAGCAGCGAGGCGGATGTCAGTGGATTCCGCGATACGTACACGGTGCTGGATGGGTCGGAGGTGCCGGCAGTGGCGGAACATGCGCGGGAGATGCAGGGGTCGGCGCAGAGTGCTCACTCGTAACGCAGGCTCCAGGTGGACCACTCGCATGCCAGTTGTTATGCTGATCGCTTTCCGGTCCGTGGTCTATGGTGCCGAAGCTCACATGTCCAACCTGCGGCGCGAACGTGCGGTCCCATGAGAAGGACTGCCCGAGTTGCGGTAGTTTCTGCTGGTTTCCGAACGTGCGTAAGGCGGAAGAATCCGAAGAACTCGGGGAACTGGACAAGCGATACGACTCGGCAAGAGCCGCTGCGGCCGGGCGTGATCGAGAGGCAGTCTTTTTGAGCTATGAGGCCGCTTTGGCAGATTCGGTGGGGGTCATTTGTAGAAGCCTGGATCAGGTGAAGGCGCTTCT
>Ga0116221_1003067_pt1 | contig 10862 bp, 7 predicted proteins | sample Sb_taG_5_FD_88965 | JGI IMG/M metagenome (GOLD analysis project Ga0116221, IMG submission 88965) | Peat soil microbial communities from Weissenstadt, Germany - Sb_50d_8_FC metaG | ecosystem: Environmental > Terrestrial > Soil > Wetlands > Peat | place: Germany: Weissenstadt | collected 2010-09-21 | reverse complement strand
GCGACCGGCGGTCGCGACCAACGCAGGGTTCAAAATTGACTTACGGGTTGTTTCAATTCCCCCTCTAGTGCTCGGCCCCGGACTTTCTGAGAACTCCATGGGCGAACCGTACTTCCGATGCGCTATTCAGCAGGCCTTGACTTTATCGTTCGGATGTTATTGCATGGGCTACGTAATCTGCGCATAAAACCACGAGAATCAGCATAGGAGCGCTCCCCCATGCCAAGAAAAGCGAACGCCCCGCTTCCCAACCCCATGTTTGGCGAGCCCGTGTTTAATGAAGCCGGCGCCCCTACTCCCGATCCCACGACGTTTCGAACGCAGCATGACAAGAAGTCGGACGATCAACTGTACAACCAGGTTCAAAAACTTCTGACCAAGGACACGGTCAATTTCAACCCTTCCCGCGGCAAGCCGGGAGATCTGTACCCCCTTGCGAGCGCCCTCGGCGCTCAGGGGGCCGCAGATGTTCGGGCTATCCAGAATGCAGGGAAGATCATTTTTCACGCCGTGGGAGACACCGGCGCCGCCTATCTTACCAAGCTCGTCAATGAAGTCACGGTGGCGGATCACTTGGCCAACGACTTCCACTCCTCGGCCAACGCGGACCGTCCCGCTTTTCTATTTCATCTTGGCGACATCGTTTACAGCTTTGGAGAATCCCAGTATTACTACGATCAGTTCTATGAGTCGTTTCGCAACTACCCGGTGCCGATCTTTGCCATCCCCGGCAATCACGACTCCTTCGTGATCCCCAACACCAAACCGGCAGATACTCCGCTGACCACGTTCTCCCGTAATTTTTGCGCGGCTACGCCTGGCGTCACAAAGGAAGCCGGATCGCTTCACCGGACGGCGATGACGCAACCCGGCGTGTACTTCACTCTCGACGCTCCGTTCGTTCGCGTCCTCGGATTGTTCAGCAATGCGCTGGAGGACCCCGGATTGATCTCCAGCCAGAAGGGGCAAAAGATGAAGTGGCCCGGCGTGCCCGATGTGCAGCTGGCTTATCTGACTGCGCAGCTGCAAAACATCAAGGCCCAGAACTACACTGGCGCGATCCTGATTGCGGTTCATCACCCGCCGTTCAGTTATGCCCCGCCATCGAACGCCGGCGGAGCGGGTGGCACCCACGGCGGCACCGCACCGATGTTGGCGGAGATCGACGCCATCTGCAAAGCGCAAGGTGTTTACCCGCACGCTTTCCTATCCGGTCACGCGCACAACTATCAGCGGTACACCCGCAAGGTCACCCTGGCAGGGAAACACTACACCGTGCCGTTCGTCGTCTCCGGCGATGGGGGGTATAACGTGAAGGCCCTGGTCCAGGGGCGGGCTGGAGTCACGCCGCCGGATCCTGTGCGTGGCGCTCAAGTGGATTATCTCGATGCGAATCTTTCCGGCCTCGGCGGAGGGCTTACGATCGACAATTTTGACCACACCGATTACGGTTACTTGCGCATTACCGCGGATCCAAAGCAACTTCACATTGAGTTCCATCCGGTGAGCAGCAAAGGCCCGCAACCGGGCGTCGATACCGTCATCGTAGACTTGGCCAGCCACACCGTCGTTTCCAAGTGAGACGATGAGGGGTTCCAGCTTGCAGGTTTTACTTAGGCCGTCTATTCAGTACGTTCGATGGGAACGAGGGAATACCCTTCAAAAGGCTATTCCTATTTGAATAACTTAAAGGAGCAATGTCCATGCCGAATTATCGATTTGGAAAACATCCGCCGAAAGTGGACTATCGTACCTTGCGCTTCAAAAACTACCTGATGCCCGGGATCGCTGCTCCGCCTGCTACCTACAATGTTCTAACCACCAGTGTCTACCCGAAACTAAAAACTACGGACCCAACGAAGTTGTTCCCCATGGACGGCAACGATACGCTGGGAGACTGCACCATCGCCGCTCTGGCGCACGCCGATACGGTTTTTCACGGACTTCTTGGCAAGAAAACAATTCTGCCGAATACAACCGTGGTCAAGTTGTACATGCACCTGACCGGCGGCGTGGACTCCGGCCTGAACGAGCTCGATGTGCTGAACTATTGGCGCCAGAATCCCGTTTCCGGCGACAGGATCGTCAACTACGTGAGTATCGATCCGAAGAATCACACCCACGTCGAGCAGGCGACTCAGCTCTTTGGCGGCGTCTATCTGGGTTTCCAGGTTCAGCAAAACTGCGTGCAGGAATTCGACGCCCACCAACCCTGGACGCCGGGTCCGCTGACCAACGACGGCCACGCGGTCTATGCCGTTGCGTACGACCAGAATGGCGTGACCGTGCTGACTTGGGGGAACACGCAGCAGGCCACCTGGGGTTGGTGGGATGAGTGCGTGGACGAGGCCTATGCCATCTTGCCGCCAGAAGCCGAAAAGGCCGGCTTTGCGCCGGGGTTCAACTTCGCGCAGCTACAAACCGACCTTGCAGCCGTGGCGAGCTAATTCGCAGGCGCTTGCTACGTCTCGAACAAACTAATTGGTAGGCCCGTGGGCCTGCTTTAGACTTGGAATTCCTGCGCGCAATTTCTTGGGCTTTCGTCGCCCTTCAGGAAATTGGAACCCGAAACGCAGAGTGGCATTCACGGAGCGCCTCTGCACGCGCCTGTGTCCTAGTTGCGTTCAAAATCTTGTGCGCTGGAAATTTTGCCGCGAAATCAGGCCTTTGCCTGCTCCACCGGAGCCGCCGGAACTTCGGGCTCCACGCCGCGCCAGCCGATGGACTTGCCTTGCACGGCGCCCATCACCGAGCTGAACAACACAAAATACATCATCTGGCGGTAGTAGAAACGTTGCAGCAAGAGCGGCCACAGCAGGGACCAGTCTTCATGCCGTTCGAGTGTGAACGCGACAATGCAGGTCAGAAAATCGATCAACATGAATCCGATAAAGAAAACGAGCGAGCGCTGCACGTCCGCGGCGGTATAGAACTGCGGCAGGCGCGTGAAGTGGAATTGCGAAGCGCCATACAACACCAGCGAGCCGAGAAACAGGAGGTCGATCACCGGAGAGAACAGCGGCAACAGAAGCTGAAACAAAAACATGTTGGGCAGCGCGATCCATCCGAGCGTCCCGTATTTCGTGCGGCCCAGAGTGTCGCGATGCTTCCAGAAAGCTTGCAGCGTCCCGAATGTCCACCGGAAACGCTGGCGGATCAGTGTGGACGCGGTTTCGGGAGCATTCGTCCAGCCAATCGCTTCTTCCTCGTAGTCGATTTTCCAACCCGAGCGCCGGATGGTGATCGTCAGGTCGGTATCTTCCGCCACCGTGTCCGCGCTGAAGCCGCCGGAATCGTTGATCGCTTCCGCCCGCCAGGCGCTGAGCGCTCCGGGGACGACGGGGATGCAATTGAGCAAATCGAACGCGCGCTTCTCGAGGTTCTGGCTGGTGACGTATTCGAGGGCCTGCCAGCGCGTGAGCCAGCTGATCCGATTGCCCACTTTGACGTTGCCGGCGACGGCGCCGACCCTGGGGTTGACGAAATGCCGGACGAGTTTGCTGATGGCGTCGGGCTCAATCGCGGTGTCGGCGTCGATGGTCACGATGATGCTGCTCGAAGCTTCGGCCAGGGCATGCGAAAGCGCGGCCGGCTTTCCGGAATTGGGCTGGTGCATGATGCGCACGGCGGGATTCCGCCCGAATTGCGCGTCGAGCAATTCGCCGGTGCCATCGTTCGATCCGTCGTCCACGACAATCACTTCCAGCCGCGGGTAGTCGGACTCCAACACGGAATTGATCGTGAAGACGATGACGTCTTCCTCGTTGTAGGCGGGAATGAGCACGCTCACGATCGGCTGGAAATCCGGCCGATCGGCAGGCGAAGGCCGGAACTTCTCGACAATCGCGAGAAATCCAACGATGATTGCGCGGCAGCTGACCAGGCCAATTCCCAACACGAAAATAAATGCCACGCTCAGCCGCGACCACTCGTACAGCGTGAAGATCAGCCCATCGGCGTGGGCGACCAGGCGTTCGCGGAAGGTGAGCGGCGGCATCAGCTGCGCGCGCGTCTGCCCCACGAGGTCCGAGACGGGAACGATCTGGAAACCCGCGGCGCGCAAGCCGTCAATAATTTGAGGCAAGGCCAGAACGGTTTGGGTGCGATCCCCGCCACCGTCGTGCAACAGCACGATGTTGCCGCCGTTCGAACGCGCCTGCTCGAGCACGCGTTGCACGATGACCTGCGCGGGCGCCGGCGGGACTCCGCCAGGCTCGCCCCAATCGTGCGGATCGATTCGCGCGCCCACAATCAAGTAACCCATGGATTGCGCGATCGGCAATTCCGCGACCTCATCCGCCGTTTCGGGCTGGTGGTCGATGCCGTACGGCGGACGGAACAAGAGCGTCTTCACGCCCAGCGTGCTGTTCAGAAGGCGCTCGGTCACGTTCAGTTCGACGTCGATTTGCGTGCGCGAGATTTCGTTCCATCGGGGATGCGTGTAGGTGTGGTTGCCGATCTCGTGGCCCTCGGCATATTCGCGCCGGATGATTCCCAGCGCATCGTTGGCGCTGCTGCCGATCACAAAGAACGTCGCCGGCGCTTTTTTCTCCTTCAAAACATCCAGAATCTTTGGCGTGAATGTCGTGTCCGGCCCGTCGTCGAAACTCAGCGCGACCTTGTAGGGCGCTGCGCCCATCTGGAAGATCCGATACGACGAGGGAACCTTTTCATAATTGTCTTCGACAATGTTGCCGGTCGAAGGATCGAAGCGAATCGAGCGTTTCCCTTTTTGCGGCGTGTCCGCGAACCTCCAGATATCGCCGTCGCCTTCGAGGATCAAGTCGTAACCCGGAGGCATGTCCTCCAGCTTCGCGCGGTCGGCGTCGTTGGGGCGCGCGATATCCCAGATCGACCAGATGGAGGGGTCTTCCGAGCCGAGCCGCCAGATCGCCGTGCCTTGCACGCCGACGCGTTCGGCGGCGCGCAGTTCGTTGTAGGCGGTCACGCCGTCGAGCATCCAGACGCGGTGAATGAAGTTATGCTCGTCCGAATACGAGTAGTAGGGGTTGAGAGAATCCGAATCGAATTGGACCTGGGCTTCGGATTCCGTCGAAGTGACGATGGACTCCTGGAAGCTCTCGACCTTCGCCTGCTCGTGCGCCTTCAATCCCGCTTTGCTGGGCCAGTCGTAGGCGTAGCTCGCGATCCCCATCACTAGCTTTGCTGGCGGCACGAGCTTCGTAATCGCCGCGATGTTTTTCACGAACCAATCCTGCGCGGCGATGGGGCCGGGCCCGGAGGTGCGCCAGTGCTGGTCGTAATTCATCAGGATGACGGCGTCGGCGGATTTTCCGATGGCGGCGTAGTCGTAGATCCAGTCCGCGGCCGGGAGGCAGACCATGAGTTTCAGTTTCGAGTTGTGCAGGTCGGCGGCAAGCTCGGAGATAAATTGGCTGAAATCCTTCTGGCTTTTCTCGGGAATTTCTTCAAAATCGACAACCAGCCCGGCGAAGTGGTTTTGTGTGAGATATTGGACCGCCTGTTGCGACAAATTTCCGCGCGCCGCGGGGCTCTTGAGCATGGCGGACATTTCGTCGGTCAGCCAGTTGGTGCCGTCGGAATTGTTCAGCAGCGGAATGGTGGGAATTTTGATCGGCGGAGTCTGCTGCTGCAGCGTTTGTTCCCACGCCGCGAGTTTGGGATCGAGCTCCACATCCAGGCGGCCGGTCGCGGTGATCGAATGCAGGCGCTCGGGGATGAGCAGGTCGATGTCGCGGAAATGCTGCTGCAGGGCCGCGAGCGACGTCGGGTCCCAACTGACGTAAAATGCGGCGCGCACGGGATCGTACGTGACGGGCATCTGGCCGAGCGATTCGACGCGGCGTTGCCGCCCGGTCCGCTTTAGCGTGATTTTCGTTCTCGTTTTTTCACGGACCGGATGAAGAGCCGTCCGGTTGGTGGGAAGCAGCGGCACGGGCAATCGGGGGCTGACGAGAACATTGATTAAGAACGTGATGGCCAGCAACGTAAAAAGCGCCCCGCTGATTTCCAGAATACGGCTGGTGCGCCGCCAACGGCGGCGCTGCTCATCGTAGAATATGGGCTTGCGCGGCTTCATGCATTCATCTCAAGCGAGCCGTCCTTCGGAACGGCGTCGATGACCAACCAACCTGCCACACAACCTCGCGACGGGGAAGACCCGATCATACTCGCACCGCGAGGCGGCGTCACGGCTCTTTGCGTTCATACGTTCCTGGCGGTAATCGTGGGGCTGGCCCTGCGCCTGACGTTCGTCCACTGGTTTCCAACCACGACCGACGACAGCGCAACCTATCTTCAACTGGCCAACAACTGGATCGACCACCATGTCTATGGGTTGATGCAAAACGGCCAGGTGGTTCCGACGGACCTCCGAACGCCGGGCTACCCGGCCTTTCTGGCCGGAATGACTCTACTCTTTAGACGCTCCATGCAGGCCATTTTGTTGTCTCAGGCCGTACTCGACGTTTTTACCTGTATTTTGACGGCGGCGCTGGCCGCGGCGTTAGCACCCGCCGGTGCGCGCCGGCGCGTGTGGATTATAGCGCTCTGGCTCGCCGCGACGTGCCCATTCCTGGCGAACTACTCGGCCGTCGTCCTGACCGAAGTCGTGGTGACGTTCCTCGCTACCGCCGCGCTCGCCTGTTTCGCACTGGGACTGCGGGTGGAACCCACGCAAGTGGCTTTCCGCATGGGGCAAGTGTATGCCTTCCCCTTCGCTTTTGCTCTGGCAGGAAGCCTTCTCACTGGAATGGCAAGCCTGGTGCGTCCCGAAATGCCGCTGCTGCTGGGTGTTGCGGTTCTCTTGTACGGATTTCGCGACTTGAGGGCTCAGGGCGTACGAAAAGCCATCCTGCTTGCTGTGGCCATGGCGGGCGCGTTTCTGCTGCCGCTCCTGCCCTGGGCCGCGCGGAATGCCATTTCCTTGCACAAGCTGCAATTCCTCGCGCCGCGCTATGCCACGTTTCCCGGCGAATACCCGCCGGTGGGCTATTACGCCTGGACGGGGACGTGGCTCGAACGATTTCGCGACGTGTATTTTACAGTTTGGGCGATCGGAGAAGACCCCGCCGACGTAAATGATCTGCCTAATTCGGCTTTCGATTCTCCCGAGGAGAAGGCACGTGTCGCGGGTTTGATCGCGCAATACGACGACAGCCCCGAACTCGATATTTCTCCCGAAATGGATCGTCAGTATGCAGAAATCGCCCGCGAGCGGACGCAGCTCCACCCGCTGCGAACGTACGTCCGTGTGCCGTTCGAACGCGCCTTGACGATCTGGTTCACGCCGCGGACCGAGCTGTTGCCTATCGACGGCAAATTCTGGCCTCTGCGCGAGCAATGGGCGGATTCCCACGCCGACGTACTCGTCACGGGAGGGTTTGCGCTGTTGGGGTACCTGTACGTGGCGCTGGCGATCGGCGGAGTCTGGCTTGCTTGGCGCACGCGCCGCGAAACCGGCGCGGCTGGAACACTTGCTCAGGTGAACCTCTGGGGGATAGCCCTGCTGCTCGTATATTTTCTGGTTCGAACGGCGTTCCTTACCACTGTCGAAGCCCCTGAGCCTCGCTACGTTATCTCATGCTATCCAGGAGTTCTGGCCTTAATTGCCTTGCTCGGAATTTGGAAAGTGAAGCACAAGGAAGCAATATAAGATTCGAACGCATCAAAGTTGTGTGGTGAAATGTTTTTGCCGGAGTGTTCGCGCGAGGTGACCCGATGAAGAGACGAAGCTCGATCTTGCGCGGCGCGATTGCCGTTCTGCTCGCGGCGTGCCTCGCGCCGATGCTTGCGGCGTGGGAGCGCGAGCCGCTGAGCGTGTTTGCCGCGCGGCGCGCGAAGCTTGTCGCCGCGGTCAATGCTCCCATTGTGCTGTTCGGTTACACGGGCCACGAAGAAGCGAATCCGTCCTACGTTTTCATGCAGGAAGAAAATTTCTATTACCTCACGGGGCACAACGAAGAAGGCGCGGCGCTGCTGCTCGTTCCAGAATCGGCGGAGCAGAAAGGCTGGAGCGGCGCGCGCGAGATTCTGTATCTTCCGCCGCGCGATCCGGCCGAGGAGCGCTGGAATGGCCCGCGCATGGGGCCGGACGATCCGGGCATCCTGGAGAAGACGGGCTTCGCGCGCGTCGAAACATTTGCGAAATTGCGCGATGCGCTCGCCGTGCTGACAAAAATTTATCCGGAAATTTATACCGAATTGCCGGGCCCTCACGACGAGGGCTACCCGCACGCCGCGAACTGGTCGAAATGGGTGAAGGACGCGGCGCCGCAGGCTTCGCTCAAGGACGTTTCCCCGGCGGAAGGCACGCTGCGCGCGATCAAATCGCCGGGCGAGCTGGCGCTGATGCAGAAGGCCATCGATCCCTCCATCGACGCGCATATTGAAGCCATGAAGATGATGCGGCCGGGCCTGTATGAATATCAGGTGGCGGCGAAGATGGTCGAGATTCACGCGTATGCGGGCTGCGAAACCGAGGCGTACGCCCCGATTGTCGGGACGGGCTTCAACTCGACGGTGCTCCACTACAACAAGCTCGACCGCAGGATTGAGGATGGCGACATTGTGCTGATGGACGTCGCCGGGCAATATTCCGGCTACGCGTCCGACATCACGCGCACGATTCCGGCGAACGGAAAATTCACGGCGCGGCAGCGCGAAATTTACGAAATCGTTCTGGGGGCGCAGAACGCCGCGATGGAGGCGCTCAAACCCGGCATGACGCTCTACGGCAAGGACGCGATGAGCCTCCAGAAAATTGCCATGGACTACATCGATTCGCACGGGAAGGACATGGAGGGCCGCTCGCTGGGCCGGTACTTCATACACGGCCTCAGCCACCATGTGGGGCTCGACGTCCACGATCCGAGCGGGCCGTCGCGGCCGCTCGAGGCGGGAATGGTCATCACGCTCGAGCCGGGGATTTACATTCCCGAGGAAAATCTGGGCGTGCGCATCGAGGACGACGTGCTCGTTACGACGACCGGGTACAAATTGCTCACCGCGCGCCTGCCGCGCTCGGTCGACGAAATCGAAAAAATCATGGCGGATGGGAAAGCCAAGTAGGACAGGCTTCAGCCTGTCGCTTTTGTGACGAAACTAGAAAGCCAAAACCAGACAGGCTGAAGGATGTCCTGCCGGGATGATCATTTCTCTTTGAGTTTGAGCTTGCTCTTGTTTTCTTCGAGGAACTCGCGCAGTCTTGGCGTTGCTTCCAGCAGACGATTCCACTGCTCGTAAGACAATGTGACCGGAAACCGGCCCAGGCCGTAAACGCTCACTCCGCCTTTCTCGCCGACCTTGAAGTCCAGTTCGCCGGTGCGCCGCACCGCCTTTTTTTCCAGTTCCTCCAAGCGCGCCTTGAGTTCATCGTACGTCGGTTCCGCCATTTTTTCTCCTTCCGTCATTTCTGAGCTGGGACAGATTGTACTCCACCCGAAGCGTGATCCGCACATGGCTCCCGCTCGGTCCGGTCGCACTCACGGCCGCGCTCACGTTGACCGTCCTGCTGCCCGGCGTCTATAATCTTGTCTCGGTGGGCGGCGCGTTTTTGGTCCGGCATCCCTAAACCGCCCAGACTGCGCGAATCGAAATTGCAGCCGAGTGGAAGCGCCTGCCGCAAGACCCCGTAGGCATCAGGAGAATATGGAATGCGAGCAACACAACTGCGCCCCGGAATGACCATCCGCCACGAGGGCGAACTGTTTACGGTCCATAGCGTCGAGCACCGCACGCCGGGCAACAAGCGCGCCGCCATGGCCACGAAAATGCGCAACCTGCGCACCGGCTCAATCATCGACTACAGGTTCCGTGCGGAAGTGGATATCGAGCGCGCCATCTTCGATGAGATCGAACACGAATATCTGTACTCGGACAACGACGGCTATCACTTCATGAACACGGAGTCGTACGAGCAGTTTCATCTCGGCGCGGACGTGCTTGGGGAAGCGGTGTACTACCTGATTCCCAACACCACAGTGAAGCTCGAATTTTACGAAGGCAAAGCCATTGGTGTCGTGCTGCCGGACACGATGGATCTCACGGTCGTCGACACGGAGCCGACCGTGCAGAAAGCCACCGCCAGCGCGGTGATGAAAGCGGCAAAGCTCGAGACGGGTCTGACGATCCAGGTGCCGCCGTTCGTCAATACCGGCGACAAAGTGAGAGTGGATACCTCGGAAGCGCGCTACGTCCAGCGCGTGTGAAGCGACACATAATTCGTTCGGATAGTTCAGACATTCGCCACGGATAATGCCAGCGGAGATTCCGCCAGCAATCCTTCGAGAGCGGACACCAGATCGGCATCCCACCAGCCGCGGCGCGTTTCTTCCCACATGATTTCGAGCGCCCTTTCCTGCGAGAGCGCCTTGCGGTAAGGGCGATCGGTGGTGAGCGAATCGTAGATGTCCACGGTTTGCAGGATGCGCGCGGTCAGTGGAATTTCTTCGCCTTTCAAATGGTCCGGGTAGCCGCTGCCGTCCTGCTTTTCGTGATGCCAGCGGATGATTGGCAGGACGTTGCGAAAGGATTTCAGGGGCGCGCAAATGCGCTCGCCGACGATGGTGTGCTGTTCCATGATCTCCCGCTCGGCGGCATCCAGCGGACCGGGCTTCAGCAATACGTATTCGGGCACGGCGACCTTGCCGATGTCATGCACGATTCCGCTGCGCCGCAGGTCGTTGCAATCCTCCCGTGACAATCCAATTCTATCGGCGAGCGAAACGGCGGAGCGGGAGAGGCGGTCGCAGTGGCCTTCGGTGTAGGGATCTTTCGCTTCGATGCTGCGCGCCAGCTTGCACAGCACGGTTTCCGCGTTTTCCAGTTCATCCGTGTAGCGCTTCAAACGCACGAGCGAACGCACGCGCGCCAGCAGCTCT
>Ga0116221_1003065_pt1 | contig 10863 bp, 13 predicted proteins | sample Sb_taG_5_FD_88965 | JGI IMG/M metagenome (GOLD analysis project Ga0116221, IMG submission 88965) | Peat soil microbial communities from Weissenstadt, Germany - Sb_50d_8_FC metaG | ecosystem: Environmental > Terrestrial > Soil > Wetlands > Peat | place: Germany: Weissenstadt | collected 2010-09-21 | reverse complement strand
TATTTCATTGCAAGCGTTTACATCTTGTCGATTCTGCTGCCTTCTCTTTACTGTCTCCGGCATGGATGCAGGGGACCGGGTGAGCTCGATGCTTTCTTGCCCGCCTTCGCTCTTATTCCGTTTGGCGCAATCGCTACGGCTTCCTCATTGCGCAACGCCCTACGACAGATCAGAAAAAGACAGTCATGGTCGTGGGCTTTCTGGCCTCTGGCAATTATTTTCGCGATTGTTCTTCTCAGTACAATTCTTTTCATCGCGTGGGTAGTTTACGAGACCGCATTTCATCGTAGCTTCCCTCATTAGAGCGTGGTTCAAGAATAGGGTTTGGCGAAGGGCACGACCTCAGTCGTCTGTACGTCGACGAGAATAAGGTTAGAGGATGATCAATGTTACGCAAACTAGGCCTGGCAATTTCGTATTTCATTGCCATCGTTTACATCTTGGAGATTCTGCTGCCTTCTATTTACTGTCTCCGGCATGGATGCAGGGGAGCGGAGGGCGATGCTTTTATGCCCGCCTTCTTTCTTACTCCGCTTGGCGCAGTCGCTACTGCTGTCTCCCTGTACCACGCCATACAACAGATCAGAAAAGGACAATCATGGTCTTGGGTTTTCTGGCCTCTGGCAATCATTTTCGCGATTGTTCTACTCGGCGCAATCGCTTTTATCGCCCTCTTGATTTATCACCTTACATTTCATCGTTAGGAGCGGGTTGCCACCATCCCCCGAACTGCGATCGAACCAAGAGGCTGCCACTTGCGGCGGTTGCAGGTTATGCTGAGCGCAGTTAAATTAGGTGCGAGACTTGGAGGTGTACATGAAAAGGCCCGTCCCGGCGGAATCTGCCTCTGCATTAATCGACGAAATGATCGCAGAACTCACAGACTGGCGCGGCAAGACGCTCGCCAGCGTCCGCAAGAGCATCCTTGAGGCAGACCCGGAGATCATCGAGGAATGGAAGTGGATGGGAAGCCCGGTGTGGTCGCGCGACGGAATGATCGCGGTCGGCAACGCCCATAAAGATAAGGTGAAGCTTACGTTTTCCCACGGGGCGGACCTCCCGGATCCTGACAAGCTCTTCAACGCGGGACTCGGAGGCAACGCGTGGCGAGCGATCGATCTTTTTGAGGGAGACAAGATTAATGAGCGTGCCCTAAAAAATCTGATCCGCGCAGCCATTGAGTACAATCAGAGCAAATTGAAGAGGAAAGCGCCTGCGGGTACTCGAGCGAAAGTACATAAAAGTAAGAAGTGATGAAACCGCGGCCGCATCGCAACAAACACACCCACTTGATAAACAACGCTGTTTGAATCCAGATTAACTCTCTTTCACTTCGGCCATATCGGCCCGTCATTGCACAGATACTGGGCGACGATCACAAGACGACGCAAACTATTTGGTTCTTTTCCCAAACTGGAACCGAGACATGATTTGTGACGCGGTTCACGCAGAAGCGTGAGTTACGACACGGCCACCAAACACGAAGAGCGAATAAAGTTTTAGAAAGTCAGTTAGGAGTGAAAGCAAGCAAGGGGGTGGCAATCCGTGGAGCACGCTCAGAGGCAAGTCCAACTCGCGGCTATAGTAGAGGAGATGAACGCAATTCATACCGCGAACAAGCTGTACTGGAATCAGAAAGAGCATAACCACAAAGAGGACATGAGGCACCAGCGGAGACAAAAACGCCTGGAGCAACTTCGGGAAGAAATCCAAGGAATTATAGATCCCCGAATCAACTGATAGAGCGTTTACGGTATTGCAATCGCATCAATCAAATAAGTACAAATTGTAAAATGGGGGATCGGTTGCGCGAAGTACAGGCCGTGATTCCCTCGAGTCAGGTTTGGCATTTTCGCGGTGCTTTGGCCCCCGGTCTCCCAAAGCCCGAAGTTAACGAACTCTTCCATAGACGGCTGTCTTCCCCTCTGCACGGATTGATGCTGAGGGACTCGGCGAAGAAATAGGACGACCTAGAGGTTACGTTCCCTCCGGCAGCTTCTGCTTCTCGTGCCACGCTTTGTAGGCATAGACGACTGCCAGCAGCGGAGGCGCAAGCAGCACTCCCCAGAACGGAATCAGAATGCCAAGTACGATCGGAGTCAGTAGAGAAGCCCAGATCGGCACCTTGGCGGTGCGCTTCATCAAGTACGGCTGCAACAGGAAACCATCCACCACTGCGATTCCGGCATAGAGCATCAAGACGTAAAGAGGATGCTCCCAATCTTGCCAGCGCAAAGTCGCGGCGAGAACGGGGCCGATCAGAGCCAGCACCGGCCCGAGGTGCGGAATCGTCTGCAAGCATGCAGCCAGTACCGCCCACAGCGGAGCCCATGGCACCTTCAGCGCATAAAGGCCGATCAGCCACAACACTCCGACCGCAAACGAATCCTGCAGCTGCGCAATCAACCAGTTCTTAAGCGCGCTGCCAGTGATCCGAGCGTGTTCGCCTAGATTCATGCCTTACCTCTGATGCTCCGGGGCGATTCGAGGAACCGCGTGCCATGTTAAACTCGCAATATAACCCCATCGGCGAGGAAACCGGATGAAATTCGGCGTCATCATTTTCCCCGGATCGAATTGCGATCACGACGCGTATTGGACGATCCAGCAGGTTGCGAAGCAGCCGGTCACATTCCTCTGGCACGAGTCCCACGATCTCGAAAACTGTGATGCCGTCATCGTGCCCGGCGGTTTTGCCTTCGGCGATTACTTGCGCACGGGCGCTATCGCCAAGTTTTCGCCGGTAATGGAATCGGTCGGGAAGTTCGCCGACGGTGGCGGCTTGGTGCTGGGCATTTGCAATGGCTTCCAGATTCTGTGCGAGTCCGGACTGCTCCCCGGCGCACTCATGCGCAACGTGGGCCTGAAGTATGTTTGCAAACCGGTCCAGGTAAGGGTGGAAACCACCGACACTCCGTTCACTCACGCCTGCCGTCAAGGCGAGGTACTGACCATCCCCATCGGTCACATGGAAGGCAACTACTTCTGCGACGAAGCTACTCTGGCTGAATTGCAACGGGACAATCGGATTGTATTTCGTTACTCAAGCCCTCAAGGCGAAATCAACTCCGCCGCCAACCCCAACGGTTCACTGGACAATATCGCCGGCATCTGCAGTCCAGGCCGGAACGTGGTTGGGATGATGCCACATCCCGAGCGCTCGAGCGAACCGGAACTTGGCGGTACCGACGGGTTCAAGATCTTCGAATCCCTGGTTGGCGCTATGGCGGAAAAGTAGACTGAGCCGTAAGTTTCGGACCTGTTTTCCTCAGGATTCGCTCAATTAGCACTTCCCTTTCGCATTTTTCCTTGCTACGCTGCACTCCCCTTCGCTTACCGGATTGCCCGGTCCCGTATTAGTGTCTTTTCTCCGGGAGGAATCCGATGACAGCACGAGAGATGATCGACAATCTCTCCGGCACCCTGTTGTGTGATGAGCGCATTCTCAGCGTGCCCGAGAAAGAACTACTTGCCAATTTGCTGCGGCGTACGAGAACCACAGGGAATGCCTCAGAATACGCGGTGACCGAGGCAATCACTCGTACGGTTGGAGAAATCATCGCGGAACGAGCGCTTGGAGTTTTTGGAGAAAGCCTCAGCCGGCAACTGCTCGAGCAGCACTTGGCGGCGTTACCTAGTCTTTCAAACCGAAACATGCCGGTGATCCGCGCGGGAGCGACCCCGTCCACACCCGCACCCCCGCCGGGCAGCGCTCCGCGCCCGCCGGGCACGAGTCCGCCGTCTGTCTCTTTCGCAACCACGCAACCGAAAACGGGCGGAGTCGCCGTCGCGGAGGCTGACAACTATCTGCCTGCCGAATGTGTTGTTCTCGACGAGTTCCTCACGGTCACGGAGCTGAACCAGTTGAGGCAATTCGTTTTCGAAAACGAAATGCGTTTCGAAATGAGCGAAGTGCTTTCCCCAGGCGTCGCCGGCGGGGCCGTCGATTATGAACACCGCCGGTCACGTGTGCTGCTGGATCTCGGTGGGAATGAAAAGATGATTACCGATCGTCTACGAACCTGCTTGCCCCGGGTTCTTCAAAGATGGGGGCGCGATACGTTTTCTATCTCTCGCATCGAGACCCAAGTTACCGCCAGCAACCACGGCGACTACTTCCATTGCCACAGCGACAACGGAGTGGAGGAAGTCGCGGATCGAGAAATTACCTTTGTCTACTTCTTCCATCGTGAGCCAAAACAGTTCAGTGGAGGCGACCTGCGCATCTATGACTCGCGACGGGAAAACGACAATTACATCCCCACGGCAAACTACCGCACCATTGTGCCCGAACAGAACCAACTCGTGCTGTTCGCCAGTGGGCTTTCCCACGAAATCACACCGGTGGAATGTCCGTCGGGGAAATTCGCTGATAGCCGTTTCACGGTGAATGGATGGTTTCGCAAATAAAAGACGCGGCTTGGCTGGCATGGATTGAGCAGCTCGCAGTAGCACCTGCGCGCCACGATCGGGAAAAAGAACTGCCCCGCTCGCTCTTCCACTGCCGCCTGGACGATCAGCCGGACCACCTGGTCCCAGCACGTCTCCTCCGGCCAGGGCTTTGGGAGGGTTCGACTGATCGTCTGCTTTTTATCAATCCCTCCTTGAATCGGAACGCAGAAACCGCCACCGAAGGTTTCGCCTCGCAAGGCGAGATGGTCTGGATCAAGGATCCGGCAAACGCCTTTCTGCAGCCGTTCTGGCTAGGTCCAGAACTGAGCGCTGCGTTTTCCGGCGTGCGACCCGGCGATCCGGCCCCGTTGACGCTGTCACCGCAGACCCGGCGCACGCTGGCGATGGCAAACCTTCTGGTGCCGGAGGACCACGTTTCCATTCGCCGCCAACAATGGGCTGAGATTGCATCGATCGCCGGCGTGCAGTTCCGGTCGCAAGGCTACGCTCCCGTTGGCGGGCTGGTCCACCCTTTCCACATCGCCGCGCTGCGGCGCTATTATCGTCACCAAATGCGCACTGGGAAGCTTCACCTCGGAGACGACCAAACCCCGCTCCGCTACGTCGCCTACAATGATCCCGTCGCCCAGTTCTTTCATCAGCAGCTAACGGCTGCCATGAGTGCATTCGCGGGCGAACCGTTGAAAGCGTCCTACGTGTATCTGGCTTCTTACCAACCCGGAGCCAGTCTCAAGAAACATACCGACCGCGCACAGTGCGAATTCAGCGTTTCGCTGTGCGTCGATTACGCGCCCGAACCTCGCCATGCAACCCCGTGGCCGCTGCATCTTTACAAACGGACAGGCAAGGTAACGGTCTTCCAGGCGATCGGTGATGCCCTGCTCTACCGGGGCTGCCAACTGCCTCACTCCCGCGATCCTCTTCCCGACGGACAAACCTCCACCTCGATCTTCTTTCACTATGTGCGAGAGGATTTCGCAGGAAGTCTGGAGTAAGCGAATGCAAGGTTCCCTAGGCAACGTATTCCGTGACGCCGTCAGCCACCAAGTGCACGCCCTCGAAATTGAGAAAGAAACACTTCACGCCGAGTTCTGGAAAGCTCGTGTTGACCAGCTCAGCCGCCCGCCGCAGTTCGCCCCGGTGATGATTCGCTTCACGTGTCCGGTCGCCGCCAAAAGCCACCAGGCCGCCGTAGGTGGCGCAATCGGAGTGGCTCATGAGAAACACTTGTTTGGTCTGATGCAGCCGGATGGACATCCGCACCTGCTCCAGAATGAAATCGCGTTCGAAATCGTTGCGCGGCGAGGCCAGCGTTCTTGCCCCGCCAGCGACCACGATCATGTCCGGCCGTAGAATCCCCTGATGTTTGAGAAACTTATACGTCGCCAGGCGAATTCGTTGATCGAAGCAGCAGAGCACCGCCGCATCCGCAACATAAGGCTCCGGTGGCGACTCAAAATGAAAGACTTTCTTCATGCGGGTTGTCACGTGTACTGATCGATTCTACCCGGTACCACTTCAAGAGTTGCCATCCTGAACGTGGCACCATTTTGCGAAGCGACGTGGCCACGCACACTCTCCTTGCAACAAACGCAAGGAGCCTGCCCACGCCAAATCAGGATCTCCTAATGATGGTTGTTCATATTTTCTTTCCGCTTGCGCTCCTTCCTAGCGCAAAAGCCGCTTCCACAGCAGGGCGATCACAAGGGCGACAATGCCAATCACCATTCCCAACACCCGCGCTCTATTCGCCTTCTCTGTCATATTTCTTGCTTCAGGGTCCGCCGAACGCGAGAACACTATGCCATGCGATGTCACGCAGACCAGCGCACCCGTGATCGCAGCGGCTCGGATTTCGCTCGACCAGACGAGTTGAACATACCCGCACGGCAAGGTCCAAATCTGCGGGCGCGGGCGCCCGCGCCCACAAGGGCTTAGCGCGTGGGGCCGGCAAGGACTTCGTAGTGGATCACGCGCGGCCCTCGCTCGACCAAGAACTTTTCGTCTTCGGGATAGTAAACCGCGTTCTCGTACTCAGGGCCGGCGAAGGCTTTGATGGCGTCCCATGAATCCCAGAGCGAGATCAGGGTGAACTCGGATTTGCCATCGTAGACACGCCGCAAGACCCACACGCCCTGGTTGCCGGGGATGGACGCGTATTCTCTTAAACCTGTTTTCTGGAGATATTCGAAGTAAGTGTCTTTGTCGGCTTCGCGGGTAGCACCTCGCCAGATGCGTGCGATCATGCAGGGTCTCCAAATTCAGGTTTTCGCGGAAGAGCTCTTCCGGTCTTCGAGGTTGCGATTGAGAACGGCATCGCCCGTTTGGGGTACCTTCCCCGTGGGACGATGCCGACTGAACGCTAAGCTTCCGCCGCGCTAATTACTTGGTGATCTGCCACACCGTTCCGCAGCCATTCGTACACTCTTGTCCGCTGCCTCCATAAAGGGTGGTGCCATAGAGATTCCCGGAGGCATCGCGGAGCACACCGGCGTAGAGATAGTCGCCGTCCGGCCCGGTAAAGGTGTGCAGCAGAGTTATGCTGCCTTTCTTATTCAGTTTGTAGACCGTTCCGAGGTTGGCACTGCCGCCCTGATAGGTAGAACCATACAGGTTGCCCTTCGCGTCCAGGATCACGCCTGCGACGGGTTCCGACCCGTCGGACGGTCCGGGAACGAAGTTGTGCAGCACGGTTTCCTTCCCCTTCGGATTCACTTTCCAGATCATACCTGCCCCGGCGGAACCGCAGGCGTTGGCGGTACCGTAGAGATTGCCGGCAGTGTCCATCGCTGGAGTTCCGAAGACATCGCATCCGTCGCTCGCTCCTCCGGCGAAGCTGTGCAGGATAGTAATCTTCTGCGTCTTACTCAGCTTGTACACCACTCCTAGATTGGCAGTGCCACCCTGTTCGGCAACGCCAAGGAGGTTTCCCTTCGCGTCCATCAGCAAACTCGTGAAGGAGGGAAATTCCCCGTCCGACGATCCCCCTGCGAAGCTGTGGAGAATAGTCTCCTTGCCAGTCTTGGTGAGCTTGAACACGGTTCCGACGCCGGAAGCGCCGCACACTTCGGTGGTGCCGTACAGATTGCCAGCGGTGTCCCGAAGCAAACCGCCAAAAGGATAGCATCCATCGGTCGTCCCCCCGGCGAAGCTGTGCAGCACGGTCTCCTTGCCGGCCTTACTCAGCTTGAAAACCGTTCCGACACCGGAACTGCCGCCATTGGCAGTAGTGCCGTAAAGATTGCCCGCAGCGTCCTGGAGCAACCCCGCGAAGGGATTCGCTCCGTCCGAAGCTCCGGTGAAGCTGTACAGCACAGTCTCCTTGCCGCTCTTATTCACTTTGAAGACCGTTCCCGCGCCAGACGCGCCGCCGGTCTCGGTGGTGCCGTAGAGATTGCCCTCTTTGTCGCGGATCAGAGATGCGTAGGGTAGGCTCCCGTCGGGAGTCCCTGTGAAGTTGTGCAGTACGGCGAAAGTCTGTGCTTGCGCCGAACGGGTTGCAATTATTCCGGAGACAAGCACTATGGCTAACGCAAGTGCGGCCATGGATATTTGCCGGCGCATTGTTGCAGTCCAGCTCTGCCGTTGAACTAGGTCCACTGTGGTTCCCCCTCTTTACCAGAATGCCTCTTGGACTTCAAAAGGGTCACTAGTGTACATCGATTTTGGCAGTTCACACTCTTGGGTTGCGGACTTTATTAAGAAGTGTGAAAAGACTTGCAGCATCAGATCAAAAAGAGAACGACGAGTTTTTCTCTGACCCAGTCGGACTTGCGATTAAGAAACCTATAGGCCGGCTTCGATGCGCGATCTGGGATCCAAAAAGTCGCGCAGGGCGTCGCCGATGAAATTGAAAGACAGAACGGCGAGCATCACGGTCATCGCGGGGAAGATCACCAGGTGGGGCGCGTCGAAGAGATGGGCACGGCCATCGTTGAGCATGGTGCCCCAGCTGGCGGTTGGCGGAGGAACGCCGAGACCGAGGAAGCTCATGGTAGCTTCAGCCAGGATCGCGCCTGCCATGCCGATGGCGGCTTGCACGATGATTGGTTGAATAATGTTGGGCAAGATGTGGCGAACGATCACGCGCAGATCGCTGGCCCCCAGGGCGCGGGCAGCTTCGACGAATTCACGCTCACGTGCAGCGAGCACTTGAGCTCGCACCAGGCGGGCGTAGCCAACCCATCCTCCGAGGGAAAGTGCCAGCACCAGATTGAAAATTCCCGGTCCGCGGAAAGCGACGAAGGCAATGGCAAGCAGAATTCCGGGGAACGAGAGGAACGCATTCATCACGACGACGTTGACAAAGCGATCGATGCGGCCGCCGTAGTAGCCGGCGATTGATCCCACGATGAGTCCCAGCGCCAGCGAGGCCGCAACTACGCAACTGCCGACCAGCATGGAAATGCGCGATCCGTAGATGAGGCGGGAGAGAATGTCGCGGCCGAGTTCGTCAGTGCCGCACCAGTGGGTCGGGGATGGTCCCGCAAGCCGCGTTGGCAGGTCGATGTGGGCTGGGTCTTGCGGTGCGATCCAGGGGGCAAATATCGCGCAGATCACGAAGATCGCGACGAACACGATTCCGATGGAGGCCAGAACGTTGTGGCGGGCAGCGCGCTGGAGTGTGATGGCGGTGGCGGACATACCGTGCAATCTTATAACGCGATCACCAATTCCGCTGCCCCGATATATCCTGATGTGCGCGAACCCGGCCTAAACGACTACTGCTTCCTTGTACTCTCCAAACACTTTTCGCATAGTGTCGGCGATTTCGCCCACGGTGGCGAAGGTTTCTACCGCGGCAACGATATGCGGCATTAGATTTGCCCCGGAGCGGGCGGCGTCTTCTATTTTCTTGAGTGAATCTGCCCAAGGTTGAGCATTCCGGCGAGCGCGCAAGGCGTGGAGCCGCTCCACCTGTTTGCGTTCCAGAGATTCGTCGATGTGCAGGGTGGGGATGGGATTCTCTTTCTCGACGGTGAAACGGTTTACTCCCACGACCACGGCTTCAGCGCGATCCACCTGCTGCTGATATTCGTAGGCGGCGTTTTGGATTTCCTGCTGCACGTAACCGCGCTCGATAGCTTTCAGCATGCCACCTAGACCTTTGATTTTGTCGAGGTACGCCAACGCGTGCTTTTCGATCTCGTTGGTTAAAGTCTCGATGTAATAAGAGCCGGCCAAAGGATCAACGGTCTGGGGTGCTCCGGATTCGTATGCCACAATTTGCTGCGTGCGCAAGGCAACGCGCGCGGCTTGCTCGGTGGGCAGGGCGAGGGCTTCGTCGTAGGAATTCGTGTGCAGCGATTGGGTGCCGCCGAGGACCGCGGCCATGGCCTGTATCGCCGTGCGGACAATATTGTTTTCCGGTTGCTGCGCGGTCAGCGTGGAGCCTGCGGTCTGGGTATGGAAGCGCAGCATCCAGGAACGCGGATTCTTGGCCTTGAAATGCTCGCGCATAATGCGGGCCCACATGCGCCGGGCAGCGCGGAACTTGGCGACTTCTTCCAGAAAATTGCTGTGCGCATTGAAGAAAAACGAAAGACGTGGCGCGAACTTGTCGACATCGAGCCCGGCCTCGATGGCGGCCTGCACATAAGCGATTCCGTTGCCCAGCGTGAATGCGACTTCCTGCACCGCCGTCGATCCCGCCTCGCGCATGTGATAGCCAGAGATCGAAATCGTGTTCCACTCGGGGACGTTTTCGTTCGTCCATGCGAACAGGTCGGTGATGATGCGCATGGCCTGCTTGGGTGGGTAGATGTAAGTTCCTCGGGCGATGAATTCCTTCAGAACGTCATTCTGTACCGTGCCGGAAAGTTTGCGGATGTCCGCGCCTTGACGACGAGCCACGCCGACATAAAGCGCGAGCAGGATCGAGGCAGTCGCATTGATGGTCATCGAGGTGGAGATCTTGGTTAGCTCGATGCCGTCGAACAAGCGCTGCATGTCTTCGATGGAATCGATGGCGACGCCGACCTTGCCAACTTCGCCCACCGCGAGTGGATGATCGGAATCGAGGCCAATTTGCGTGGGTAGATCGAAGGCGACAGAAAGCCCGGTGGTTCCGTTGGCCAGCAAATATTTGTAGCGCTTGTTGGATTCTTCGGCGTCGCCCATGCCTGCATACTGGCGCATGGTCCAGAGGCGTCCGCGATGCATGGTGGCCTGCACACCGCGCGTGAATGGGTACTCACCGGGGTAGCCCACTCGCCGGTCGTAGTTCCAGGCTTCGAGATCGGCCGGAGTGTAGAGCGGGCGGACGGTGATCTGGGATTCGGCTGGGGCTGCTTTTGTTTTCTCGGCCAGGACGAAAACCATGAACCACTAAGGACACAAGGGTACACAATGGAAAGCGAAACGCAACCTAGACACCACATAGGACTTCGGGCGGTCGTTTTTGTTTGTGCACCTTCGTGTCCTCGGTGGGCTAACGTTTCTGGCTACCTT
>Ga0116221_1003059_pt1 | contig 10879 bp, 21 predicted proteins | sample Sb_taG_5_FD_88965 | JGI IMG/M metagenome (GOLD analysis project Ga0116221, IMG submission 88965) | Peat soil microbial communities from Weissenstadt, Germany - Sb_50d_8_FC metaG | ecosystem: Environmental > Terrestrial > Soil > Wetlands > Peat | place: Germany: Weissenstadt | collected 2010-09-21 | reverse complement strand
CCGCATCTCCTCGATCACGAAGTGATGCTTCTCGATGAAGTGGAGCACGTCGCTCAATCGGTAGGCGTCGTTCAAGATCGGCTTCACCAGAGCGAATGTTTTCGTGATCATCGGTCGAACGCCTCGCGCACGTGCTTCTTCTGGGTCTCGTTGAGCTGGCCGAGCAGCGCGGAAGGTGTAACACGCTTGAGCGGCGAGCCTTTCAAGGTGCTCATCCAGCAGGTCTTGCCGCAGTCGACGGCAAAACTCGTTCGTCGGTCTTCTGTGCGTCCGTAGAGACGCAAAGGCAGGCTTGGCGAACCCTTTGCGACGTTGAACTCGAACTCGTCTTCTCCGAACTTCAGCTTCATGTCTTCGTCTTTCCGGGCCATGGCTGACGTCGGGTTCTGCGCGCCTTCCACATCGTCTCCTCGTCCGTCTTCTCGACGACAAGTTTCAGGTTGGCATCCTCGGGCCGCGAGTCTAGAGCGAGTTCTCGAGCCTCTTCCTCGTTCCTGACCTTCATGTAGAAGAATGGTCCACGGCCGAACTTAGCACGGTAGACGAATTCTTCGCAGAGTTTGCACTCATGCTTCGGTCCTTCACGCGTGTTTCCAAGACAGATGTGGCTCTTGTCGTACGCTCGGTCCTTCTCCATTCCCGCGAGAACGTACTGCCGAACGAGTTCCGTGACGGCAATGTTCCGCCGGTTCGCCAGAACCTTCAGCTCCTCGTCGAGAGTCTCCGCCCACGACATCGTACGAAGAACCTTCTCTTCACCCGGAGGACGCGGTTTCCTACCGACCTGACCGCTGTGTCTCATGAGTTCCTCACGACGTACGACTCTACGAGACTTTATACTTCGACTCGACGAGAAAACGAAGAAGATGTTGTGGTCTGGTCACATCGACCTCATCGAAGAGATCCTGAAGGGAGGCGAACAACTTCCCGGGCCAGTCTTGATCGACGAAAGAGGTGTTGATCCAACGCCATTCCGCGCACTTCTCCGGCTCACGAAGCATCGCGGAGGTATCCTCGGCGACGAACGCGTGGGCGTAGAGGGTCACGTATCCTTGCGTGCCGCCAGGCTTGCTGTAGAAACGGAGCCATGCCGGAGCAGGGAGTACACGCATACTCGTCGGGACGATGCCGGTCTCCTCATGCAGCTCACGCTTGGCGGCCTCCTCGACAGTCTCGTCTTCTTCGATAAGACCTCCTGGAATGCTCCAGGTGCCGGCGCCATGCGATCTTTTGCGGAGGCCGAGGAGAATCGCGCCGCGTCTCTGAACGAATACGCCTACGCCGACCTTGGGTGCTCTACTCACGATCTTTTCCTTCCGGACCATAGAACCAGCGTTCGCCTTCTTCGGGGTACTCCTTGCTCGGCTTTTTCCGTGCAAGACCGAGCTTCTCTAGCGCCTTGTCGCAGTGCATGTCGCCGTACCAGAAGTCGAAGTCGAACATCAAGTGCCACGCTTCCAGCGCGGCCTTCTTGTTCTCCTCGGTCGGATTCTTCGCAAGGTGCTCGAAGATCCAGGCGAAGATGGGAGGGCTGTGGTGATCGCTCACGACTTCTTCTCCGGCAAGAGCGAACGCGGACCATACCAGGGTCCGCCTGGGTACTCACGCTCACCGTCGAACACGACCTTGTAGCTCCAGTACTTCGGCGGCTTGGGGCGGCCGAGCAGCCAGTGCAGCCACCCGAAGTACGCCATCATGTAGGTCGTAGAGGCCTCGTACGTGAGCTGCGCTTTCACCACGACGCCGTGGCCGTCCGACCAAACACGGGTAGTCAGATCGAAACGGCCACCTGGAACTACCACCCGGTCACCGACGTTGAAGCGCTGAGCGTCTCGCCGTGCGTTCTCCGCCTGCTCCTCGGGCGTGTAGACGGGCGGCGCAACGAGACGGGCACCTTTGGGTGTGAAGATACTCACGAACGTCCTGGTTTCGGCTGGATGAAGACCTTGCGTGACTCTGGGTCGTACAGCAACTCAAGGTCGTTACTGCCGCAGTATCGGTAGAGCGCGTGCACGGGCGTGCCGGTAGCTGACTCCCACTTCATGCCGACCGGAGGTGCAGGAAGCTCGATCTTTTGGAAGCCTTGCATGAACGCTTGTTCGACGAGCCTAGGAATGTCCTTGATCGTCTGATCGAACCACGTCTGACTTGCTTCCTGCAAGAGCTGCTCAGCGGACTTGGTTTGCTTTGCGATCTCGGTGCGCCACTTCTGACCGAGCGTAGGCTCATCATTGAGCCCGTGTCCGATTCCGAGTCCCATCACACACCTTCTTTCGTGTTCACAGATTCTTCTCGACCACAAGTTGCAGTTCGCGTCTTCACTACTTCCCCGCCGACTCAACCGCCAACGCCTCCTGCACGGCGATCTTGGTCTCGTGCCAGAACGGCGCCTTCGCGTAGGCCTGGTTCCTCTCGTATTCAGGTGTCCAAACGATGTCGGACGAGCACTCCGTGTCGGGCACACCTGCGTCCCAGTTGGCGCACATCGTCTCGATCGAGATCGTGTCGCCGCATTTGACGCAAATCTGGTCGTTGCCGTTCTTGTGTCCCCAGCGATCGTGATCGTTCATGGTCTGGACTCTCGATGTGTCTCGCGAACATCGACCAGCGGTTTCACCACAAAATCCTCCATCGCCACCCAGATCGCTTCACGTGTCGGAGCCTCTGGTAGCCTTGCGAGAGCTGCCTCGACCACCTGGAGCTGATCGGGCTCGATCCAGCCGTGGTCGTACGTGCCATCGTAGACGACGTGCACACCGACACCACCATTCTCGCGCGGATAGAAGTACCAGAACGATGGATCGCGGTGGTGCTTCGTGCCGTCCCAGCAACGACCGCAGTACGCCGTGACACCCTTCATCATGAGGGTCTGGTGGAACTTCACACACGCTGACATGCCGTGTTTCAGGCCAGTGTAGCGCAGCTCGTCGAGCGCCTTCGATGAGAGCGCAACACGATCGCCAGCCTTGAAAGTCATGATTTATCTCCGTCATCCGGCACGAGCACTTGCAACGCGCAGTGCACGATGTGCAAGGACCCATCACGTTCGAAGAGCGCGGACAACACGAGTTCGACTTCTTTTCCGATCGTGAGCAGCTCTCTCAGTTCGGGATTGTCTGGCGCACACCATCCCTCCAGATAGAACGTCTCCGGCCCCTGACGAAACGCTGTCTTCACAGGCGGTTGAAACTCGAGCAGGATGCTATTGGCTTGCCAAGAATACGAAGTAGGCACGACTTTCGCTTTTGTGCGGAAACGAAAATCGGCGTAGTGAGGATTGCGATCCTCCGGCTTGTAGTCCTCCGGTTTGCGAACCTCGCGATAGGGCCAGACCTTTGGAAGCCACGGAGGCAGCTCATGGGTCGCGTGCGTGTCGATCGTGCCTTGTCGACCGCCCGTGTACTTGCTGTAATCGAAGTCGAAGACTTTCACGATTTCTTCTCGATCGTTTGCGTCCCACGTCGCACGTCCCAGCCGTCCGGATCACGATCGATGTGCATCTTGATCTCCGGGAACGCAGACTGGAACTGATCGACCATCCACAAAACCTTCGCGCGAAGCGTCGGATGCACGACCTTCGTCGAGCGCAGCTCGGCCGTGTAGAGAAACGACGGGAGGCCCATCGTGATCGAACACGGTACGCGGTATCCCATCGCAACCATGTACTGCAAGTCAGGGTCGAACATGGGACGATCGATCTTCGAGATGGCCTCCTCCTGAGTGCGGAGCAAATCCTCGGCCTTCCCGCGCGTCACCTCGTCGAGCTGGTCGAGGTACCAGGTTTCGAAGCCTCGTCCCGTCGTCAATAGCGGCATGCGGCAGACGCCATTTCGGTGTCTCTGGATGTCGCGGAACGACCCGAAGTCAAGATCGAATCCGAACTGAACCTGTCCGAGGTCGGTCATGAAGTGCGGAAGAACGCAGCCTCGCGGACGCGTGTCGGAAGCTCCCGCGTGGTTTCGTGGATGATCGCCGAGCATGCCGATCGTGTGTCGGAACCCTGGCTTGACCGGCTGCGAGTAGGTGTACTCGAACACGGCGGCGCGGTTCCAGACGAGCCTCTCGTCTTCCTTGCCGTCGACGCCGACGCCACTCACCGCCGCGCCCCCACCGAAGGTCCCGCTCGAGGGGTAGCGCTCGCAAAGAAGGCTCTGACCAGAGAATCCCATGTCCTGGACCTCAGCGAGCGGGTGGTGAAGAAACCACGGCATCTTGTCGCCGTGCTGGCGCAGGTTCATGTGGAGCGAAGCGTTCGTGGTGCTCGCGGCAGGTAGGAGCGCTCTCGTGATGTCGAAGGTTCGGTACTTGACCGCGCCCTCGTACGCCTTCTCGTTCTCTTCAGCCGTTCGGCCGGTGCCATGACAGAAATTGCAGTCAGGCTCGGGCACACCGTAGAACACGTCCTGCACGCAGCCACACTTCACTCCCGTCTTGCGCGGGTAGCGACGACGGACCTCGGCCGCGGTCGGCTCCTGGGCCTCCGCGTAGAAGCGAATCCAGCGGTCGAGGATGGCCTTGCTCTCCGGCGTACCGATGGGGTCGATCATCGGCTGCTTCGCCATGTCGACGGCCCTCGTGGAGAGTTCTTCACCGGAGAAAAGCGGCCAATCCTCGAGCGCCTTGGCGGCGAGCATCGAGATGCCCTCGAAGACGAGCGTCGAGCTGCCGCAGTCGGCGATGCTCTTGTGCCCGAAGTTCACCTGATACTCCTGGTTCACCTTCCTTGCATGCGCCGAGGCGTCGTTGTGGCTGGCGATCTCCATGAGAGCGTCGAGCATCGCTTCCGACGGCTCCCAGCGGTTACCGTTGGCGAGCGACACGCGATCGATCGCCGACCGAAACGCTTCTCGTCTCGCTGCGTAGACCTTGTTCAGGCTGGGCCCGACGCCGGCCGCGTCTCGACAGAGAAGGGCCTGGCACGAGGCCTCGTCCTCGGGATTCAGGTCGTCGAAGAGGAAGACCTGGCCGCCGTTCTTTCGTGTTCGCTTGATCATTTCGTCGTCTCCCTGGTGCTCTCAGAACGGAAAATCACTATCCCGGTACTTCTCGAACATCGCCATCGCCTCGGCCCAGATTTTCCCCTCGGGCGTGCCTGACGTGTTGAAGACACGGCAGCCGAGTTCGTGCGTCAGGCTCGAGAAGACCTCACGCTTCAAGACCTTCAGGCGATCACCGTCGACGTAGATGTTGCCGTTGCCTCCGTCAGCGTGTCTGGCGTTCCACGCATGAACCAAGAGCGCGCCTACTTCACGCGTAAGCTCGCTTGACGGCTCCGGACACAAGTAGCGACTCAGGCCCACACTGCCGTCCGACTTCTCCGTCATGAACCAGACGAACATGGTTTCGCGCACGACGCTCGGCTCCGGCTTCGGAGGGTCCAAGACGTCGGCCTTCTGACGAAGCTTCACGGCGGACTCACGATAAGTCGCGGACACCTCCGTGTCTCGGGTCTCCCGCGCCATGTCCTCGGATCGTTCCGCCAGATTCCGGAGCTTCTCGGCTTCGATGCGGGCGTCGCACTCTTTCCCCGAAGCGCGAGCCGCGTCTTCGCGGGCCCAACGCACACGCATCTCTTCGCGCTCTGCCTTCACGTCGGCCTCGATCTGTTCTGCGGTTCGTGCGGGGTGATTTCTCATGGTTGCTCCTTCGGCAGCGTCACGTGTGCTCTCTCCAGCTCTCTGAGTGCTTCACGTGCTGCATCTCGATCGGCTTCGGCCTTGACCCGTCGCGCATCTCCCTCAGGCGTCCCGTCCGAGAGGTTCATGAACTCGGACTCGTGGAAGCGTTTCCACGCTTCAGCAAGCTTCTTGCCGTGCATGCCCCAGGTGGCAAATACTCGGCACGCGAGCATGTCGAACGCCGGTGCCCAACGGTCGTGCAAGCAGTACCAGACGAACGGCTGATCACCGATCAAAGCGACAGCGCAGAGGTGGACATACTTTGGCTGGAACGGATCCTGTACGTAGCCGCGCCATTGCTCGTCAGGCAGCTTTGACATCAGAGCGTGTGCCATGGTCATCACTCCACCATGTCTCTGTGCGAAAGCTGGACTTTGGTCGGAGCGGACCCGAACTTGAAGATCGTCCACACGTCTTGTCCTCCCGACGCGGCATCGCGCACCTCGAGTACGTGGTCGCCCTGACGAACCGTCGCATGAAGCAGGAACGCCTTCACGCTCCCATCTTCTAGAGTGACCTTCAGTGTTCCGAGATCCTTTGTGTTCGTCATCTTCGCTCCTTCCACTCGAGCACAGCGTTCGCGATGTCGTGCACGAGCTGTTCGTCGCCTCCGCCGGTGCTCACGAGTTGTGCGAGGTAGCCTTTTGAATGCGACCCCAAGTCCTCGGCGAGAATATCGAGCGACTCCGCCAACGTCGGTGCCTTGATCACCTGAAGCCGGGAGATTACCTTGCTCGCCTCACTCTTCCGCATCGGCCAGAAGCCGACGACGGTCTCGGTGTTCGGCGCGGTCTCCGTCAGGCCGTCGTCCGTCACGAGGTATTGCCGCGCCTTCTCGGCCTTGACCTTCTCCCACTCTTTCTCGTTCGCACCGAGAAGCACCTTGCGATGACGGCCGGCTCCGTTCCACAAGCGGTACAGCGCACACATCGCCTTGACCTCTGACTCGCCCGACGGGGCGAAATCGGTCGGTTCGTTCAGAAACGCGAAGTCCTCGGCGGCGTACTGTACCGCGTGCCCGACCTGCGCCGCGAGCTTGCCAGGGCTCATGCGGAGGCTCTTGCGCACGACAAGGTACATGACGAACGGATCGAGATCAGGTGTCATTTGTCTTCTCCTCTCCGAAGTGCATGAACTTTTCGCGGCGCATGATCTTATCGTACTCTTCGACCGAGGCCGTTCGAACCAGAATCTTGTGGATGGGTGCGCCTTTGTATGACTCAAGCTCCAGAACCTGACTCGCTGCTTTGTCCGTAATCCGGATCGCCTCTGCCTCGGTCTTCGCTTGAGCCGGAAAAGCGAGATCGGTCCACGAAACCTCGTCGTCGCTGTCGAAGACTTGGTTGTCCTTGCCGTAGACCTTGAACCTGTGCGTGACCCGCCATTGGTTATCGCGGTCGAGCCAGAGGAAGGCGAGCCAGTCCTCTCCAGTACCAGGAATACTCCAGACGGTCGAGACATATCGCCCCTCGAACATCATGAATCCGTACACCGGATCCGAGCTAGGCGGTTCCGGCGTCAAGGTCTTCCTCCGGCTCGATCTCTTCCGCGTCGCCTGTGCCGACCCAGAACTTGACCTCCACGTGCTTTCGCGCCCAAGCCTTCAGGAGCGCGTTCAGCTCCGCCTTGGCCTCGTCGCTGACGCTCGGGAAGTCTTCGGCAAACTCGCCGGCCGCGTCGTCCGCGTTGCGACTCATGCTCTCGATGATGTCGTCGGCGTCGGGCATGTACTCTTCCGGCGTCGGGTAATGACCTTCCAAGACATACACGGTCTGATCGTCACCGTAGGTCCCTCGGGCCTCGTCGATGGCCTCCTCGCGGGAGTCACACACGCCGGTCCAGGAATCGCTGTCGCGGTCGGAATAACCCCAGACGATCCTCGGCTTATTCTTCTCTTCCTCGCGTGCCTCCAGAGCCACGTAATCGAGCGCCTCGGACGGCTGGCGCTGCCATCCGGCGCCCGTTCGCGCTTCTTCGCGTCCGGCGGCTTCGGCGGCGTCGATCGACGGTTCGCCTTCACCGACGTAGGCGGCCATCACACGAGCAGACGCGAGCCGACTGTAGCACCACGGATGCTTCAGGTTGTTCGGCCATGTGCCGCAGATGGTCTCGCCGGCCTTGGCGATGTGATCGCCGTCGTGGTCGAGAGGCTCGGTGCAGATGAGGCCCATACGCTCTCCTGGAGAGCCTCCCCAGACGCCGCAAGAAGTCATGCTTGCACCCACTGTGGTGCTCGCCCGCGAACGTGTTCGTGATTCTCAGTAACACGATACTGGTCAGCCACGCACGTGTGGTAGCACTCGGCCTCGTCGCCTGCGGCACGTTCACGCTCACAACGAGCACAGACACACTTGTAAGCTGCGGACCCGCCGCAATGATCGCAGGCGAAAGCGTCGACGAGCCGTTGCTGAGCCTCCGCGCTGAGTGATCCGGCGACGCCGGCCTTGATCATCCGGTCTCCGAGCGATAGCACCGGGTTCTCGTCCGACAGGTCGAGCCCCACGCGCTTCGCGGCAGCTCCGATTCGGCAGTTCGTAGGATCGGCGAGTCGCGCTGCCTCGGCAGCGAGCTGCTCGGTGGTCACCTGGCTCGTCGCGAACGACACCAACTCGATCCCGGCCTTCTTCGCGACCTCGATCACGCGCTTCGGCCCGGGATCCTCCGCACGGTACGCCTCGCCGAAGACGATGCGCTTGATGCCAGAATTCGCAACCAGCCCGAAGCAGGGCCAGCACGGGCTCGCCGTGCTGTAGAGTGTCGCGCCGTCGATGGCGACGCCGTTCTTCGCGGCCTGGAGGATGGCGTTTGACTCGGCGTGGACGGTTCTAACGCAATGATTTGCCTCCATGAGGCAGCCGACACCTGGATCGTCACAGTGTGGCATTCCGCGAATGGAGCCATTGTAACCTGTACTTAGCAGGATACCGTCTCGCGCGATGACGGCGCCGACCTTCTTGCGGAGACAGGTCGCACGCATGGCGGCCTGCTTGGCGAAGCCGAGGAAGTACTCGTCGATGGAGGGTCTCATGTCTTTTCGCGCCTCGCGTTGAACCATGTCCAGAATTTCGACACCATCAATCCTTGATGATCTTCTGGATTGATGGCGACAACGATCACTTTCGCTGTCTCCGGCAGCAAAACATTCATCCTGTCGATCCAGAACTGAGACTTCTTCTCTTCGCCGCTGTCGATGATCCATGATGTCGGCGCGATACGAAACCATTCCAGAGCCTCGTTCAAAACGCGCTTCTGAACGGCCTCGATGTCGAGGTTTTCGTAGTTGACGACCATGATGTGCATCACGGTCGTCAGCCCGGGATGAAGTTAATGGTAAAACTGATCAACTGACCGTCTTCCTGCCGCACCCACGACAAGGAATCCACGGAACGCAGGTTGATGCCCATGTAGTTCGGAATGACGGACAACGGCAATGGCGATTCTTTGTCGTTCTTGATCAGGTCCGCCACCTTCTTGGTGGTTCGTTTCGTCTTCATGTATTGGAGTCTCCTTACTTTACCGACCTGATGCGGCCTCGTCTCGAATCTTCATGAGAAGTCGTCCGAGATGGTTCTCGCCCACACCGTGGCACATACCCCACCACGTGTCTCCCCACCAATTCCCTTCGACCAGCTCCGCTGGAGCCGTTGCGAGAAGCTTCTGACGAAGATCGGCGTGTTTGAACTTTTCTCGTAGGAGCTGCTCCATGACGCCGAGCTTCATCTCGTCCCAGCCTTCGCGCATCACGAGTCGGCGCCCCATGGCCTTTGCGTCCTTGGAAGACAAGCCCGGATACTGGAAGGCCGTGCGCTTCGAGACATCAACGGTCTTCGCGGCCTGGTAGGCGTGCTCGACCGACGGGTACTCGGCACCCTCGAAGTTGACGACGGCCGGGTAGAAGTTCGACAGAAAACGGTTGTAACCGTCGAACTTCTGGATCGCTGAGGTGCTCACGTCTTCTCCAACGAACCGAGACAGGGCCAGTAGGGCTCGTCGAGCTTGCGCTTGGCACCACACTCAACGCACGTCGCCTCGCCGCAGCCGTGCGTGCACGACTTCTGCTCGTGCCCGTTCGGGTAGAGACGTTTGAAGCACGTCGTACACAGGATCTCGTTCCCGACGCCCGTCCCGAACGGGAAAGGCTTCCACTCAGGCTTCTGCTCGCTCATGTCACGGCCGCTTTCATCTGTGTCTCGATGATGCCTTTGATGTCAGGCGGAGTCCAGTTCTCCGGCTTACCACGCTTGCCGTCTGCGCGCACAGGACCGTCTTTCTTCGCCATGTTCGCCCTCTGGACAGCCGTGTGCACCGGACGGCTATCGATGCCGAAGCCGAGGAACGCGCCCTCGCAGACGTACTCGAGATCCGCGAGTTCTTTGGCGAACTCACCCAGGTTGACCTGAAGCGGATCACAGGCAATGATCGACATGACTTCGTGTTCGGCTTTGGCGAGCTGATCCATCCCCTCTACCTTGGGATATCCTTTGCGTGGAAACGCCGCTCCCATGGTCTCGAAGAACTCCTCGGCGATGAGCCGCAGGCGACGCCGCGCGACGCCCTCCTCAGGCACGCACGGGCGCTCCGGGTCTTTCTCGCTGGCGACCTCGCGATGGAACGTCATGACGTTCGCGCGAAGGTCGACCGCCCCTTCCGCCCAGCGCTTGACCCAAGGCGTGAGCGCCGGCAGCACGGTCTTGCCGAGCATGCTCAAGCCTTCGCGCATGTTCTTCAGTCGCTCGACGTTCTCGACGAGAAAGACAACTTCCTGGAGTTCTTCCACCGAGACCTCCGCCAGACCGCGGTTACGGAGTACCTGGTAGCGGTGTTGCGCCTCGGCTTCGAGTGCCGGCAGCGGATCGAGATACGGCACCTCGTTCCGGTGCTCGGGCGACGTCAACGGCGTCTCGTTGTGGTACGCCATCGTGAGGTCGAGCAAGACTTTGCTGTGGTCACGTGCGTGCGACGTCAACGGCGTCTCGTTGTGGTACGCCATCGTGAGGTCGAGCAAGACTTTGCTGTGGTCACGTGCGTGCGAGGACACGGCGGCCTTGGTCGCGGTCTCGATGAGACCACGCAGCCGCGTCTCGTCTTCACGCGCGAGTCGGATCGCGTTGCGGTCCAGGATGGCGGCGCCCTCGACACACTCGGCACAGCGCCAAGGTACCGGCCCTTGCTTGCCGCAGTGGCCCGAGCAGGCGTACGTG
>Ga0116221_1003053_pt1 | contig 10892 bp, 8 predicted proteins | sample Sb_taG_5_FD_88965 | JGI IMG/M metagenome (GOLD analysis project Ga0116221, IMG submission 88965) | Peat soil microbial communities from Weissenstadt, Germany - Sb_50d_8_FC metaG | ecosystem: Environmental > Terrestrial > Soil > Wetlands > Peat | place: Germany: Weissenstadt | collected 2010-09-21 | reverse complement strand
GTTCGAATCCCCCCGCCCGCACTAAAAGACCCCGCCCGCACCCGGAGGTCGGCCAGCGTGCGGAGCGTTTCCGCGGAAACGTTTCCTGGCCAGAGCCACGCCGACCCCGGCCAGCATGGCCAGCCCGTACAGCACGTACTGATCGCTGGCCAGCATCAGCTCCGGCCGGACCGGATGGCCGGGCCACGGGATCGACAGGAACCCCGAGAACACCACCGCGCCCGCGAACGCCGCCAGGCCGCAGGCTACCGACCGGCGCCGCCACGTGGCCGCGGTCAGCCATACCAGCAGCGGGACCACCCACACCCAGTGATGGGTCCAGGAAAGCGGCGAGACGAGCAGCCCGGTGATGGCGCAGCACATCGTCCCGGCCAGCCGGTGCCCGCGGCGGTGCGCCCAGACGGCGACCGCCAGCCCGGCCAGGCCGGTCACCAGGACCGCGGCCAGCCACCAGGTCCGCGGCGGGTCCCCGGTCCCGGTCAGCCGGGCTATCGCCCCGGCCAGGGACTGGTCCGACGGGTTGGCCGGATTGCCGATCCTGCTCTGGTTGTAGAACACCCCGCCCAGCCAGAACGTCCGGGACCGCGCGGGCAGCCAGATGAATCCCGCCGCGACCGTCGCCGCGAACACCCCCGTCGCGGTCACCGCCGCCCGCACCCGTCCGGTGAGCGCGAGGTACGCCACGAAGATCAGCGGGGTCAGCTTGATCCCGGCGGCCAGCCCCGTTCCGATCCCCTGCCACCAGCCGCCGTCGTTCCGGCGCAGCACGTCGGCGCCGATCAGCGCGGCCAGGATCAGGTTGACCTCGCCGAGGTGCAGCGTGTACGCCACCGGCCAGGTCAGCAGGCCTATCGCGGCCACCGCGAACACGCTCTCGGCGCGCAGGCGCACCCCCGCCGCGCCCAGCGACAGGCCAGACAGCACCGCCAGCCCCGCCACGCTCCCGGCGGTGAGCGCCGCCTTCAGCACCCCGATGGACGCCCCCGCGAACACCGCGAACAGCAGCGCGGCGAACGGCGGGTAGGTGAAGCTGAACGGCGCGCCCGGAGCGTACAGCGCCCTGCCGTCGGCGGTGCCCTGCTGGCCGCCCCACCAGTACACCCGGACATCCCACAACGGCCAGTGCGACGCCGGTGCCGGAAGTCCGGGCAGCAGGTACACCACCAGCGCCGTCACGCCCACCAGCACCAGCGCTGACCGCATCCACGGCCCATCCCGCAGCGCCACCAGCCGGGCCGCAAAGCGACGCGCCTGCATCAGTGCCGTGACCGGAGCGTTGGCTTGTGTCACTAGCTAACCTTGCCCAGGAACGCGCCGCGGCGCATCCGCCCGGGGGCTACACCTGCCCGGAGCTTGGTAGCCCGCGGGCGTACGCCTGCCGGCTCATTCCCCGTCGGCCACGGCGTGGTTCCCGCGATTTCAACGAAGACCACTGTCCCCCCGGGCACGTTCCGTTCGTCATGCACACGACAAGATAGCAGCGACGCCGAAACCGATTCTGGCCCCTGCGACGATGCGGAAGCGTGTGCCTACAGCACGCCATCGTCCACGGTGAAGGTCATGCTGCGTACCGGGGCGAGTTCCTGGAGGCGTGCCGCGTCGGCGGCGGTGGCGCGGCCCTCGGGCGAGGCGAACGCGGCGCGCAGCTCTTCCATCGTGTCCCATTCCAGCTCGGCGACCAGGTAGTACGGCGCGCCGCGGACGGCCACGACGTCACGTCCGACCGCGTACCGGCGCAGCCCCGGCAGTCGGCGCCCGAGCGGAATGTGGACCTCGCGGTAGTGCCGGTCGAACGCCTCGGGGTCGGTCGGCATCTCGTACAGGGCGAGGAAGCGAACCGTCATCGTGCTGCCCTCCCGTACCGCGCGAGAACGGCGGCGTCGGTCCGCTCGGCCGACAGGCACTCCAGGTAAGCGGGCGGGTTGCCAACGGGGAAGAGCCGCTCGCCGATGCCGAGGATCGTGGGGAAGGTCAGCAGCCGGTACTCATCAATCAGGTCCTCGGCCGTCAGCGCGTGCACGACGCTCAGGCTGCCGGTGATGATCACATCGCGCCGCTCGCGCTTGACGGCGTCGACGATGTCGCCGTCGATGACTCGCGAGTTCACCCACGCCGACGCGTCGGACAGCGTGCGGGAGGCGACCAGCTTCGGCACGGCGTTCATCCGGGCGGAGAACGGGTCGTCGCGCCCCGGCCAGAGCCGCGAGAACAACTGCCAGGTCTTGCGCCCTAGCAGCATGACCCCGTCGTCCAGCGTGCTCCCGAGCCGGAACTTGTCCCCGGCGACCGTCTCGGGGCCGTGCCGGAACGCCCAGCCGCCGGCCGGGGTGCCCCCAGACCCGTCCGGGTCGGACACGATCCCGTCCAGGGTGATGAACTGAATGACGATGACGCTCACGATGGGTTTCCCTTCGGTCGATGCTCACCCGTACGTACCGGCGGCACCGGCCCAACTCATCGCGCCTGACGAAACTCGCCGGAGGAGATCTGCTGGGGCAGGTCAAACGCCTCGAACACGCGTGGATCGGCGAACACGACGTTGTGCGCGACCCGGCCGCCTGTGACCGTGAAGACCTGGAGCGTGTGCAGCCGATGCCCGCCGCCGGGCTCCGGCGCGTACGCGGCGAGCGCGGGCTGCCCGTTGGCGGTGAGGTGCCACATGCTCCAGCCCGTACCGCGCGTCTCGAACACGCGGCGCATGAACAGGCCGTAGTCGCGGCTGCCCCGGTACCACAGCGGCACCGGCGGCATCTCCAGGACCGCCTCATCTGTGAGAAGCCGGACGAGCGCGGGGACGTCGGCCGCCTCGAAGGCCTGCACGTACCGTTGGATCACCGCGCGTACCCCGGGATCGTCCGGTTCGGTGACCTCGCCCGCATCGCCCACATCCGTCAGGGCAGCGCGGGCCCGCTGCAAGGCGCTGTTGACGGCCGTGACCGTGGTCCCAAGCTGCGCGGCGACCTCGGCGGCACTGAACTCCAATACCTCGCGGAGCACGAGCACGGCCCGCTGCCGCGGCGGCAGGACCTGCATTGCCGCCACCAGCGCGAGCCGCATGTCCGCCCGCGTCCCCGTGTCGAACCGCGCATCGGGAAACGGCTGTAGCCAGGGGACGTCGAACGCCGGAGTCAGCGGCGCCCCGGGATCGTCGTTCGGCGCGCCCAGCCCGGACGGCAACGGCCGCCGCGCACGCCCCTCCAGCGCGGAAAGGCACGCGTTGGTCGCGATCCGGTACAACCAGGTCCGTACCGATGCCCGCGTGTGGTCGTACCGGTCGCGGGCCTTCCACGCCCGCAGCATCGTCTCCTGCACCAGGTCCTCGGCCTCGTGGAACGAGCCCAGCATCCGGTAGCAGTACGCCACCAGCTCACCCCGGTACGGCTCAAACTCCACAGGCCCATCATGGCGTACGCGGCAGGCCGGCGCTGTCCGGCACGGCCTGCTGGCTGGCCGCGCTGTCCGCCGTAGGCCTGCTGGCGGCCGCGGTCATGGTCCGGGCCGCCCGGTCACGATGAAGATCTTTATCCCGAACGGCCCTAGTGTCACGCCCTCCCCAGCCTCCGTGCCGTCCAGGGCGGTCAGCTCGCCGCCGGCCAGCGCCTCCCCGGCCAGCGCCTCCCCGGCCAGCGCCTCCCCGGCCAGCGCCTCCCCAGCTAGCGCCTCCCCAGCTAGCAGGGGCTTGACCGTGACCGGCTCGGCGGCGTGACTGGCCAGCACGGCGAACAGCGTGCCGTCGTCACGGATCAGCGTGTCGCAGGCGACGCGCGGGTCGTCGACGGTGACCGCGCGGCGCACCCCGGCGTGCGCGGCCAGCGCGTCGTAGAGCGTGACGGTGTCGTCCGGGTTGACCCGCGGGGTCAGCGCGGCCATGTGCTCGATCGGGTAGGTGCACAAGATGAGGGAACCCCGCCCCCCGGGGCCGGCCCGCCGCGACAGCAGCGCGGGCCGGCCCCGGTTGTCGGTCGCGATGACCTCGGCGCCGGCCGGCTCGACGGGCAGGAACGCCCGGCTGTGCTGGCTGCCGGCCGCGCCGAACGTGAGCGTGGTTCCCCTGGCCAGGTCCCCGAAGTCCCGGTGGAAGTACAGCACCACCGTGTCATCTTCGATCGGGTTGGCCATCCCCACGTCGAGCTGGTGCCGCACGCCGAACGTCTCGTCCAGCCGCCCGTAGGAGGGCCCGCGGTGCCATTCGGTGTCGCCGGCCGAATAGGACGCGTAGACGCAGGCGCCGCCGGCCGCGAGCCGCTCCAGGACAGCGGCGGTGGGCGCGAGCAGCTGCTTCACCGAGGGGGCCAGGTACAGCCGTGCGTCGTGGCTGATGCCGCTGGTTTCCCTGGTCAGCGCCACCGGCAGGTCCGCCAGCCGGGCCGAGACGTAGGCCTGGGCGAGCGAGCGCGCGATGTGCGCCCGGTCGGCCGGATCGGCGAACGGGTAGCTGGTGTCCAGGTAGCTCGGGATGACCAGGGCGGCGTCGGTGTCGGTCCGCGTGCAGCGGGTCACCTCGATCGCGTCCAGGGTGGCCGCGAACGACCGCATCTCGCCCAGCGTCGGCTTGGCCGCGCCGGAAGCATCGGTGAGGCCGAAGTGCTGCTCGAAGGCGTGGTGCCGGTACGGGTCCTGGCCGGGCAGGTCGAAGTCGGTGTTGTTCCACGCGATCCAGCCGGTCGCGCCGGCCAGCAGGCTGTGGTGCAGGACGTGCCGGTAGTAGCGGGCCGCGTTCGCGTCCGCGGCGAAGTCGGAGCTGACCCCGAACTCCTCGAGCACCACCGGCTTGCCGAACGTGCTGGCCAGCTCGCATTGCCAGGCGGCCGCGTAGTGCTGCCGGATCTGATCGTCGCCCACCGGGTACACGTGCGGGCCGAGGAAGTCGCACAGTCGCGCGGCGTCGGCCAGCCGGAACCCGTTCTCGCGGCCGCTGGCCTCGATGCCCCAGCAGCCGTCGCCGAGCGAGAAGGGCTGGTCGCCGCCTGCCGCGCGCACCGCGTCCCTGATGACCTGGGCCCACGCGGCGACCGTCTCGGCCGGGGCGTGGTCGCCGCCGTACAGCGGCATCTCGTTGGAGACCAGCCAGCCGGCCACGGCGGGATGCGGGCCGAACCGGCGCACCATCTCGCCGGCGAACCAGGCCTGGCGCCCGACCATCCAGACGTCGTCGTACAGGTCACGGCCGCCCCGCCAGGCCGGGTCCCAGTTCTGGCCGGACATGTGGCCGACGATGAAGGTGGGGACCGTGCTCATCTGCTGGTCGGCGTGCCGGTCGAGGAAGTCGGCGAACCTGGCGGTCATCTCCTCGTCGATCACGTCCGGCCCGGGCATGAAATCGGGCCAGTAGAAGAACGACCTGGTCATCGTCAGGCCGTGCTCGCGCAGCACGCGCAGTTCCGCCCGGACGACGGCCGGGTCGTAGCGGCGCCACATGTGCGGGCCGCCGGTGCGTGACCAGAAGTTGGCCCCGAGCCAGCTGACCGGCTGGCCGCCCGCGGTAATCCTGGCGGTGCTCCTGCGCACTATTTTCCTCTCGCCTCCGGGGCGCCTTTTAGGCGTCGCCTTTCCCCGTCCCTCGTTCCTCAGTCCAGTCGGTGCCGCGCCCCTTTGGCTCGCGGGCGTCCGCTGCTGGGATCGAATCACTATACCGGTTTAGTGTCAATGCCGACTCGTGGATCTCGTGGCCTTATGATTGGGCAGGTACGCGCTGACCTGCATAGGGTGGCCGCCGGGTGGGAAAGGAAGCCGGATGAGACGTCCGACCATCGCCGACATTGCGCGGCGCGCGGGCGTGACCAAGGCCGCCGTCTCCTTTGCCCTCAACGGCCAGCCGGGTGTGTCGGCCGCGACCCGCGAGCGCATCCTGGCCATCGCGGCCGAGGTGGGCTTCGAGCCCAACAGCGCCGCCCGGGCCCTTTCCGACGGCCGGGCCGGCGCCTTCGGCCTGATCATCGACCGCCCGGCGCGCACGCTGGGCAGCGAGGTCTTCTTCATGCAGCTCATCTCGGGCATTCAGGCGGAGCTGGCGACTAACCATATAACCCTGCTGTTCACCATGGCCGAGGACCAGGCCGAAGAGATCCGCATGTACCGAACCTGGTGGGCGCAGCGCAAGGTGGACGGCGTGTTCCTGGTCGACCTGCAGGTGCGTGACCGCCGGATCCGCGTGCTCGAGGAACTCAGCATGCCCGCCGTGGTGCTCGGCACCCCGCGCGGGGCAGGCAGCCTGCCCGCCGTCTGGCAGGACGATCGCGCCGCCATCGAGACCGTCGTCGGCTACCTGGCCGGACTCGGTCACCGGCGGGTCGCCCGGGTCGGCGGTTTCGCCAGGTACTGGCATTCCAAGCTGCGGACAGACGCGCTCGCCCAGGTAGCCGGCGATGCGGGCATCGAGGCGATATCGGTGGCCGCCGACTACACCGCCGAGCACGGCGCCGAGGCGACGCGGGACCTGCTGAAGCAGGCCGCGCCGCCCACCGCGATCATGTACGACAACGACGTGATGGCGCTGGCCGGGCTCGGCGCGGCGCAGCGGATGGGCGTGCGGGTGCCCGCCGACCTGTCCATCCTGGTCTGGGACGACAGCACGCTCTGCGAGCTCGTCCACCCCGCGTTCACCGCGCTGCGCCGGGACATCCCGGCGACGGGTGTCCACGCGGCGCGGATGCTCCGCGAGGCGGTGGCGGGCCGGCCGCCGGGTCATCTCGCCGAGGGGCCGCCGGTGCTCCTGGTCCGCGACAGCACCGCCGTACCGGGTCGCGCGCGACCCTAGCCTGGCCGCGACCGGAGCCCGCGACCGGAGCCCGGGGCCGGACTGCCCGGCAAACAGGCCGGTTACCTGCCGGATATCCGATCGAGACCTTAGCGTTACAAGCCTGCCGCTTTACTTAACGGCTCTACCTGGCAACACTTAACCGGTATAGCTAGCTTCTCCAATGGCATACACCTGAGCCCTGGCCAAACCGGCGAACCGGCCACGATGAACCGGCGCCGGCGGGTGACTAATGGCCCCAAGCGAGGGGCCGTTCTGCACTTTCCCGGCCACTGCATTAGGTGAACACCTAGTTAAGACCTATAGAGAGCAACGGCAGTACTCCTTAATGAGGAGGTAGGAGCAGGTGAAACGCACCATGAAGGCGATGAACGCGAAGTGGGCGAGAAACAGGGCCATCCGGTGGGGTACCGCCGCGGTGACAGTAGCCCTGACCTTGGCCACAGCCAGTGCCTGCACCAGCAGCCCATCGTCGAGCAGTCCCAAGACGAGCACGTCACCGACGGCGGCGTCGTCGGCAGCGGCGGTCTCCGGGTTCCCGCGCAGCGAGACCCTGTACACCAGCGGCACGGCTTACGCGCCGCCCACCATCTGGAACCCCTTCGACCTGGGCAACTTCGCCACGGGCACGCAGGGACTGATTTACGAGCCGTTGTTCCTCTACGACCCGGTGAAGAACACCTACGACCCATGGCTCGCCACCAGCGGCACGTGGAGCGGCAACACGTACACCATCACGGTCCGCAACGGCGTGAAGTGGAGTGACGGGACGCCGCTCACCGGTGCCGACGTCGCGTACTCGATCAACCTGGCCATGACCAACAAGTCCGACCCGTACAACTCCAACGTGTCGACGGTGAAGAGCGCGACCGCCAGCGGCAACACGGTAACCGTTACCTTCAATCGCCCGCCCGGTTACAGCGAGTGGCAGGACTACCTGTGGAAGGCCCCGGTCATCCCGCAGCACATCTGGTCCAAGCTCTCGGCCACGCAGCAGATCACCGGGGCCAACACCAAGCCGGTCGGCACCGGTCCCATGCTGCTCGCCACGTACAACGCCACCGAGGTCGCCTACCAGGACAATCCCAACTGGTGGGCCATCAGCCAGCTGGGCCTGAAGTTCAAGTTCAAGTACCTGGTCGATGTCGTCAACGGCTCCAACAACGTCGAGCTGTCCGCGCTGACCGCGGGACAGGTCGACTGGAGCAACAACTTCCTGCCGGGCATCAACGAGCTCATCAGCGGGCTGGGCGGCAACGCCGGATACGGACTCAAGACGTTCTACGCCAGCTCGCCTTACATGCTGCCGGCGAACACCGTGTGGCTGGAGCCGAACACGACCAAGGCCCCGATGAACAACGTCAACTTCCGCAAGGCCATGGCTTACGCGATCAACCCGCAGCAGCTGGTGTCCGTCGTGTACAGCGGCATCACCGAGCCCGCGGGCGCGACCGGGTTGCTGCCCAACCTGAAGCCGTACATCGACCAGGGCGTGGTCAGCCAGTACGGCTTCTCGTACAACCCGGCCCTGGCCAAGCAGTACCTGGCCAAGTCGGGTTACCACGGCCAGAACCTCACCCTGGAGGTCCCGGACGGATGGACCGACTGGATGGCGGGCGTCCAGGTGATCTCTCAGGACCTGGCGGCGGTGGGCATCAAGGTCACGCCCACCTTCCCCCAGTACGCGGCCCGGACCACCGACCTGACGAGCGGCAGCTACGACCTGGCGCTGGACAACAACGCCCAGCTCGACTCCACGCCGTGGAGCTACTTCCAGCGGGTGTACGCGCTGCCGATCGAAGGACAGCAGACGGCCCAGCTCAACTGGGAGCGGTTCAGCTCGCCGTCCGACTGGGCCCTGGTGCAGCAGGCGGGCAGCACGCCGGTGACCGACACGGCCAAGCTGGACTCGATCTACAGCCAGCTGGAGAAGGATTTCCTCCAGCAGCTCCCGCAGATCCCGGTCTGGTTCAACGGTGCCTGGTTCCAGGGCAACACCAAGTACTGGACCAACTACGCCGCGAACGGCACGAGCAACGAGAACACCCCGGTCATGTGGGGCGGTTACCTCGGGGCCATGACGACCGTGTACGCCCTGGCCGCGCTGGCCCCGGCTCCGGCGCCCACGCCGTAACCGTACGGCCATCCCGGTAGTTACCGACAACTAAACGGTTCGATGCGGCCCGTCATCCCGCCCGGCAGGATCGGCGATGACGGGCCGCCGGTCCGTTGACGCAGCCCAGGGAGTGAACGTGAGACGCTATCTCACCAGGAAAGTGATCACCTACATCCTGGCCTTCTTCGTCGGCGCGACCATCGACTGGGGCATCCCGCACCTGATGCCCGGTAATCCGGTCCAGCTGTACCTGTCGAAGTTCCAGCTCCAGCCCGGCGGCTACGCGGCCCTGTACAAGACCATGTCGGAGGCGTTCGGTACGAACCTGCCGCTGTGGGATCAGTACTGGCACTTCTGGTACGGCCTGGTCCATGGCGACCTGGGGGTCAGCATCTACGACTTCCCGGGCCGGGTGACGACGCTCATCTTCAACGCTATCCCGTATACCCTCGCGCTGCTGGTGCCCGCCATCGTGCTGTCGTACGTCCTCGGCAACAGGCTCGGCGCCGCGGCCGCGAGGCGCAAGTCCCTCGACAACACCGTGCTCCCGGCCGGCTATATATTCCAGGCCATTCCCTACCCCTGGCTAGCCCTCCTGCTGCCGTTCCTGTTCGGCGAAGTCTGGCACGTGTTCCCGATCTCCGGGGCGTATGACGAGACCCTGCTGCCCGCGTTTTCCTGGACCTTCATATCGAGCCTGCTCTACCACTGGTTCCTGCCGTTCCTCACGGTGTTCATCGTGAGCCTCGGCGGCTGGGCCATCGGGATGCGGAACCTGGTGATCTACGAGCTGGAGAACGACAGCTCACGGTACCTCAGAGCGCTCGGCGCGAAGGAGCGCGTGATCCGCAGGTACGCCTACCGCGGCGCCTCGCTGCCCCAGCTTTCCGGCCTCGCCCTGGCCCTCGGGGTCGTGATCGGCGGCAACATCGTCACCGAGATCGCCTTCCACTATCCCGGCCTCGGGCTGCTGATCTACAACGCGATCGAGGACGAGGACTACTTCCTGCTGCAGGGCATCTTCATCTTCATCGTCGTCGGGGTCCTGCTCGCCAACTTCATCATCGACCTGGTCTACATCACGGTCGACCCGAGGACCCGGCTCAGCATGCAGGGAGCCTCATCATGAGCGACACACTGAGCGGCAGCACGGCCGCGGAGAGCAGCGGCTCCGGCGAGCCGGTGGCGCAAGTAGCCGGGACGGTCATGCCGTCCGTATCGGCCCCGGTGGTGGTGCGCAGGCGCGGGGAGTTCTTGTACTACGCGGTGCACAACAGGAAGGTGGTCTTCGGGCTGGGTCTGGAGGTGGTGTTCGTCCTGGCCGCCATCTTCGGGCCGCTCATCTCGCCGTGGAACACCACCGAATACTTCCTGCCTCGCCAGCCACCGTCAGGGGTGCACTGGCTGGGCACCGACTATTTCGGCCACGACGTGTTCGCCCAGCTGGTCAACGGCTTGCGGCTGAGCTACCTGGTGGGAGCGCTCGGCGCGCTGTGCGCGGCGCTGGTCGGCATGGCGCTCGGCTTCATCGCGGGTTACCGCGGCGGACTGCTGGACGAGGTGCTGCAGCTGCTTACGAACATCATGGTCATGATCCCGTCTCTGGTCCTGCTGGTCGTGATCGGCGCGTACCTGAAGACCCGCGGCGTCGTGTTCGAGGGGGTGTTCATCGGCCTGACCACGTGGCCGTGGGTGGCCAGGGCCGTCCGGGCGCAGACCTTCACGCTGCGCTCGCGCGAGTTCGTCGATCTCGCTCGCCTGTCGGGCAAACGTGCGACCAGCATCGTGGTCAGGGACATCGCCCCGAACATGGCGTCGTACCTGTTCCTCGTCGTCATCCTGCTGTTCGGCAGCGCCATGCTCCTCGCGGCCAGCTACGACTTCCTCGGGCTCGGTCCGACCAACGGCATCTCGCTCGGCACGATGATGAACCAGGCCATGCTCTGGAGCGCGCTGCAACTGCACCTCTGGTGGTGGTTCGTGCCGCCGGGCCTGGTGCTCACCGGCATGGTGGCCGCC
>Ga0116221_1003051_pt1 | contig 10894 bp, 10 predicted proteins | sample Sb_taG_5_FD_88965 | JGI IMG/M metagenome (GOLD analysis project Ga0116221, IMG submission 88965) | Peat soil microbial communities from Weissenstadt, Germany - Sb_50d_8_FC metaG | ecosystem: Environmental > Terrestrial > Soil > Wetlands > Peat | place: Germany: Weissenstadt | collected 2010-09-21 | reverse complement strand
GGCGCGGAACTGGCGGGAGGCGCACGAGCGCGCGATCCTGGCCGAGTTCCTGGAGTTGCTCGCCATCCCGAACCTGGCACGGGACGAGACCGCGATTCGGAAGAACGCGGCGGCCGTGGCGGCCCTCATGGAAAAACGCGGCGTGCGGACGCGGTTGCTCGAAGTGCCCGGCGCGCCGCCGGTGGTGTTCGGCGAGATCACCACTCCGGGCGCGGCGCGGACGGTCATCTTCTATGCGCACTACGACGGGCAGCCGCTCGATCCCAAAGAATGGGCCACGCCGCCGTGGCAGCCCGTGGTGCGCAACCGGCCGCTCGATCAGGGCGGCGACGTCGTGGCGCTGCCCGCGTCGGGGCCGGTCGATCCGGAATGGCGGATCTACGCGCGCTCGGCCTCCGACGACAAGGCGCCGATCGAGGCGATCGCGGCCGCGCTCGACGGCTTGAAGGCGGCGCGGATTCCGCTGCAATCGAACATCAAGTTCGTATTCGAGGGAGAGGAAGAGGCCGGATCGCCGCACCTGGGCGAGATCATCGCGAAAAACAAGGGCCTGCTCGCGAGCGACGTGTGGCTGATCTGCGATGGGCCGGTGCACCAGAGCCGGCGGCAGCAGATCGTGTTCGGCGCGCGCGGCATCACCGAACTGGATATCACGCTGTATGGACCCAGCCACGAGCTGCACAGCGGGCACTACGGCAACTGGGCGCCGAATCCGGCGATGATGCTGGCGCGCCTTCTGGCCTCGATGAAGGACGACGACGGGCGGGTGACGATCAAGCATTTTTACGACGGCATCGAGCCGTTGAGCGAGACCGAGAAGCGGGCGATTGCGGAGGCGCCGGACGTGGATCGCGACCTGATGCGCGAGCTTTGGCTGGGGCGCACGGAGGGCGGCGGAAAAAAGCTAGTGGAGCTGCTGAATGTGCCGTCGCTGAATGTGCGCGGCATGAGCAGCGCGCGGACGGGCGCGCAGGCGAGCAACGTGATTCCCTCTACGGCCACTGCGACCATCGATATCCGGCTGGTGAAGGGAATCGGCAAAGATATGGCGGCGGGTCGCATGCTGGAGCACATTCGCGGGCAGGGGTACTTCATCACGGAGACCGATCCCGATGCGCAGATGCGGATGGCGCATCCCAAACTGGCCAAGGTGACAGTGGACCCCGGCAGTTACAACGCCTCGCGGACTTCGATGGACCTGCCGATCTCGCAACTGGTGCTGCGGACGGCCGACTCGGCGCGCGGGCCGGTGGTCAAGCTGCCAACGATGGGCGGCAGCGTGCCGTTGTACATGATCGAGGAGATCCTGCACGCGCCCACGATCACGGTGCCGATCGCCAACCACGATAACAACCAGCACAGCTAAAACGAGAATCTGCGGATCCAGAATTTGTGGGACGGGATCGAGTTGATGGCGGCGCTGCTCGCGATGTGAAGTGGCAGGGGTTCGGAATTCTCAGGGGCCAGCCTTCGATGTTTGCTTACGAGGCTCGCTCTGAAATGGCAGTGTGGCGAACACCGGAGGCGACCTGGGCCTCGACGATCACCGCCGCTTCGGGGCGCGTATGCCAACGGCCAGTCTGTGGGTGACGGTAGATCACCCAGCCGCGGTCATTCATCCGGTAGCTCCATCCGGCATTGGTAATCTCTTGGTGCAGGCTCTCGACCCTGGGCATAATCCGACCTTCTTGCTTCTGAAACGGCGACGGGAAAATTCTTCCCGCCGCGGACTGTTATAGTCCCAGGGAACAGTCTAGATCCGGATTATTTGGATTTCTGTTCAAAACTGCACACCGGCAGCGGAAGGTTTCCTGGCGAGCAGATTGGGCTTCTAACTTAGCCTGAGAGAGTGTGCGCGGCAGGTTGCACCGCTCGCCGGAAAGCTTCCAACAGGCTTGTATTGAGGGCCCGCGCCAAGGGTACTTCCCGCAGGCGCACTGCGTCCAACTCAACTACGGGCTCCCGTTCGGCCCATCCGTTGGGACGTGCCGGAAAGCCCATCCAGCCAATTTTCGCAGACCACGCGATCCAGCGATCCTGTTGTTCGATGTCACGATAGACTCTAGCCTCCAGCCGGCCTTCTCTCATGCGTCGCATACTCGCTCCCACCAGGAATTTTCCCATCCATGATGGCGCGATTTGGGGGGCGCGACTGTGCAATATTGCTCACGCGGACGATTTTTTGGGCACTCATCGGTCCTGCCTGGTGTCAGAACGCGAATCGCAATCTGTGAGTGTAGGTCCAGTTGTTGGAGAGCTCCAGGCGATTGGAAGTGGTGCCCAAAGCTCGAACGGGGGCGTGGGTCTCGGTTTGGCGATTGCCTATCGCGCCATCGGGTTGCACCACGGAAGGCTCTGGGCGCAGAACGCGCTGCCGCTGGCAGCATGAACGCGGCTCGGTTGGCTGTTCGGTAGGCTTAAAACGGAGTATCCAGGGCCGGCACTGATTCAGCCTCGAGATCTTCCTTGCTGCATTCCGCCATAGCTTGGGCGAACGTCAGGAATTCCACATCCCCGGCTGAAAGTGCATCAAGGGGGCCCTGCGGAAAAGGACTGTACTCGATCTCAAGAAATCGACCTTGTGAAATCTTCGTCTTGAATAAGCCTTCATGAATGGCTATGGCTACTATTTCATCGGAAATTATACTTATTTTCCGAGTCGGGTCGTCCGATGTTGGCATAACGACCTGATCCTGTTTCACATACCTCGCATACTTATCAAGGATCGCCTTGGTTATCTTTGAGGCATCCTGGTCAAGGCAACGATCGTCTGAAAACAACGTGATGCCGGTCAAACTCCACGGAAAGCCGACCATCGCCATTTCCGGCTTGCTTTTCCCTTTACCCGGCGAATCGCCGCTAGCCATCTCACAATGAAAATACTCAGTGGCGCCCGCAAGATATCCAGGTATAAGGCCAAGGTTCGGCTCGAACGTCGCCCGGATGGCGAAGTTGAGGCCCATTACCTGGACACCTTTCAATTCCATCCGAAGGGTGCCAGTGGAGAAGTGATACGATCCTTCCGGCGTATGATCGGGAATGCCAAAGGACGATAGCCTGCGGACAGCACGCCATGCGGAAGGCCCGGCATTACCAACGCTGGTGGCCAGTTCCTCTAAAAACAGTTCTCGCGGGCTGTGGAGAGTTCCGTCCGGGAGAAACGCGCTCTGGACAATCGGTGTGGTGCCGTCGGCCGGACTCAGCCGGACCTGGATCGGCTCACTGGACGTGAAAGCTTGCAGCTTCTCCCAAACGTCGAATACGCTTTCGGTTGGTCCGAAGGGCTTGTAGTAGTGCAATTCCGATCCGGCAATGGGCACTTCGAGGACCTCAATGGCCGGGACGGCTGCCGCTACACCCGGTTCTGTTTCGCCTGGCTCAGGTCCGGGTGGTTCGGTGTTCTTTGTCGCGTCTTGGTCGACAGGATTGACCGTTCTCCGTATTTTCAATCCGCGGTGGATCAAGCGTGAAAGCAGATATCCGATGCCCAGCAGGGCAACCGAGTAGGCCAGGGCGATCCAGGGATGGTTGAGCATCGGTCGCTTCTCAGTATCACTTATTCCTTGGCGATGCGGCCAGCTTCGCGGTACCGGCCCGGTACTGTTAACCGAAGCTAACAGGGGAGGCGGCCGGAACCCGGCAACCCGGGCTTTGCTATCCTTCAAATTGGCACCGCTACTTACATGAAATACCGCAGACTCGGCAGGACCAACTTCGACGTGAGCGAGATCGGTTACGGCGCATGGGGCATTGGCGGAAAGCAATGGCTCGGCGGCAGCGACGACGAATCGCTGGGGGCGCTCGGGCGCGCCATCGAGCTGGGGGTCAACCTGATCGACACGGCGCTGGCTTACGGGGATGGTCACAGCGAGAAACTGGTCGGCCAGGTGGTGCGCGGCGCCGGCCGCAGGATTTACGTGGCCACCAAAGTGCCGCCTAAGAACCGCATCTGGCCGGCGCAGCGCGGCGTGGGCATCGAGCAGGTCTTCCCGTACGACTACATCATGCGGTGCGCCGAGGAGAGCCTGCGCAATCTTGGGTTGGAGCCCATCGACCTGCTGCAGCTTCACGTGTGGAACCCCGAGTGGATCGGCCGCGAGGAATGGCGCCGCGCTTTCGAGGATCTCAAACGCTCGGGCAAGGTGCGGGCGGTAGGGATCTCGCTGTCCGATCATGATCCCGATTCCGGCCTCGAAGCGGTCCGCACGGGCCTTATCGACGCCGTCCAGGCGATCTACAACATTTTCGACCAGGCGCCGGAGAATGCGCTGTTTCCGTTGTGCCAGAGCGAAAACGTGGGTGTGCTGGCGCGCGTGCCGCTGGATGAGGGCGGCCTCAGCGGGCACCTCGACGAAAACACGAGATTCGCCCCGGGCGATTTCCGCGACTTCTACTTCCGCGGCGACCGCAAGAAGCAGGTGGTCCAACATGTGAACGCACTGCGCAAGGATTTGGGCGGCGATGCCAACGTGCCGGAGATCGCGCTGCGATTCTGCATCTCTCACCCGGCCGTGTCGTCCGTGATTCCGGGGATGCGCACCAGGCGTCATGCGGAGAGCAATACCGCGGTGTCGGAGCAGGGGCCGTTGCCCGCGGAGACCCTGAGCGTTCTGAAGCGGCACGCATGGAATCGGAATTTCTATAGTTGAAGGGGGGCGCATGCGGAAAACGAGCCGGCGCGAGCTTCTCCGGATCGCCGGCGCGGCGATTGCAGCGCAGCGCGGCGCGGCCCAGCAACCGCCGAACCCCGGCCTGCTGGCGTTGTGGTTTCGCGCTCCTGCCAAGACCTGGACCGAGGCCTTGCCTGTGGGCAACGGGACTCTGGGGGCCATGGTTTTCGGCGGCGTGGAGCACGAGCGCATTCAGCTCAACGAGCACAGCCTGTGGTCCGGGCATCCGGTGGAGGCCGACAGTCCCGAGGCTCGCGAGGTGATCGCGCAAATGCGCAAGCTGCTGCTCGAGGGTAAGTATGCCGAGGCCAACGCAGCCGGGCGCGCGTGGCGGCCGGCGCAGCGGCCCGGTGCGCGGCGGCCTTCGTACCAGACACTGGGAGATCTGATGCTCGATTTCCGCCAAAGTGGTGCGGCCGAGGATTACCGCCGCGAGCTCGATCTCGATACCGCCATCGCGCGCACGGAGTACCGTGCCGGAGGCGTGCGGAACACGCGCGAGGTGTTCGTCTCGCATCCCGGCCAGGCGATCGTGGTGCGTATCGCTGCCGATAAGCCCGGGAGTGTGTCATTCCGCGCGCAGCTCAAACGCGAAGCCGACGCGAAAGTGGAAATCGCGGCGCCGAACCGGCTCGTGATGCGGGGGCAGGCAAGCGATGGGGGAGTCGTGTTCGAATGCGTGCTGGAAATTCGCACCGAGGGCGGGCAGGTGCAGGCCACGCCAGACGGGCTCAGCGTAGAGGGCGCCGATGCCGCCACTTTGTTGATCACCGCGGGAACGAACTTCAGCCTGCACCCCGGTAGCGTCAAGACCGCACGCGCGGTCGAAGTAGCCGCGAAGACTTACACCGCCCTGCGCGACGCGCACATCGCCGCGCACCGCCGCCTGTTCCGCAGAGTGGAGCTCTCGCTCGGCGGGCCTGACCGTTCCGGCATCCCCACAAACGAGCGTCTCAACGCCATCGAGGAAGGCGGCGACGATCCGCAACTGTTGGCGCTCTACTTCCAGTTCGGCCGCTACCTGCTGATGTCCAGCTCGCGGCCGGGCGGGCTGCCCGCCAATCTGCAAGGCCTGTGGGCCGAGGGGCTGACGCCGCCCTGGCAGGCCGATTATCACGTCAATATCAATATCCAGATGAACTACTGGCCGGCCGAGGTGTGCAACCTCTCGGAATGCCACGAGCCGCTGTTCGATTTCATCGACAGGCTCCGCGTGCCGGGCCGCCGCACCGCGCAGGTTTCTTACGGCTGCCGCGGCTGGGTGGCACACTATACCACCGACCTGTGGGGCCGCACGGCACTCGAGAGCCTCACGGCTTACGCCATGTGGCAGGGCGCGTCGGGCTGGCTGGCGCAGCATCTCTGGGAGCACTATGCCTTCGGCGGCAACCGAGCGTTTCTGCGCGACCGTGCCTGGCCCGTGCTGAAAGAGGCCGCGGAGTTCTACCTGGATTACATGGTGGAAGACCCGCGGACCGGCAAGCTGGTGGCGGGCCCTTCGCAATCGCCCGAGAACCGGTACATCGCTCCCGATGGCACGCGCTGCGATATCGATATCGCGCCCGCGATGAGCCAGGAGATCGTGTACGACCTGCTCACCAACGTGATGCACGCGGCCGAGATTCTGGGGATCGAACCCGAGTTTCGCGAGCGCGCGGCCAGTACCCGTACGCGCCTGGCGCCGCTCCAGATCGGCAAGCACGGCCAGATCCAGGAATGGTCGCAGGATTTCGACGAGCCGGAGCCCGGCCATCGCCACATGTCGCAGCTCTTCGCGCTGCACCCGGGCAAGCAGGTCACTCTGCTCGGCACTCCCGATCTGGCGGCCGCGGCCAAGAAGACGCTGGAGCGCCGCCTGGCGAATGGCGGCGGCCACACCGGATGGAGCCGCGCCTGGATCATCAACTTCTGGGCGCGCCTCCAAGAGGGCGAGTTGGCGCACGAAAACGTGATGGCGCTGCTGCGCAAATCGACGCTCTCCAACCTGTTCGACACGCACCCGCCCTTTCAGATCGACGGCAACTTCGGCGGGACGGCCGGCATCGCCGAGATGCTGCTGCAGAGTCATGGCGACGAGGTGCTGCTGTTGCCGGCCTTGTCGAAGGCGTGGCCCGAGGGACGCTTTCAAGGCCTGCGCGCGCGCGGCGGCCTGGAGATAGCGATTCGATGGCGCGGCGGGAAACCCGTTTCCGCGACGTTGCAGGCCTCGAGGGCGGGTACGCATCGCATCCGCCCGCCGCACGGGGTGCGTGTAGTAGAAGCGCGCTCGGGGACGGCCCGGCTGCCTGTGAGGGCCGCGGCCGATGGCGCGGTGGCGATTGCGCTGAAGGCGGGGCAATCGTGCCGGGTCACGTTTGGGTAAAGGTGCCAATTGGCGCTATACTAGGTGACAGAATGGTAAACGAGCTTCAGGCTGTCGTGGAAGAGCTGGGCGGCAAGCCGGTTCTCGGTCGAGCGCTCCTGACGGAGGCGGACCTTCAGGAGGCCATGCGCGAGGGCTTTCCCCAGAGGGTGGTCGCAGAAATCATGCAGTCGGCCGGTATCACCCTCAGCGAACTGGCTGCGACCCTGGATTTGTCCGCCCGCAGCCTGCAGCGCAGGCGCCGCGCAGGGCGCTTGGCGCGGTTTGAATCGGACCGTTTGTATCGCTTGGCGAGGATTGTCGCGCTGGCCAAACACTACCTGGGCGATGATGAGACGGCGACGAGATGGCTGAAGCGCGCCAATCGGGCATTGGGCGGCAAGGTCCCGATCGAAATGATTGACACCGAGATCGGGGCAAGAGCCGTCGAGAATGTTCTGGGGAGGATTGCGTACGGCGGAGTGAGTTGACTCGCGTATACCGGATACTGCGCAGGCCCTATGCGAAGAGGCCTCTCGACGGCGAGGGTGCGTACCGGTTTGGCGGACGCTGGTCGAGCCCGGGCGTTCGCCTCGCCTATACCGCCGAGCACCTGTCATTGGCCATCGTGGAATACTTCGTCCACCTCGACCCCGACCATCCCCCGAAGGATCTGGTCGTGGTCATGGCGGATATTCCGGACGATGTTGCCAGAGTATCGATCAGTGCAAGGCAACTCCCCAAGAACTGGCGGCAGGTACCGGCTCCGGCGGCGCTCGCCGATATCGGGAACGATTTCGTTCGCAGTGGGCGCCGGGCGATCCTGATTGTTCCCTCGGTTCTGGCTCCCACGGAATCCAATTGGCTCATCAATCCCCGGCATCCCGCCTTCGAGAGAATCCGGGTGCATCCAGCCAAACCGTTTCAATACGATTCGCGGTTTTTCCGATAGAGACTCGCAGCGCTCCTACTTTCCCCCCAGCGCCCCCGCCAGCAAAAACACCAACGGCGCGTTCCAGTTGATGGCCACCTCGTTCGCCGCGTAAGCCTCCTGATCGTCCAGGTACGACTTCGCCGGCGGCAGATCGGCCGCCAACTTCGTGCGCATGGCGTTGTCCTGGCGGCTGCGATTCGGTCCGCCGGAAAGCAGGCCGGGCCACGGCTCGGCGTTGGTATCGGCGCCGCTCGGACGATGGTGCGGATGGCGGAAGGGGTTCTCGCCCACCTGCGTCACCCACGAAAGCGAGAACGCGTTCCGGCCCAGCAGGTAATGCAGGTTGTCGGTGGCGGCCTCCACATACCGCGGGTCGCGCCGCAACGCGTCGGCCACCAGCAACTGCATGCCGTAATTGGCCGCCACGCTGTTCGATCCCCAGATGTAATCGCGCGAGGTCATACTCATGCGGTAAGGATTGGCCGCGGTCCGCTTGACGATCTCGTCCGCCGCGGCCAGCGAATCCTGGCGGATGGCGCCGGCGGCCACGGCGTCCTTGCCGTTACCGAGCACGTAGGTCCACAGCGCCAGGTTGGCGACGTTGTTCCAGGATTGCGGGCCCGTGGGCCGGATGGACTTGCGGAAGTCACCATAGTGCTCCAGAAAATATTTGTGATAGGCATCGTCGCTGGTGGTGCGATACAGTTCCGCGGCGGCCCACAGATGCTCGTCGCTGCAATTGCCGTCGCCATAGCCGCCGGTCGCGACTCCCGGCGGATTGTTGAACGTCACGTTGGGATATTTCTCCAGCCACGTCCACGCCTGGCGCGCCGCGCGCAGGCATTTGCCGGCGAACTCCGGCTGGAACGGCCGGAACGCCCTGGCCGCGATGGCCATGACCGCCGTGAAATCGCCCGTGGCGCAGGAGCTTTTGAACGGCTCCTTGCCGGTGCCGATCACGTAGCTCACGAACGTGTCCTTCTCGGGCATCACGAAGCCGCAGAAGCGCTCGCTGGTCTGCTTGTGCCAGACGCCGCCGTCGTCGTCCTGCATGGCCAGCATCCAGTCGAGGTTCCAGCGGATCTCGTTGAGAATATCGGGCGTGCCATTCCCCGATTCGGGAAGATTCAATCTGATGGTGCGGAGGCGCGGGCCGAACATTTCCCAGGCCCACAGCAGCGTGCCCGTGGAAATTCCGGAGTTGACCACGTAGCGGCCGTAGTCCCCCGCGTCGTGCCATCCGCCCTTCGAAACGTGCGGACCGCTCTTGCCCGACGACGCATGGTACGCCCCTTCCATGTGGCAGGCCTCGTGCTTGTAGCCGGGAAACTCGGGACCCAGGTCCACGGCGATCCCGCAGCGCTGCCCGTAATAGGAGCGCATCGCCAGGTACCAGGAGCGCGCATAGACATCGGGATCGATGGCGAAGATCCAGCTTCGCCCGACGCCCGGCACGTCGAGGTAATATTTTCCGGTTCGTGTCAGCTTTGTGAAATCGGCCGCCTGGACACGGTCGCCGGAATCCGGATCGTCCGCGGCGTCCGAAAGTGTTCCGCGAAACGCGACGGCGTCGTTGTCCGCGCGGCGTACGGTGAACTCCTTGGCTGCGGACTTGGATGCCACCAATCCAACCTTGGGTGCGGCTGTGGAATATCCGGCCTGATCGACCTTGAGCTCGATTGTCGGGGCTGCCGAAAACGCCGGGGCGGCGATCAGCAGCAATGCGAACCATCTCATATAATGACGTGTAGCAGAATTCAAGATGCCATTATCAACGGCAACACGAACACAGGCAAGAATGCCTGTGCTACCGGCGGAACCACGGAAGGCGAGCGCGCGACCGTGACGCCGTTCGATCCCAAGGATCTCGGCCAATATCCCGGCCGGTACTGGAGCGAAGAGTTGGAGACGCAGTACACGATCCTGCTGAGAGACGGAAAGCTCATCGCAGATCACGCGCACCACGGAGAAATCGCACTCACTCCGGCCGCGAAGGATCAATTCCGCGGCGGTACCTGGTTTATGCCAGAAGTCAAGTTCCTGCGGAACGGCGCCGGCGCGGTGACTGCCATGACGCTCGGCGGCAGTCGCATCACGGCCATTCGCTTCGATCGGCGCTGACCTCGCTTAGGCCGCGCGGCGCAGCAATTCGGCGTCAATCGTGATGGAGACTTCCTCGCCCACCAGAAAGCCGCCCGCTTCGAGAACCATGTTCCAGCCGAGGCCGAAATCGCCGCGCTTGATCTTGGTTTTGGCGGTCGCGCCTGCCCGCAGATTGCCCCACGGGTCCTTCGCTTCGGGCGTGAGGTCCTCCACCTTAAGAGGCACTTCCTTCGTCACGCCGCGGATGGTCAGGTCACCATGCACGATGTATTCGTCTCCGTCCCGCTCGATGCGGGTGCTCTTGAAGCGGATCTCCGGATAATGCTCGACGTCCAGAAAATCGGCGCTCTTGAGGTGTGCGTCGCGCTGGTCTTCCCGCGTCCGGATGGAAGTGGCGTCGATAACAGCCTCCACGCCGGAAGCCTGTAGATTGTCGGGGTTGAAGATCACGGTTCCGGTGACCTTGGTAAACTCACCCCTTACGTTCGAAATCATCATGTGGCGCACCAGGAAATGCGCGCTTGTGTGTGCCGGGTCGAGATCGTAAATTCTCGCGCCCGTGACGGGCGTGGATGTCGCCATAAAACCTCCAGCTTGATTCTGACAGAGCCGCGACAGTCTGACGGTGCGAAAAGATGCGGATGCGAGTTACCCGACAGTCCTTAAGGTTTGACTGGTGTCGCGTTGGCAGAGGTCTCGGTGGGCAGGTCGGCATGCCTGCTCCAGTCCTCCCAGGAGCCGTCGAACAGCCTGGCATCGTATCCCAGGTACCGCGCCACAAAGTAGATCAGGCTGGCCTGCTGGCCGATGTGACAGTACGAAACCACACGGTCGCCGCTCTTGATG
>Ga0116221_1003045_pt1 | contig 10900 bp, 8 predicted proteins | sample Sb_taG_5_FD_88965 | JGI IMG/M metagenome (GOLD analysis project Ga0116221, IMG submission 88965) | Peat soil microbial communities from Weissenstadt, Germany - Sb_50d_8_FC metaG | ecosystem: Environmental > Terrestrial > Soil > Wetlands > Peat | place: Germany: Weissenstadt | collected 2010-09-21 | reverse complement strand
CTCGTCGAGCAAGAGGATATCGGGATGCTGCACCAAGGCTTCGACAATGGAGAGACGCTTCTGCCAGCCGCCGGATAACTCGGTGGTGGGCGCTGCGAGGTCCTCAAAACCGGCGCGGCCTAGGGTCTCGGCAAAGCGGGCGCCGCGCTCGGGCCCGGAGACGCCGCTGCGATCCAGCGCGCTCTCGATCACCGAGCGCACCGTGGCTCCGGGCTGGAATCTTGAGTCCTGCTCGACAGAGGCGAGACGGGTTCGTTTGCGCAGCGATACTTCGCCGCTATCGGCAGCAACCTCGCCCGCGAGAATTCGGAGAAGCGTGGTTTTACCGGATCCGTTCGGGCCAATCAGGCCGATGCGATCTCCTTCAGAAATGGTGAAAGAAACATTCTGGAAGAGCGGGTTGGCTCCGAAGGCCTTCGTAATTTCCTGTGCGTTGACAATGGGCGGCAATGAGGTGCGGTCTCCGGGATGTTGGCGTCCTGTTTGAGAGTATCAGTTTGGACGAAGCACAGAACGCACGCGGGGGCTCGGTCGTCCCTCCGGGACTTTATTCATTTCTTCCACTTTTCCCAACGCTGAAGCGCTGGGCTAAGCTAATTCGCCCCTCCGGGGCTGGATTCTGGATTCGCTACGCCGCTAACTAATCCAAGCGATTCGTTCTCGTGCACCACTGACCCTACTGCGCGATGACCCTTTGCTTTAAGTCCTTAGCGGCTTGCGCCACATTCTCAGGGTTGCCGAGATCGCGCCAGTAATATTCGTCGGCGCGGAAGGCGAGAATCTTTTCTCCTTGGGCAGCGAGGCGCAAATAGGAAGCGACGATGGAGAACGCGCCTTCTTCGACCATCATGGTCAGAAGACGGGGAGAAATCACGTGGATACCGGAGAAAGCCAGCGCGTGCGCTTGCTGGCGACCGCCAACAAACTCCGGTTGATCGTCCCCGGATCGTCGGCCACAAAGCTGAAGGCGATCGTCGAACAGCAGGTAGCGAGAGGTCTTGCGGTCCTGCACCGCCAGAGTCGCTAGAGCCTGATTTTCAATATGAAATTGCACCATGCGCCGGAGGTCAATCGTGCTGAGGACATCGACATTGTGCACGATGAAGGGTTCTTCAGAGTGTCCGGAATCTTTGACAGAGTCCTCGACAAAGAAATACGCGGCCTTCTTCAGGCCGCCGCCGGTGTCGAGCAACGCCTGCTCGCGCGAGACTTCAATGCGCATGCCGAAGTTGTCGTTCCTTTTCAAGTAGTCCACAATCAGGTCGGCGAAGTGATGAACGTTGATTATTGCCTCGCGAACTCCAAAGCTGCGCAAGCGGGAGAGCGTGATCTCCAGCAGCGTGCGGCCGTTGATTTCGACCAGCGCTTTGGGGCGATCGTCGGTGAGCGGACGCAAGCGCGTGCCCAGGCCGGCGGCCAGGATCATCGCTTTCATGGATTCAGTTGCTCCTGCTCGCGATGACGTACCACCACCTCCACTCCATCCTTGCCGCGCAAATGGTTCGCCAATTGCTCCGCCAGATAGACTGATCGGTGCTGGCCGCCGGTACAACCGAACGATACCATCAAGTGCTTGAAGCCGCGGCGCTGATACGTGCTGATGCTTGCGTCCACCAGCGACTTGACGCTGGCGAGAAACTGACGCACGTTCTCCTGCTGATTGAGATAGTCGATTACCAGCGCGTCTTTGCCGGTTAGGGTTTTGAAGCGCTCTTCGCGCCCGGGATTCGGGAGGCTGCGGCCATCGAAAACGAATCCGCCGCCATTGCCGCTCTCGTCTTGCGGCAGACCCCGGTGAAATGAAAAACTGAAAACCCGCACCGTCAATTTTTCCGGTTCAGAAGTGAGGCCTTGCAACTTATCCGAGGCCACCATGCTTTTGAAGGCTTCCATCAGCGTGGGCAACGCGATGGGCAACTCCACATTGTGAAGCAGCCAGCGCAGATTTTTCAGCGCGTAGGGCACGCTTTGCAGGAAATGCTCTTTGCGCTCGTAAAAACCGCGAAAGCCATACGCTCCGAGGGCCTGCATAATGCGGACGTAAACGTAGGCATAGTAAAACTGCATGAACTCGAAGCGATCGAGATCGAGGAACCGGGCGAGGCTCGCGAGATAATGATCGAGCAATTGCTGGCGCAATTCCGGGGGCAGGTCGGCTTTGGCATCGTACAAAAGAGAAGCGATATCGTATTGCAGCGCGCCTTTGCGGCCGCCTTGGTAGTCGAGGAAAAATGGCTCGGCTTCGTTCAGAACTTTGTTCAGAACTTTGCGCAGCATGATGTTACGGGATTGAAAATCGCGATAGAGAAAATAATCGCGGCTGGCGTTCAGCAGGAATTTCGTCAAGCGGCTGAAATCGTCTTCCAGCGCTTGCTCGTTGAAGGGAATGCCGGCGAGCCGGAGAAAGTAATACTTGAAATAATTCAGATCCCAGGCGATGGACTGGCGATCGAAACTGGCGCGCGGATAGCACACTTTGTAATTCAAGTCGCGGCCGGCTTCGACCTGAAAGCGCGGCAACACGGCGACAACTTTACGATAGGCCGCGACGGCCTCGGGAGCGATGGCCGCGCCGTTACGATGGTCCGAGAGAAACTCAAAAAGCGTGGTGCTGCCAAGGTCTTCTTCGAGATAAGCGCCGTGGCTTAAATCTTCGGCATAAATTTCCGGCACCGGCAGACCGTGCCTGCGAAAGTGCCGGGAGAATTCGAGGAAGGCGACATTCTCTTCGCGCACGTCATAGAGAATGCCAATCGCGCTGAGTTTTTCGCCGGAAAGCCGGATGATTTTGCGGCCCGAACCGCCGAGCTGGCCTTGCAGCGGCTGCACTCGCTCGACCGGTGAGTGGAAATACTGCTCAAAAAGTCTTTTGAGAACTTCCATGAAGGTGATTGCCAGCGATTCGGTTGCGACCTGAAACCGTGGTCACGACCCCCATTAAGATAACATCGGGGCCGCGCCGCCATTGCGCACAAGTTGCTGAAGGCTTGACTTGCGAGAAAACGCGCGACCGCCTCACATGGTTATGGCGGCGGCTCCGTCGATGAAATCTTCTTTTACCGCAATCAACGCTTCGTTGGCCTGGTCGAGTGGGAAGGCAGTTACTTTCGGCCTCAGACCAATCGCGCTCGCAACCTGGAGGAAATCTCGAGCGTCGGCACGAGTCATGTTCGCGACGCTTCGAAGCTGGCGCTCGCCCCACAGCAGGCGATCATAGTCAAACTGGGGAATGCGGTCTAAATGAATGGCGTTGATGGCAACCACTCCTCCTTTGCGCAGGCTGGCTAGAGCGGCTATTACGACATCGCCACTAGGAGCGAAAGTCACTGCGCAGTCGAGCTCCGCGGGCGGTCTGTCCGTCTCACTTCCCACCCAAACCGCCCCAAGAGAAGCCGCTAACTGGCGATGAGTCGCTCCTCGCGTAGAGACGTATACTTCGCAATTCCAGGAGCGTAAGACCGCGATTGCCAGATGGGCCGAAGCACCGAACCCGAACAGCCCGACACGGTCTCCAGGCTTGACGCCGGCCACACGAAGGCTGCGAAAACCGATGATGCCTGCGCACAACAGCGGCGCAGCGTGTAAATCGTCCAGCTGATCGGGAAGAGGGAAAGTGAAATCGGAGCGAACGACTGCATATTCAGCATAGCCGCCATCCACGGTATAACCGGTAAACGTGGGCGAATCGCAGAGATTCTCCAGACCAAGCTGACAATACCGGCAGGTGCCGTCCGTTCCTCCCATCCAGGAAACGCCCACACGTGTGCCGACGGGAAGTTCGTCCGTAGATCCGGCCGCATTTCCGGCTACTATTTCGCCGACAATCTGATGTCCGGGGATTATTCCGGGGCGGCGCGGTGGCAACTCGCCTTCGACGATGTGTAAATCGGTGCGGCACACTCCACACACGCGCACCCGCAGAAGAACTTGACCTGGCTTCGGTTCCGGCATTGCAACCTGGCCAATCCGGAGAGGCCGATGCCGAACTTCTTGAGGTGAGGTTAGAGTCGCGGCTTTCATCAACTCAGCGAGAGATGTTCTGCCGACGGAGCTACCGTCGCGCAATTAATATACTCCTTCCGTTGGGCGGGATTAAGACACTCCTTATATCCCGACCTCGATCCCGAGCGCGCGGGTTTCGATTTGGGCGTTTCGATTTGGACTTTGATTTGGACTAGGATATCCCCATGAGCGTGCGCCGCATCGCCGAGCCCATCATCATGGACGCAGAAGAGCGTTTTGAGCGCTTCGAAAACCTGATGCCCTTCAAGGTGCACAACATTCTTCTGGTCTCAAGCCTCTACGATTCCTTCATCCTCCGCGAAGATGGACGGCTCAACGAGTTGCTCATCGACGAATCGCTCGAACTCAACCTGCGGCGGGTCCCAGGGATTACGCAGGTCTCCAGCTGCGCGGAAGCGGTTGATCTGGCCCGCTCTCAGCAATACAACCTGATCGTGACCAACCTTACGGTTGGCGACACGAACGCGGCGCAGTTGGCGAGCGAGGTGAAGCGGGCCGGGCTGGATGTTCCGGTGGTGGTGCTGGGCTATGACTATCGCGAGATCAAGAATTTCGTGGCGCGGAATCCGGTCACCGAGATCGAACGGGTTTTTCTGTGGCAGGGCAATGCCCGCATCCTGATCACGATCGTCAAGTACATTGAGGATAAACGCAACGTCCTGCACGACACGCGGGCCATCGGCGTGCCCGTGCTGCTGGTGGTGGAAGACAACATCCGTTACTACTCGGCGTTTTTGCCCGTGATCTATACCGAGCTGATCAAGCAATCGCGGCGCGTGATCCAGGAAGGCATCAACGTGGCGCACAAGCTGGTGCGCATGCAGGCGCGGCCGAAAATTCTGCTGAGTTCGAACTTCGAAGACGCGGCCAGGCTGGTGCAGGAGTATCGCAATTATCTGTTCGGCCTGGTATCGGACGTGGAGTTTCCCTGGGAGGGCAAGTTGAGTCCGGAGGCGGGCTTTGAACTGGCGCACATGGTGAAGAGCCTGGTGCCGGATGTGCCCGTAGTGTTGCAGACCAGCCGCACCGAGTTCCGGCCGCGGGCGCACGCCGCGGGCTATTCGTTTCTGCGCAAACGTTCGCCCACGTTGCTGAAAGACTTGCGCCGGATATTGACCGAGCAATTCGGGTTTGGCGACTTCGTGTTTCGTCTGCCCGATGGTAACGAAGTCGGACGGGCGAAAGACATGAACGAGCTGGAAGAGCAATTGCAGACGGTTCCGGCGGAAAGCATCGTCTTTCACTCGCAAAGCAACCACTTCTCCCATTGGCTGATGGCGCGCACCGAGTTCGCTCTGGCGGCAAAGCTGCGCCCGCGAAAAGTTTCGGATTTTCCGAGCCCGGAACATCTGCGGCGCGATCTGATCGAGTCGATCAACGACTATCGCCGCGAACAGAGCGAGGTGCTGATCGGCGACTTCCGGGCCGATACGTTCAAGCCTTCGGAATCAAGTTTTCTGCGGATCGGTTCTGGGTCGCTGGGGGGCAAGGCTCGCGGTCTTGCCTTTGTGCGCCACCTTTTGCGCAAGAGCCGCATGACCCGCCGCTTTCCCGGGGTTCGCATCTCGGTGCCTCCCGCGGTCGTGCTGGCGACGGATGTGTTCGATCAATTTGTAACCGAGAACAACCTTCTGGACTTTGCCTTGCGTTGCGAAGATGACGCTGAAATTGAGCGGAAGTTTTTGGCCGCACCGCTATCCACCTCCCTCAGCGAAGACCTGAAATCGTTCCTGGCCGAGGTCAGCCATCCGTTGGCGGTGCGCTCGTCGAGCCTGCTGGAGGATTCGCAATACCAGCCTTTCACCGGCGTGTATGAAACTTTCATGCTGGGCAATCAGGAAGCGAATCCAGCAGATCCAGACGCCCGGCTGGCGGCGCTGAGTGAGGCCATCCGGCGCGTGTACGCCTCCACTTTCAGCCGCCATGCTAAGGCCTATGTGCGGGCTACGCCCTACCGTCTGGAAGAGGAAAAAATGGCGGTGATTCTGCAGCAGGTGGTGGGCACGCGCCACGGGGAGCGCTTTTATCCGGATTTCTCCGGCGTCGTGCGTTCGCGCAATTTTTATCCTGTGCCTCCGATGGCTTTCGAAGACGGTATCGCGGCCGTCGCTCTGGGACTGGGCCGGGCGGTGGTGGATGGAGGGAAGTGTTTGACCTTCTGCCCGCGCTATCCCCGCAACCTGGTGCAGTTTTCGTCGGTCGAAGACATACTGGCCAATTCGCAGTCGGAATTCTGGGCCTTGGAGTTGAATGGCACTGCGGAAGGCCGTCCGGGACATTGGCACGAGAGGCGTTTCGGCCTGGACGCGGCGGAGAGCGACGGCACACTGCGGGCGTTGGCTTCCACTTATTCACGGGACAACCACGCCGTCTACGATGGCGTGAGCCGACCGGGATCACGCATCATCACCTTTGCTCCCATGCTCAAGCACGGCACCTTTCCGCTGGCGGAGATTCTCGATGACCTGGTTCGGGCCGGTGAGGATGCGCTGGGCAATGCCGTAGAGATCGAGTTTGCCGTGCGTTTGCCCCAGCAGGTTGAGTCGATGGATGGAAAACCGACTGGACAGGTGGCGGAGTTCGGGTTTCTGCAGATCCGGCCACTGACGCTGGCGCGCGACACTGAGGACTTATCCCTTGACGATGTGCGGCCGGAGCAGTTGATCTGCCAGAGCAGCAAAGTTCTAGGCAACGGCCGCATCGACAATCTGCACGATGTCGTAGTGGTCGATTCGCAGCGCTTCGAGCGCTCCCGCAGCCAGGAAGTGGCCACGGCGGTCGCGCGGCTCAATCGCCTGCTCAATGAAGAGAACCGGCCCTATTTGCTGATCGGGGTGGGACGCTGGGGATCGACTGAACCCTGGCTGGGCATTCCGGTCGAATGGGATGAAATCTCCGGCGCACGCGTGATTGTGGAGGCGGGATTCCGCGATTTTCGGGTCACCCCATCGCAGGGCAGCCATTTCTTCCAGAATCTCACTGCCTTTCAGGTCGGTTACTTCACCGTGAATCCAGACGCCGGCGAAGGCTCAGTCGATTGGCAGTGGTTGACGGAACAACCGGCCGTCGAAGAAGAAGGGTGTGTCCGGCACTTGCGGTTTGCGGAACCGATTCGCGTCCTGATGAACAGCCGAACCAGTCAAGGTGTGATCTACAAGCCGGAGCCCGAAGAGCGGCAGAGCGAAGCCGCGAGCTGGCGCGGCCCTGGTGTTTAATGGCCTGACCAGCGGCTGACATAGATCCACTATACCGATCCCGGAAGTCAGAATCGACGCGGAGTCCCCATCCAACGAAAGCCTTTAACGAAGCTCTTCATTAAAGACCAAATGAGCCACGGGATCCTCAGTGGAGAACGGAGCCAAAAGCGTCCCCAGAACAAGACGTATTCGGGCAGAAGCCATACCACATCAGAAACTGGCGGCCGGGAGGATTGTTCGCGGTGTTGGTAATAGGTGAGATTCTCTTCGTCCCATGCAACCGAGAATCGTGGCTGGTAACTCAGCGTGCTCAATCGCGGGAAGCCGTCACCGAGACGGCAGCGTAGCGGCTCGACTATGAAGCATTTCCCGTCTTGAATAAATTGGACCTAGGCATGGCCGGAGCCATATCTTCCATGTTGACCGAAGACAACGCGGGCGTCGTATCCCATGTCCATGAACTGGCGCCAGGTCCAAAAGGCGAAGTCGTCACAGTCTCCTTCTCGCCTTTTTTCAAACTCTTCCGGCGGTTGCCAATAGTCTTCTTTGTCGAAGAGCTCTTTATCGGAGACGTATTTGCACTCCATCAGGAATTGCCGGATCTCTTCGATTGAATGGCATTGAATGGCGAGAGGCTGGCTCACATAGCGACCGAGCGGGAAAGTAGGCCGCGGCCCTTTGCGACGGTCGAACGGACGAAAGACTTTCTTGCCTTCCGCGTCGTAGGCAGCCGGAATAACTTCCGCGATCATGGTTGGAGTCTAACTGAGAACTGAGAACCGGGAACTGGAACTACACCGGCACCGGCACGCTCTCCACGATCTCGCGCAACACTTGTTCGGCTTGCTCGGACTTTTTCAGGGTGGAAGTGTAGAGCGAATTTACGACTACGCGGTGGGCGAAGACGGAGACGACCAGGGGCTTGAAATCTTCGGGCGTGCAATAGTCGCGGCCCTCTAGAAAGGCCATGGCTTGGGCGGCGCGGTAGAGCATTTGCGAACCTCGGGGAGAAACTCCGAGGGATAGATACTCGGACTCGCGGGTTTTGTCGACGATGTTCAGCAGGTACGTGATTAGCGATTCATCCACGTGGATCTGGGCTACGGCTTGCTGGATTTCTACTACGTCGGCGGCGTTGAGCACGGGGCGAAGGTTTTCGAGTTGGGCGACGCCGGCTTCGGCGCGCAGGATCTCGCGCTCGGCATTGCCTTCGGGATATCCCATGCGAACCCGCATCAGGAAACGATCGAGCTGCGATTCGGGCAAGGGATAGGTGCCGTGGTGCTCGATGGGATTCTGCGTGGCGAGAACGAGGAACGGTTGGGGCAGCGGATGCGAGTGGGCGTCGATGGTGACTTGGCCTTCGTTCATGGCTTCGAGCAGGGCGGACTGCGTCTTCGGAGTGGTGCGGTTGATTTCGTCGGCTAACAGGACGTTGGCGAAGACCGGTCCGCGCTTGAATTCGAATTTCTGCTCGATGGCGGAGTAGATCGAGATGCCCAGCACGTCGGAGGGCAGCATGTCGCTGGTGAACTGGATGCGCTGGAAGGTGCAGTCGATGGCGCGGGCGAGCGCCTGGCCGAGCGTGGTCTTGCCGACTCCGGGGACGCCTTCGATCAGCAGATGGCCTTTGGCGAAAATGGAAACCAGGGCGAGGCGGAGGACGTCGTCTTTGCCGCGGATGACGCGGCGCAGACTGTTCTCCAGTTCCGCAGCGCGGCGCGAGGTTGCCACCAGAGTTTCGGGAGCCATTGTTGGCGATTTTACTATGCGGGTCGTGGGACCGGGGGTTACGGCGGTCATAGAGAAGTTCTCAGTTCCCGGTTCTCAGTTCTCAGTAAAACCGAACATTCTACGCGGTTGCCGGTCACGGCGCTACGGCCCTGGGGATCCCACAATCTGGACTGGAGGGATTTATGGGGCGCTCTTATCGAGACTTGGTTGCATGGCAGAAGGCCATGAAGTTCGTCATCGAAATCTACGCGGTGACTCAGCGATTTCCGAGCGAGGAGCGTTACGGACTCACCAATCAATTGCGGCGTGCATCGGTTTCGGTACCGAGTAACATCGCAGAAGGGCAAGCTCGATTTTCCCAAAAAGAGTTTCATCACTTCCTGAGTCAGGCACGTGGCTCTTTGGTAGAAATTGAGACTCAGCTTCTCATCGCAAGAGACTTGAAATACCTCCAACCAACCAAGGCAGTTGCCCTGCTCGCTGCCGCCGACGAACTCGGGAGAGTCCTTAACGGGCTCATCGCCTCGATCAAGAGCCGCGCGGCGTAGCCCTGCTGGTTTTACTGAGAACTGAGAACCGGGAACTGAGAACTCACTGCGTGAATTCCGCCGGCCTTCCGGTCAACCGCTCGATCCTCTTCGCGGTTGGCGGATGGGTCGAGAACAAGTTGCCGAAACTCATCCCACCTAGGAACGGCGCAATTATGAAAAGATGCGCGGTCGATGGGCTCGCTAGGAGCGGGCGCTGTTTGGAATAGGCGTCGATCTTGGCCAGGGCGCTGGCCAGGGCGTAGGGATTACCGGTCCAGTGGGCTCCGGTGTCGTCGGCGCCGTATTCGCGGGAGCGCGAGACGGCGAGCTGAATCAGCATGGCTGCGAATGGGGCGAGGAAGATCATGGCAATGGCTGCGATGCCACCGCCTCCGCCGCGATCGTTGCGGCTGCCGCGCATGCCGCCAAAAATCATGCCCCATTTGGCGATTGAGGCGAGCCAGGTGATGGCGCCGGCTAGAGTGGCGGCGATCGAACTGATGAGGATGTCGCGATTGCGCACGTGGCCAAGTTCATGGGCGAGCACGCCTTCCAGTTCTTCGTCGTTGAGCAATCCGAGGATGCCCTGGGTTACGGCGACTGACGCGTGGTTCGGATTGCGTCCAGTGGCGAAGGCGTTGGGCGAGTCGCTCGGGATGAGGTAGACCTTGGGCATCGGCAGGCTGACTTTTTGTGCCAGGCGCTCGACGATGTTGTAGACGCGCGGCAGATCTTCGCGGCTGACGGGCTGGGCGCGGTAGGTGGCGAGCGCGATCTTGTCGGAGAAGAAGTAGGCAACGAAATTCATCACGGCGGCGAAGGCGAGCGCCATCAGCATGCCGTTCTGGCCTCCGAAAGCGCGGCCGGCCAGCATGAGCAGCAGCGTCATGACGGTGAGCAGGAGCGTGGTTTTGAATATGTTGCTCATAAGGGTTGTTTCAGTGAATTAGATGCTGGATGCAGGGTTTAGGCTCCTTGTGTGGAAGCGGGGCTTCGCCCCGCTTGGACGGGGCTGAGCCCCGTCACCACACGAGCTATCCCTGCCTTTTCAGTGCGCGCTCTAGCGTTTGGTCTAGGGCTGCTTTGGCTTTTTCGTAATCTGCGGGCGTGATCTTGCCTTGTTTTCTTTCTACCTCGAGTTGGAACAGTTCTTCTTTCAGCGCTTCGAGCAGCATCGACGACTTTGCGACCGGAGGGCTGGTCGCAGATGTTGCGGGCGTGGTGGTTAGACGGACGGCTGCACTATTGCCGCTCGACACAGGGCTAGGCTTCGCAGGGGAGGGCGCGGCGACTGTTGCTCCGGTTTGCCGTTTCGTGACCACCCATCCTCCAATGGCGAGCAGCACGGCGAATCCGAAGAGGATGGGCCAGCGATATTTCTGCAGAGCATCGGGAGCGTCGATGGGAGCGCCGAGT
>Ga0116221_1003041_pt1 | contig 10905 bp, 14 predicted proteins | sample Sb_taG_5_FD_88965 | JGI IMG/M metagenome (GOLD analysis project Ga0116221, IMG submission 88965) | Peat soil microbial communities from Weissenstadt, Germany - Sb_50d_8_FC metaG | ecosystem: Environmental > Terrestrial > Soil > Wetlands > Peat | place: Germany: Weissenstadt | collected 2010-09-21 | reverse complement strand
CGCGTCGTATCCCGCACCGATAGCAGTTGCTCGGCGAATCTCTTGTGTCTATTGCTCATCGCTTGTCCTCCAGAAAAAAGGCGGGTTTGCTGTCCCCGCCAGCACCTTCACTGCTGGTCATCGGTCTTTGTTGTGAACACGATGGCCGCGAGAACCACAATAATCAGTTCCATTGTCGCCTCACTTCTTGGGTGGTGTGCTGCCCGCCAGAATGGCGAGCAAAATGGCCTTGGACAGAGCCGCCAGAAACGCTATCTCCATTGTTCTTCTCCTGAAAAAGTGCGGGGAGCGAGACTCCCCCGCCGTGGTTACGTCCGCTTCAGCATCCTGCCGACAATTCCCATCCCTGCACCGACGGCGTTCTTGATGCCGGCGGCAATCCGGTTGCTCGCCGCCACAAGGAATCTGGCGACTTGTTCTTCGACGTGATGGAATCGCTCGTACCGCTCCGGGTGGGTTATCATCAGTCTCATCCGCCAGAACCAGATGGCGATGAACGCCAAAAGGATGATTGCGATCATTGAAATCCTCCTCTTTTGAAAATGGCGGAGAGGGCGAGGCCCCGCCGCCCTTTCACTTCTTCATGAACATCTTGGCCAGGGACAACGCACCCTTGGCCGCGTTGCCGATGCGCTCATCGCGCTTCCGCTTCAACCTCTCACGCCGCACCTTGCGTTCTTCCTCATCCTTGACCAGCCGCAGCCAGTCATCCGTTCGACACGTCATCATGTAGAACATCCAGCCGATCAGCAGCACGGCGATGACACCGTATCCGATCAAAAACACGCTCATGTTTTTTCCCTTTCTGGAACTATGGCGGTGAATGTCCCCGCCTTACCGGTTCGAGCCGGGGCGAACGTCGCCCCCGCCGGTCGTCACATCTCCATCCCACCGCGTTCCTGTTGCTTCTGTGCCTCCGCTGGCAGGTCGTGCTGCGGGTCTTCGACTCGCTGGCGTTCATGTGTCGCACGCGGGTACATGACGAACGCCGAGCCGTTAAACAGGGCAGCAGCTAATTCGTGGGCACCGTGCGCGCCCATATGTTTGGTCTGATCCCACATCTCTTGCGGAGCGTCCTTCAGGCGCTCCCACATCTCGCGAACAACTTTCGACACGGTTCACCTCGTTTCAAACGACCTGAAATCCATCCCCTCCAGCGGGTCGTTTGGTACGCCGTAAGGGGTTTGCGGAGTTTGAGCCGCAGAAATTGCCAGCACCATGATGATGGCGAACAGCAGGAGGACCGCTGAAACCACGAGCATCCTGACCGTGGAGCACATCCGCCCGAACCAGCCCGGCACACGGAAATCCCGCTCGTAGTACCGGATCAGCCGGGTACGGATCGGCGGGACGCCGGGCGTGAACGTGATGGCGATTCTCTCGGGCAACGCCATGACTTCTTCGGGCTTGAGCAGTCGCCGCGCGTGCTGCTGCCAGTTATCGCTTTGGTTTTCGGAATAGCTGGTGCTCCGCTGCCCTTGTTCTCCGCCCTGGTGCGATGTCCCCGTACTGGTGCCTCCACTGCTCACAGCGATGGTTTGCTCACCCAGACGGTCGCTAACGAATTTGGCTGTCTCGTTGTCATTGACGCCGAAGAACACTTGCGACGTATTGCTGAGCAGGGTTTGATCTTGTCCTTCGGGGAACGATTTCTTGAGCTGCGAAAGCGATTGGAAATAGAACTGGAGCCGGATGCCATAGCCCCGGTATTTATCCACCGCGTCGTCAATCGCGTCCATGTGGCCGAGACTGGCCGCTTCATCGAGTACGAAATGCACAGGTTTCATGACTGCAACCCCTCCTTTACAACCGCCCCAAGGAATGAGCCGATCCACATCCGCAGAAGAGGCGACTGCGCCCGCATATGCTCCGGGGCGAGGATCAAGTAAATCGTCATCTTGCCCTTGCGCAGATCGGCCGGGTTGAAGCTGCTGCGTTTCGTGCTATCCGCGATGGCCAGCGTGTCGAGGAACCGCAGGTGACGGGTGGTTGTGGTCAGAACAGACCCAAGCTCCCGTTCGACAAAGCTGTCCAGCGAGTGCCCCAACCTCGAAAGCATCCCGCCCCATGCGTCCGATGCCTGCATCATCTGAATGACGGCTTTTCGCCTTTTGTCGTCCGCAAGCACGGTGCGGACTGCCTGCAAGGACTTGTCTTCGCCGTCGCCGAACTGGACCACGGCAGACGCTATTCCCCCGATGTACATTTCCGCACCATCGTTCCAGTGTGGCTCCTTCTCCTGCCCCGTACGCACCACGAGCGCTTCCGCCAAATCCCGGCATTTATCAAGGGACACAGGGTCATTCGGGTCGATGAAATCCAGTGGATTGAAGGTATCCGGGGTTTGCGTCACCACCTTGAACGGGTCGAGGAGGACGACGCGGTGCCCCATCGCCTTTCGGGCCTTGGCCGTGATCCGGGCGTTTTCGCCCTTGAAGTCAACGACCACCGTGGAATCCGGGCAGGTGAGCAGGTGCGGGATGACGCACGACACGCCCTTGCCGACGCCCGTGGGGGCAAAAACAGCCGTGTGTATGGCTCTCGACAGGCGCACGAGGTCCGTCCGCTTGCGGAAGAATTGATGGCAGGCCACGTCGGATGAAACCCAAGGTTTGAAGAGCGCCAAGACGCCGGACAGGAACCGGGGCCGGGAATCCATGCGCCCGACGATCAGCCCTTCCGTCATGCCCCGGAGGTCAGAGGCATCGGCCCAGCGTGCAGTGCCCATCGCGGTCAGTTGATACCCCCGCCGGCCGACCATGCAGAGGAGCACGATCAGCGCGATGAGCCACGCACCCGGCACCATTGCCGTGAACGCTACGAGGCTCCAGCCGGTCAGCAGGACGGCTGCGATCAACATAAGACGGCAGAGTTTCATTGACGTTTTCCTTTCAGTTACGGCCCGACCTTAGCGAAAGCGGCATCGCGACAGAGTCGCTCATTCATGTCTCTCTTCTTCCTGGTAGGTGAGGAGCGGCGGTTTCTTGCCAGCATCTTGCCGAACTTCAACACCGTCACAGGCGCCGCCCAGATCAACGACAATTCCTTGTTTGACCTCGGGAAGCATCAGCCACCGCAGTACACGAATCAGCAAAGGAACCACGACGAGAGACAGGAAAAACACAGCCACTATCGCACTGGCGACGGCGAACTGATCCATCAGGTACGCCGTTTCCAGCTTTGCCTGGTTTTCCGGCTTCTTGGCCTCTTCACGCGGGTCGGGTCCAAAGAAATTCCCCGGGTTGTCCGTCATCCCCGATTCGGTGACGACTTTGTTTACCCTCTGAACCGCGTCCCCATGTAAGTGCCAGGCGCACAGCAATGCCATCAACGCGATCATCAGGCGACTGGTAGCTTTGAAGGTTCTCATGTTCACCTCTTGTTGGGTTAGGGTGTGATCGCTGCGGTAACTGAGCGAAAGCGACGGTGCGCTCAGGATCACCCTGCCTTTGCCTCGTCTCTGCATGCCCGCTCGAACGTTCTGCAATCCCAGCCTTGCTCAATGGCGCGCTTTGCCTTCTTGAGCAACTCCTGCATGGCCTCGATCATGGCGTCGAGGCTGATTCCGTTACCGCTGACCATGACCGTGGCCCCCGATGGCAGCGGGCACTTGATACGGCCGACTTTCACTGTCACCGACTTACCGTTGCGGCTCTTGCGCCCAGCCTGCTCCACCGCATCGCGGCTGGCCCCGGATAGCTTCAGCGCGAGCAACGCTGGCTGTTCACCTTCCGGCAGCTTCGAGATGGCGTAGCAGTCCGAGATGCCGATCTTGCCCTCGGCGAGTGCCCCCTGAGCGGCGGGGATGCACTTGCTGGGCGACAGCAGCCGCGTCCCCATCGACGGATCGAGACGCAGGTGCTCGGTCAAGTCCTTGATCTGCCAATGCGGGTTCATGCACATCAGCTCGGCGCACGCCTGCCATTTTTCATGGCCGGTCAGGTCGGCGCGGTGCATGTTTTCCGTGAGCTGGATTAGACGAATTTCCGTGTCGGAGAGCGCCTTGTCCGTGATGATGACCTGAAGCTCTTTCAGGCCGACCAGTTGCGCCGCCCGGAATCGGCGCTCACCCCAGAGCAGCGTCCCGTCCGGCTTGGAACCGACCGGCTGGACTTGGCCGCGGGCTTTCATGGACTCGCCCAGTGACCGCAGATCGGCCTCGGTGAATGTCTTTCGCGCCTGTTTTCCGTCCGGCTTGAACCACGTCAACGGTTTGCTGATTAGCTGTGTCATCTCAATCCCCCTTTGCTCTAACTTTGTCCCTCAAAACTGACCTGGCCCCTGCGATGGATGGACCTTGCTCCGCATGTCGGTCCTGTCGAAATGAAGGCCGGAGAAAACACCCAAGACCATGTCGCGGCCGGGACTGGTGTTCTTCAAGACGCCAAGGACCTCGGTGTACCTTGAAGAGATCACTCGCTTGTTCACCGTCTGCCGCATGTGTTCTTCCCTCCGGCACGTCTCCGACTCGTGCGCCGTTTTCTCAATCAATGTTCCTGGACCGCCAGACGGGCATGTGGGGCGGCAGGCGGTCGCCATTGAAGTCGTTTAGTTCCGGCTTGCCTCGCCGCCGATCATCAGCCGGCGACACTCATGGCACACACCGACCCGGCCCCGCGCCAACTGGCCAGCTCCCAACCGGAGGCGGTAACGGTACTGCGGCATCACTTCGCCGTCATGGGTCCCCACATACGTGATCGCGTTGTGCAGGTCGTAGAACGTCAAGTCATCGGCGTTCCTTCGTAGCTGGTCCTCAACGCGACTGGCGGCCCGCGCGGAAATGAAAAACGGACTTTGCCGCAGGCCGTGGACGACGTGCCCAATGTCACTGCGGTCCAATGGCTTTCGGGCGAGTTCGTCCAGACCCTTCTTCACGTGCTCCCAGTCTCGCCACGCGGTTCGGCCGAACTCCCGAAGCGTCGCCATGAACCTGCGTTCGCTGTCTTTCCCGTGGCCGCGGCGGAGCCGGTGCTGCCCCCCGGCACAGACACGCGCCATCGCACCGTTCAGACAGACCAGGCGAAAGCTCTCCGGACCCACCTGCACGGCACCGTTTTCCTCGATGGTCAGGTGGACGCCTCCGCAGACGATATCCCCGCTTCGGGGTTCGACCTGAAGAGCGCGGCTGACAACGGCGACATCGAGACGGCGGTCACGCTCGTATTCGACAACCCGGATATCATTTGAAACGGTAGTTGTTGGATCACCTTCCAGGAGGGCCTCGACTGCGTGCGAGGCCGGAATCTGGCCGAACCGAGGCCGCCGCACGCGATGAACGGCGTTATCATTTGAAATGACAATTTCCAGGGTCTCATCCCCGCCGAAGAAGTGGCGCAAGCGGCCGTTCAGGTTGATGGCCCGAAGTTCGGGGTCGATTTCCTCGAAGTAGGCCGCAGGAATTCGGGCCAGCTTCGCCAGATCCATGCGGGCCTCGTCCAGCACCTCGTAGGCTTGATTTCCAGCCTGGAGCAGTCCGCCCGGTGTGAGCCTCAGTTCTCCTGCGCCGACTGCCTGGAATTCGCGGCTGGATTCGTCATGCTCAAGCGCCTTCAGGTAATCGTTCACGCTGGGAGCTTCATCAAGGTTTCGGATGTGCATTGGTGTCTCCGTGTTTCGGTGTCTTGCCTCGCGGGCGACTGTCAAATTCTCCGGCTCGACGTCTTGACATCGCACTTCGGCTCGTGCTCATTTCTGGCGCATCCAATCCTGGCGATGTGACTTGCGCCATTTCTGGATTTTTTCCGTCTCTGGCTCCACTTGGCAGTCGTGCATTCCGTCTTCCCGCGATGGCCCCAGTTCACGAGCGGCGTCAATCTGTCACGAAAGAGGTAGTGCGATTTCCGAACCATCAAACCCAGCCGGAATACAACACCACAGCCATCGCGTTCTTGGCTTGGGTCATAAAGACCCTGTCGAGACGACGGTGAGATCGCGGTGACAGACGATGGGGTGGATCGGCGGGCGGAGCCACGATTCGGCGAGGGCATTCGGGTCGGTTGCAGGAAGCTGCCGGCAAGGCACTTGAGCTCGGGCAGGGGCTTGGTGGCGAATATGCCGTCCATCTGAGAACCTCCGGGCAAGAATCACTGGACTCGCTTCCCCTTTTTGGAAACAGCGAATTGCCCTAATGTTCTTGGCCGCCCCGGATGGCGATGGAGACAGCACTACGTATCCGCCCTAAAGCCTTTAAGACAGGACTGTTGCGGCAGACGGCGGATTCCAGCTCATTTGGGCGTGACCGCCCCAGATTCCGACGAAGAGCGGCAGGACGTATCCGCAATAAGGCTTTCAAGCTACGACAGTTGCGGCGGACGGCAGATTCCCAGCCCGATGCAACAGGTCGATGTTCTTCATGATTGCCCAAGTTGCACGCCCGCTTGGCCCAAGCACGGGTCGCCAAGTGGTGGCTTTTTCTCGTGGGATATGTGGCACTGCCGGCGGGAATCGCCGTGTTCATGCCGTGATGGAGTATGCGGAGATGTATGTCTCTTCGTTTCTGGCCAGTGGCCAGCAAGAGATTTTCGGGCGTAGCTCGGCGAAAGCAACTGACTTCGGTGAGACCAGAGAATCACAACACATCAGGAACTTCTGACACAGCGTTGCGTCACGAATGTCGCACGAGCGCCGGGGCATTTGTGGCGAGCCATTCCTTGAGAGCGGCGTGCGACTCGAATTCCGCCACCTGAATGCTGTCAATGGTCGGACCCATCTCGCCGACTTGCCTGATCTCTGCTTCTGTCATCTCGCGAATCCAAATCACTCGATGTCGTTGCAGGCCGCCGGAGGTCAGGTTGATCGCTCCTTCATTGAGTGGCTTGTCGAGATTGCTGCCCCGAATCAGAACCAAATACACGAGGTCCCCGGAAAACTTGAGCAAGAGACCTTCGGAGGGGTTGTACCACCAGGGTCCAAGCCAACTGTATGGGAACCAGGCACTATTGCCATCGCGGAAGCGGAACTCAACGGCGCTTGAATGGGTATTGATGCCACGCACGTACCCAAACGCCGCGCACGAACCTTCCACTTCCTCCGCGTCCCCGTCTTTTTTCGGCGGCGGCGCGGGCTTTCCGTCAGGACGGAGGATTTCATCCAATCGACTCCGATATGTCGGCCTATCGTTCATGGCCCATTCCTCTTTCTGTCGTCAAGTCTTTTGCGACGACCGGTTGCGAACGGTCGTGTCGCCCACCAAACACGCCGAGTCCACGAGCGAATGCCAGACGCTTCATCAGCCCATTCTGAAACGTCGGTTTCTGTTGAGCGGACCCCGAAAGGTCTGTCGCCGATAACGGTTCATCCGGTCGGCTGATCGCCTTGAGCAGTTCTTTCCTGTCGTCGGTGAAAATCTGGGCCTGTTCCTTTCCTCGCGTGATTGCGACGTAGGCAGTTCGCTGGTAGGTTGCCGGGAATGACTGGGTGGACACGCCGACGAAGACCTTATCCACGGTAACTCCCTGGCTGGCGTGGCTGGTCACGACGTATCCGTGCGTCAGATGACCGAAATCCCGCCCGATGACCCAGCCGTGATCGACCACAATGTCGCCTCCGGCTGTGAAGCCCTGGACGGTCAGAAGCGAGCCGTTGCTGAGGCGATGCTTGCCGTCCTTCGTCTTGCCGCCCGCCGTGACGCGGACGCGATCGCCGACGGCCAGGGCGAACTGCGTCGGCCTGTAGACCTCGAACCGCTTCGCATGCTCTACCGGCCGCTTCATGCCATCGCTCACGATAAGTCGCGATCCCTTCTTGTGGCCCGGAGCATTCTGGTGGAACTGGAGCAAGTCGCCCGGCTCATACTCGGTGCCGTCCGATTTTTGCGCGTCGGTCAGATGAGTTGGAACCCATCCCTTAACGATGCGTTCCTCGCCAAGCCTGCCTTGCTCTTTCAGCCCCGCGCGGATTGCATCCGTGATCCGGTCCGCTTCGATATGTGTCGGCGACACGACGAGCGCCGATTTATGTTCCCCGCTCTTCTTCTTTTCAGAAACCGCCGTCAGATACGCGGCAGCCAACTGTTTGTAGCGGTTGCTGTCTGGAACCTGCTTGATCCACCCGAGCTTATCGAGCTGCTCGTAGCCCTCTTCCGTCCGGCCCTCGCTCAGCGCCTTGGATACTTTCTTGTAATCGCCCTGTTGGCGCAGAATTTCCGTCACTTCCGACACAGGCAGTCCGGCCTTTTCCTCCAGCAGCTTGAGCGGTTCACCCGCCGTGACGCTACGGTGTTGTCGGCGATCACCCACGAGGATCACCCGCGCGCCGACGGTTTCGGCCACCTCAAACACCCGGAGCATGTCCCGCGTGCCGAGTTGGCTGGCCTCATCGACCAGGATGACGCCGTTTCGGGCCGAATCCTGCATTTCCTTATCCGTCAGGAACCTGGCCACGGTGTCGGCGTTGGCGAAGCCTGCCTCTTCGCGCAGCACTTCCCGGCTGGCCTTCACCGACTGGGCCACTGCGACAACGGGACGCCCGGCTTGAGCCAGAGCTTCGCCGATCTCCTGTTCGAGCGTCGTTTTCCCGGTTCCGGCGACGCCGCGGATTATCATCACCCGATCACGGGAGCCGAGAACGTGGCGGACGGCTGCCTTTTGACCGTCGTTGAACCAATCCCGCGAGCATGCCCGTTCTGGGTCACTCAGCGGCCGGCAGCGTCCCCGCCCCAGGCGAGCGAAGTCGATCACACGTGATTCCAGCACCAGCATCTCCTTCGTTGTCGCCAACTTGCGACCGGCGACCTCGCTGCGGATCAAAGGCCGCTCGTGCATCTCGTGTCTCACCCCTTCGACTGTGACCGCACCAAGCCCGCGTTTCAGGGCCTCGGTAAGCAGCTTGCGTTCCGGCACCACCGCGTCGCGCACGAAGCTGTGCTCGATCGCGTGATCAACCGCTCGTCCCTCGCCATTTCCCTGCCTGGCGTATGACGTGGCCCGGCAATAAACACCGTCCAGTTCGTGGCGTTCCTCCACCGTCAAACGACTATCCCAGGCATCGCGAAGTTCCTCCAAGGTCAGCTTGTGGTCCTTTCTTTCGCGAGTCTCCGCACCGAGTTCCGCTTTGCGATCCGGGTCAGAGATGCCCTTCTCCTTGGCCACTTGTTCGATCAAGGCGGTACGCCGTGAGAATCGCTTCAGCACATCCGCCGGTATCCCCGCAATCTCGAAATCATCCCGCTTGCGTTCAACGCCAAAACCCATGTCCTGGAACTTGTTCGCCAATCGAACGCGAAATGCCGCCTGGAAGTAGGGTGCATCCCGTTTCAGCTCGCGGAACTGGCCCGCTTTCCATCGCTCTTCCTTGTCGTCCCACGTGGTATTGAACGCGAAGACGTGTGCGTGCAATTGCGGGTCGGGAACGCCTTCCACCGGACGCGACGTGGTGTGTATGAACTCAGCCCAGACCATGTTGCCGGTCGTGCGGTCCGTGTCTTGTCCTTTCTTGCGGACCCGCGTCTTCATCTCCGCTTCGATCTCACGCATCGTCTCATCAACCGCCCCACGGAATGCATCGAGAATCTCGTCGTCGCCAGTTCTCGCATAGAGCAGCGACACTGACTTCGGCACCGAGAACGTGAAGTCGTATCCGACCGTTCGCTCCGAGCGCGTCCGGACCGTGAGCTGCTTTCCGGTCGTTGGGTCCAAGTTGTCGCACAACCGCTCGAAGGAGAGCTTGTCCACGGTGCCTTCCAACCCGAGCCGGGACGCGGCCTTCCCGCCCCAAGAGCCGATCAGCTCTTGGCCTTCGCTGTAATAGTCCGCCTTCGTGTAGTAGCTCTTGGCGGCTCCGGCGCTATCCTGTTGCGTGATTCGTATCATGCCCCATTTTAGTCTAGCGCAAGCTGGTTAATTTTCTGCTAACCATGCCTCGCACAGAGCCTTGGCTTGCGGAGCATTCGCTCGTCAATGCCACCCGCGCGTCATCGAAATATCACTCCAACATCACTGGCCGATCCGTTTCATTGGTTGTTTTTTCCCGACCGATCCTGGCATTCCGTTGACGGACATTTGGTTTCCGCACCGGCTTGGATTTCTTTTCGATTTCAAGCGACAGTCGTGACCACGGCTTCCCACCGGCGGGCAATTCGCTTTCCATGCTCGGCGTGGCATCGCGTCCCGAATCGAGCATCCCTTCGACTCACGTCTTCAAGTCGCGAGGCACCAGTCCTCCTTGTCGCGGGCGACTATTCGTCTTGTCACGCAGGACAGGCCGGTTTCCTTCCACCGTTTAGCCGTCCGTACCCCACGGCCTTCTTCAGGGCACGCTTAAAGCCCCCGCCGGTCCGCTCAAGCAGAAAATTGGTTCCCCCTGAAGGTCTCCCCCAATTTTCAGCTTGCCCGGTCGCTTGCGCTCGCTCCGCAGGCTCCGCCCCGGACTATGGGGGCTTTTCTGCGCTGTGCCATCAGGCCGCGATGGTCGCGGTCGGAAACTCAAGAGAAGGAGAACACCATGTCTGACAACAACAAATCCGAAAGCACCACGAAAACCCCGAGCCATGTTGCCTACCAGGTACGTGACCGCGAGGGACAGAAAGGCTTCTGGACCAGAATCGGCAGCGTATGGCCACACGCCGATGGAAAAGGTTTCAACGTCCAGCTCGAAGTGGTACCGCTGGACGGCCGGATCACGCTCCGAGTCGCTACCGAAAAGAAAGAGTAGTCAATCAACCGGGCGGGCACCTTAAGTGCCCGCCCTCATCTGAAAGGAATCACACCATGACACACTACAACGTCGGAATCATCGTCCCCCCGGATAAACGGCTCCATCTCCAGAGCTTCATTCACCAGCAGATGAAGCCCTATGACGAACGCGCCGAAGTCCAGCCCTATGTGAGCTACTCAATCGAGAGAGCCAAGGCCGAACTCGACCGCGACATCAATCGCCTGGAGCGGATCATCGAACGCCGGGACCCGG
>Ga0116221_1003040_pt1 | contig 10905 bp, 7 predicted proteins | sample Sb_taG_5_FD_88965 | JGI IMG/M metagenome (GOLD analysis project Ga0116221, IMG submission 88965) | Peat soil microbial communities from Weissenstadt, Germany - Sb_50d_8_FC metaG | ecosystem: Environmental > Terrestrial > Soil > Wetlands > Peat | place: Germany: Weissenstadt | collected 2010-09-21 | reverse complement strand
GGGAGAACTGTGGCTACCGCTCGCCCAAAGGGCAGCGCTGGCGACAACGGCGAGCATGCGAAACGTTGTCAATGCTGTCGACAATCGTGCTCTCACTTTTGCAAGATCGGCAAGTAATTGTTCGGGATCTGCAGAATGATACAGGCCATTGCTGTGGCATAGTCGGCACTGAAGCGATGGTCTTGCCAGAAGCCGGACTGCTTGTTGTGCTCAGGATGCCCGACGAGTTCATCCCGAATGGCTGGGTACCAGTCGGTCCAGTAATTGCCGCCCGCCGTCCACATGGCTTGGGCCGCGTAGTAGTGGCCATAGAAGTAATGCATTTGCACGTCCTGCCGGTAGATTGCCGTGCCCGGCTTGAACTGCATCAGATACCGCAGACCGTTCTCTACCTCTGGCCCCTTGTAGACACCGGCACAGTAAAGGGCGACGACGCCGGCCGCACTCCGGGCGAACTGCGACATACCGCCCTGCATCTGGTAACGAAAGCCTCCGTCGCGATCCTGGCAATTCTTGACGTACCTGATGCATTTGTCCACGGTCGATTTGGGCACATAGAATCCCGCATTGCGGGCCGCCCGAAGCGCCATGATTTGGCAGATCGTCACGCTCACGTCAGCATCCTTGCTTTCCGGCTGGTAGCGCCAGCCCCCTTCCTCATTCTGGTGGTCGACGATCAGCTTGACAGCAGCCTTGAGGGTTTCGCGCAGCCGGTCGCGGAGTGGCACGTTGTTAACCATGCCGTAAATCTCTGCAAGGAAGAGGGTGCCGAAGCCGTGACCGTACATGGGGCCGTGCGTGGTACCCGAGCGAATAACAAGGTAGCCCCGCTCCTCATGATCCAGGATGTAGCGGAGCGCCCGCGTCACGTGCTCCCCGTAAACGCCTCGACCGGGCTGGTGTCCTCCGGACATCATTGCAAGCGCAGCCAGGCTTGTGACAGCGACGTTGCCATAGTACTGGCCGGTTCCGAAGGCTCCATCCGCGTGTTGCATTTGGGCCAGGTAGGCGAGGCCCCGGTCGATGGCCAGCTGGGCGGCCGGGGTGATCATGTTCTTGGCTGCGCTGCCGTCCGGAAGGCTATCCTCATCGTCTTTCCCAAGGGCGCGCGCGCCCGCAACCATGCTTAAACCGGCGACGCCGCTTTGTGAAAGGAATTGCCGACGAGTCCACATACGGCATGCTCCTATTGTGGGATGGGCTTTGGCACAAGGCTATTCTTTGGTCTTTCGGCCTTTTTCGGCGATGGTGGAATAGTACTGCTTCAGGAGATCATTGTACTTTGCCATGAACTGTTCCCGAGAATACTGGTCCATTTCTTGACGCAACGTCTCAGGCAGGTGACCCCAAACATCCTTGTAAAGGTCCGCGATCTTGCTCATGTTATCTTGTTGCTCCTTGCCGTACTTCCGAAGGTTGCCCGTTGCTTGACTGGTCGGATTTTCTTGCTCGGGAGTCGGAGTCGGCCGCCTGGCGGATGAGCGGTTTCTCTGCATCCTGCGGCTGCGGGCTTGTTGTTTGCGCTGGCTCGACGAACTCGAAGAAGAACTGCTTTGTTGTTGCTCTTGCGGTTGTTGCAAACGCTGGGTCTGGTCGATCAACTCTTCGAGGTCGTGAACGATGTCACGCTGAACTTGCTGCGTGCCTTCGCCCGCGTCCTTTTTTTCCAAACGGTCATCGGCCAACTTGAAATTCTCCAGGAGGCGCTTCTTGGCTTCCTGCATTTTCTGCTCGAGTTCCAGTGCCTCCCTGTCAGGGTCTTCTCTCGATTCTTCGGGCTTCTTTGCCTCCGGCTTGGGTGATGCCTCAGGCTTTTTCTCAGGAAGCTTCTCCGGTTTCTTGTCTGGGGCCGTGGGCGGCTGCTGGGGTTTGACCTTCTTCTTCAGAAGCGCGGGCGGCTCGGGTTGCTCTTGAGCGCGGGCGTCTGCGAAGCCATGTCCGCCCCATGTCAGAAAAACCACAAACAATCCACAGAGCGTGCTCCGAATCATTTTTTCTCTCCTTGGGCTTCGACAGGGGCGGTCAGCTCCTGGAAAAGATCGCGAATTTCTTGCTGCTCCTGATGTAGACCTTTCAGCTCCGCCTGTTGCTGTGTCGTCAGCTCCTTGCTCTTCGGATGCTCCTTGGCAAACGCTTGAGTTCGCTCGTTAATTTCTTGCTGCAAGGTTCGCAGGATCTGGAGTTGGCCCAGCGGCGGCAGGCTCTCGCCAGCGTTTTCTTCTTTGCCGCCGTCCTGTTTCCCTTCGCCCTGCTTCTTTTCTCCGGACTGTGGCTTGGCGGATTGCCGACCGGGGGAGCTGCCTCCTGATTTTAAAGCCTCGAGCAACTGGTCGATCCTGTGGAGAGCAAGCTTCTGCAGCTTTTGCGTTTCGGCGTCTGCCTCATTCTCCCGAGACACGTTGAGCCCTCCGTCGTTGCCGTCGGGCCCCGGATCGTCTGGATTCGTGCGGAGACGCATGCGTTCTGCCGCTTGCTTCATAGCCAGCGCCGCTTTGCGTAGCAGATGAGCGAAGACCTTGGTTCCCTCGAGTTTGTCCCTGGTTATCGACTCGCTCTCCTCACCTAGTACCGTCTGAGCTTCGGTCAGGCTCTGGAGACTGGCCAGGAGTGGGCGAGACCATTCCTTCTTTTGCAGGACCTCGCGCTGGATGCGGCCCGATTCCAAGGTCAAGGACTGCTGCCGTTCACGCAGCCCGCGGATCACATCGGCAATCTTGGCCAGTTTTTCGCGGGCCAATTCATCCTCCGCTTCTTCGCGTGCTTGCTGCAGTTGCTGCTGCGCATCGTCCAGGCGATCAAGGGCCTCCTCTTGCTGCTGAGCCGCTTCTTCCGGTTGGCCCATCCGCCGACCTGCCTGGCTCATCCGGCTGGACGCCTGGCTCAACGTCTGGCCCGCACCTTCTGCCCGCAAGCGCGAAAGCTCGCGGACCATTTCCTGCGATTCGCGCTGTAATTGCTCTTGTTCTCGGGCAAGACGTTTCAGCGCCTCCGCGCGCTTGGCCGGGTCGGAGATTTGGCTTGCTTCCTTCGTTTTCTTCTGCAGCCGGTCTTGTCGCTCCGCAAGGTCGGCGAGTTTTTCTTCCGCCTTTTTCATTTTCTTGATGAGCTTGTCCAGCTCTTCCTCGCGCCGATCCTCGAGTGCCTTTACGACTTCCTCCATGCCCTGGGCACTCGCGCGCTGCTCGCTGCCTGCCTTCTCCAGGTTGTTCGCGCGCACGCTTTTTTCCGCATCTTGCATGTTGCCCGAGACGTTGCTTTCTTTGCCTTTCTCCGCGGCATCCTTCAAGGCTTGAGCTGTCTCGGGATCCTGCTTTTGGCGGCTTTGAGTCAGGCGATCCATTTTCTCGAGGAGCTGGTTCGCTCGTTCCGCAAGCTTGTTTTGCAGTTCCGCCGTCTTGTCCAACTCGGCTTTCAACTCGGGCCGGAGTGTCTCGGCTTTCTCGCCTGGATCGATTTTCTCGGCAAGTTTGGCCGTCTGTGCGGCAAGGGTGCGTTGCTCCTGAAGGATGGATTTGGCTTCGCCTTTCACCTCACGAGTGGTGCTCCACGGCTCGAGCAGCTTGAGCAGCTCGGTCAGAGTCTTCTTGACCTCCTCCTGATGCTTGCGCGCTTCGGGCAGAGGGGCTTTATCTTTTTCACTCGGCGACGGTTTATCAGCGGGCCCTTGAGTTGCCTTACGCGCCTCGGTCAGGAGAGGCTCGATAGGCTCCATTTCTTCGCGAGCCAATCGGTCCAGCTCCGCGGCGACGGCATCGACGCGATCTTGCGTTGCAGAGCGAGCTACTTGATTGTCGCGAAGGGTTTGTTGTACACGCGCGACGGCAGCACGAAGTCCTTCTTCCTTGGTGCCTATTCTTGCACGGATCTGTTGCTGAAGTTGCTCTGCTTGCAGAAGATCGTCGAAGTGCTGAGGTTGTAATCTGCCCTTGTTGTTTCGCGCATGGGTTTCTGCCGGGATGACTTTCTCCAAGGCTTCTTGTTGTAACTTCTCTTCCCGCAGAAGCTCTTGCTGAATCTGCGTCTGCATCTCATTGAGAGCGAGATCCAAGGTCAGTCGGCTCACCACATGCAGCTCAATCTCATGGCTGCGGCCGGGTTGTTTATGCACCGTCACATCGTCAAAGTCGTCTGCGCTTGCATGTATCGTAACAACGTCACCCTCGCGAAGTTTGAGCGGGCTGAGGGGCCATCGGCCCCGGAACACCAACTGCTGGGGGCGCAGGCGGAATGGAGCGAAGGTAGATCTCAGCGGGGCGGCAGACATGTTTGAAAGCACCTGCGCTGCCCCAGTCCCAATCATCTCGTGGTCGTAGAGGGGCAATCTCCCCAGTTCCGTGATGGGCTCGTCGACTCTTTTGCGCCGGACTTCCAGTCCGACCGAGCGAAGTGCGTAGAGTGGATCCTCCGCCAGGATCTGGAGCGTAATCTCGGCATCCGGCAAGACATCCAGGCTGTCCTGGGCACGCGAGGGACGCTGCAGATTCACGATTGGGGCCGGGTCCGGGACTGTGTGCAGTTCCAGAAGCCGCGTATTGCCAATGCCTAGTTCATCCTCGATGTGTAGGGCAAAGGTCCCGCTGACGCGGGCGACGAACTCCAGACGGAATACCTGACCGCCAGGTTCAAGTTGGGCAGGGATCTGCCTCCAGGCTGCGAGTCGGGCGCCGGCATAATTGAAAGCGCTGCTCCAACCCTCGGCCGGTGAGCTAAGTGAAATTGGTGCGTGGGCCAACGAAGTGATCAAGGAAGCGGCGGTCAAAACTGGCCCCAGCCCCTGCGGATACTCGAGCCAAGCCCGAGCAATGGGGCGATCGGTCGCGGCCCGCAAAAAGACCTGCGTGCCCGCCGGTGCTTCCAGGCTTGTAGTGCCATCGGGTAGATTGGCCACAGGGATGTCCGTGTATTCCGGATAGACGAGCCTGATCTGGGGAGATGGCCTGCCCTCGATCGCGACAATTTGGGGTGGGGGCAGAACCTTGACTTCCGTCCAGGGAGAGACGGCGTCATTGGCCCGGACCTGGAAGTGAAAGTCATGTTGCACTCGGCTAGGATCCAGCCGAGCCGTCAGGGTCCCGGCAGCGAGATTGTCGGAGCGCCGCAGTTCATAGGAATCCTGTTGTGAACCAGCTTGGCCGAACCGGTACTCTACCGTGGCTCTTTCAGGGACCAACCCCGTTACAACCGCCTTGATTTCGTACGCTTCGCCGCGAGCAATGCGCGGTGGGGCGTCGATTTTGAGTTGAGTCTGTCGGGGCCAGTCGTGGCTGCCGAACGGATCAGTCAGGCGAAGGAAGGCGGTCCAGGCCGCTTGCGGATAGAGAAAGCTCAATGCCACAGCAAGTGCAGCCGCGCTGGCAAATGACAAACCTGCGGTATGCACTCCGCGCGTATCCACCACGGGAGCGAAGTCGTACTTTTTGGCTCGCTCCAGCGCCCGTTGCACTGCTTCGCGTCGCAAGCTGGGCGAGCAGGAGGGTTCGTCGTTGGAACGTTGTTCCAAGAACTGCACGGCACTGGCAAGAGAATCGTTAAGGACGGGATAGCGGGCCTCGACCTTGAGCGCCAACGTCAAATCGTCCGCCTTGGCGAGCAAAGGGAGCAAGAAATAGCGGTAGGAGACGAATCCCGCCAAGCCCACCGAACCGGTCAGCAACGCAGCTCGGATCAAGCTGGGCAAGTGGACGCGCCAATCGATCAATCCCGTAGCTGCCGCCGCCAGCAGAAGAATCTCGCAGACCAGCGAACCCCCCCGAAAGCTGACGACCAGCCACAGCCGACGCCGCAACGAAGCTAGGCGAATTTGCAGGGGGTTCATCTGAAGAAATCTCCAGTCCGTCTCCTTCGGGAGGCCCCAGCGAGGCGCGCAAGCCTACTATAACATGACCGAACCGCCTTCGAAATGAGAAAGGGAAAGGTAGCGCCGCTCCGGAATCCCCAGCGCGCAATTCTCGGTCGCTTTTGCGTTTGCTTCTTTGGGCATGCCAGAATCGTGCGACTCGCAGGTTTCTCGTCGAGGTCATCATGAACACGCGTAGCGTTCTTAGCCTTGCGCTTATTCTCCTGTTCTCTTTCGTTAGCAAAGGCATCGCGCAGGAAGGCAAGGCCCCCAACTATGCTGCAAAGCCGCTCTCCGAGTGGATCGACGCGTTCAAGAATGGCACCGACTGGCAGTCACATATGGAAGCGCGACGGGCGCTTGGTCCCAATGGGCCTTATGCCAAGATAGCCGTCTCGGCCATCATCGAGGCGTTCAAGGATTCGGTGCACCGGGATGGCGCAAAATCCGTAATCGCCGACTACGGTCCCGCCGCACTGCCTCAGCTTCTCTCGGCCATGAGGAGAAAGGAAACTCTTATTCGAACGCGTGTTGCCGAAACATTGGGGAAATTCCGTCCGCCACTCGTTGAGGCTCTGCCTGCGCTGCTCGCGGCATTGAAGGATCCAGCGCCGGAAGTCCGAAGGGCAGCGGCCTGGAGCCTTTTCAGCCTGGGTCGGCCCACAATACTGGGGCGCGTCAATCCGAAGTCAGGGGAGGTGCTGGCTGCACTCATGGGCTCGTTGCGGGCAGATCCAAATGCAGAGGTGCGTGCTGCGGCGGCGCGCAGTCTCCGCATTCTCGGCCGCAGGCATCCTGAGGCTGTTCGCCTCGTCGGAGCGGCACTCGAGGACAAAGACGATACGGTCCGGGAAGCCGCCTCTCGCACGCTCGTGGACATGGGCGAATTCGCAAAGCCGGCACTCGCAGCCCTGATCGGGGCTCTGAAGAACAGAAACCAAAACGTGCGCGCAGACGCGGCCTTCGCACTGGGGATCATCGGTCCAGAGGCCAAGGCGGCTGTCCCGGCACTGATCGAGGGGATTCGTAACAAGCAGGATCGTGCCATCGGCTGGAGGTACGCCTGTGCCCTGGAAGGCATTGGACCCGGAGCCAAGGAGGCGGTCCCGGCTCTCATTGATGCATTGGGCCAAGGAGACGAGCGTTCGAACGACTACTACGCTCAGGCCCTAGGCGCCATTGGACCTGCCGCAAAGGCAGCCGTTCCCGCACTTATGGGTGCCGTGAAGAAAGGGAATAAAGAGGGCGCCGTCGAAGCGCTCGGGAAAATCGGTTCTGCTGCTGAGCCGGCCGTCCCGCTTCTCATTGAAGTGCTAACCAAAGATAAGAAACCATCCGGGCAGGCACGCAATGCCGCCGAAGCCCTGGGCGGCATCGGGCCGGATGCCAAAGCCGCACTGCCGGCGCTCGCTGCCATCGCCCAGAATTTGAAGGAGGATCCTGATCTCCGCGAGGCTGCTGCCCACGCGGTCACAAGGATCGATCCCGAATTGGCCGCCAAGCTAGATATCGAGACTGCCTGCCTCAATGTTCGTTTGCGCAAAGTCCCTTCGGTCCGCCTTGCACCACGCAAATTGACTGACGCACAGAAAAAACGATTTCGAGAACTGATCTGCCAGTTAGCGGACGCGACGAAGCCGGTTTTTGATACTTTTCCACCTTTCGGTGGTCCTGCCTTTGCGCCACATCCCGTAAAGAAGGATGCCAAAACTTTTGTCAAAAGCGATCGCCAGGACAAGGCCGCGGCGGCCTTTCACAGTCTCGTAGAAGCTGGTCCCGATGCACTTCCGTTCCTGCTGGAAGGTTTGTCCAACAGGACTCCGACCAACTGGACGATTGAGATCAGTTTGGGCGCCATGGCCGGGATGGGTGGCTTGCTCGTGGATCCCAGATGGCCTAGGAACCCACTTCAGCCGCTTGAAAAGCGCGCCTGGGCGATGTCCAAAGATCGGGAATACGCGTTTGACGAGGAAAAAGCTTTCGATCAGTACAGCATAGATTCTTACACCATTAAGGTCGGCGACATCTGCCTGGTCGCGATCGGTCAAATTGTCGGGAGATCTTACGAGAATGCCTGGTATCGACCGATTGGCTTCCTGTGCGATATTGTTCGTTCGATTTGGGCCGGCCCTGATCCGGCGCAAAAATTGCTCGATTCACTGCTCTTGGATTTCTCCACAGAAGGGAGATTCGATGGCGATTCCCTAAACTACTGGCACGAGGGCAATAATCTTCAAATCGAGTCGGCCCTCCGACTGCTCTATTACTTCCCCAAGGAGACAGCGCCTCTCGTGGCAGCGCGTTTGCACTCTCTGGACGTCCTCGCGCCCAAGGACCAGGACACCGGCTCGATGATGCGTATCGTGAAGAACGGCGTGCTAGCCGATGAGTTTCTGCAAGCGGTTTCTTGGTGCCAAGGGCCCGAGATTCAGCGCGAACTCAAGGACATTGCCCGACGCACGAACGATCCGAAAATCAAGGAAGCGCTGAAGCGCAAACCCGAGCCCAAGCCATAGACTGCCTGCAGGAAGCAGCAATGACTTGTCCTGTCTTGTTCGCCGGTTCCGCTTGCAATGGACGATGGCGTCGTGCACAGTAGTTTCAACTTCCACCCCGCGCGAGGCTAAGAGGCAATGGCGAAGACACGCAGACCCGTATCGTCGCGATCCACCTCTCTGCCATCACAGTCGCTCGCGCTGCCCGCGGATTACGACGCGTTTCTCCGCGATCTCAAAGAACGCATCCGCACTGCCCAGCTCAAAGCGGCCCTGGCAGTCAACCGTGAGTTAGTGCTGTTCTACTGGCAGATCGGCCGCGACATCCTCACTCGGCAGCAGCAATTCGGCTGGGGCGCTCAAGTGATCGACCGACTCGCTGCCGACCTGCACCACGCCTTCCCTAGCGCCCAAGGATTCTCCCCACGCAACCTCAAGTACATGCGGGCCTTTGCCCAGGCCTGGCCCGATGCAGCATTTGTGCAGCAGCTTGCTGCACAAATCCCCTGGTTCCACAACTGCCTTTTACTGGACAAGGTCAAAGACACAGTCGAACGTGAATGGTACATCCGCAAGACCATCGAGAACGGCTGGAGCCGGGCCATCCTCGACCACCAGATCGATAGCGACCTCTACCGCCGTCAGGGCAAGGCTGTCACCAATTTCTCCAGAACTTTGCCGCCGCCGCAGTCTGAGCTGGCCGAGCAGGTCCTCAAGGATCCCTACAATTTCGACTTCCTTACCCTGGCCGAGGATGCCCGAGAGCGCGAAGTACAAAAGGGATTACTCGCCCATATTCGCCTGTTCCTCTTGGAACTGGGAGCCGGATTCGCCTTTGTCGGGGAGAACGTTCATCTCGAAGTCGGCGGAGAAGATTTCTATATCGACTTACTCTTTTATCACCTCAAACTCCGAGCATTCATCGTAATCGATGTAAAAATCCGTCCCTTCCAGCCCGAATTCGCTGGCAAGATGAATTTCTATCTTTCCGCCGTCGACGACACGCTACGCCATCCCGAGGACGAGCCCTCGATCGGCATGGTCCTTTGCAAAGCCGGCAATCTCATCGTCGCGGAATATGCGCTCCGCGATATCGCCAAGCCCGTGGGTGTGTCGAGCTATGTAACTCGATTCGTCGAATCGCTTCCCAAGGAATTGCAGAGCAGCCTGCCCTCGATCGCCGACCTGGAAGCGGAGCTGAAGGCGGTAAAAGTTGGCGATGGAACGAAGGCCCGGACGAAAAAGCACCGATCGAACCGGCGTTGATGTAGACAATAGCCGCGGAAGTAAGGCACTGGGCAGGTAATAATCTCCCCTCACCCCCAACCTGGGCTGATGAATTCCAACGCGGGCCTTCATCTAGTTTCTGTTGCGCAGAATCTCCCCTCTCCCCCGCACATTGGTATCTATGCAAGTCTGAGAAAATGTCTTCCTACCGCGTAGCGGTTTCACAACATAGCCCAGGGTCGCGGTACTCCGCGCACCCTGGGAAAAGACGGCCCCCCGATCATCAACCCTGCAAGGGTTGCACAACCAGCCACGCTTGTTGTACAACCCTTGCAGGGTTGAACTTGCAGCGCGGACTGTTACCCAGGGTGCGCGGAGTACCGCGACCCGGGGCTATGCTGTGTAACGCTTTCAGCGTAGAAACCAGAACGGACTCAAACTTCTGTAAATACAATTGTCCCCCGACTGGCGCAACGAAGCGTGTGACGATCGAGCAGTCGAGACCCGCAATTCTGCCGCTCGTTTTCATCAGCTCGCCGCCAACCCCTCTCCCCGGAGTACCTGGGAGAACATTTGCTGCCGCTTACCTAACCACTGGACTGTGCAGGAAACTGCAAGGAAACTTCGCCGGTTTTGTAGTAATTCTGCGTTTCGGCATGCATTTGCAGGGACGTACGATGTCTTTGCCCGCTCAATGACGCGGTGTGCAAGCCTGGTAGATACCCACCAAGTCTGGCGTTGAAAGAGGCCGTCTGCCCGCTCGCATACCCCCAGTAAACTGTCATTATTTGGCAGCTCGCTGCCGGCGCTCCAACGCGGCTTTTGCTTCCTTCGTGAGCAATGCCTCCGGCGCTCCCTGGGCCAGTGACGTTAAACACGCTTGCGCTTGGGGACCATCGACGAGTTCTAGTATTTCGACTGCTCGCAACTCCTGTAAACGAGCCGGCGACAAGTTCCGAAGCTTACTTAGGAGTCCTTCCAACCTCTCGCGGGTCTCGAGCGAAGGCTTGTCGGCAAGCGCTTGCCGGAAATCTGCCTCTGCGAGTTCCTCCAAAGCCTCCAGCTTCTTGGTCGCCTTCTGGCGAACAACAAACCGGTCGCTGCTCAGCTCCGCGATTAGCCGAAGGGTTTGTGTTCTATCCACGGAAGCAACGGCCGAAAGGTGCCTTGCAAAGTAAGGAACGGCTTGGGCCGATGCGCAGGTGAACTGCTGCACTGCCTTAAACCGAAGTTCCTTGATTCGCCTTGACGCATTCTACTAAGCAGACCCTAGTTAGGGCAGATGCGGATTTCCCGATTCTGGCTACGACAGTTTTAGCAGGCGGAAGGCCTCTGCTTGGAGGGGAG
>Ga0116221_1003035_pt1 | contig 10910 bp, 7 predicted proteins | sample Sb_taG_5_FD_88965 | JGI IMG/M metagenome (GOLD analysis project Ga0116221, IMG submission 88965) | Peat soil microbial communities from Weissenstadt, Germany - Sb_50d_8_FC metaG | ecosystem: Environmental > Terrestrial > Soil > Wetlands > Peat | place: Germany: Weissenstadt | collected 2010-09-21 | reverse complement strand
AGTCTCGGCCAATCGAGCATCGATCAATCGCGGCTCGTGACTCAATATCGAGTCGTCATGCCAAATTATTTTGCCACCATGCAGGTGCCGCTCCGTCTCGGCCGGCAATTCACCGATGCCGACGACGAACGCGGCGCACCGGTCGCGATCATCAACGAGGAGATGGCGCGGCGCTACTGGCCGCATGCAGAAGTACTGGGAGCATCGATCGTTCTGCACTTTCCCACGTCGGGTGCACCATGGAAACCTGCGGTAAATCGAGAACGTGTCACGGTGGTTGGAGTGGTGTCGGATGTCAAAGACTTCGGGCCGGCACAACCGGATGCGCCGCAGATCTACCTGACCTACTCTCAGTTTCCGTCGCGGCTGCTCACTTTTCTGCTGCGAACGAGGGTCGAGCCGCAATCGCTGGCAACTGCCGCCGTGGCCGCGATTCACCAAGTGGATACCGAACAGGCGGTCACAGAAATCAAGACCATGGACGAATATCTTTCCAGTTCCACTACCCTGAGCCGCACCAGTGCCGTGATGGTGTCGCTGTTCGCGGCGTTCGCATTTCTGTTGGCAACGACCGGCCTCTATGCCAGTGTTACCTATTCTTTTGCGCAGCGCCGATTCGAGTTAGCGATTCGGGCTGCACTGGGGGCGACGCCTTCAAAGCTGTTTAGGCTGGTATTCACCGAAGCTTCGAGCCTGATCGTGGCGGGCGTGGCCCTTGGATCGGCGATCGGGTTGGTGGGAAGCAGGACGCTGAAAACTCTATTGTTTGGGGTCCGGCCAGACGATCTGACCGCACTTGCCATCGTCGCGGTTCTCATGGTGATCACGGGTATGCTGGCCTGCTGGCTACCCATGCGAGGGGCGATCAAGCTCGATCCGATGGAGTCTTTACGCCACGAATGAAAGACTGGCCAGCCTTTACCACGACCGTGCTCGGTCTAGTTCGAAGAGTTCAACGCAGGTTCCAACTGTGCAAGACCGTTCCTGTAACCTTGCGCTACTTTGGCGAAGAATGAGGATGCGCATGATAAAGAGGACAGCTTTGTGGACGCTTGCAGTAGCTTTGGCTTTGGGCATGGCGCTTTCGCTCGCGGCTGATGATGATTTTGGAACCATAGGCATCCGTTTTGAGCAGCTCTACGACGACACGCAGCCCAACAAGCATGGCCCACTCGTTGTTCTAGACGCAGTCGAAGGGCTCCCTGGTGCGAAAGCTGGCGTGCACAAGGGCGACATCGTTTTCGCGATCGATGGCGCACTCGTGATGGGGAGAGAATTGGACGAAATTAATCGTAAGGCTATCCGCGGACCGGTTGGCAGTACCGTTCGCCTCTCGTTTGTCCGCTTGGATAGCAGCCAGTACGAATTGACGATGCCCCGTGCCCCTTATCCGCCTTACACAAATCCGGCTTCAGATCCATTCGCTTACAGCATTCCCGGCAGCTGGCGCATCGATCCTCGTTATAACTTCCCGCTTCCGTGGGCTCCATCGATCGCATATCACGGCGCGGAAGACGTTGCCTTTTCCCCGGATTTCGACTTCACAGACTCGCCAGAGTACCATTCGTACTTGTTTTTCTGGTGGCTGGACGGGACCGCTCCAATCACCGTAAAGCAGCTTGAGTCCGATATGGTGGTTTACTTTCGAGGTCTGGCGGAACAGCGCGGACATAACAAGGGTTTCAAGCCCGACCCCGCCAAGGTTTCGGCAAACTACAGCGCCGATCCAGCGGGCTCGCAAACCCTCGGCGAAGCGGCTGCCAGCAGCCTCAAAGGGCTAGTGAGTATTTACGACACCCATGGCAAAATCGTCAGACTGAATTCGGAAGTAGTAACCGCCGCGTGCCCAGGTTCGACTCACACCGCAGCATTTTTCGGAATGTCCCAACAACCGCGCACGGAGGGGATCTGGAAGAGTATCGACGCTGTGCGCGACAGCTTCCGCTGCAACCGATAGAGCGCTTCCTTAGTCTTCTCGGCGGTTCCTTTCATTCTTGTCGTTCTTGCGAGGATTTTGAAGATGAGGTTCGAACGTGGTCTCCAGATCAAAGTCACGGACGTCGAACCCAAATGAAACCGATTGCCTCTAACCACAGTAAGAGTGAATAGGGGCGGAAGCCGGAACGACCGGCGCCCAGTTATCACCGAGGCGACAGCCATGAAAACGTTCTTTGTCACTCTGCGGTCGGCGCTCTTCAGTTCTGGTTTCGTTTTGCTTTGGGGCTGGGTAGCCTTGAGTCTGCATCGCCGTTACGATGGCCCACTCGGCGCTGCGCTGCCCGAATGGACGCGGACGCTTGGCATCGCGCTGCTAGCCGCAGGCGGAACCCTGGCATTCGCCTGCATTGCGACGTTTGTCATCCGCGGCCATGGAACGCCCGCGCCCTTCGATCCGCCGCGCGCATTCGTTGCTGCTGGTCCTTACAAGCTCGTGCGCAATCCCATGTACATTGGCGGCGCCATCGTGCTTTTCGGCTTCGGACTCTACGAGCACTCGCCCGCAATTCTGCTGTTCGCACTGCCCTGGCTCCTGCTAGCTCACGTTTTCGTCATTTTCTACGAAGAGCCGCATCTTCGCGCGACTTTTGGCGCAACCTATGAGGTCTACTGCAGCTCGGTCCGCCGCTGGATGCCCCGGCTGTAACACGTTACCTCCAGCTTCGCTCCTCGGGAGGGGACAACTTGTCCCGTCGTGCGTTCCAACCGTGGCATCCCTCTCATTTTCATGCGCATAGGCGCCCTAAAGTGCGGCCCTCGGGACAATCTGTCCCCGCGCAAGCATCCTACAAATTGATCGAAAACATTGATTGCAGGCATGTTACGTAACGCAGGCATTGGCATGCCGCCTGCAGCTACAACCCCGAGAACATTCAACTTGAGGAGCGTTCAATTGCGAGTGGAGACCAAAATCGGATGGCTGGCGCTGCTGACCGGGTCAGCCTACATACTGGTTCAAGGTATTTCGCCAAGCGTTTTCAATCACGCGATCTCGTTGGTCGCGTCAGCAGTTTGGGGTAGCTAACCACATGACACGTTATTCGAGCAATTGGAGTGATCCGTCAATGAAGCCACGAAAGCGATCGACTCAGAAATGGAAGAGCATCCGGAAGGCGCTTCTGCGTCTCGCAATTCCGGCTCTGTTCGCAACCGCGAGTTTTGCCACGTCGCCGTCGCAACTGTTTGTCGGCACGGCACAGCATTCTGGAAAAATTGCCCAGGATATCGACCGTCACAATCCCAATGCTCTGATCGATGTGATCGTGCAGTTCAACGTCACGCCAACCGCTGCACACTACCAGAGAATGTCAGACCGTGGCGCCGTGCTTAAGACCAAACTGCACAGCATCAAGGCTGCCGCTTTTAAGATTCCGGTCTCCGCACTTGCCAAGCTGGAGAAAGACAGTGATGTTGTCTACGTTTCGCCGGATCGCACCGTCGGTATCAGGAATAATTACGAGAGCTTCATTCCGGCGGTGGAAGCGGACGTCGCCACCCAGCAGTATGGGCTCGACGGCACTGGGGTCGGGATTGCAGTAATTGACAGCGGCGTCGCCGATCACGTCGACTTTCACACTGCCAGCGGAACTCGCGTAGTTCACAGTGAAAGCTTCGTTACCGGAAACACTTCCACCGTAGACGCCTACGGCCACGGAACTCACGTCAGCGGCATACTCGGTGGAAACGGTACGGCATCGGGCGCGGGAACAGGCTATGCGGAACAAATTGTGGGCATGGCGCCGAACGTTAACATCATCAACCTTCGCGTGCTTGATCAAAACGGCGCCGGCACCGACAGCCAGGTGATCGCTGCCATTCAGCGAGCCATCGCGCTCAAGACGAAATACAACATCGGTGTCATCAATCTTTCGCTGGGACGACCAGTGTTCGAAAGCTACACCCTCGATCCTCTCTGCCAGGCGGTGGAACAAGCCTGGGCCGCCGGCATTGTAGTCGTTGTGGCCGCTGGAAACGACGGCAGAGACAATTCGATGGGCACCCACGGTTTCGCCACTATCGGCGCCCCGGGCAACGATCCTGCGGTCATCACCGTCGGCGCTACCCGGACCATGGGAACTCCCACGCGAAATGACGATGCAATCGCCAGCTACAGCTCGAAGGGACCGACGCTGCTCGACCATATCGTTAAACCGGACATTGTCGCGCCCGGCAACCGTATCGGTTCATTGATCGTTAAGAACAGCACGCTCGATGTCGCCTATCCGAATCTTGAGATCGCTCCGACCGGAACTTGTCCGACGACCAGCTGCCCGACCAAGTATTTCCGGCTGAGCGGGACCAGCATGGCGACCCCCGTAGTAAGCGGCGCAGTGGCCCTCATGTTGCAAAAGGATCCCACCCTCACTCCGGATACAGTGAAGGCTCGCATTATGAAGACGGCGTGGAAAGGTTTTGGGGTCTATACCACTTCCTACGACGTCTACAATAATGCTTACAACAATCAGTACGATCTTTTCACCTACGGTGCAGGATATCTCGACATCGACGCGGCCTTAGGCGACACCGATGTTGCCAACGGCGTGGCTCTGTCTCCGACCGCAAATTACAATCCCGCGAACAACACCGTGACCATCGTCAACACCAACTCCGTAACTTGGGGCACGTCGGTCATCTGGGGCAGTTCGATAGTGTGGGGCAACTCCATCATCTGGGGCAGCTCGGTGTTAAGTGCGAATTCGATCGTTTGGGGAAGCTCCGTGGTGTGGGGCAATACCGTGGACACCGGCTTTAGCATTGTCTGGGGCACCAGCATAGTCTGGGGTACCTCGACTGCGGATGCGGCCTTCAGCGATGGCCAGGACGGAGAAAACTAACCATGACATCCCTCTCGACAAAGAGCAAAATGCTTGTCGGGCTCGTGGTCCTGTTCGGTGCGGGCATTCTCCTCCAGGTGCCGCTGACTTGGGGACATCCCGCCTACGGACAGTTCACCGGGACTTTCTTAGTCGCCCTGTTCGCAGCGCGGCTCAAAGTCTCACTGCCACGGCTCACCGGATCGATGTCGGTGAACCTGCCATTCATCCTGCTCGCGCTTAGCGAGCTCACCCTGGCAGAGGCGCTGCTGATTACCGGCGCTTCAACTTTAGCGCAATGCCTTTGGTCGGAGAGCAGTCAGCAGAAGCCGACCAAAATCATGTTTAATGTGGGCGTCACTTTGATAGCAGCTGAGGCTGCGTGGCTCGCCATGCAGGCTACCGTGCCAAATTCAGGGCTTGGTCTCGCCCTGGGAGCACTAGCCTACCTGCTGGTCAATACCATCCCGGTCGCAGCCATCATTGCTCTCACGGAAAATGGCCGCCTGTTCGGAATTTGGAGAAAGATCCTGCAACTTACTTTTCCATATTTCGTTCTGGCTGCGGGCGTCGCGGGCCTGGCTAAACTGGCCGCGCATGCCTTCGCCTGGTACATCCCGCTGCTCATTCTGCCACTGATGTTTCTGGTGCAACGCTCTTTTACGGCTTACTTCCAAGGCCTGCGTAACAGCGCTGATCAGCCGCGCTCTTATGCCATGGCTGCCGGAGCCGGTCGCGGATGATGTAAACGGATAACCAACTTGAAGGACTCGCCGACCAGATTGCAAAAACTGGCCGGCATTTTTTTGGCCGCAAACACAAAACGATGCCTTTGAACTTTGCACGCCCGCGCTCCGTCCATTTTGAATATACTAATCAGAATGTCCCCAGTTCGCGCGGGTGGCCCAGACTTTCGCGATTCGTATCCGGGTGTGCGTTCAGGCGCACCGTAAGTCTGAGAGTGGATTCGGCTTTGCCCACTGAGGTTACCCTCTTAAAAGAAAGAGAGACCACGCATGAAAAAACAACTCAGTGCCCAACAGAAACGTACCCAGGAGCGAAGGCGGCAACACAACCGGAAACACACCTTGCTGCGCCGGGAGTGTTACAAGTGGCTTAGGAAAAACTTGCCTGAGGTTTACGCGAAGTTGAGAAAGAAAGCAGGGCTGGTGAAGACGGGCCGGCCTAAAGCCTAAAGCCTAAAGCCTAAAGCTGCCCCACGCTTTCCCCAAGTGCTACTTGTGAAGGTCTCCATCGGGCCTGCAAGAAAGGATTCTAGCCATCGCGCAGGCAATACGATCGGGCCAGGTGAACTTGCTGTCCCGAGCGCGAAGTGATCGTCTGCGTCGCATCCGACCGCAGGCAGTGTAATCCCGGCGCATCGTAGTCTTGGCGCATATGATCAGTTTTCTCTCCATTCTCGCGGTAGGATTTTTTCTCGGTATGCGCCATGCAACCGATCCCGACCACGTGATCGCCGTCACCACGATCGTCACCAACCAACCCAGGTTTTCGCGGGCGGCACTGATCGGCGCCTTCTGGGGCGTGGGGCACACGCTGACAATCTTCGTGGTCGGGGCCGGTATCATTCTTTTCAATCTCGTCATTCCCACCAGAATCGGCCTCAGTATGGAGTTGTCGGTCGGTGTGATGCTGATTGTCCTCGGATTGCTGAATGTCACCAGCTTTCTGCGCTCAATGCCTGCGGCGGTTCACATGCGCGGGGATGAAGTTATTGCGCACTCTCATCCCCATAGCCACGGTGATTTCATTCATAACCATCCCCACGACCACACGCCCGAGGCTCACCCACACGCGCACGACCGGACTCCAGTCGCCAGGCTGGACCGCATGTTTGGACGAATCGGCGCGTATCAATATGTTCGTCCTTTGGTTGTTGGGGTGGTGCATGGGCTGGCAGGTTCGGCAGCGGTCGCCCTGCTCGTTCTCACCACCATCCGCGACGCCCATTGGGCGATTGCCTATCTCCTGATTTTTGGTATCGGCACGATTGGCGGCATGATGCTGATCACCATGAGTATGGCCTCGGCGTTTCGTTTCTTCGGCGGGAAATACAAAGGATTTTCGTCTACCCTGGGAGTGGCGTCGGGTCTGCTTAGCTTGGCTTTCGGCTTGCTGGTTACGTACCAGATCTGTTTCGGCAACGGGCTCTTCACAGATCACCCGCGATGGATACCCAAGTAGGAGAACCTCAATCCGAGATGAGGTTCGATTTCATAGACGCGAAGAACTGATGGGGCGTTATTGTGTGCCGGAGGAGTTCTGGCTCAGCGATTGATGTTCTTTGATCCAATCATTCGCCTGCTGTTCCGCAGCCGCGATCTGAGCGTGGGTCATGCGCGAAGCGAGAGCGGAGACGCGATATTTGCTGGCTTCATCTCCACCGGCCTGCGCCAATACCGACCAGAAGTAGGCCTTGACCAAATCTTGAGGAACACCGCGTCCAGCCCAGTAGTAAGCGCCTAGAATCGCCTGCGACTTTACCTGTCCTTGTTCGGCCGCCATCGAGAACCAGCGCACCGCTTCGGCGTAATCCTGAAGGACATCTTCGCCCGCAGCGTAGCGCACTCCCATCGAAGCCTGAGCCGTGATGTCGCCCTGTTCGGCCAATTTGCGGATGCCCTCAAGGCTGGTTGGCACAACCGCGGCCGCCGCGGCTGGTTTAGGCGGAACCGTCGCGGGCGGCTGGGACGCGGAAGGAGCACCTGCACCGACCGTGAAGTCACGCGGCGAAATCAGCCAGGATCCAGCGAATAAGACCGTAACCATAGCCGCGATAAGCAGAATCTTCCGAGAGCGAGAAAAGCGCGGGAGCGGCAAGTCGGCCGGGGTTTCAACGGGGAACTCATCGTCTACGCAAGCCACCAGCGTGGGGGCAGCGCCGGTTGCTGTAGAGCTATGCCCGGCCAACCCATGCCCGCCGGATACATGTTCGTCGGAACTACGCTGCGCAAAACTGGTCCCTGCAGAAACCTTCGCGGGAAAAACATGTTCTGGCGCGCCTGCACGGTGGACCGCGGAGGAGCAGATTTCGGCCAACCGCTTGAGCACCAGCGGATCATTGCCGCTGAAGGCATAGGGTTCGGGCGAGAACACTTCCACGAGTCCGATAACCGTGTCTTCCCATCGAACCGGTACTGCAATCATGGAACGGATGCCCAGCATTCGGCAGCTTTCGCGATCGACCACGGAATCGGTTTCGGAGTCTTCACAACTTAGCAACCGGCCAGTACGCACGCACTCGCCCGAAAAACCTGAGCCAATGCTGAATCGCGCCCCAAGACTGGGAGCGTCCGGCCCAGCGCTGGCGCGGCAAGTCATGCTTGATCCTGCAGTCAACGCAATCGCCCCACCGCTCGCGCGGGTGAAAGTCTGGGCTCTCTGGGCAAGCAGTTGCAGCGCCGCGTCGAGATCGGACCCGAGTGATTCCACTTCACGCTTCACCGCAGACAGGGCGGTGAGTGTCGAGGTGTAGTCGGCAGGAGCCGCGGACTCCACTTCCTGTCGCATCCAGTGAGCCAAAGCGCTGTGTTCCGTCGGCTTATCAAGGGCAGGGCGGGACTCCACCGGCGGTAACGGATTGGCGGCTGGCTTATTCCCGGACGGTTGATCGTCCGAAACAAGCTCGCCCGATAAAAGATCGGCCCTTTGATTGACGCAAGCCATCATCGCATTCACAAACAGCCATTCTTTAAGCTGGTGGATAGCATCGTCCGGCATCTGCGGAAAGCGGATTCCGACGCGCCCCGACCGATCCGACCAGACGACTTCGCCGACGGTATGAATGCAGGTTCGGGTCGCCGTCAGATCGAGGCACAAATTCACGCTGCGCCGAACCGGCAGAGGAGACGAAGTCTGAATAGCCATGCCTTCTTCGCTGATGTCCACGATCTCACTGAGATCGAGGATCTGCGCATTTGAACTCACATTCAGACTGGCGTAAGCGGGAGTGTGAACCTTCTGCCGAACTCGCCGGCGGCGAGTACGCATTGGAGGCGGCAATCCCCGACCGGCCTCCACCGGGTTGGACCCAAGGGTCTCCATACCGAAGCAGGTACATATTACTCCAGCTTGGCAAGCTTTTATAGAGTTCAAAGAATGGGTCCCTTTAAATGGTCCTGATTCGGCACAACGGGACCGCCAAAAGCCGTGGCCAGATGCCTATCCTGGGCCACTCATCCGGTTCGTCGGGCTACTCCAAGGCCCTGGTTCCTTGCCCATAGTGCGCGCGAGGCAGGGTGAACAGAATGATGAGGCAGATAAGAAACAGGATAGCAATGATGAAGATACTGCCTTCCGGGCCGGTAGTGCCGCCGCTGAGGATGGGCTTGCCTACAGGGTGAGTGGCAAGGAGACGGTGCTGCACCATCAGCCCGCTGTCTGGGACGCCATAGAGAAAGGATTGGCCCCAATCCCACGAAGTGTGCAAGCCGATCGCCCACCAGAGTGAGCCAGTGCGCCAGAGGCTGAAGCAGAAGACCATAGCCGCCAGTCCGGCAGAGAGGAGTCCAATCGGGGATTCGCCCGGGTTCTTGTTGTGGCCTAACCCGAACAGGATGGAAAAGATGACGGCCGACGTCCAGAAGCCCAAAACTGCCCCGTGGCGGGTCTTGAAAGCCCATTGGTAGATGGCAGCGATGCCGCGGCTGAGCGTGTACTGAAGGTAGCCGCGAGTGAGGTACTCCTCAAGCAGGCCGACCAGGAAAAAGCCAACAAGCCAGATGGCTCCGTAGCGGAGAACGTCGCTACCAAAGATCAAGCGGCTGTCGAAGACGAGCAGTCCACTCTTCCAGAGAGTCAGGATGAGCAGCGACAGACAAATGATCCCCCAAACCATCCCGGCGAAGAAATGCCGCAGCATGCGGCTGTCGCCAAAGCCGTAAACGGAGTGCGGGCGGCGCTCGATCTTCGACATAATCCAGGTGACGAGAAGGAGGATGGCGAAGGGAACTGCCTCGGCGATGAATCCGAACAGGGGGGATATTTCCGGGCCGGGCTTTCCCGAGTTCGGATCAGTCGGGAAAAGCTTGTGGCCAATGACGTTTACACTGTAGGCAAGTGCAGCGAAGATGGCAACGAAGATGAGCAGGCTCCAACCGGCGCGGAGGCCGTCTTTGCCGATGAATATCTTGTGCAGGGTCAACGGCTGCGAAGGAGGGATTGGCTCGATTGGTGTTAGCGTCGCGTCGGGACGAACAGGTAGGTCACTAGCCTCATTGTTCAAGGGCTCTCCTCATCTCGACCACAGTATATACGCCGGAAAGGTGCGGAATGTCAGGGCGCGTTCGCCCGCGATCACCTGTACCGCGGACAGTCCTGCCAGCCGCCGTTGACCTTATTGTTCGCAGTTCTTGCTTTGATCGTCACGCCCTCCTTCTTAAGAGCAAAGTCAAAGGCAGCGGACAAGAGTGTCCGCTCTACATGAGTACGCATGTTTCGGCGATGAAGAATTATCGTGAACCGGAGCGCCGCGACTCATCGGGAAAAGACGGTTCCGTGAGCGTAGGCATTGCCGCTAAAACCGTGGGGCCACGTTTTGCCGTCCATGCCGACGCCCGGGCGGTCGCTGCCGCGATCGCGGAAGCGCTCATCAAGTTTCGCCGAGCCGGTTTGCGGATCAAAGTTCACAATGAAAAGCCGATGATCGGGACCGTTCTCATCCGAGTTGAGAACGATGCGCGTCCCGGTCGAATCTGCCGCGACCCAATGCGGCTTCTGGCCCACGTCAAAAGTGACGCGACTCACTTCGCGAGGCTTCTCGGGATCGGAGATATCCAGCACGGTTAAGCTGTGCGTCTCCGGCACGGTAGCCAGCCACCAGTGCCCGATGCGCAGAGGCACGCCACAATTGTCGCCGGGGAAGGCATAAACGAAACGAAGCGTGGGATTCTCGCTGTCCACGCCGCGCATCAGGTAAAGGCCACAGGAAAACGTATGCACCAGCAGGCTCTTGCCGTCATCGAGCAGGCGCGGCTCGCCCGGGTAGTACTGCTCGTCGCCACGCGGACCCGGTGGAAGCGTAAGCGTCCGCAGCACGCGCAGGCTGGAGAATTGCCAGATCTGGACCGTGCGAGTCTT
>Ga0116221_1003033_pt1 | contig 10912 bp, 8 predicted proteins | sample Sb_taG_5_FD_88965 | JGI IMG/M metagenome (GOLD analysis project Ga0116221, IMG submission 88965) | Peat soil microbial communities from Weissenstadt, Germany - Sb_50d_8_FC metaG | ecosystem: Environmental > Terrestrial > Soil > Wetlands > Peat | place: Germany: Weissenstadt | collected 2010-09-21 | reverse complement strand
AGGGTTCTCATTTTCCAGGTTGGCTCCGGCCAGAAAATCCGCGCAGATCATTTCCAGGCAGTAGCCGCGTGATTTGTCGCTGCCCAGCATCAGAGCCGCCGTTTCGATCGCCTGCTCGACGACCGGAATCTGGCTCTTGTACAGCTTGAAGTACACAATCTCCCACGGCTCCGCTTCCCGCCCGGTCAGTTCCTTCTCGACTTCCTGCTTGAACTCTTCCTTGGGCATCTCCCGGGCTTTGTGCAACCAGGTTGCACAATCGAAGTCCTGTCCGTCCCTCCGCGCTAGCTTTGCCAGCTCCAACCCCTTCGTCCAGCCGACTTGCTTCAGCTCTTTTCTCGCCTGCGGTGGCAGGTGTTCATGAATCGACATCAGGTAGTACGCCTTCCTTCGTGATTCCGGAAACCGTCTCTCCAAGAACTCGTCGAACGACTTTACGTTTTCCACCCGCCAGTATTGGCCCGCCCGAACCTCACACAGATACCGCCCGAGTTCAACGAATCGAGTATCCCGCTCCGCATCCTTCTGCTTTTCCCAGGCCAGGATCTCGTCGATCTTGGTCAGCACGAACATCGCTCGTCGACGATTGAGCTTGGGCAATATTGTGGATTCTCAGTAACTTTCTGACTCAGATCACTCCCACAAGTCATCTCTGGACTAAGGGTTCGAATCCCTTTCTTCAAGAAACTCTGGACAAGGGACTCAAGTGGAGTACGATGGTTCCGGCTTAGGAATTGGCACTGATCTTGCCTAACGCAAATGGGGATGCTGAGAGCTGATTTGGCTTTTGGTTGTTCCGTTCGAGGAGGAAACCATGCTTGGTTCGAGCGAGTCCGGGGGGTCGAGTTGTCGGAAGAGGATTTTCTTTCCGGTTGCCACTTTCGCGCTTGCTTGGAGCGGGCTGTTGAGTGCGCAGACGGGCCCGCCGAAGTATGACTTGAATACCGAGATCAAGATGAAAGGCACAGTGGACGAGGTCAAGCTGCCTCCGAAGGGCAATGAGATTGTCCATTTGTCGATGAAAAATGGGGAGGACGTCGTTGATCTTTACCTCTGCCCAAAGTCGTTTATGGACGACATGGGTGTGACCTTCAGCAAAGGCGATGAACTTGCCATTACCGGATCGAAGGTGAAATACGGTGGAGCTGATCTGGTCCTCGCGCGAGAAATTGTGAAAGGTTCGGACTCGCTGGTGCTGCGGGATGAGAAAGGCAATCCAGTCTGGAACTGGCACCATTAGGCGGAAGACATTCAGAGCTGCAGGTAACAAACTCGCCTACGTCAAGTTGTAGAAATCTGCGAAATCGACAAAGGCCAGGCAAGGTGCTTCCGGGCGGCGGAGTTGGCCAGATGGTTGGCCTCGGTGTTGTGTTCGCGCCGGACGTGCGAGATGGAGAAATCGAAAGAGTGGGCCAGCTTGCGGCAGATCCAGTTCAGCGAATAGAGACGCGGGCTGCGGCAAACGTATTCCCCTTTCATCTGCCGGACCACGACTTCAGAGTCGGAGAAGACGTGAAGCTTCGCGGCCTTGAGCGTCAAAGCACATTGCAGGGCTTCCAGCAGGGCGACATATTCGGCGACGTTATTATCCTGGCGTCCAATCCACTTCGCGATTCTGATGGTGCGACCCTCAGTGCCGTCCAGCACCACTCCAATCCCGGACGGTCCCGGGTTTCCCAAAGAGCCGCCATCTACGTAGGCCACCAAATCCGACATCGTAATTATGTCCCCTGTAACCAACATGCTTTACCGACTGCTTCGCCGTCAAGATGCTTAGTTGGTTCGCCTGTTTTTGCGGTTGGCGTGAAGTTCGTCACTTCGTGCCGCTGTGCATAATGATGTGGAAAAACGGGAATCACGATTCTTGCACGCTGTAAACACCGGCCTTTCAACAATCTGCATTCTGCATTTTGGATGCGATCGACTGCGCACTTTGCACCAACAATCGGCATTGACAATTATCAGCGAAGTGTTTACCTTTGCCCCCGTCGACGGCTGAAAGGGTTGGCCAAAAGAAACGTTGGTCAGTCCAAAGTAAGCTGAGTGATTCGTTCGCTGGGGCGACCCGGAGAACGACCAGACCCGAAAAAACCGACTGCCCTGCGAGGGGTAGTTGGGGTTTGGAACTGCGAAAGCAGTGATCGCATCAAGGGCCGTGATGGTGCATACTCCACGCTTATGGCTCCCTCGCAGGAGCTGGCGGCTAGAGCATAACCAAGATCACGGCCTTTACCTTTTCCCGCCGCATTCTTTTCCCGCCGCTCAAATAGTCTGAAGCGGTCTTCCGTGCACTTCGCTGGTCTTCGCGCGTTGGAAATGCCATGGTGCGATGGCTTGATGACAACGATCGATAACCATCGCGGGCAACTACGTTATTCGCATCGCTACCAACCGGCATGTCACCTATGCTCACTTACAACCCGGAAGTATCAGAGTTCGACTTCACGATCATGTGCGGCGAGGAGACGTTCTAGCTAAGCTCGGAAACAGCGGCAATGCGACTGGCCCGCATCTACATTTTCAGGTGGCGGGCGGGAACTCGGTTCTGCAATCAGAAGGAGTTCCTTTTGTTTTCGATAAATTCACGTACCTCGGGCCAGGCGCAGATTGCGAGGTTGACAAACATCCTCGATACCCAGGGCCCATTCCATTCCTGGAAACAATGACGTTGTCGAATTCATGCCTGTGGGGACACTATGAGCGTTACCCATGCGGAATCGCACGCTCCGAATCCAGCTTTTCTTCTTTGAGCTTCGACGCTGATACGCGTTCTGAAGAACGTTGTTCCAAACCGTACCCCACCCGTGCCACCTGATTACACGAAGAGGCCATTTACGGAATCCCCGGCGAAAAGTATTTTGGCTGCGAAGAGTTTTTGGGCAAACATGTTTCGCCGAGCGCTCAGGAGCTTGAAGAGTTTGAGCGTTGTCATTCGATGGCAGCATGCTTGTCCGTCCGAATCTCCTACACGGGAATCAGAAAATGACAAACAACACCGAGCATTCATTCGCCATCATTCGATTCAATGAGAAGACCTACAAATCCGGTGGAGTGATGGCCGTGGTCAAGGGAATCGAGAGCGCGCAAAGAACGCTCAACGACTTTGAGTGGTGTCAGAGCCAGGAAGATCGCAGCTCGGGTTGGCGCTACTTCCTGGAAGAAAGCGATCTGCATCCGGGGACGGATCCGGCGAAGGCAACCAAACTTCGGCAATTGCGGCTCGACCTGCAGGAGTCCCAGGCAACGGCGCCCCGTCTCAGAACTCCAATTCGGCAACCACTTTAAGGAGTCGAATAAATATAGTGCGCTCTTCCGGAGTCTGACTTCCTTTCCGAAACCAGGCCCTCCTTAATCATCAATCATCGCCCTAATGGATAGATGCGCACTGTTCGAGTTAGCCACACCGAACGGCAATCTGATCCTGCTTATGCAACATAAACAAAATTAAGGACTCGCGTGCGGGCCTACCTGCGAGCGCCCGCGCGATAGTGCCTACTGTGTCAACCGGCAGCCCGGCGTATTCCGGGTAGTATTTCAGCAAGCGATTAACACTGATGGAGAATTCACGGCAATTCCGGCAACCATGGTCGGTGGTGACCACGGCATGAAGCAGGTACTGCAGCAGGCGCGTCTGGGTGAAATTGCGGTGATGGATGTCCCCGCTCCCAAACTGCTTCCTGGATGCGTGCTGGTGCGTATGGCAGCGTCGCTGGTCTCAGCGGGCACGGAGCGTGCTGCTTGCGAATTCGCCAGCAAGAATCTTTTGCAAAAGGCGAAGGCTCGCCCGGACCTGGTTCGCGAAGTCACTAGCAAAGTGCGGCGAGATGGTATGTTCTCGGCGGTCGCTGCGATTCGCAGCCGTCTCGATCAGCCTATCGCTCTGGGATACAGCGGTTCAGGAACTGTCATTGAAGTTGGTGAGGGCGTTAGCGACCTTAGCGTGGGTGATCGAGTTGCGTGTGCCGGCGCGAGCTATGCCGTTCATGCTGAGTTTGCATGCATCCCTCGCTTGCTGGCTGCGAAGCTTCGGCCGGATTCGGCGGTGACGTTTGAGGAGGCTGCGTTCACGACTCTCGGCGCCGTCGCCCTGCACGGGGTTCGCACGGCGGATGTGAAATTGGGGGACGTCGTCGCAGTGATCGGTCTTGGGCTTCTCGGTCAACTGACAATTCAGATCCTCAAAGCAGCCGGCTGCCGGGTGGTGGGAATGGATATAGCTCCGGAGCGCGCCGACCTTGCTTTGCGTCTGGGGGCAGACGAAGTGTGTATCTCGCGCGATGGCTTGCGCGATCTATGTTGGCAAAACTCCAACGGGCATGGCGCCGACGCCGTACTGATCACGGCGGAAACGGCCAGCAGCGAACCGGTCAACTTGGCGGGAGAAATCGCACGGGATCGAGCGGTTGTAGTTGCCGTCGGGACCGTGGGCATGGACATCCAGCGCAAGCTCTATTTTGAAAAGGAGCTGGATTTCCGCATTTCGCGTTCATACGGGCCGGGTCGTTATGACTCGGCTTATGAACAGAAGGGCCGCGATTATCCCATCGGCTACGTGCGGTGGACTGAGACACGAAACATGGAGGCGTTTCTCCAACTTTTGTCTGATGGCAAGCTCGATGTGAAGTCACTGGTCACGCACCGTTTTCCCATTGAACACGCTCATGGCGCCTACGATCTGATAACGAGAAAGGTCGGGCATCCATTCCTCGGGGTTTTGATCACTTATCCTGGGCATGCTGAGCTAATTCACGAAATCCGACTCGTCAGGAAGGGAACTGTCGGCGCTCGTGTGGGCGAGAAATCAATGGCCGTCGGGATTTTCGGTGCGGGCAGCTTTGCCATGAGTACGCTGCTGCCTGCGCTCAAGCAGGTTCGCGGCGTGGATCTTGCCAGTGTGTGCGCAGCGAATGGTTCGCACGCGCGGCACGCGGCAGAAAAGTTTGGCTTCCTGTACTGTGCGACCGAGGAACAGCGAATCCTTAATGACCCGGGCATCAACTCGGTTGTGATCGCGACTCGCCATCACTTGCATGCGACCCAGGTACTAGCGACGCTCGCAGCTGGCAAGCACGTCTTCTGCGAGAAGCCGCTTTGCCTGCATGAAAGTGAGTTGGCGGAGATTGTTCGGGCTTATGCGAGCCGGGTCTCTAGCCGCGATCCTCTGCTGATGGTTGGTTTCAACCGCCGATTCGCTCCCATGGCAATAAAGATGAGAGCGTTTCTCAAGCAGGTGCGCGAGCCGTTGGCGTTGCATTACCGCGTCAACGCTGGTTTCATTCCGCGCGATCACTGGGTGAACGATCCTGAGCAGGGCGGCGGGCGAATTCTCGGCGAAGTTTGCCATTTTGTCGACTTCCTCAGTTTCCTTGCTGGCGCTCTTCCGACGGAAGTGCAGGCGCGCGGCGTGAACGGGATCGAATCGTGCTTCGACGACAATGTCGTCATTTCGCTGCGGTTCGCGAACGGGTCGCAGGGCACGATCAGCTATCTGGTGAATGGCGATCGATCCTACTCTAAGGAGCGAGTGGAAGTCTTTGGCGGCGGGGCGGTGGCCGTGTTGGAGGATTTTCGGCGGCTCGAACTGGTGCGTCATGGCCGGAAAGAGACGTTCCGCTCGCGATTCCGCCAGGACAAAGGGCATCGTGCTGAGTTGGAGGCGTTTGCCGCGGCGGTTTGCGGCCGGAGCGAAACTCCAATTCCGTTTGACGAGATTGTCTCGACCACGCTGGCGACCTTACGCGTGCTTGAGTCGCGATCTTCGGGTCTGCCGGTCGAGGTGGATACAGCCGCTTTCATAAGTTCCCATTCACCATCACGCCACGCCGTTTCGTGAGCTGGATCGATTCCTCCTTATATATAGGTCGTTCCCCGCAGCCCTGTTCGGGCAAGCTCGAAATCTTCCCGGGTTGCGCTCAGTCCAGGAAGGTCCTTCCTTGTATCCAGCTAATTCACAAGCATTTGTACGACAGTTGCAACGGCTTGCAACAGTTGCAAGAATTATCAGTCTTGACGTGGTTCGGGCCACAAGCTAGATTACTGACAGTGGTTTACGGGTTTGGTCAGCGGGTTCCCCTCCTGATGGTCACCGATACCAGTAGTTCCCCCGAGAAGTAAACAGAACATCCCCCGGTTTAGAAATCAGTAGGAGAAAAAATGATCAGTTCAACCCAGAAGTGGTTGGGTGTCGCTGCGCTAGCTCTTTTGTGTTTCGCGCCTTGCGCTTTTGCCGGTAGCAGTTTGACCATGACGGGCGCGGGAAACAACGTCATGGACGGGGTGTACGTCGGTCCTTATTATGCTACGGTCAACGGCGTTGCGAATACGCCAGTCATTTGCGATGACTTCGCGGACGAGAGCTACATTGGCAGCTCGTGGAATTACACGGCAAACAATTTTTCAACTCTGGGGAGTGCGTTGTGGGGAAGCCAGACAAAGAATTATGAAGCTGCGGCTTGGCTGACCTTGCAGATGCTTTCCTTGAACAGCAACCCGGGCAACTCCAGCCAGGTAGGATACTTGTCCTTTGCGATCTGGTCGTTGTTCGACAAGAGCGCTCTCAACGGTTTGAATTCAACTCAACTGGCGGGAGTAATGAGCTGGCTGGCTAAAGTTCCTTCAAACTTAACGCCCGCCGAATTCGCCAACTTCGTGCTGTTGACGCCCCAAGGTTGCACCAACGGCCCAGGCTCGTGTCCGGGTCAGGAGTTTCTGATGATGGTGCCCGAAGGGGGTTCTGCGGCAATGTACCTGCTTTTGGCCGGACTATCATGTTTTGGAGCCATGCTGTTCAGGCGTCGGAGACAAGCACCCGCCGCGAACTCCAGCATGGCTTGATTCAGACTTAGGGTGCAGCGAGAAGGTTCTTCTCGCTGCAAGGAGACGCCCTCCCCCATCCAACCATCGTGATCGTGACGCTGAGAATCCAACCTGGCCACGTCAGCCGGTCGATCGTATCTTCCACAATCCCACAATTCAGCTCAGACGGTTTTCGTTTTCGGCTCAGCCGGACGTGTTCCTTCGTAAGGCGAAGGCCGGGTGACGATGCTGCTAAATTGCGAGTATGGCATTGAACCGCCAGCCCGCCGGGGACCAGCGCCGTTGGCAACGACGTCAGGTTGACGTGCCCATCCAGGTAGTCGCCGATGACCTGTGCAGCACGGGCGCGATTCCCGGTCGCGGAACAGAAATGAGCCAGGGTGGCATTTGCTTGTTTGCACTTGCGAACCTCGCCATCGGAGCTCACATCGATGTTGAACTTGTTGACTCGCGCAATGGCACGCCGGTCCGGATCAGCGGCATCGTTCGCAACCGCGTGGTCTATTTATATGGAGTCGAATTCCTGATTGATCAGAAAGACCGGCAACAGGTTGCTCGCCTGAGCCATATCTTCGGCGCCACAAACGATCTCTCATAATCCCACGGAGCAATTCATTTCAGCTTCGCGTACTCCGCCTTGGCCTGTTTGAAAAGCGGGATCTCGGGGTCGGCGTCTTTCCAGAGCGCGAGGAAATCCTGGTAGGCGGTCCTGGCTTTGCCGGAATCTCCGGCCAATGCATACGCTCGGCCTAGCCCCAGGTGGGCGAGCGCGCTGATCGGTTCGTTCAGCACTACGCCGGGATGATCGAGAATCTTCTGGAACTCGGCGGCCGCAGCCGTGCCCTGCTTCGCAGCCAGATTCGCTTCACCACGCAGGTAAACCGGGTAGAGAAGGAAATTCAGGTTCTGAGAAGCGGCCCCAAGTTCGTACGGCGCCGCGGTTGCCAGCGCTGCGATTGCCTTGTTCGCCTCGCCATCGTGAAGCGCAATCGCAGCGTGGATCATGGGCACGTAATCGAACTGAACGATGGTGTCTTCCGGCAATCGTTTGTCCAGATCGTCGGCGAGTTTCTTGGCCGTCGCGGAATCGCCTGCCAGCCCCAGCGCGATTGCCGACATCGCCTTGACGTCGCCTCCATCCGAGAGCGGGAGCACAGCCTGCGCTTGCGATTTTGCAACAGCCATGTCGCCCACCAGCGCTGCACGCAGCGCAGCTTCTGCCTGGTAGCCGGCGGCCGTTTCTTTTTCATCGGCGCGCTGGGCGGATTCGGCGGCGTGGCGTGTGAATTCTTGCGCTTTCACAAACTGACCAGCACATGCGGCGGTTTCCGATTGGTAATACAGCATGACGTCTTCATATCCCGGCTTGCCCATCAGCCGCGCCGCTTCTTGATCCATTCCCGCACGGTCATGCTGCAGAAAATCCACCATGTAGAGCGTCGCGTGATTCAGGGGTGAATCAAGGTTGTGAGTTCTTGCTTCCTCCGTCGTGGCTTTGGCTTCGTCCAGGCGGTTGAGGCTCACGTAGGCGCTGGCCAGGTTGCTGTAACTGGTGCCGCTTCCGGGATTCATTTTCAGAGTTTGCTGGGCGGTTGTGAGAGCGCTCGCGTAATCGCCCAGGTTGTTGTAGATCACCGCCAAATTGTTGTAGGGAACGTGATCACGCGGGTAAGTTTCTGCCCAAAGTTCATAGGACTTGCGGGCTGCTTCCAGATTCCCGGTGACGAAATGCCCGTAGTGCGAGGCGATGTAAAACTTTTCCCGCTCACTGACCCGCTCACGCAATTCAAATGCTTTGCGAATATTGTCGGCGGCGCGAACCGTCTCGTTCAGGTTGAAGTAGTTTGCGCCCAGCCGCGCGTAGGCCATGGCGAAATTAGAGTCGAGGCTGATGGCTCGCTGGAACAATGGAATGGCGGCCGCGTAGTCGTTTTTCAGGATTTGAGCTTTATAGCCCAGGCTGTAGGCTTGCAGAGCTTCGAGCGAAGGCGTGGTCACGTTCTCGGCGGGCGCATCATATTTCTGCACCGAGGCCAGCGATTCGCCCAGCTTGCGGCGGAGGTCGGCGGCCATGCCTCCCAGAACTTCGAGAACATGGTTCTTGTCGGAGGCTTGCGCGGTAGCGTTGGCCAGCGAGTCTCCGTTCGCGCAGTTCACCGCCTTCAGTGTCAAAAGATATTGCGTGCCAACCTGCACGATCGATCCGTTCAGCACCGCCGCGCTTGCCGTGCGCTGGCAAACTTCGCGAGCCAACTCACGCGTCAGCCGCTGGTCTTTAGCTTGGGCCATCAACGAAAGGGTTTGCGCGATGCGCTCGTCCGAAAGCAGATTCAGAAACGGCGACTGCTCCAACTGCGCCGAAAGGGCTTGCCGCAGGCTGCCGTCAAATACCGAATCGCCGGTGGTGTTGGTGAAGTCGGCGAGCACGACTGTGTCTTTATCGGTGAGCTTGAGGGAGGGCCGGAAATGGTAGTAAAGCCCGCCGGCAATCACGACAGCGACGATCAGGCCGAGCGCTGCAATTTTCCACATGCGCGCTGGCGCTTGCGTGGGTGAGCTAAGACGTGAGCGAGTAACGGACGCATGCGTTTCGACCGCTGCTCCCGACCTTCGCGAATCGGAGTCGCGTTTCAGGCGTTGCAGTTCCGCGCGCATCTCGGCTGCGCTCTGATAACGAAGATTGCAATCTTTCTCCAGCGCCCGGCTGATGATGCGTTGCAATTCCTCCGGCAGGTCGGGATTGATGCGCACCGGCGCAACCGGTTCTCGTTCTAGGATTGCGCTGAAGATCACTCCCGAACTCTCTCCGCGAAATGGCAGCGCGCCGGTCGCCATTTCATACAGCACCGCGCCAAAGGAAAACAAATCGGTGCGGGCGTCGAGTTCTTTGGCTCGCACTTGCTCCGGCGACATATATGCCACGGTGCCGACCGCCATGCCGGGACTGGTGAGGTGTTCGTCGGCCGCGGTCTGAGTGTTGGCCGCTGCCATCTGGCTGGAGGAACTGGCTGCGGGCGTGACTTTGGCTAATCCGAAATCAAGTACCTTAGCGTGTCCGCGGCTGGTGACAAAAATGTTTGCCGGTTTGATGTCGCGGTGGACGATTCCTTTCGCATGAGCTGCGTCGAGAGCGTCGGCGATTTCGATCGCGAGCGACAGAAGCGTATCGATTTCCAGAGGGCGTCCGGTAACGCGGTACTTCAGCGTCACTCCCTCAAGAAACTCCATGGCGATGAACGACTGCTCGCCTTGTTTCCCAATTTCGTAGATCGTGCAAATGTTGGGATGGTTCAGCGCAGAAGCGGCTCGCGCCTCCCGCCGAAATCGTTCCAGAGCCGACGGATCGCGAGCCAGCGCATCCGGCAGAAATTTCAAGGCAACGAAGCGGCCAAGCTCGGTGTCTTCCGCCTTGTAGACGACACCCATGCCGCCGCCACCCAGATTCTCGACAATCCGGTAGTGCGAAATAGTCTGCCCAATCATGCGGAGGCACCATGTTAGGGCGATGGCCTAGGCAAGTCAACGCCGCCGTCGGAGCGGTCATTCAAAAGGAGAAGCTACACCTGAGTGTCAACCAACCTGTATTCAAATTTTGTTTGCGAATGCGGGGAACGGGACAACGTGGGTAAACATCCTCAGCACTTCGCAAGGAACGCGAAAGGCTGGGGTACCCCGAGGATCGCAATCTTAATTGAAAGAGTGGGCCCTCGCTTACCACACCATCGTGCGCACTGATCAACTTTGGTGCCACGTTGATGGCACGTTCTGGTGTTGACCCGTGGGGTTACGGTTGGTTACTGTGGAGATCGTTCATCTCCCCCAAAGTAATCTCCATGGGGACTCTCGAAAAAATTCCGACCTTCTTGACCGTAGGCGTACTGGTCATGATTTTTGTGTGCCTGAAACGACAGGCACGTAGCGCCCGCCTCACACTTTGGACCGTGGGATGGGCATTGGTATTCACGCATTTCCTGGCGCAATTGCTGGAACCGGATCATGGCAACGTCAGCCCACTTCTGTTGGCGATTGATTCCGGATCGCTACAAGCGGCCGCGGTCAGTTTTCTGGTCTCGGTCTCGTGTGTGGTGGAAGATTT
>Ga0116221_1003032_pt1 | contig 10912 bp, 9 predicted proteins | sample Sb_taG_5_FD_88965 | JGI IMG/M metagenome (GOLD analysis project Ga0116221, IMG submission 88965) | Peat soil microbial communities from Weissenstadt, Germany - Sb_50d_8_FC metaG | ecosystem: Environmental > Terrestrial > Soil > Wetlands > Peat | place: Germany: Weissenstadt | collected 2010-09-21 | reverse complement strand
GATTTTCAAACAGAACGCTGCGATCGACCGCCAGATCGCGTACCACCGGGAACTTGGTAAACGGCTCCAGCCGGATGGGTTGCTCGAGGTTGTCGACCAAGGCGGAGCAGGCCATGCGAGCGCATCCGTTGATGAGCATGGCGCAGGAGCCGCAGACTTCCTCGAGACAATTGGAGTCGTAGGTGATGGGCGTGGTCGGCTTGCCGTCGCGGGTGACGGGATTGCGCGCAATCTCCATCATCGAGGAAATCACGTTCATACCCGGCTGCCAGGCAAGTTCGAATTCTTCCCAATGCGACTTGGCTTGGGGATTGTCCTGGCGTTTGATTTTTATGATTACAGTTTTAGCCATGTTGTTGGTGTTCCACGACTTCCTGCTAATATTCAAAATCTTCTTCTAGACGCACGCACTCTGCTGATCGGCATAGAGAACCAACCAGTCCTGGCGCGACCTGTCCAAGAGCTGCGGATAAACGATCCAGCGCCGGAAAGGGCTAATCAGTGCCATGTAGGGTCGCGTAATCCAACTTACTGGCTTTACGTAGACCGCCCAATAGAGACGATATCCGCCCGATAGCGGCGCCAGCGTCTGCGCCAGGAAAGCATGTACGGTCGCATTCATTACCTCAAGAAGTATTTCGTTTTCGAAGCAATACACCACGTCGAAGAGAGAATCCTTTGACCCAGGGGGTATAAGCGAACGGTCCCGGTCGGCCTGCGCTAGAAACCTGACGTGAGAATCTATCTTCTGCGCGGATCCTGGAGCGTCCCATCGAAAGACGCGGCCAATAGCAAAGCGCAGTCCTAGAAGGGACCCGGTGGCCTTCGGGATCTTCTTCCAACCTTGAGCCCTGACGCCGTTGCGAAACTCCCACAAAGTTATGCCGTCGTGCCCACCGGGCAGGTCCACTGCCCAGACGTCGTGCAGTGGCACGTCCCTGAGAAAGGAGTGGACCCGCAGGGGCAAACCGAGGAACTCGCGGGGTGAGATTCTTGGCATAAGGGTTAATCGGTCATTTCACCGCATCGTACTTTCTTGGGCGCGGCGGAATCAGCGAAATATCCACCGGCTCGAATTCAAACTTCGGCTCGTCTGCATCCGGCGCGAAGTATGCTTTCGTGGTCTTCAGCCAGTCCTTGTCGTCGCGCTCGGGGAAGTCTGGCTTGTAGTGGGCACCGCGAGATTCATCGCGCATGGCCGCACCCTGCGCGACCACGCGGGCGAGTTGCAGCATGTTGTAGAGCTGGCGCGCGAAGACCACGCTGGTGTTGGCCCACTGCGACCGGTCGCTCAGATTGATGTGCCGGAAGCGCTCGAGCATCTCGCACAACTTGCCGTCGGTCTCCTTCAACTTATTGTTGTAGCGAATCACCGTGCAATTGGCAGTCATCAATTCGCCGAGTTCTTGCCATAGTCGGAAAGGATTCTCTTTGCCGTCCGACTTCATGAGCATGGCGTTGTTTTCTTCCTGATGCCTGCGTTCCACCTCGAAATGTCCGTTGCTCTGCGCCGCTTTCTGATTGCGAGCGTACTGCACCGCCGCGGGCCCGGCGAGAAATCCGCCAAAGATGCAGGAGACCAGCGAGTTCGCGCCCAAGCGGTTGGCCCCGTGGTACTGATATTCACACTCACCCGCGGCATAAATACCGGGAACGTTCGTCGCCTGATCGAAATCAACCCACAGCCCGCCCATGGTGTAGTGCATGCCGGGGAATATCTTCATCGGAACTTTGCGCGGATCGTCGCCCACAAACTTCTCGTAGATTTCCAGAATGCCTTCCAGCTTGCGGTCAAGAATCTTGGAGTCGATGTGGGTCAGGTCAAGATAAACCATCGGCTTCCCGTCGATGCCGAGGTTGTGCTCGAAGACAACCTTAAAAATCGCGCGCGTAGCGATATCCCGCGGCACCAGGTTCCCATATTTTGGGTACCACTCTTCGAGAAAGTACCAACGCTCGCTTTGCGGAATCGACAGCGGATCGCGCTTGTCACCCGGCATCTTTGGAACCCAAACGCGTCCGCCTTCACCGCGAGCCGACTCCGACATGAGCCGCAGTTTGTCTTCGCCGGGGATGCACGTTGGATGAACCTGGATGAACTCTCCGTTGGCGTAGAAGCATCCTTGCTGATACAGCGCCGACTGCGCTGACCCGGTGCAGACCACTGAATTCGTGGATTTTCCAAAGATCGCGCCGTTGCCGCCGGTCGCAATGATGATCGCGTCCGCCGGGAAAGTACGCACTTCCATGGAACGCAGATCCATGGCGCAGATGCCACGGCAGACCTTGTTGGAATCGAGCACGGCAGAGAGAAATTCCCAGTGCTCGTATTTCTTGACCTTGCCCTCGGATTCGTACCGTCGGACTTGCTCATCGAGCGCGTAGAGAAGTTGCTGTCCCGTGGTAGCTCCGGCAAATGCGGTGCGGTTGTAAAGGGTCCCACCGAAGCGGCGGAAATCGAGCAAGCCTTCAGGGGTGCGGTTGAAAGGCACGCCCATGCGGTCGAGCAGGTCGATGATGCCGGGCGCAGCTTCGCACATCGCTTTCACGGGCGGCTGGTTGGCCAGAAAGTCTCCGCCGTAAATGGTGTCGTCGAAATGCTTCCAGGTGGAATCGCCTTCGCCCTTAAGGTTCTTGGCCGCATTAATTCCGCCCTGCGCACAGACGGAATGCGAGCGTTTTACGGGGACAATGGAGAACAGATCCACTTGCCCGCCCATTTCCGCGATCTTGATGACGGCAGAAAGACCCGCCAAGCCGCCACCGATGACAATGATTTTCGGATTTGCTGCCATCTTCGATTGTTCTGCTTTCCGTAACTCTATTTCGTTGCGCTCGGTCCCGCTTCTACTACGCTCGCGCCGGCAGGGTCAGTCGGCTGTTGTGCATGCGACCGGAATGAGGTCAGGCTGGCAAGGCCGGCGCTGGCCAGCACAAAGAAAAATGCCAGACACAAAACCAAGAATCGCTTCCGTGCCTTCTCTCCCGAAACAATGCCCCACTTCGCGCAAAACAGCCAAATGCCATAGGCGAAGTGCCACGACGCAGCGATCAGTCCTACGACATAAAACACGAACAACGGAGTTTGAAATACTTCAATTTGCACCTTGCCGAAAGATGCTCCCGGATATTCGTGCAGGTCGATGCCGGTAAATCGCATCGTCCAGGTGTGCCAGAGAATGTAGGCGAAGGCAATTCCGCCGGTCCAACGCTGCGCCGTGTACATCCAGTTTCCGGTCCACGGATATTCTCCGACGTTCGTCTCTCCGCGGTACCAGATGTAGAAACCGTAGAGCGCGTGAAACAGGATGGGCAGCCAGATTCCAAACAACTCGAGCACAGGAACTAAGGGAAGGCTCGCCAGAAAGCGCACCTGTCGAGCGTAGGCTGCCGGACCGCCGATTGCCGCGGAGTTCGAAATCAAAATATGTTCGAATAGGAAAGCGCCTACCGGGATGATTCCGCTGAGCGAATGCAGACGACGCAGCCAAAACGAATATCCATGGCCGGCCCGCAGCGGGGCCACGCCGCCTTTGATCGGCATCGGGGGCGCAGGACTGGCAGTTGCCGCCACAGAATGCTCCTTGTAAGTTCGAGTATGAGAACGGAACCTTTTATTATGTTGTTGAGGGAGAAGGGAAGTCAAGGAACCATGAAGACGATTGGAATTATCGGCGGCCTCGGGCCGGAGACGACGATTGAGTACTATCGCTTGATCATCGCCGCGTACGTCGAGCGGATACCCGACGGAAGTTATCCTTCCATCATCATCAACAGTGTCGATTTGAAGAAAATGGTGGACATGGCCGCCGCGAACGAACGAGCCAAGATGGCCGAGTTTCTGGTGAATGAAATACAGAAGCTCGCAAGGGCGGGTGCGGAGTGTGGATTGGTGTCTGCAAATACGCCACACATGGTCTTTGATGAAGTTCGCGATCAGTCGCCGATTCCGTTGGTCAGCATTGTTGAAGCTGCGTGTGAGGCGGCAAAGCCGCTGGGATTAAAAAAGTTTGGCTTGTTCGGCGCGCGCTTCACTATGCAAGCACGATTCTACCCTGACGTGTTTTCCAAGCAGGGAATCACGCTCGCTGTTCCCGACGAACACGAGCAAGCTTTCATTCACCAGGTGTATTTCGATGAGTTGGTGAAGGGCACGGTTCGGCCTGAAACGCGGGAGCGATTGCTCATGATTGTCGATCGCTTGAAGGAGCGAAACGGGATCGAAGGGCTGATTCTCGGCGGCACGGAATTGTCTTTGATCCTGCGCGATGCCACGGTGCGGGATATTCCAGTCCTTGACACGACCAGGATTCACGTGAAGGCCATCGTCGCAGAAGCATTTTCGTCGTAGCCGCGATGTTTAAGCTCAGCTTACGCCACTGCGTTGATGGCCTGGTACCAACCCAGAAACTTTCGGAAGGCGGCGCCCCGATGGCTGTACTGAGCTTTTTCTTCTGGAGTCAGCTCAGCGAACGCCTTCTGAATCTGTGGAAAGTAGAACAGAGGATCGTAACCAAATCCATTCGTCCCCCGAGGACGATTCAAGATCGTGCCTTCAGCCTCTCCACGGAACGTCTCTAGAATCTGTCCATCGCGCGCGGCGGCAATCACGCATACGAAACGGCCGGCGCGCTTGTCATCGGGAACATCTTTCAGTTCACGTAGGAGGCGTGTGTTATTGGCTTCGTCGTCGGTGTTGTTATTCATCAGGTGAGGCGCATCTGCGGCGTAGCGCGCGGAGTGCACGCCCGGAGCGCCTTTAAGTGCGTCCACCTCCAAACCGGAGTCGTCTGCCAAAACAATCTCGCCCGGAACCGCGCGGCTGTAGTTTTCCGCTTTCTTGCGAGCATTTTCCTCGAACGTAAGCCCGTCTTCAATCACGGCAGGCAGAGAGGCGAAGTTGGGAATGGAAAGAATCTCGATGCCAAGAGGTGCAGCGGCCCCGGCAAAATCGCGCAACTTGCCTGCGCTCGAGGTCGCGATGAGAATACGATTCATTTTACTGCTCTCCCGCGAGAGGTTTGAGCTTTGCGGCTTCCACTCCATGATATCTGGCAGGAGAATGTTTACCAACGGATGTTAGCGTGAACGCCTCCGTCGAATGAACACGAAGCCTCCAACGAATAACGCACTGACGCTCGAAATAATCCCCCCGAGAGTTCTGTCCCACGTGCGCGCGAAGGTGATTTGCACCTGGTTCTCGCCCGCTTGAACCGGAATCAACATCTGTCCGGTAACGTCTCTGGTCGTGGTCGCGACCGCCCGGCCATTCACCGCGACGCGCCAGGCGGGATAGTTGAATAACCGCAGCACCAACCGTTCTGGTTGGCTGGTAGCGATGGTAAAGGTCTTCGATTCCGCGCTCCACTGTTGAATGCGGGGCTGGGACTCTTGATCGGGCACCGCGCTGTCGTAGAAAGCCACAAGGGGAGCGTCCTTCTTGATCTGGTACGGATCGGCATTTAGCGGAACGTACTCGTCGGTACCCTCGTATCCCGACCCGCTCTGCTGATTGCGAAGCATTTGGCCGAAATCCGCGGCGAGCTCCCACCATGGAGGTTGCACGTTCTGCCATACGAAAACAAGCACCGCGAACATGCTGAAACAGAGCAGAACGCGTACAATCCAGCGCCGCCAAGCCATGGATAGAAAAAGCGCAACGGACACATTCAGGCACAGTAGCCACCTCCAGGGCAGTTGGAGGTAGCGCAACTGAGGCAGATGTTCCCACAGAAAAGACGTAAAGGAAAAGTTGAGGAGGGTGGCAGCTACGGCCCATCCGAAGAGCATCCACCAAGCGTGTCGTTCTCGATGTCTCCATTGGCGGGAAAAGAGCGCGGCAATCGCAAGGACTATCATTTCCGCAGATGCCACCAGCGAAACCAAGAAGTTGAAACGATTGTGATCAACGTCCGCGATATGGGTGAAAAGAAAATTGTCCCTCGGACGCACTCCCGGCGAGAGCACTTCGCCGATGTTCACCCACTTCCTTTCGCACGCTGCCGGCAGCAGGAAAAACGCCGCCAGAGCCGCGCCGAGCAAAACTGCGATCGCGCCGTGCAACAAGACTCGTGGAGAGCGCTTAAGAGCGGCCAAAATCACGATCAGCAGAACCAATGAATAGTTGATCATCACTGCAGCTGGAATGTTCGTCAGCCACGCGGCGGCGACGATGAGTGCCAGCGGAATAACCATTTCCTGGCCCTCATCTTCCGAGCGCAGCACGTAGAGCAAAAGCAGAGGCAACAACGCACCCGCCAGCAATTCCGCGAACGCGCTCCGCCAATACACGATCACGAGGTAATAAGGGTTGGCCGCATAGAAAGCCGCAGCAAAAATGGCGTCGCGACGCTCCAACCAACGCCGCGCCAGAAAAAACATGGAACAACCGGAAAGAGTCAACGCTATCCACACGTACGCGCTGGGAACGATCTTCCAGGGCAAAATCGCTCCTAGCGCGGCTCCCAGTGTCCACGAGGCTGGAGGGTAGAAAATGAATCGAGCCTCACCATATCCGTACTGGGCCAGAACTGCCCAGCGCGGATAGAGAATCCCTTGTTTCCATTGGCCGAGAACTTCCATCCAGGAGTTCACGTGGAATTCAAAATCGTGCCCCGAGGGATTACCAAGAAACAAAAACGGAAGAACCACGAGGAACGCAGTTGTCATCACGGCCAGCAGAGGCCACAGAGTGATGGACCCGCCTGCGAACTTGCCTGTTCCTTCTTGCTGCGGCGTGAGTCTTCGCTCCGAAGACGACGATGTCAGCAGGGGATGCCTCCGGCAGTTTGTACTTGGCTGCACACCGATTGTTGCTTAAGCCGCGAAAATGGGCAATTCGAATCAGCGGTCTGTGGAAAAGGTGCGCGATTTCACGGGAAATTAACTTGGCCGCCACTGTGCGGAAAACGCAGTGCGTTAAACTTTAGGCATTCGAGGTGGAATAAACCCGGCGCTAAGGGGTCCGCATGTGAGACGGCGTGCGGGCCTCTTGGTGTTTCGGGTCGCGGTCAGGCCGAAGTGACTTCTTCCGAGCTGCGTTGCTGGCGGAGTTTCTGGAGGAATTCATCTTGATTGAGGGACTCATGGCTGCGCAGCAGTTCGAGCAGCGGATCGTCAAGCTCTTCCTTGGGTAACGGATCGGGCTGATCGTAGTGATCGCCGTCAGCGAGGATGCGTGGGGTAATCAGCAATGCCGGAAGCATTCCCGGGCGGCTGGTTAGGAATCCGATAAATCTTGCCACCTGGGCGCGCTCGTCGGTAGTGCGCGAGGCAAACTCGATACCCATGCCGAATCCGGGATGCATCACCCGAACTGTTCCCTCCGCCTGAACTTCGACATCTTCCGCGTTGAGGCAAAGAGTAATGCCGGAGCGCTCGGGAAAAGGCGATTCGGTTTCAACATAACATCCGCCCAGGCTGAGATCGGTCAAGGTGCACTGCGATACTGGTTCGGGATCGGGTGGCGGAATCTCGGGCGCGTTGGCCGCTACCCACGCTTTCAGTGTGGCTCGAAGGTTTTCGGGAAGATCAATGAAGCGCACGCCCGCTTGCCCGTTGGGACTTGCCCAGGCGATCTCGCCGCTTGCCTGGATTTCGCTGTTGCCGTCAGGGAGATCGAACTGGGCGCTGATCGTGGCACCGGGGCAGAGCGGTTGGGCTGCCAAGACGTCCATGCCATCTTCGCTCAGGTCGAGGAGGATGCCTTCCAGTTGAGGTCCGTTCTGCACTTGAAGCTGAATTGGAACTTGGATAGGAACACGAAAAGAGCGGCGTCGTTCCCGCTTGATAAGGGCTGTGGCGGCGCGCAGGCTGGCTTCGGCCTGTTCCACGGAAATGGGCTTGTACAGAATGAAATTCGCTCCTGCGCCGAACACGTTGCGTACTTTCGTCTTGTCGCTGAGAAGCGCGACGGTGACGGCCTTGACGCCCGATGAGGTCTGACTGGCGTTCTGGAGGACGAGCGAGGCGCTATGGGGATCGTCAAAGTCAACCACGACGGAGTCAAACTTTTCCTCGGTCAGACGGCAGAGTGCCTCAGGATACCCGCAGCAAGCCACGGCAACGCCGCAGCGAGCGAGCACCGGAGTCAAGACCGCGGCTGCCTCTTCGTCCTTGGATACTAGAAGTGCGTGAAACGTCATATGCTGCTCATGTGTGACGCGCGGAATCTCCCAGGGTTAGGGCCAGCGTGGAGCCATGCCCCGAGCCGGCTTGGCTGCGGCTGTCGAACCGCTTGTAGAAGCCGACGCCGCCTTGGCCGCTGGAGTAGGCTGCTCATCCACTTCGGACAAAACCGCAGCGTCGTCATCCTCGATCTCAGCCAGCAAAGGAGCTACTTCACGCAGCTTTTCGGCCGCCTGTTGCAGCATCTCAATCTGCTTGGCCAGTTGCGCGTATCGGGCTTGCTTCCGCCGCAGAACCTCATGAATGTCCTTCATACAACCCCCTGCTGCGAATCTAAGCAGACCACCGGCAATCGTCAATCGTTATGCCGGTGGGCAGATTACGGCGGTAACCAGGGGATAAAGCGGCAGAGCTTAGGTCAAATCGTTGAAAGATAGCCGCTTTGGGCCAGCAAAGGACCGGCGTGGGATTTACTTCCGAAAGGGGAGAACCATACTCTGTGCCTGAGCAGTTCTGGGGGAGGGCTGTTCGGGAGTCCCGTGATTTAATCGAGTCACGGGGCACTTCTTAATTGTGAGCCATTTCCCAAGCACCACGGTCGGTATCTGCTGTAGCTACTCAGGATGTACAATCCGCATCAGCTAATCTGTCTGCAAGAAGAGATTTCGATCGGGGTTGCGCTTACCATTCATCTATGGAGCCTGGGGTTTGAAGCTCAAGAATTTCTGTCTTCTTTCAATCCTTACTTTGGGAGCACTGCTGGTCCACGGCTACCATCCCTGGGCCGAGGACGCGGGGATTTACCTGCCCGGAGTCGAAAAAATCCTGCATCCCGAGCTGTTTCCATTCAATGCGCAATTCTTTGAGTCGCATGCTCATTTGACGTTTTTTCCAAACTTCATTGCAGCATCGGTGCGACTCACTCATCTGCCGCTGGAAGTTGTGCTCTTCTTTTGGCAAGTAACTTCTATCTTTCTGCTTCTGTTGGCTTGCTGGCAGTTGATTAGCAAGTGCTTTGCCGATGAAAGTGCTCGCTGGGCTGGCGTATCGACGATTGCCGCGCTGTTGACTTTGCCGGTCGCGGGAACAGCGTTGTACATCATGGATCAATACTTGAACCCGCGAAACCTGGTTGCCTTTGCCGCGGTCTTCGCGATTGCAAGGGTGATCGACAGGAAATACTTCCAAGCGGGATTATTTCTCGTTTTCGCGGCCGCGATTCATCCCCTCATGTCAGTGTTTGCGCTTTCGTATTGCGCTGTGCTGGTCTGCATCAGGGAGTTCGATCGTCGGATAGTCGGACTCGCGTGCCTGCTGCCATTTGGCATCTCATTCGCGCCGCCTTCGCAGGCTTATCATCAGGTGGCGCTTTCCCATCCCTATCACTACTTTCTGCGCTGGCACTGGTACGAGTTGCTGGGAGCAGTGGCGCCAATTGCAATCCTATGGTGGTTCAGTCGCATAGCGCGCTCACGACAATTGGGCAACCTGAGCCTGCTGTGTCGAGGCTTGGTGGTTTATGAGCTTGTCTATTTGCCCGCAGGGGTGGTGCTTTCCATCCCGGCGCGATTCGAAAGCCTGGCGCGATTTCAGCCCATGCGGAGCTTGTATCTGCTCTACGTGCTTTTCTTTCTTATCGCGGGCGCGCTGCTCGGGGAATATGTGTTGAAAAATCGACTATGGCGATGGGCAGCGTTGTTCGTGCCCTTGTGCGCGGGTATGTTACTGGCTCAGCGATCCTTGTTTCCATCGAGCGCACATATTGAATGGCCAGGCGCGGCGCCGAAGAATCAATGGGTGCAGGCCTTCAACTGGATTCAAACCAACACGCCGAGCGATGCAATCTTCGCGCTCGATCCCTTTTACCTCTACATTCCGGGTGAGGATGAGAACGGCTTCAGCGCGATCGCGCAACGCAGCATGTTGGCGGACGCGGTCAAAGGCAGCGGCGCTGTGTCGATGTTTCCTGCGATGGCGGAAGAATGGCTGCGGCAGGTTCAGGTGCAGAGCGGTTGGAAAACATTTCAATCGCAGGATTTCAGCCGGCTCCGCGCCGACTACGGAGTCAGTTGGGTGGTTCTGCAACAACCGGGCATTGCCGGCCTGGAGTGTCCTTATCACAATGGCGCCGTGTTAGTTTGCCGATTGAACTGAGCCCAACTAATCATCAGCGGCGAGCCGTGTTTACTTGGTAGAATTAGGCTCATATCAGCTAGCTGCACAAATCATAGTGTGGAAGCGGTCCGAACCCAGCGTGTGTGGACGCGACGGATTTCGACTACCTTGAGGAAGGAATTCAGAGCCCATGTCCTGTTTGCAAACGGTAGAGCAGGCCGACCGATTATTTCCGTACTCGAGATGGAATTCCCAACTACCGGCTCTCGCTAAACAGTACAAACAAGGCAACCCTGTGCCCCACGTGTTGCTACGGGATTTCCTCGAGCCTGAAGTAGGGTCCGCAGTTGCCGAAGAATTTCCCGCTCACAATACTGACGCGTGGACGCAATACAAGCATCACAACGAGAACAAACTCGGCATGGCGAAGCGTGAGCTCTTCCCATCGGGTTTGGGTGAAGTGACGGACGAACTCAATTCACCGAGCTTTGTCAGCTGGCTATCTGTCTTGACTGGCATTCCCAACTTGATCGCCGACCCCAGCCTGGAGGGCGGTGGTTTGCACCAATCGAGCCGTGGCGGCTTCCTCAATGTCCACACGGACTTCTCGCACCACCACTATCACAAACACTGGCGCAGGCGCGTGAACCTCATCCTTTACTTGAACCCG
>Ga0116221_1003031_pt1 | contig 10913 bp, 7 predicted proteins | sample Sb_taG_5_FD_88965 | JGI IMG/M metagenome (GOLD analysis project Ga0116221, IMG submission 88965) | Peat soil microbial communities from Weissenstadt, Germany - Sb_50d_8_FC metaG | ecosystem: Environmental > Terrestrial > Soil > Wetlands > Peat | place: Germany: Weissenstadt | collected 2010-09-21 | reverse complement strand
GCTGGCCTACATGCCGGTGGTCGCCATCGTGCTGTGGATCGTCATCCAGCTGCAGAAGAGGCTGGAGCCACCCGGCGGCCAGCCGGCCAACCCGGGCGAGGTGGCGAAATGAGCCACGTCAACGCCGTCACGTTCACCATCGTCGTCGTCCTGTTCCTGGTCGTCACCGGCGTCGGCTTCGCCGCGGTCCGCTGGCGGCGCGCCGAGGACAGGCTGCACCTGAACGAGTGGGGCCTCGGCGGCCGCGGCTTCGGCACGTTCGTCACCTGGTTCATGCTCGGCGGGGACGTGTACACCGCCTACACCTACATCGCCGTGCCCGCCCTGATATTCGGCTCCGGCTCGATCGGGTTCTTCGCGGTCTCCTACACGATCATGGTCTACCCGATCATCATCATCTTCCTGCCCCGGCTGTGGTCGGTCTCCCGGGTGCACAACTACATCACGCCCGCCGACTTCATCCGCGGCCGGTACGGCTCGCGCGGCCTGTCGCTGGCGGCGGCCTTCACCGGCATCTTGTCGCTGATGCCGTACATCGCGCTGCAGCTGGTCGGCATCCAGGCGGTAATCACCGTGATGGGGGTCGGCACCTCCTCGAACAACACGTTCGTCAAGGACCTGCCGCTGTTCATCGCGTTCCTCGTGCTCGCGATCTTCACCTACACCTCCGGGCTGCGCGCGCCCGCGCTGATCTCCTTCATCAAGGACGGCCTGGTCTACGTCATGGTGCTGGTGGCGGTGCTCTACATCCCGACCAGGCTCGGCGGCTGGGGCCACATCTTCGGGAATGCGGAGGCCCATTTCACCGCGATCAACCCGGTGACCAAGAAACCCAACGGCACGTTCATCCCGACCCCGAAGGTCACCGGCAGCACCCAGCTCGACTTCGCCACGCTCGCGCTCGGTTCCGCGGTGGCCCTGTTCCTCTACCCGCACACGATCACCGGGACGCTGGCGGCCAAGCGGCGATCCGTGGTCAAGCGCAACATCTCGCTGCTGCCCGTCTACTCGATCCTGCTCGGCCTGATCGCGCTGCTCGGCTACATGGCGCTCGCCGACAAGACCACCGTGGCGAACGTCAAGAAGGCGGACAACGCCCAGCTCGCGGTGCCGTACCTGTTCCAGCACATGTTCTCGAGCTGGTTCGCCGGGGTCGCCTTCGCCGCGATCGTCATCGGCGCACTGGTGCCCGCCGCGATCATGGCCATCGCCGCCGCCAACCTGTTCACCCGCAACATCTTCACCGAGTTCTTCAAGCCCGACGCCAGCTCTCGACTGCAGACCAGGGTCTCGCAGTGGGCCTCGCTGGCGGTCAAGCTCGGCGCCCTGATCTTCGCGGTCGAGCTGCCGCACACGTTCGCCATCAACCTGCAGCTGCTCGGCGGCGTGTGGATCCTGCAGCTGGGTCCGATGCTCATCGGCGGCCTGTTCACCCGCTGGTTCGACCGGTACGCCCTGCTGACCGGGTGGCTGGCCGGCATGGCCTTCGGCACCATCGCGGCGTACAAGTCGGCGTCTCCGACGGTGTCGCACTGGGCCTCGTCCTCGGACACCGAGTTGGGGCACACGGTCTACATCGGCCTGTCCGCGGTGATCCTCAACCTGGTCATCGCGGTGATCCTGACGGTGATCTTCCGGGCCGCGAAGGTGCCGCAGGGCGCCGACGAGACCCTGCCGCACCAGTACACCGCCGACCCCGCCGACCTCCCGGCTCCCGCGCCCGCGGGCATCGGCCTCGGCGCCGCGGGAGCGGCCGGGGACTTACCCTGACCTCGAAGGTGTGAGTACTGAGACCAGCCGGGCCCGCCCGGGTGGCCTCAGTACTCGCGGACTGGCGTCAGGAGGTCGTGCCCTCGCCGCCGGGACCAGGGGCGGCACTCGCGGCCGCACGTCCTTCGCTGGCACCCCGCTGGAACCCGGCGAGCCGGTCGCGGGCCGCGGTAGCGGACCTAGCCGACCTGGGCGCGGTCGGCTGCGGGCCGCTGATCGCGCCGGGCACGAGGTTCGCCCGCGGCATTCGCACCGGCAGGCCTGCCGTCGTCACGCCGCTCGAGGACGGCGCGATGACCGCCTCCGCTGCGCGCCAGCCTTCGTCGACGCGCGGCTCCCAGCCATCCTCGGCCGCCGCGGTGCCGCCGAACTGCTCGCGGCGACTGAACCAGTCCGACTCGACCGCCTCGTAGATGGGCAGGCGGCGCTCGTCCGCGGGACTCGCCTGCGGCCCGGGGGCTGGCGCCTGGTCCTGCGCGGGCGGACGGGGCCGTATGTCCGGTCGCTGACGCACCCTGGTGTCCTGCGCGGTCGGCCTGGTGTCCTGCGCGGTCGCCCTGGTGTCCCGCGCGGTCGCCCTGGTGTCCCGCGCGGTCGCCCTGGTGTCTTGCGCGGTCGGCGCGGGCCGCAGCGACCTCGCGCTGGCCGCCGGCTCCGCGGGCACACGGTCGGGACCGGTCCCGGCGGGCCGTTCGGGCGCCGTGGCCGGCCGTTCGGGCGCCATGGCCTGCCGTGCAGACGCCATGGTCGCCCGGACGACGATGGCATCCGGAAGCCAGACGAGCGCGGTAAGGCCGCCGGAGCTGGTCGGCTGCAGCCGGACCTTGATGTCATGACGTGCGGCGAGCCTGCCCACCACGAACAAGCCCATCTTCCGGTAGGCCGTGATGTCCGTCGCCGACGGGTTGTCCAGCCTCCAGTTGGCCTGCGCCATCACGTCCGGGTTCATGCCGACGCCCTCGTCGGTGACCTCGACCAGGACGCCGCCGCTGGCCAGCGGGCGGCCTGAGATGTCGACAGGCGTATCAGCAGCGGACAACGACGTCGCGTTCTCGGCCAGCTCGGCGATCAGGTGGACCACGTCGTTGACGGCAGGCCCGGATACCGCGATGTCCGGCTGCGTCCTGACCGAGACGCGCTCGTACTCCTCGATCTCGGACACCGCAGCCCTGATCACATTCACCAGGGTCACCGGCTCGTTCCAGCGCCCGGGCAGCTCGTGCCCCGCCAGGACGAGCAGGTTCTGGGAGTAGCGACGCATGCGGGTCGCGATGTGGTCCATCTTGAACAGGTTCGCCAGGCGCTCGGTGTCCTGTTCTCCCTGTTCCAGCTCGTCTATCAGCCGGATCTGGCGTTCCACCAGGGACTGGCTGCGGCAGGACAGGTCCACGAACATCTCGTTGAGCTTCCCGCGGAGCCCGGCCTCGTTGGCCGCCAGCCGCAGCACTTCCCCTTGTATCTGGTCGAAGGCGCGCGCGACCTCCCCTATCTCGTCCGAGGACGAGGTGGCGATGCCTTCGACGTCGCCCGCGCTGTGGCCGCCGCCGCCGGTGATGCGGCGGAGCGCATCGGGCAGCCGCACCTCGGCCAGCTCGACGGCACCGGCTTGCAGCTTGCGCAGCGGCCGCAGCACCGACCTGATCAAGATGACCGCGGACGTCACCCCCACCGCCAGGACGGCGGCCGAGAAAATGCAGGCCACGAGGGCCGACGCCACGGCCCTGTCGCTGACACCCGAATGGAGCGAAGCGCTGCGGAAGGCGCCGGCCGCGCGGATGACACCGACCGTGACGAGGACGGCGGCGATCGCCGGGACCATCGCCAGCAGGGACAGGCGGGTCCGGACAAGCCAGCTCTTCTGGGCGCCATGGGAGCCCCGTCGCGATGTCGCCGCGCCGCCCTCGAGGTACTGGCCGCCGGCCGGCGAGCCGATCCTGGTGGCCTGCCCCAGCAGGCCAGCGTCGAAGGCATGACCAGCTCCGCCGGACGGGGGCAGAAACGCCGCGGTTACGGCGCGGGGCTTAGGCAGAGAGGCTGTATCTACGGCGCGGGGCTCAGGGAAGGTCTCCCGCCCGGCGTCAAGCGCCGGTTCCCCGGCGTGCTCATGCGGGCTATCGCTGGACGTCCTGAAGAAGTCCGCGGCCACGAGGATGACCACCGCGAGCACCACGACGGCCAGGAAGAATTCCGCCGGCATCGCTACTCACACCTGGTCAATGGCCGGAGGCAGGCACGCGATTCCGCGTATCACCTGATGCCAATGGCCCTGATGCCAATGGCACTGACTCCGCGGCAGAATCGGCATGGGTGTCCCTTCCTGCAAGCTATCTTGCGCGCGAGGCACCCGGCATGCCGAGAACCACTGTAGTCCGTAATCGGCCGACGCATGCCGATTCCCATTTTGTCGGATAAATCCGATATTTTAATAAAATTGGTCATGACGGTTCGTCAGCGCGACCGGGTACCGTCGCGCCTGGTTATGCATCCCACGACCTGATTTGCCGCACTATTCACAGCGGCCAGGCGCGCGCGGTAATACATCCTAAGTTCTGATTTGCCGCACTGTTCACAGCAGTAACGCCAGCCTCATTTTTCCAGGGACCGCGATCGGCGAGCGCCTTTACGGCTGACCGCCGCTTAGCCGCGCAGAAGGCAACGGCGAATTCGCCATCCATATCACCCGCCGCCAAATTTGACCGTAAGGTTTGAAACCAACCAAACGCTATGTTCTGCGGCGCTATGCCACACGCGAGCAGAACGAGCGTGAGCAGGGCTAAGCCGGGAGCCGGGACCTGGCGCGAGCCCGACAGGACAGGAGAACAGATGACGGAACGACTCGTGGCTGCCATCCCGGCGGAATCCAGCCAAGTCCTCCCGGCCCGACTGGAGCCGGACGCGATCGGGGCCGCCCAGGACACGATCATCGGCATGGCCAACTCCGCGCCGACGGTAGCGATCGGACTGTCGCTGGCCGGGCTCGCCGCGGCGGCGGCCTACGGCAGCGGGCCGGTCATCGTCCTATGCGGGATCCCGATGCTCATCATCGCCAACGCCTACCGTCGGCTGAATCTGTGGAACGCCAACTGCGGCGCTTCCTTCGAGTGGGTCGGCCGCGCGATCAACCCGTACCTCGGGTTCATCACCGGGTGGCTGATGATTGCCGGCAGCCTATTCGGGGCAATCGCCGGCGTGGTGGTTCTCGCCCCGTCGGTCCTGGCCATCTTCGGCGACAGCGCCCTGTCCACCTGGCCGAATATCTTCATCAGCAGCGCCGTCATCGTGGTCCTGCTGGTGATCGCGGTCGTCGGCATCCGCCTCACCGCACGCACCCAGGTCGGCATGGGCCTGGTCGAGTACCTGATCCTCATCGGATTTTCCGTAGCGGGGCTGGTCGTGGTGCTCGGCCACCGCCACGGAACGTTCCCGATTACCAGGCAGTGGCTGAACCTGTCCGGAATAGGCGGCAAGGGAAGCCTGGCGTCGGGACTCCTCATCGCGGTATTCATGCTGGCCGGCTGGGACGCCACCATCTACGTTAACGAGGAAGTAAAGCACCGGCGGCACAACCCGGGCCGGGCCGCCGTTATCGCGGTAGCATTGCTCATCATCATCTACACCTTCTCCCAGGTGGGCTTGCAGGGAGTGGTATCTCCCGCCAAGCTGAAGGCCAACTCATCCTCGGTACTCGTCTACATCGCACAGGCACTGGGCGGCGGCGGGGGGGCCAAGGTGATGGCACTCGCCCTGGCGCTTTCGGTGATCGCGTCCACGGGCGTCAGCATCGTCATCCTCGCCCGGATGATCTACGGGATGGCGAGTCACCGGGTGCTGCCGCCGGTCCTGGGTCTGGTGAGTCCCCGCTTCGCCACGCCGGCGGTCGCCAGCGTCGTCGTCGGCCTGATCCTTATCGCGGTCACCTGGGTGTACCTGCTTTCCAGTTCGATCGCGAACGCCTTCACCCAGTTGATCGACCTGACCGGCGTGCTTTACGCCAGTTTCTACATCCTCACCGCGCTCTCCGCCATCGTGTACTACCGGCGTCGTGTCTTCAGCAATGCCTGGGACGCGGTGCTCGTCGGCATCCTTCCGGTGGCCGCCGCCGGGTTCCTGACCTGGATCGTGGTCAAGTCGACGCAGAGCGCGGCCGCATCGCAGAAGTGGTCGCTGATCGCCATCGTGGGCGCCGGAGTGATCCTGATGTTCGTCGCGCGCTTCGTCCTTCGCTCGCCGTTCTTCCAGATCCCGCGCGAGAGCGCGGCCAAGGAACGCTGACGAAGACCCCCGACTGGAATGACACCGTAATACCCGGAGATACGACGTGACTCAGATCAAAGCGGCTCAGCCGGTCTTCGACACAACCGCCAGCGCCCAGCGGGAGAAGAGCAAGCTACGGCGGCACTTCCGGCGCTTCGACATATTCTTCTACCTGATCTGCACGGTGGTGACCCTCGACACCATCGGTGCGGTCGCGAGCAACGGAGCGCAAGGTTTCACCTGGCTGGTGTTTCTCGGGGTCTTCTTCTTCCTGCCTTACGCGCTGTCGATCGCCGAGCTTGGCTCGGCGTTCCCGCAGGAAGGCGGGCCCTATGTCTGGACCCGGCTGGCGTTCGGCCGCCCGCTGGCGGCCGTCAACGCGGTCATCTACTGGATCTCCAACCCGATCTGGGTCGGCGGATCGCTCACGATCGTCTCGTTCGCCGCGATCGAGGAGTTCTTCGGGACCGTGGGCGGCGCCTGGAAGTATGTGTACGCGGCGGCCTTCATCTGGTTCACCATCGGGGCGGCTATCGTGTCCCTGCGGTACGGCAAGTGGGTGCCGACGCTCGGCGCCTGGGCGCGCGGGGCGGTGCTCACATTTTTCGTGTCCTCGGTCATCGTGTACGCGGCCAGGCACGGGGTGCACGGCCTCGGCGGTCACGCCTTCCTGCCCACCTACGCGATATTCATCGCGGTGGTGCCGGTGCTGATCTTCAATTACGCCGGCTTGGAAGTGCCCTCGGCCGCGGGCGAGGAGATGACCAATCCCCGGCGTGACGTGCCGTTTTCTGTCCTGTGGTCGGGCACCGCGACGATGTTCGCGTACGGCATCCCGATCCTGGCGGTCCTGATCGTCCTCCCGGTGAGCCAGGTATCCGGGCTGACCGGGTTCCTGGACGCCATCAAGGCCGTCTTCACCGTCTACGGCGGCCACGTCGCCGCCGACGGGACCGCGACGCTCACCGGGGCCGGGCTGATCCTGGGCCGGCTCGGGGCCGTCGTGTTCATCTTCGCCCTGGCCAGCGCCGGGACGACGTGGATCATGGGAGCAGACCGGGCCGAGGCGGTGGCCTCCTTCGACGGCGGCGGTCCCCGGACCCTGGGCAGGTTCTCGGCGCGATTCGGCACCCCGGTGGCGATGAACCTGCTCTCCGGGATGGTGGCGACCGTGCTCATGGTCGCCGCTTTCCAGATCACCGGGGCCGATTCGAGCAGGTACTTCGCCGCCGTCCTCGGGCTGACGATCTCGACCACCACGATCTCGTACCTGTTCATCTTCCCGGCGCTGGTCAAGCTCAGGTACTCGCATCCTGACGTCGAGCGTCCCTACCGCGTGCCGGGCGGGATGGCGGGAGCGTGGATCTGCTCGGCCATCCCGACGTTCTGGGCGCTGGTGGCGACGGTTTTCCTGATCTGGCCGGGCCTCGGGGTCAACTGGTTCGGTGCCGGGGGAAACCCGAACGACAGCCTGGCCGCACTCAGCTTCTCCCATCAGCGGCTACAGTACGAGCTCAGCCAGATCGTGCCGCTGGCCGTCATCGTGGTGATCGGCCTGGCCTTCTACCTTCTGGGCGGCACCACGCGCCGGGAGTCGGCCACTGAGCCGGCCATGGCGGCCAATACCCCAGTCGACCACACGGACACCGCACCATGACACGCGCCGCCCCGTTCGGCTTCAATAAGATCGTCTTCCTCAGCCACGTCGTCGGGACCAACGGGCCGGTGTTCCCCGGCGACCCGCCGGTCGAGATTCGCCCGGCCGCCACGATCGAGCGAGACGGTTACTACCTGCAGGAACTCGTCACAGGCGAGCAGGCAGGAACGCACTGGGCGGCACCCGCGCATTTCCATTCCGGCCGCGCGGCCGCGGACGAACTGGACCCGGCGGACTTCTTCTACCCCGCGGCGGTCCTCGACGTGCGGGCGCAGGCGGCCGAGAACCCGGATTTCACCCTCGGCATCCCGGAGATCGAGAAATGGGAGGCGAACTTCGGCCCGATCCCGCCACACGGTGCCGTCATCATGTGGACGGGCTGGCAGGACCGGTGGGATGACCCGCCGGCGTACCTGAACGCGGACCGCGCCGGGGGGTTGCATTACCCGGGTTTCGGCGTCCAGGTCACCTGCTGGCTGATCGAGCACCGCTCCATCGGCGCTCTCGGGATCGACACGATGGGAATCGACCCGGGCACCGACACCTCATTCCGCGCCAACCGGCTGCTCCTTGGCCAGCACCGCATCCATCTGGAAAACCTCGCCGGACTCGGCGAGATGCCGCCGGCCGGCGGCTGGATCATCGTCGGGGGAATCCGGATCCGGGCCGGCTCAGGCTCCCCGGCGACGGTGTTCGGGCTGATCCCCTAGCCGCGCCGGAAACGGATCATGGGCGGCGGGCGCGGGCTCAGACTAGTGACTTAGTGTACCGGCTCGACGACACAGAGGGAAAAATTGCACGTCAGGAGCTATTCACAATACGCATGTGAAAGATTACTCTAAGTACTAGATGCCCCGTAATGACCATGATTGCGGGCGGTCCCAGCGAGAGGGGTCCGGGAATGCCTGGGACGCGGCATGAACCGGCTGCGGCCGCCCCCGCACAGGTCACGATCCTGAGCGACTGGCGGGCCCTGCGCCCGCATGAACCCGCCATAGAGGCGCTTCACCACGCCGCCGGAACCCCGGTAACGGCACGGCTCGCCTGGTGGCGCTCGGCGGTCACGGGTGACCCCGGCGTGGTTCCCGTGCTGGCGACGCGGCGCGGCCCGGGCGGCACATTAAGAGCCGCCGCGCTGGTCGCGCTGCGCGATCAGAACGGGAGCTGGCAGCTGACCTCGGGACGCCCGCACAGCGACGACGTGTGGGAGGCCGCCGCCGTATCGGCCGGCGCCCGCCGGGCGGTGCTGGCCGAACTGGCCAGCTTCGCCCGAGGGCTGAGCCGCCCGTGGCAGCTGGTGCTGACCGGGCTGCGCCATGGTGACGATGCCACCTGGCTCGCCGGGCAGCTGCCGGCCGGCCGTGCGGTACCCGCGCCACCGGTCCCGGGTATCGGCTTCACCCACGATGAGGTGACGTTCGCGCCTGGTATCCGTCGCGGCCTCGACCGGTCCGGGCACCGGATCAGGCAGCATGAGCTGACCGAGGAGATCAGTTTCGAACGCGAGCCAGCCCGGCTGGCGACGCTACGCGAAGAGGTCGAGGCCGTGCACCGGGCTCGTGACCATGACGCCGGGCGGGTGAGCGATCTCGACGAGGTGGCCGGCGCCGCGTTCTGGCGCTCGGTGTACGACCTGCACGCCGCGAACGGCGAGCTTGAAGTCGCCACGCTGCGCCTGGACGGGCACCTGGCCGCGTATGTCGTCGCGCTCATCGACCCGCCCGCGTACCGGGTATTCGACGGACGGTTCGCGCCACTGTGGCGGCTGTACTCCCCGGGGCGGCGGCTGGAAGCGGCGGTCGTGGACCATGCTCGCCGCAGGCACTTCCGGGTGCTCGACTGGATGAGCAGCGTCGCCCCGGAAAAGCTGGTCGCCAGCACCTGGGCCGAACCGCGATGGGCCGTCACCGCCGCCTGTGACCGGCAGCCCGCTTTCACCGCCGGCGACAGTGACCTCGCCATGACGGCGGCCGCGCCGTGACGGCAGCGCTCACCGTCGCCTCCAGCGCGCTCACCGCCGTCGCCGCGCTGCCGTACATCCTCGATATCATCCGGGGCCGGGCCCGGCCCCGGATCGCGTCCTGGGGCATCTGGACGGTCGTACAGGCGGTGGGCACCGTGTCCGCGTTCACGGCCCGGCAGCTGCCCGGCGCGTGTTACACCCTGTTCTGCGCCCTGGGCTGCGCCGCCGTGGTCTTGCTGGGGTGGCGGTACGGCAGCCGGGATTTCGGGCCGCTCGACGCGGTCTGCGTGGCGCTGGCCACGGAAGGCGTGGTGCTGCTCGCGGTGGCTGCGGCGCTGCCCCGGCTCGTTCCCCTGTCGTGGGCCGTCGCGGTGTCGGTGGCCACGGACTTCCTGGCGTACCTGCCGACGTTCCGGCATGCGTGGCTGAGGCCCGACGAGGAGCCCTGGCTTCCCTACGCGCTGTTCGGTGCCGCTGCGGCTCTGGTCCTCATGGTCGCGGATTACCGGATCCTGGTCGGGGTGATCTACCCGATGTACCTGTTCGCCGCGGATTCGGCCATGGTGCTCATGATCCTGGCCAGCCCGCATGGCCGGGACACCCTGCCGTCGGCGAGCCGCACGCACGGATTCCAGCTGCAACCCCTGATGCGCCTGTCCGTGGCGTCCGGGCTGTGGCGGCCGGTAACAGGGCGGGACTGGCGGCAGACCTGACGGCTACTCACTGGTAACGTCGCTTCCGTGGAACGTCTATCTGGTCATGGCGGTGCGCACGCGGTGGCGGCGGCCCGGCGGCATGGCGTGTCGGTCCTGTTCACGTTGTCCGGCGGCCACGTCTTCCCGCTCTACGACGCGGCGGTCAAGGGTACCGGGTCCGAACCTTCGCTGCGGCTTGTGGACGTGCGGCACGAGCAGACCGCCGTCTTCGCCGCCGAGGCGACCGCGCGGCTGACCCGGACGCCGGGACTGGCCGTGGTCACCGCCGGGCCCGGCGTGACCAACTCGGTCAGCGCGGTGACGACCGCGTGGTTCAACGGCGCGCCGGTGGTGGTGCTGGCCGGGCGCGCGCCCGACTACCGCTGGGGCGCGGGCAGCCTGCAGGAGATTGACCATCCGCCGCTGCTCGCCCCGGTCACCAAGCGCGCCTGGACCGAGCACGACACGGCGAAGGTGGGGCTTTCCGTCGACGAGGCCTTCCGGCTGGCGATGCGCCCGCACCGCGGCCCGGTGTTCCTCGACATCTCGCTCGAGGCGCTCTACGGCCAGGCCG
>Ga0116221_1003029_pt1 | contig 10916 bp, 9 predicted proteins | sample Sb_taG_5_FD_88965 | JGI IMG/M metagenome (GOLD analysis project Ga0116221, IMG submission 88965) | Peat soil microbial communities from Weissenstadt, Germany - Sb_50d_8_FC metaG | ecosystem: Environmental > Terrestrial > Soil > Wetlands > Peat | place: Germany: Weissenstadt | collected 2010-09-21 | reverse complement strand
GTAATGGAAGGGGATGAATATCACGGCGTAGAAATTGGCCCCCGACCACGAGGCGCCAAAGGCGTAGGAGCCGCCCTGGGGATAGAGGGCGTCCTGGCTCGCGCCGGTCACCACATTCACCGATGTGGTGTCGACTTGCGCCGCCGCCATGCCCGGCCCGGAGGGGGTGATCGCCGTCCCAACACCCACGGCAGACAGGACGAGGTTCAGGTCGTAGGGCTGGAAGCTCCCTAAGCTCGACCAGGACGCGCCGTTGCCTCCGGCGATCGCAGCCGCCCCGGAGAGGGAGGCGCCCTGCTCGCTTACCGTATCGGTGGTGACTGCGAAAACCTGTGCGATGTAGTAATTGGTGGATGAGACGTTGACATAGAAGGTGTAGGTCCCGGTCGGGGGCGCCACGTAGTCGGCGTAGACCGCGGTGGTCGACGCCTCGCTCGTGAGTGTGTTGAGCGTGAGCCCATGCGCGGCGAAGGTGTACGTCCCGGTCGAGGACGACTCCGCGGCGATGATGACGAACTCCTTATTGGTCACCGCGACGTTCGCCACGTGGCAGGTAAGCACGTTGTTGCAGATGGATTGGGCCTGGGTGGTTATGACCGGGCCGACGGGCCCGCTATCGGTATGGAGGCCGCTTGACCCGGTAGGGACGGGGCTTCCGTGGTGCGCGACCTGCGCCCCGATTGGAATGGCCAAGAGAGCGGAGGCCGCGACCAGTGACACGAGGAGGACGGCAATTAGTCTCATCATACCAGCTGCGGAAACACCCAAACCCAGAGGATGAATCCCGAGCACAGCAGAATCGTCCACGGCAGCGTGCCGGCGGTGACGGCTAATCGTGGAATGCCGGGTCTCTCAAGTCTTACGTTTGGCCTTTCTCGCACGGTCTCTTCGCCTACCGGCACGTCCGTCAGGATAAAAAAGGGTGTGGGGAGCCGGTTCTTCGGGCCCGGTTATCATCCCCGCGGGTGCCCTCCCGCTCGCTGGTTCAAGAACGTAGACTACGCCTTGTTCTTGAACCCGCCCTCGCCGATGTAGAGCAGGATGGCGATGACGTAGAACACGACCGCCAAGAGCTCCCACTCACCCACCGTCAGGACCAGCAGCGTCGACGCCACGAACGCCTCGGCGATCGCGATGGCCGCGATCGCGGAGAGAGTTCCCGCCAGGGCGAAGAGCATGATCCATCCGGCATACTTCCCCATAACTCACCTCAGTCCAGTCCCAACCCGTGGGGTGGCCTGTTAGCTCCCTTCGGCCGGGCGGCCGTCGGTGCGTCGGAGGTGCAGGCGGTGGTCCCCACCAAGCCCGGTTCTGCCGGGCGCCCTCCCGAGTCTGGGGTTGTCCCCTGGACAATGACGAATGGGTTGGTCTCCATTTCTACCCCCGCGGCCGGCTTCTCCGGTGGCGGCGCGCCCTGCGCGACCCACGCACGCGGACTGGTCTCGCCCGGCCCCGGCGACGGTCCCGCTCGAGCCGGTCCTCGGCCGTGACGTACCGGGCCTCCTCGCGCTCCTCGGCGCGCTGGAGTCTCGTCACGGTGCGCCGGGTCTTCGCCTCGGTGATACGGGCCCTTCCGGCGATTCGCCCGGCGCGGGAGGCACCCCTCGCAGCGGCGCGCTGCGTCGCGGCCACCGCGACGTCTCGACGTACCGTGGCCTTCTGCGCGCGCAGCTTTGTCCTGGCGATCTTGGCCTGGGTCTTCGCTACGTAGAGACGGGACCGCTCCTCTTTTAGGGCCTTCTTGGCGGCCTTCTCCTCCGGTGTCTTGAAGAACAGCCCCATCAGCGGGACCTCCGACGGCGGTGACGTCGGGCCCGACTGGACCCCCGGACTCGGATGGGTTTGGACCTGCCGCGGCGCATCCGTTCATCGTCCTCGAGATTCGCAGCGACCCACCGCTGGTCCTCGCGAGCCACGCGCTCGAGCCGCCGGTTGTCCGATCGGTTCGCCACGTTCGACACGAAGTTCAACCGACGGGACGTTTCTCCGGCCCCACTCCGGCGGGCGACCCGCTGGAGCTCACGGTGCCGGGTTTGGACGGACTGGTCGTCGTGCCAGCCCCCGAGTGCGCCCTTGCGGACGCGGACTCCTTTCGACCACCGCCTCTCCCTTCTCCTCGCCACGTTCTTTTCCCCCTCAGGACACGTTCTCCCCCGTCGACCGCGACCTGCGCGCACCGTGGTACACGGAGAGAACGATTCGGTAGACGATGTAGGCGATCAGGACGAGGATCAGGATGATGACGATCCATGCGATGATGCAGCCGAGACCGTTGATGAGGTAGGAGATACCGCCGCCGATAATAGGAATCCCGTTGACGGCCTGCGCGATGTGGGCGAACCCATCGGCGATCGCGCTTCCAATGTAGCCGGCCCACCCATCGTAGAACTGATCGAGGACTCCGAAGCCGCAGTTATTCCCGAGGCCACCCAGCGTTCCCGGCGGGACGATGATGACGGGCGGGATGACTGCGTGGACGAGGCCGATGGTGAAGTTGTTGAAGTACGTCACGGAGATGTCACACGGGTTCTGCGGGATGCCATTGAGGACGCACGAATTGATTTCGATGGCATCACCCTGCGAAGGAAATCTTCCGCTTTGGATGGTCGAGAGGTTTCCCGAGACGAACGAGAGGTTCCCGTTGCCCGTTAGGGAGGCGTACGTGGGCACGCCCCACGCCGGTGTAAACGCCGCGTTCCCGTAGTAGAGATTCCCGGGGTATTTCACGAGGACCGCGACGAGAGGATTGTTCAGCGGAATGGGATAGACCTTCCCGACCGGGACATTCATCTGGTACTCGTACGGGTAGAGGAGAGCTGGGTCTACGTTGTACGCCGGCCATGTCGCTACGTTCGAGTATGAGATGTTCGCGTTCGGAGTACCGTTCAACTCGAGCGGTGTCTGGTTCGTTCCGATGTAAACCGAGGCCGTGATGTTCAGGAGCAACTTCCACGAGCCAGACCAGTTGAAGGAGAATCCGAGGTTGGGGTTGCCGCAGAAGTTCACCTGATTTGTAAAGACTTGCCCATACTCGCGCGCCACCGCGTTCAGGTACGCGAGGTAGACCGCCTCCACATCGTTGGCGCTGAGCTTGTAATTCGTGTAGTCGGTCGCCGACGGGAAGGCGTCAGATGGCGTTGGGATGGCGCAGTTCGGAGGGATGGCGTACGTCCCGTTCTCCGTGATCGCCCGAAGGGTCAGCCAGTAGTCGTACGCCATCGTCATCGTGTTGTTGACGAGACTCTGGGCTGTCTCGGCGAAAGCGAGGAACGTCTTGTTGCCGCCGATGGCCTGCCCCGGGCCGGAACTCAGCTCGATCGAATTGCCTCCCGTGGCGGTAACGCTCGTGTCGCAGGGAGGGTTCCCCGGCCCGGAGAAGGCGATACACGTGTTGAACCGAGTGCTCGGGACGGGCCAATAGATGCCTGCCGCCGGGTTCAGGACGTTGACCATCGGGATCATCGTGTTTTGGTTCTGCGACCCAAGTGGCAAGTTTGTATTGTTCTCGAACGCATAGGCGAAGTCCGTCTCGAGAGTGGAAGAGGAACAGTTCGTGTTGCAGACCATCTTCAGGAGGTCAAATTGACTCACGTTGTGGAGCTTCGCCTCAAGGGGAATGGTCCCATTCGCCCAGTTTCCGTACGACTCCGACGGTACGAAGAAGTGGGTCCCCTGCGTAAGGTCGAAGACGGTGAAGTTCCCCTGCCATCCCGTTCCGCTTTGTTTGGCGTAGTTCGCGTCAACAATCGTTCCGCCCGGTGCCATGTTGAAGTAAATGGTCGGACCGCCCGTGCCGCCCGAGGCATAGGTCGTCCAGTACTCGTACGGACGGGTCACGTTCACATCGTACCCATTGAATGCGACCGGGAAATTGCCACTGAAAGTACCGGTCTCGTTGATGTCCCACTGCGCGGTGGTCGCATCGAACGTTCCCCCCGACCCGAAGGCGATGTCCCATCCCGCCGCCGTGGCATTCCAATCCTGATACTGCTGGGAGGCGAAGGAACCCTCGATCCCCTCAAGGGACGGGACGAGGCCCGATAGCGTCGCGATGAAGTCATACATCGTCTGGTTCCAAGGCTGGCCTACGAAGTACGGGATGATTGCCTCCGCTCGGCTCTCATAGTACGAGAGGAGTTCTTGGAACGTTGCGTTGACGTTCGCCGTGCCGGAGTTCGTGACGTTGAGATAGTTGAACAGTGTGGTCATCAAGTTCTGAGCCGCAACATGGGCGTTCGCCAGGTTGACCGCCGCTACCTCGCTCGAAGGAATGACTCCGCATCCCGGTCCGAAGATGGCCTCGTTCACGACGATAGGAAGCGGGATTGGGAGGAAACAGGTAAGTCCCGATGGCAGTCCGATTTGCGGGAGACAGAACGTCCAGAAGAACGTCCACCCACTGGCACAGTCCGACCCCGAGAGCGCGGACTTGATGTGGCTGTTCGACACCGCGCCTCCCGAACCGAACGCCGACAGGGGCCCGGCTACCGTACCCGAACTTGCTACGAGACCGGTCTCAGCCAGCGACGCGCCCGCGAAAAGTAGAACGGATGTGACCGATAGTACGACGGTCGGCCACAACCTCACCCTTCGGTTCCACGTCACGGTTCTTTCAGCCCCACCACTTCTTGTTCTTCTTCACTTGGGTCACGGCTATCAGGATGATGCCGCCCACCAGTCCGGCGATGATGAACGGAAAGATGTTGAGGTCAGGGCCCGGGGGCGGCGGGGGATACTGGGCGAACGCGACCTGCTGACAGGTCGTCACGTTGGCGAAGGAACCCGACGTCTCGTACCAGAGGCCGACCCACACATGCCAGAACGGATTGAACGTGAAGTTCAGCGTTTGTGAGTCGTTGAACTCGTAGGCCACGATTCCTCCCGTCTGCTGAATCCACACGGCGGGCCCGACACTCACCGCCCATGTCCACGACGAGGAAAGTGCGCCCGCGGATTGACAGGTCGCGGAGTCGTTGGCGATAATGAGTTTGACCTCGGTGACGTTGCCCCACGTCCCGTTCGTCCAGGATTCAGTGAAGGTCGTCGGCGTGACATCCGAGAGCACAAGAGTCGGGGGGATGCTCGCGAGGGTCGTAAACTGGACGCACGCCGAGATGTTGGACTGGCCAAACGAGTTCCACGCCGTGACGTCCACGGAGAACTCGACGTTCGGGGCCAGGCCCGACAGGCCATAGGACGTCCCGAAGACGCCGATGTTCAGGACACCGCCCGAGCACGCCGATCCGACGTGGAGCTGAACGGTGTCGTTGACGATTATCGTGACATTGTTGTTTTCGTCGTGCGTCGGCTGAATCCAGTTGACAGTGGCGGTAGTCACTCCGACCCCGGTGACGGTCACGCTCGTCGGCGGGAGCGGCGGGGCGTCATACAGTGAGAATGAGTCTATCTCCCAGTCCGTGGCGTGCGCGCTGAGGTTGATGGTTATCGGGACCGAATTAATGGCGGCCCCCGTGTCGTAGACCCCGCCCAGTATCATCAGGTCGCCCGCGGTGCTATGGGTGTCGTTTATCCTGGAGGCGTTGACGTTCTTCGACCAGTCCACCGTCCCCATCTTCGCGAAGGTCAAGCTGACCACGCTCTCATTGTTGTAGGACGTGGCCGGGCCCGAGCCCGCGTCGCCGGTGAAGGCGTCCCCGAAGCTCGCGAAGTCAGGGGTCGATATGATTCGACACATGGCCCACGCGATCGCCGTGACGTCGGCGCCCGTGTCGACTGTGATGTGAAGGTTGCCGACGGTCGCCGGTTCCGTCATGTAGACCGCCATCGAGTAAAACGAGCCGCCCGTGGATGCGAACATCTCAGACCCGCCGACCCAAGTCACCAGGGCGGTGTTGTTCGAGAGCGTCAGGACCGTGTAGGTATTCACGCCGTCGCTGGGCGGCGGGATAGTGGCGGTGTTGTCTTGGGACGCAATCGCCACCAGTACAGTGTCGTGGGCCACGGGGACGTAGAGCGCCGGGAGCGTGAGGGGGCCGCTGGATATGTTGCCGGTCACCGAGGACCCGCAGATCGGGGGGGGCGGCGGGTGGACCGGAACGAACACCTCGAGAAATCCCCCGGCTCCGACCGAGGCCGACGCGAAGCTCACTACCTCGGCCGGAGTCCCCGCGGTCAGGTTTTGGTCGTACTGACCGTTGACCGTTAGATCAGTCGAACACGCATCCGTCGCGCCGTACGTCGCCGTTCCGGTGGTCGCCGTGAAGGCGAGGTTAGTCCCTCCGAACGCGAGTACGGTCTCGAACACGAGCGAGTTGGCCGGAACACTCGCCCCGGCGGTCACGGCGAGCGACGTTTTTACCGCGAAGCTCGGGTCTTGCGTTCCGCCGAACGCGCTCGACTGAATCCCTGCCGATCCGGCCACGTCGAAAGCGAAAAGCTCGGTTTGCTCTCCGCTCGAGGTCGTTGCTGTGATCGTGTCGGTACCCGTCGTCCCCGCCGTTGCCAACACGTCAAAGAGGCCGATCGTTGTCCTCCCATATCCGTACGGTCGGAAATTCTCTTGGACTGCGTACGCGTTCGATTGACTGTCGTTCACCGACGGAATGGTGGATGGGTTCACGTCGTTTCCGATCACCACGTAAATCAGATCGCCAGCGGTCGTCGAGAGCGTCACCGCTGTCGTTGGATTGTTGCTGCTCGCCGTACACGTCGGCGCGGACGACTGTGCGGAGATCGTCGGCCCGGAGTAAACCGCCGGGCGGAGTCCGCTCGAGGCTTGCGCCGTGCCCGGTGCGTGCGTCAGCGCCGTGCCCGGTGCGTGCGTCAGCGCCCCTCCCGCGACGGGGAACACCGACACGAGGAGGAGCACCGCGACGAAGGCGGTCATGACCATCAACCCGGGGGCGGCGACCGCGAGAACCAACCTATTTCTGGGGGCCCTCCAACGCCAACCCGACCCCGTCACACGAAGTACGTCCAATTGGCGGACTGGTGTCCGTCATACTTAATATATAGCGTAAGACGTACCGCGGACGGTGGCACGCGACCGGGAGCCCCTGAACGCCAAGGTCAAGAGACTCGAGAGAGAAAATCGAGTCTTCCGCGAGCGCGAGCAGGACTTCGAGGAACGCTACCAGGGGCCCGCCGACGTAGAGGGCGTGGGGGGTCGGCCCGCCGTGATTATCCTCCGCGACAAGAACATGGGCGAGGTCAAAAAGGTCATCGACGACCTCCCCAACATCCCGGGGCTCCGGCCCGATGGCCACCCCGAGGCGCCACCTCTCGGGTTCCGCCGTGCCAAGGCGTACTGCCAGAACGAGGTCGCCAAGATGATCTTCGCGCTGGTCACGGTCGGCCCCGTCAACACTGCCCGGGTCAAGGACTTTCAGCGGCTCGACATGTTCATCCACAACCGTGCCGGGAAGCTCATTCGCCCCCGCGGGGACGTCATCGGAGAAGCTACGCGCGACGCTCTGCACGGGCTGGTCGTGCGGATCGTGTTCGCGCCCTCGGCCTGGCACCTCTCCGCGACCTCGCAGGAGACCGAGGTCCAGCCGGTCGAGGCCGAGCGAAAGGGCTTCGGCTGATACCGAGCGCGCGGTCCACCACCTTCTGGTCCGTCTCCTCGTTCCACTTTCGGCGACGCGCCATGAGCCGCGCCCTGTACTGGGGGTACGTCTCGCCAGGATTCGGCTTGATGATACTCGCGAGGTGGTCGACCATCGACTCCATGCCCGCCTGACGATGGTAGTTCGCCCAGTCATACCACTCGCCTCGGGTTAACTCTACCTCGCGCGGCAACTCGGGGTAGAACATCTCCGGCGACCCTGTCCACGGAAGCCCGAACCAGATGTTCTTGCCCAAGTTGTACAAACCGCCGCGAGGCCTCTCGACTATGCGTGCCAGCCGGGCGTCGGTGTCGGCCACGTCCCTGGCGGTGCGCCTGCGCTCGGCCTCCCGACTGATGACACGGGATATTTCCTTTAGTCGTGTCACGGCTCCGGTGCTGTCGTCCGGGTCCGCGCCGAGGGCGCGCAGGTACTCGCCCCGAGCCTTCTTCACCGTGCCAACGGGATCGGTGTCCAGAGCATCCCCCGGCCCGGGCGGCGGGTTCACGGTGGCAGCCTTGAGGATGGGGCAGTCCGGCCCGTGGAAGCCGGGCCGGCGGTGGCATTCGGGACACGCATCGGGTGGATACTCGGGCGCGCCCCGGTTCCACTCCTCCTCGGAGACGACACGCGGCGTCACGGCGTCCGGGGGGCTCCGTTCATCGCGGCGCGCACCGCATCTCTACGGACACCATCGAGAGCGAAGCTTCGTTCCCGATCAGTCATACCGGCGTGGGTCGAGCTGAGGTGCTGACGAAGCGAGATCAGCGAAGTGTATGGCCCCGATCGGCAGTGTGGGATGGGGCATGGCTGGGGGACGGCGAGCTTCTGCTTGGGGAGCCACGCCTCGCTGATACGAACGAGACCATCTCCGAGGGTCGTGGCCATCCCCCGGACGTCGGCGACCTCGAGACCTTTCGCGATGCCCTCGGCGAGCCCCGGACTCTTTCGCTGGGGGTAACTCACGGATTCCTCCCTTGGTATTCGATGAGACAGCCCATCGAACAGACGATGGCGGGACGCTCCTGCGGCGCGTTGAACAACACCGATTTACCGACTGCCCAGAGACCGAGCCACCGCTCGCACACGGCGCAGAAAACGTCCAGGTCGTTGCTCATGCCACAGCCCTCTGCTGGTCGTCCCGTGCCTTGTTGTCGCGCCGTCCCGGCATCGAGACGACGAACTTCTCCAGATCCTCCTCGGGAAGGTCCGAGTCCGGCCGGTTGCGGATGTCCTCCTCGGCGGTGGTCCGCTCGTCCGCCTTCCGACTCGTCTCGGTCGCTCGGAACCCGCGCTCCGTCCAGAGCTGCATGGCGAGGTTGTCGCACTCAGCGGCGAGGTCCTCGGCGGTCATGTAGCCCATCGCCTGGGCGAGGACGTCCATGAAGTGCCAGGAGCAGAGCTGGACCTCCGCGTGCCCGTCCTGGATGTACGGCCAGCACCAGACGGTTTTCTTCTCCTCCGGGACCACCGTGCCCGTAGCCAAGTCGGTGTGAGCCTGAATCGTGATTTCCTTAGTCACCCGAGCTCGAGGCCAAACGACCTTGAACGCGCTGATCCTCGGGACGAAGTAGACGCGCTCGAAGGGCCGGTCCTCCGAGGAGTCGGAGTTGATGACGGGGAAGTCGTCGTGCGCGTCGAACTTGCCCGATCGCGGGAACCGCATTGGGTCCCGCACCTCCTCGGCGGTGACGCGCTTCTCCGCGAGAACGTCCAGGGGGAACGGCTCGAGAGCCCCGGCCTCGCTCCGGCGGAATAGCTTGACGTGATGCCCGTGCGCCCGGTAGTACCACTGGATGGGCGAGTGCCCCCGCATGATCACCATGTCGCCGTCGGCGTCCTTCCCGATGAAGTACGACCGCATGATCACCCCCAGACGCTGGCCCAGCCGGGGCACCACCTGGACGAACAAGGCTCGGCTGTTCGTGGAGTGACGACCCGCCGACCAGAAGAAGAGGAACAGGGCCTCGGGTATCGGGATGATGACGAACTCCCAGCCCTTCCAGAACATGTTGATGCTGGGGAAGTTGACGAAGTACCACGCCACCATCCCGAAGAAGATGCCGTGGAGGAATAGCGTCGCGTTCCACCTCGGAGAATAGATGGCTCGCTTCGTCCACCTCTCGCCGAGGACCATCAGGGGAATGCAGTAGGCAAGGAACAGGCCGATCGCGATGAACGTCGCGAGGTCGGCGCCGCCGTCCTGTAATTGCGTGAACCCGAGGAACGAGTAGGGCGTGAACTGGTACACCCACCAAGGAGTGCTGTCCACGTCGATTCGGTACTCCGTCCATGTGTGGTTGTTCGGAAGGCTGACCGTGATGCCGGTGCTCGTGTAGCCCGGGATGGGAACGTTCTCGCTGGCGACCACTCGATTCGAGGCGTAGTCGTAGACTGTGACGTGCGCGGTCTGCTGGTATTGCGTGATGCCCGTGATGTTCAGAACTAAGCCGGAGGCGTAGACCTCGCTGCCGTTGGTAACGTACTCAGCGAGGCCGAACTGGGAGTAGCCGACCTCTACGAAGAATAGTCCATCGTTGGTGATGAAGCCCGTCAGGCCTGGGATCGTGATGGCCGAGGCGTTCCCGATCACGCCGATGGACGGACCGAGGACCACGGCCGCGGTGAGCAGCGCCACCAGAACGGCCCGGCGTCTTGTACTACGAGCGGGCGTACTGCGCGGGACACTCAGTGACCAACAGTTTTCTTTGGTTCGCATGATTTCTGTGTAAGTTGTCCAATGTCCCACTAAGTATTCGGGTCTTCGGTCGGGACCTGGCGGAGGGCCGCTTCGACTTGTGATCGGCGTGCGTAGGCTCTACGCTCCCGAGTCAGTTCGCGGTTCCTTCGCCGCTGATATTCTTTGGGTGTCTCGCCATCGGCACGTCCTGCTCCGGCCTTTACGTAGTTCATGGCCCAGGGACCTGGCGGTCTCATTCCCGCCTTCTTCTCGATTCTCCAGGCCTCCATCTCACTATCCACCAAAGTCTCTTTGACGGTCTCGAGCTTCCCCCCCTCGTACGGAGCCCACACCGGGTCTGCCTCGAGGGATGGCCAACGAATCTTGCACCACGGTTGCTTGGCCTTCTTGAACGGGAGCTGCCGGGGCGGCGTGAACTCCATCGCGCTCTTGAGGGTGAAGGCGGTGGTCAGGCCCCGCTTCTCGACGTGCATCAGAACTTTCGCGCGTCTATTTCTGACGAACGAGGCCAAGCCCCACACCGACGGATGCAGAACGAACATCGTGCAGCCCTGGATTCGTCCCACCGACAGGACTCGGTCGAGAATCTTTCCCGCATCGCTGAGGCCGGACGAGCCCTGAGCACCGATCAGGACACCCTCATCCGC
>Ga0116221_1003015_pt1 | contig 10947 bp, 9 predicted proteins | sample Sb_taG_5_FD_88965 | JGI IMG/M metagenome (GOLD analysis project Ga0116221, IMG submission 88965) | Peat soil microbial communities from Weissenstadt, Germany - Sb_50d_8_FC metaG | ecosystem: Environmental > Terrestrial > Soil > Wetlands > Peat | place: Germany: Weissenstadt | collected 2010-09-21 | reverse complement strand
CTCACTTATGACCCTTATACGGGTCATCTCTGGGCGACCGATGTGGGAGCAGGCGCCAATTGCCTGGTTGAAATTCCTACCGACCTGTCCGGGTTCACTCTGTTTCAAGTCGGAAATCTTCCGGGCCCCGACGGGATCGTCTCCGATGGAGATGGCAACCTGTATGTCGGCGTAAACGCGGCACGAGCGGTGGAGTACAACATCCCGACCGACACCATCACCAAAAGCGTCAAGGTGAAGAGTATCGATGATATCGCGCTAGTCCCGGAGAGCTGAAAGCCTGATAGGGGAACATTCGCGAAACGCAGAACCCACATGATGGGTTACTGCGGACTTTTGCCTGCCCCGCTCGCCATGCGCCACAGGTGAATTCTGGAGAGGGCTCCGTTACAAGCGACTAGCGTGGTCTTAGTCGGCGGCCAATCGCCCATGTCGTGGGAGCGGGATACGATGCGCGCATTGTCGGGCAGTTGCCGCAACTTGGGACGCAGCATCAGGTTGGCCTGCGGAGATAAGAATAGACTCACAACACTGGCCGGCGACAGGTCAACCTCCATTACGTCCTGGCGAACGAATGTAACCAAGTGCTCGACGCCGGCCTTACGTGCGTTCGCCTTGGCCTCGGTGACGCGATCGGGATCCAGGTCGACGCCCACTCCATGCGCTCCGTGCTTAGTGGCCGCAAGAATCACAATGCGTCCATCACCGCAGCCGAGGTCATAGACGGTGTCCGCCGGACCGACTTCGGCCATGCTAAGCATCTTCTCGGCCACTTCCACCGGAGTCGGCATAAACACAGCCAGGCGCCTAGTGGGAAATAGCCGAGCCCGCCTCCCTAGAATTCGAATCGGTTTCCACAGGAAATAGAGCGGCGTCGGCAGCGGCAGTAGAGCCCAGTCTTCGCGGGTTGGCGTGATGGCAAAGTTCACAAAAACCCGGCTCTTGTCCCGCAGGCGTTCTCTTGACTTGAGGCGAGTAGCAAAACGTGTGCGCATTCCGGGAACAATATCCCGATCCGAAAACAGCCGCTCCGCCAATCGCGTACCGAGGACCGCTGCGGTGGGGTCGGCTGAGACCATTGGCTGAAGCTCGACAGGAATCGTCGCCCCGAGCAGGTCGCGAGCCAACAACAAACCCATGGCAAGCCTTCGCTGCGCGCCGAGAGAGCGTGATCGCTTGAGGAGCCAGTCCCAATCTATTCCTGTTTGATGGTCGAGCAGCCTGGCCATATCAACGATCGGCCACAGCCGGGGCGATAGGATCGATTCCCCGGTTTCCGCGCAGATATGCAGCAACAAATCTTCCGGCGAAAGGGATGAGATATTCTCGCCGCCGACAGAAAACGTCGCGACCCTATTCTCGACGGACTCGAGGTCGACCGCGGGGGCGAAACAGCCGGGATCAAGTTCCCGCTGCAGCCACACATGTACGCCATCTTCGCCACGATCGAGACCGATCACGCGCAGAAAACTCCACTCGGCTGCCTCGCGATATCGATCCCAGGTATATTCGCGCCGGTAGCCATCCGCGAGCAGAAGTTCCTTGGCGCTCGTCACTTGCTCTGCGGAGATGGTGAATGCCAGGCTTTTGGACTCTCGCAGCGAAAAATCCGCATAGGCTGCAGCTACAAGGATCGGTCCCCCGAAAGGCACGGCGCGAATCTTATTGGCTCGAAATCGGCCGAGAATTCGCAGCAGCTCTCCGGTCAAATATCGGTTGCGTTCCGCGGTTCTCTGTGAGCAGTCCCGCAAGAACTCCAGCGCCCAAGGAGGTGGGGAGTCCGGGCACACGTTCTGTGTCTGGCGATAGAGCAGTCCTAAGAGACCATGCTGGCTCGCGGTCAGAAAAAAATAATCCCAATCCACGCCCGCCTGCGTGAGACGTCCTATGCTCGCCCTTGCCTGCTCATCAAGCCGAGTCCGGGCACACCAGAGGAGCAACTGGTGCTCAGGGCGAAGGGTGGGAATTTCGATCCCGTGGTGGGCAGAGGCCGGGCTCATGGATTCTGGTAAATCTCCTGTGGAGACGACCTCGGTGAAACGCCATTCTATTGCAGGCCTGAGCTGGCCACCAACGGCTGACAGCATCCCCGCGAAAGTGAAAGTGAAGAATGCCGACGGGGAGACGCTGGTTTCGGGCAACTTGAGAACCGTGCAAGAACGGGGAGACGGCTACAGCTGGCCGCCGCTGGTTGAGTTGTGGCTTACCTCGGACGGTTTCTTTGGTCGGCGCAGCGCTTTCAGCTGCGCCAGCCTACGCCGCAGCGGAAAGCGCACCAGATACAGCAGGCGCGGCCACAGGCCCCGGTTGAAGATGCACTGATAGCTCCGGCGCCTTACATCCTGCGTCCACTCCATTTTCCAGTCTTCGCGAACCCCCATGACGTATTCGGAGATTCCGCGCTCGGAACATTCGCGCAGGATCGCCTTGACGATCAGATGACCGGGAGCATAGTCGCGATAGTTCTCGTCGTAGGTGCTCTTGGCCGCCCAGTAGCGTCCGCGGTACGTAACACCGATGTGCGCTGCGATCGGCTTGCCATCGACTTCCAGAGTGTAAAGACAGAGATGTCCAAATTTCTCGGCCTCGCGCGCCACCTCGTCGAAGAACTGGCGGCTGCGAGTATCCGAGACAATCGCGCTCTTTTCCCGGCCCTTCCATCCACTAGCTTCCATGGCATAGAAGCACTGCAAGTCTTGGGCGCCATTTTTTTCCGTGCGCCGCAAACGAATAGTCCCAAGAGCGGCGAGCTTCTTTTCGCGTTGACGGACCTTAGACCGCAGTTTCGGATGACGGGGATATTTCTCAAGGTCGTCGATTCCAGTCGGACCTTGAGGAATGGAAAAGAACGCAATCAAGAGCACGGTCCAACGGCCCGTAGCGTGACCATCGTTCTGCGCCAGCAAGGAAAGCTGTTCAATCGCCGAGCCCTCGAACACTGACGGCAGTTCCAGCACATCCCATCCCGGCCTCTTCTTGATCACCTTCCAGATTGCTGCAACCGCTTCGTCCCGTGCCGCTCCAAAGAGGCCACAGGGAATGTCGACACCAACTCCCGCGGTGGTGAGCGGCGCGCGAAGGATCCGCGCGGGGAGACCGGCAAATTCCCCTCGCTCTTCAACCAGGGGCAGAATCGCGCAAAGGCGTCCTTGCTGTCGCGCAGTAATCACGACCACCTTCGCTTCTGGCGAGTAGGCACTCAAAGCTGCCAAGATCCACTCCGGACGCCAGTAAGGAGAATCGTTCTCCACTTGGTCCAGGAACTCACGCCATTCGTCGCCGAGCCGGTCGAAGACCTCCAGCCCGCCAGTCACTGTTTCCACAACCCACTCGCCCATTCCTCGACACCGAACCTTTGCTGTTCTTGAACGCTGGCCGGAGACTATCATCTCCAAGGCGTAGTCACCAATTCTGCGACTCAACAACAGCCGTTTACCCGTCCGGTGCGTCCATTGGCCTTTGACCTTCTGGCCATGTGGATGCACTTCCGTGTTCTGTTAGGCCACTGTCTTCGGGAATCTGTCCGACTCCCCACCCCTGCCGTAGAGTCCAGTGCAAGGACTCGAACCCTTGGTCCCCCAATTTCGTCCCGAGGGAATGTCTACATGCGAGTTGAACCGTTTCTCTTCTTTCGAGGGAAAGCAAGCTGTAACCGAACTCTCCAGCTCGCACTTATCTGCATTTGTCTCCTGTTCGCGGTTGCCTGCAATCCGATGGCGCAGAATTCTGGTGCTACCCACACGACCACAACCTCCACGGTAAGCGTGCAGATTTCTCCCTTGACCCCTTCAATCGCACCCGGGGAGAAGCAGCAGTTCGCCGCCACCGTGACCAACACCAGTAATTCGGCTGTTAACTGGTCCGCGAGCGCGGGAAGCATCACCGCCGCCGGGATGTTCACCGCCCCCGCCACCATCCCTGCCAAAACGATCACGGTCACTGCGACCAGCGCGGCGCAGCCTACGGCGCAAGCCAGCACGACAATTTCAATTGCCAGCGTTCAACCTCTGAATATCGTGAGTCTGAGTATTCCGTCTGCTGCCGTGGCTACTCCATACGACGCGCAATTGACGGCAAGCGGAGGCGCGCCCCCCTACCGATGGAATATTCTCTCCGGCTCTCTTCCGGCCGGTCTGGATCTGGCGTCCAGTTCCGGGGCAATTAGCGGGACGACCATGCAAAGCGGAAACTTTTCCTTGACGGTCAGCGTGGCGGATGCGGCGGCACACACGGCTCAACAGAGTCTCACGTTACAGGTTACCAGTCTAAAAGGCAGTTGTGGTCCTCCTCGCTACAACTGTTCAAGATCCGACTTCAAGACGGTCCAGGTGCCGGTTTCGGTTCCCAGCGTGGGCAACCTCACGGGGGCGAATCGCGTCGTCAAGGACCCCGATTTTGGCAATTCGATTGTACGAATTACGGATTGGAACACCGATCCAAGCCTGCCCGACGTCGCGCGCGGCTTTGTATCCACCTCCAGCGGCAGCGCAGATGAGAACCTCTGGAACATCGACTCCACGCTGTTTCTCGTGCAGAGCTTGGGCGCTGCAGCCTACCCGTTTACGTTTGATCCCGCGACCATGCAGGCCGCGCGCATGTACGTTGACTCTTCCCGCGACACTGGAGGACTAAAGTTGTCCTACCCGGGAACTTGGAGCCGCGTCGATGCAAACGTGCTTTATAGCACCATCGGATCTGCCGTCTACAAGTACGATTTCACCGATCGGAAGAATCCTCCGACGCCACAATTGGTCCTTGATTTCAAAGATGGTCAACATTGTCTTCCGGCGGGGTTCTCGGTTGCATGGCGGAGCATTGGCGGCGTAAGCGACGGGGATGCCGTCTTCGGCATGGCCTATTCCAGCGGAGTCCAGGGTACCGGCATCTACGCTGTCGCTTACCACGTAGGCAAGGGCTGCAGCATTCTCGATACGCAGACAGGCCAGGTGAGGGGCGATTGGGGCACCCTGGGCACGATCAACATTCCAGACCGTTGGACGATCCACAACGTAAAGCTCTCCAAGGACGGAAACTGGCTGATTGTCGCTCCTCAGAATTGCACTTCGTCAAGTTGCTCCAAGGGACCGTATTTCTGGCAGATCGGAACCACGAATGTGACGTCGTGCGGCGAGGGCAAACACTGTAGTGGTCACTGGACCGAGGGGTATACCCACTGGGTGAACAACGACGACACTATGCACCAAGAGATGCGCCCGCTTCCCAACGTCAGAACGGTGCTGGATCTCACCGGAATTCTTCCGCCTGGGCTGCAAACGCCGCTCGATGAACATCTATCGTGGAACAATGCGGATCCAGCCGATAGTCTGCCGTTCTTTGTCACCACCTGGAGTCCGATCCGCCCCTTCCCGACAGCGTTTTACAACGAGATCATCGGGGTCGCTCCTGATGGCAGCGGAAAAATCTGGCGCTTTGCCCATAGCTTCATCACTTCCCAATCACAGAACTTCAGCACCGCATACGGCATCGGCAGCGTGTCTCAGGACGGAAGGTTCTTTGTCTTTTCATCCGATTGGATGGGCACGCTGGGCTCGCAGTCCGCGCGGCCTGGCTGCACCATCGGAGTCGATTGCCGCGGCGATGTTTTCGTGGTCCAACTTAACTGAGAGTTGGGTCTCGACTCTTGGCGGTCAGTCCGCGCGTATTGTCTAGTTCAGTCAGCGTCGATGGAAGAGGCGAGATCTGACCTGCTGCTGGTAGTAGGCAAATCCGTCCAGAAATTTCTCTACCTCGACGGGGCTCGACTTGCGCGCCATTCCGATGCGGGGAAGCTGGTACCGATCGCTGCCGGAGTTCACCATGCCGAACTGCGCGATCACGGAACAAGCGTAGCCAGCGTCCTCCACCTGTCGGACCTGGCTCGGGCGGAAATCACCGGGCATACCGTTCGGGAAACAGAAGGACCTCACACCTCGTCCCATGCCCTCTTCAATCCGCGCGCGGGAACGAATCAGTTCATTCCATGACTCTTCGTCCGTGACGCTCGAGAGAATTGGATGCGTCGCGGTGTGCGAGCCGATATCCATCAGCCCAGAGTCTGCCATTTCTCGCAGCTCACTCCACGAACATGGCGCATATTTCGCCGGGGGTGCCTGTGGGATCGATACTCCGGCGGTCCTTGCCATGACTTCAATGCGCGCATTTCGCTCTTCCGGTCGAAGCTGATTCAACAATCGAAAAGCGTTGTCGAGTTTATCGGGAACCAACTCTTGCGGAGGCTTCGGTTGCTCGCTCAGGCACAGCACCTTGTCCGTCCAAATCCAGTCTTCACCCCGGATGAAAGAACTCACCACGAAGAAAGTTGCCGGCAGCTCAAATTCTTTCAGCAGTGGAAATAGAAACTCGTAGCAGTTACGCCGGCCATCATCGATGGTGAGAGCCACCATCTTCTTGTCTAGCTCGCGGCCGGAAGCGAGTTGCTCGGCGATCTGCAGCAACGGCACTACCCTGAAGTGCCCACGCAGATATTCGAATTGTGCGCGGATCCCTTCTACGTTCAGGGCGTTCGGATCCGTTTCGCCCGAACCGGAGAAGTTGTGATACATGAGGATCCGAGCCATCTCGGCCGACCAGGCGCGCGCCAGCGAAAACACTCCGCAGCTCCGCATCACCCGGAGCGCCAGTTTGTTCAAGGTCAAACGCGGGCCTCGCTGGATCGAACCATGTCGGCTCGCACCATGCCGGCTCGCACCATCGCAGAGCCAAAACACAAAAACCGCAGCTGATGGCCGCCGCACGCGAGAATCTCAAGGAAGTTCGGCATGTTCCCGCGATAATAGCACTGCTCACAAAAACCGCACATTGTGCCAACAACGGGATCGGACGCCGCGATACGCAACGGCATCGCGCCGAATCATTTTTTGGGTTAACCTAAATTGTTAACCTAATTCTGCGAGTCAGCGTCAAGAAACCCTCTATGCTCAGCGGCCCCGCCCCAATCGATCAACTCATTCCGTTTCCGGCCGCCGATCTGCCTTCGCTCTTACGCTGCCCACAGTGCCGTGCCGCACTGGCCGGTCAGGATAAGGGTTACGCCTGCTCTGCCTGTGGAGGGCGTTTTCCCAATGTGCGCGGCATTGTTCGTTTTGTCGATGAAAGCAACTATGCCGACAGCTTCGGCTACCAGTGGCGGCGATTTGACCGCACTCAATTGGATCACGCGGGCAGAAGTCTTTCCGAGCAAGATTTCACGCAGAAGACCGGCCTGCAACCGAAGGACTTGAAGGGAAAGCTAGTGCTTGACGTAGGCTGCGGCATGGGGCGGTTTGCCGAAGTAGCCACCCGTTGGGGCGCGCGCGTGATCGGAGTCGATCTGAGCGCGGCTGCCGAAGTTGCCGCGCAGAACCTCGCCGATCGTGATTTCGTAGCGTTCCAGGCCGATGTATTCACTCTTCCCTTCGCTCCCGAAACCTTCGATTGCATCTACAGCATGGGTGTGCTCCATCACACGCCCGACTGCGAAAAAGCGGTCAAGGCGCTGCCGCAATATTTGAAGCCGGGCGGCACGCTCGCGGTTTGGCTGTACAGCGGCTACAACAGGTGGTATCGCTTCAGCGACCAATATCGAAAAATCACCCATCGCATGTCGCCGCGGGCTCTGCACAGATTTTTCCGGGTGGCAGTGCCTTTCTTTTACTGGCTCGACCGCGGTCTCCGCGTCGTGCCGGTGATCGGGAAACCTGCGGCGGGCGTGGTCCATCACGTTTTTCCGGTCAATCGTCATCCCGACGCGGAGGTTCGCGTGCTTGATACGCTCGACTGGTATTCTCCCAAATATCAGTCGAAGCACACTTACGAGCAGGTGTTCCGCTGGTTTGAAGGTTGCGGTCTTGAGGCCCTGACGATTGGCCAGATTCCGGTTGGAGTCAGAGGTCGAAAGCCCCTGAAGAGCCCGTTGGCGCAGTGAAGTGGCGAGACCGAGTGTCGCACTTTGCTCGCGAGGTAAGTTAGCCGAATGTCCTTAAAGAAAAGCCTCGTCGCGTACGCCAGAGTCGTTGCCAAACGACAGGCTGCGGCTCGCGGGCTAACCGTCTATCCCGATGACACTTTCCTGGTTTCGTTCCCCCGCTCGGGAAATACCTGGACCCGCTTTCTGGTCTGCAACCTGATCAATCCCGATGATCCCGTAAATTTTGCGCAGCTCGAATCGCGTATCCCTGAGATTTACGACGTCACCGACCGCGCCCTTCGCGCGTTCCCGCGCCCCCGCATCATTAAGAGCCACGAGAGCTTTGATCCCCGCTACAAAAAGGTCATCTACATCGTGCGCGATCCCCGGGACGTCCTGCTTTCGTACTATGAATTTCAACTGAAGCGCCGGGTCATCACGGAGGAGTGTGGCTTGGAAGATTTCGTCCCGCGTTTCATGGAATCTGAATTCGAGCCTAAGACTGGATCGTGGCGCGATCATGTGCTTAGCTGGACCGCCACGCGCGGCGGTCAGAAGAACTTTCTGCTGCTGCGCTACGAAGACATGCTCGCCAATACTCAGCAGGAAAGCACCAAGATCGCCTCATTCCTCGGCTTCGACTCCAGTCCGGACCGCATCGCGCAAGCTGTAGATCTGAGCTCGGCGGACCGCATGCGCACCCTCGAGAAGGAACAGTCCGGCCAGTGGAAGGAAACTAAGAATACCCGGCAAGACAAGCCCTTCGTTCGCAAGGCGGCCTCGGGCGGGTGGAAATCAGCCCTGCCCGAGCACTGTGTCGCACAAATCGAGACGGCATGGGGAGACGTGATGCGCTCGGTGGGCTATGAACTTTGGACGAAAACCAAGTCGTAACCGGCTTCGACGGCTGCTACTTCCCTTTCCCAATGCTGCTTTTTAGTCCTTTCCACACTCCGGGTAAGTGAGTTCGAAACCAACGTTTGGTTTCTTCCCTCCTGGATTTCAGGGTGAGGTAAAAACTTCCCCGGCTGAGCGGGCGGGCAAAGTGGAGGTTGAGATAACTTCTCAGTTCCCCGCCCCAACGCATTTTCGAGTCGTCGGTACCGCCCAGAAAATCGTACCGGCGAACCCCCTCGGAAATAACCTGCTTCAGCACCTGGCTGCGCAGGACGTAGCCGACGCTATCGGCGGCGTATTCCGGATCGAAACCTTCCTGCAATGAGAACACAGTGGTCGTATGGCGCAATCCAAATTGCGCGGCTGCAACTTTTCCGTTCAGTTCCAGGACCCAGAATCCCAGCCGACCACGCGCCAACAAGAGCCGCGCCAGTTCCCCATAAAACTGGCGGCGCGCCGGCGAGTGGAGCGTCCCGGGTAAACCTCGCTGTTGCCAATGTTTGCCATGCAGCTCGAAAAACGCGTTCAGCAAAGTGTCGATCTCACCTTCTTCCGAACACCTACGAATGCGCACTTCGAATTTCTTCTCCAGCCGCCGCGCTCTCAATCCGATCTTGCCCCGTTCCTTGCTTGAGATTCCTTTCAGGTGGGCCTCCCAAGTCTCGGCAAGTTCTACGACGGTCTGGGCCCGCGTCGCAGTCACGCACTTCCACTTCCGCTTCGCTAGATCCGCCGGCAGCCTCGTGCCCACGGATGAGTCGGCAGGAAGAGTATTCAACTCGCAAACATCCCACCGGCCAGAGTTCTGATGCATCCAGTCGAACAGGCTACGTCTAAATGCCTCTTCGTAGCTCGGCCGCACGGGCAGATCAAGGTTGTCGGAATCGTGGCTGCCGTCGCCCATCAGCCGCAACACGCGCAATGAGACGGGAAACGCACGGCGAACCGCCACAGCCAGCGGCGCTAAACCTACGAGCGCGGAAGATGCATCGCGAAAAGCGAGGACCAGTAGCCGGTCTCCGCTGCCAAAGGCGCGCCACCAGGGCGCAAGCCACTCATAGGTGGAAAATACCGTGGAAGGCGGATATTCGCCGAGCAGGGTCTCCCATTCCGGCCGCAATCGTTCCAAGCTCTCCAGGCTGTCGTGAACGACGATGGTGAGGTTCTGGTCTAGAGCCATCTCCTGGATCTTTCCTGCCGGGCGTAGCAGCGGCCGGTCACGAAAAATCCTATCATCCTCCCAACATCGTCCAAGCGAGCTTCAAAGATTCCCCGAGCCAGATCTTGGCCGATTGCCGCTGGCGCCACCACGGCTTTTGAAATTCCGGGTCCGCGACGCTTTCCACCGAAAAGTTCACACTTGGGTCGTGCCGCCTGACCATTCTTCGCCACAGAATCCGGGCCCGGCGGGTGTGATAGTCCGAAGTCACGATTATGATCGACCGCCAGTGGTGCTCCTGGACACAGGCCAATTCAGCCTCCGCCTCTTGCCCAGTCGAATTCACCTCGGCACTGGTTTCGCAAAAATCGACGCGGGAAGCGAGATCGGCGCCGTACGTTCGCTCAAGATAAGCGCGGGCAACCGGCGGAATCGACTGCCCCCAGTAGGATTCTTTCGGAACGCTAAGCAGAACTCTCTCCGCAACTCCCCGTTGCAAAAGACTCATCGCTCCAGCTAGGCGAGTCTTCTCGGCGACAATCGAACCCTGAAGTACGACGGCGGCATCCACGTGGCTGGGAATCGGGTCGGTGCCAATCAGCAAGTCACTGCCCCAGATCAGCAAAACGCCTGTGGCCACAAGCAAAGCGCCGAACAGCCATCTCAGGATGCGGAGTAATGGCCGAGGCGAGGACATGGGTAGACTTTCCGATCGATGTTGCCGAGCGGCCTGCACGGCGGGATGGAGCCAGAACGCTGCGATCTTATCACGCCTCAACTCGCGGCCACCGACGCCGGACCTGACTCGTTATCTGGACATGATCCGTGAATCTATGCCAACCTGAAACGAATAGGAATTGGTATTCTTTAGCCGCCCGGCTTTGCCCATCCTGCCACAGATTCGGACTCGATTGATCGGACGAACTATTGATCGCACAGATTACTGATCGGCCCAGATTGAAATGAGCTTGCTAACTCGTTCCCT
>Ga0116221_1003013_pt1 | contig 10949 bp, 7 predicted proteins | sample Sb_taG_5_FD_88965 | JGI IMG/M metagenome (GOLD analysis project Ga0116221, IMG submission 88965) | Peat soil microbial communities from Weissenstadt, Germany - Sb_50d_8_FC metaG | ecosystem: Environmental > Terrestrial > Soil > Wetlands > Peat | place: Germany: Weissenstadt | collected 2010-09-21 | reverse complement strand
CGATCCTTGCCCATCTCCAACTTTCGCTCCTTCAGATAGGCCAGCGTGTCCCACAGTTTCTTTACATCCACACCCCGCAGCCGCTGCATGGTCTCCGGCTCCACGCCGTCGATCGAGAAAGTCAGTTCGTCGTATCCGTAGTCGACCAGCCAGTCGACCTCGTCCTTTCCCACCAGCACTCCGTTGGTGATGCCATCCACAACACAGCCATGATTTTTGAGCCGCTCCACCAGTTGCCGCAGCTTGGAGTACAGGAACATTTCGCCGTAGCCGAATGTGTGAACCCGTACGGCCGCCGCGAAATACTCGTCGAAGGTCTCGATGATGCGATAAGGCAAGTGACGCGGCGCGATGCGCGGCGTGCCCGGCGGATCGGTGGCGTGGCCGCACTTCAGGCATCGGAGGTTGCAGCGCGACGTGATCTCCAGGTGCAGAAGCAGCGGGCGGTTCGACACTGGCCCGGCCGCCCGGCCATCGGAAAGGATCCCGAGCGTGGTGCGGAGGTTCTCTCGTTTCTTCTCGGTAACGGAGGTTACGAAACCGAGCGGGGATTCCTGGAGTATTCCTGAGGGCACTGAGCCAACTGTACCCTCAATCCGGAATACCTGTCAAAGTTACACCGTTTGGTTCAGCACATTCCTTGCTTGCCTAATTCGAGTAACATCTTCCTAAGTTACTGCCGGCAACCGCTCCGATGCGGTTCAGAGCCGCGACCGTTAGGGAGCGGTTGCAGCAGTTAGTCCTGTAGACCCAGTCAGTACTAAAGTCGCATTACCTGGCATAACCCGGCGCCCTACCCTCTCAACACCGCCGGGTGCGACTCGTGCAGCTTCACGATCAGCTCGCCGAAGAGCGAGTTGGCCCACGCGAACCATTTACGCGTGTAACGCGTGGCGTCGGTGCGCGAGAAGGATTCGTGCATGAAGCCGGTGCCGGCGTGCGTGGCCTTCAACATCGCCAGGCACGAGGCCATCTCTCTTTCGTTGGTGCTGGTCAAGGCCCGGGTAATGATCCCCATGGGCCAGATCATACCGGTACCCGAGTGCGGCCCGCCCAGCCCTTCGCCGGCCGGTCCGCGGAAGAAGTACGGATTGTCGTCGCTCAATACGAAGGCCCGCGTGCGCTGGTAGAGCGGATCTTCCGCTTTCACGCAGCCCAGGTAGGGCAGCGCGAGCAGGCTGGGAATGTTGGCGTCGTCCATCATGAGCTGGTTGCCGAATCCATCGGCTTCATAGGCGTAGATTTCGCCGTGTCTCGGGTGCCGCGCGCGGGCGTTCACCGACACCGCCGAGCGGACCTCCTCCGCAAAATTCTGGCACTCCCCGGCGAACGGCTGGTTGTTCAGCTCCGTGCCGTAGATTTCGGCGAGTTGATCGAGCGATGCCGCGGCGAAGAGATTCGAAGGGATCAGGAGCGGAAAAATGCAGGCGTCGTCGGAAGGGCGGAATCCGGAGTGGATCAGCCCGCAGGGGCGCGTGGGATTGCCGTATCCCCCCTGCGGCAGCGAATCGCCGGAATTGGCCGTCACCCGCTGGAAGGTGTAGGTGCCCCGGCTGTAGAGTCGCTGCTGGTCCCGCCAGGTCTTCACGATCAGCGCCGTGGCGTCCTGCCACGTCTTGTCGAAAATGGATGCGTCGCCCGTGATCTTCCAGAATCCGTGCGCCAGCCGGACGGGATAGCACAGGGAATCGATCTCCCATTTGCGCTCGTGTAGTCCGGGCCGCATCTGCGTCACATCCTTGGCCCATTCGCTGCTCGAGGGTCCGTAGTTGAAGGCGTTGGCGTAGGGGTCGAGCAGGATGCTGCGCGACTGGCGGCCGATGACCCCCAACAGCAGGTCGCGCAGCTTCTTGTCGGCCTTGATCAACGGCAGGTACGGCATCACCTGGCCCGTGGAATCGCGCAGCCACATGGCTCTGATGTCGCCCGTGATCACGAACGTATCCAGCTTGCCGTCCGCCTCGCCCACGGTGACCGTGGTGTCGAGCGTGTTCGGATAGCAGTTCTCGAACAGCCACGCGATCTGCGGGTCGGCGATCGATTTCTTGACCTCCTGAATCTTGGCCTCCACGGCATCGCTGGTGAATTTGCGCTCTCCCGCGGGAGGCCTCTGGCTGGCAAGAGGGGCGTCCGCTGCGAACAAGCGAGGGGCGGCGAACAGCCGGGAGGCGGTCAGAGCGGCGGCGGATTGTAAAAAATTTCTTCTGGTACGCATGCGAGACTCCTTCTAATACACCACAAAAATTCCTCTCTTGCCTTCCTAACCTTTTCTGGCATAGACTGTCTATGTGATCAGAGGACAACGCGACGAAATCCCACCAGGGACGCTGGAGATGCTCATTTTGAAAACACTGGCGCGGGGCGGCGAGTTGCACGGATTCCAGATCGCCGACTGGATCCAGGAAACATCCGACGACGTGTTGCACGTGGAGGAAGGCTCGCTCTACCCGGCCCTGCAGCGCATGCTGATCAAGGGTTGGATCGCGGGCAACTGGGGGAAGACCGAGGAGAACCGGCGCGCGCGCTATTACAAGCTGACGGCCGACGGGCGCAAGCAGCTCGACCGCGAGCTGGAGCGCTACGGCAGGGTCGCGCAGGCCATCGCGCGCATCGTCGAGCCGGCGTAGTAGCACAGGCATTCCTGCCTGTGTTGTTTTGTCGTGGCGCAGGCATTCATGCCTGTGTTGTTTTATAGGGAACTCGCATGACCGCTCGTGAATTCAAACGCCGCCTGCTCTTCCTTTTCCACAAAAATCGCCTTGCCCGCGATCTCGAAGACGAAATGCAATTGCACCTCGATCTGCGTGCGCGAAAACTCCGCAGCCAGGGCCTCACCGACGCCACGCACGCCGCCCAACGCCAATTCGGCAACCGCACCGCGCTCCTCGAGAGCATGCTGTTCCAAGTCCATCGCCACGACGCCTGGACGTACCTGGCTTCCGTGGCTCTGCTCGCGGTGGTCTCGCTGGCCGCGTCGCTGATTCCAGCCAGCCGCGGCGCAAAGGTCGATCCCATGGAGGCCCTCCGGTATGAGTAACCTCCATGCCTTGACTATTGAAAATGCAGCCTCGTATCCAACCGTGGCGCACGCTCTCAGCGTGCCGGGGGGCCCTCTGGGCCGGACACTCGTGTCGACGCTTCTTCGGCACCCTGAAGCGCTCCAGGTGAACCAATATGTCCTTTCCTGAACTCCGCCGCCGCCTCCGCTACCTGTTCCAACGCGACGAATTCACCAGCGATCTCAACGAAGAAATCCGCCTGCACCTCGATTTGCGTGCACGAAAACTCCGACAGCAGAGTATATCCGATAAGGAGGCGGCCTACATGGCGCAGCGCCAATTTGGAAATCGAACCATCGTGCAGGATGCCAGCTCCGAGCTTTGGGGATTCGCCGCCTGGGAGCGCCTGTTCCAGGACTTCCGCCTGGGCGCGCGCACCCTGCGCAAAACTCCGGCCTTCACCGCCATTGCCGTGCTCACCCTGGCGACAGGACTCGGCATCAACACCGCCGTCTTCAGCGTGGTCAACGCCGTGATGATCCGCAGCCTGCCCTACCCTGCGCCGGACCGCCTGGTTTCGCTTTGGGAAGAGACCAGCCCGCAGCCGCCGGTGCGCTTCAGCAGTTCGTCCGGCACCATCGGGGGCCCCAAACGGCGCACTACGGTATCGGTCGCCAACCTCCAGGACTACCAGCGGCACGCCAGTTCGTTCGCCGGCCTGGCGGCCTATGCCCTGACGCCGAAGAATCTCACCGGAACCGGAACCCCCGAAAGAATCCAGGGCGAAAGCGTCACGTGGAATTTCTTCGGCGTTCTGGGCGTCGAGCCCGTGATGGGCCGGACCTTTCTCCCGGAGGACGACCAGCCCGGCGTAAGTTCCGCCGTGATCCTCACCCACGATTTCTGGCAGGGCCGCCTGGGCGCCAACACCGCCGCGCTGCAACACACCATCATGCTGGATGGCCGGCCCTACCAGGTGGTCGGCGTGCTGCCGCGCGAATTCGAATCGCCCACGCAATTCGGCATCAAGGAAAGGATGCAGTTCTACGTGCCCGCGGCGTACTCCCGGGAACTGCTGGCCAGCCACGGTGATCACGAAGTCAACGTGGTGGGCCGCCTCAAGCCCGGCGTCAAGGCGCAAGCCGCGCAGGCGCAGCTCGATTCCATCTGCGCGAATCTTGCCCGCCAATATCCCGATTCCAATCAGGGCATGCGCGCCGTGATTGCGCCCCTCCGCGACGACCTGGTCCACAACGTCAGGGACTCGCTCTTCGCGTTGCTGGGCGCGGCCGCACTGATCGTCCTCATCGCTTGCGTCAACGTGGCGAATCTGCTGCTGGTGCGTGCCGTGGCCCGGCGTCACGAATCCAGCGTGCGCCTCGCGCTGGGCGCCAGCCGGTTCCGTATGGTGCGGCAATTCCTGGCGGAGAGCCTGGCGCTGGCGGCGGCCGGATGCCTCGCCGGAATTCTGCTCGGCCGCATCCTCATGGGCCTGCTGATTTCCGCCGCTCCGCCCAGCATTCCGCAAATCCAAGCCGTGACCGTGGATTGGCGAGTCTTCGCCGTCTGCGCCGCCATCGCCACACTCACCGGCCTGGCCTTCGGCATCGCGCCCGCCTGGCAAGCCTCGCAAACCAGGCCCGTAGACGCCTTGAAGACTACCGCGCGAAACACCGGCGGCAAGTCCCAGACCCGCTGGCGAACCTCGCTCACGGTGGCCGAGGTCGCGCTCTCCATGGTGTTGATCGTCGGAGCCGGTCTGCTGCTGAAAAGCTTCGTCCTGCTCATGGGCGTCGATCTGGGATTTCAGCCCGACCGCGTTCTCGCCATGTCCATCAATCTTCCCGCCCTGCGGTACGGCTCTCCCGCGCAACGTCTGCTATTCTTTCAGCAACTGGAGGAGCGCTTGAAGGGGCTGCCCGGAGTCCAGGACGTGGCCTACGCCAATCGCATGCCGCTGCGCGGCGGCTGGGGCGGCAGCATTATTTTGGACACCGCGCCCAATGGCAATTTCGAACCGGACCTGCAGGCCGTGAGCCCCGCCTACTTCGAGACCTTGGGGATTTCGCTGCTGCGCGGCCGCTTCCTGACTCCCGAGGATCGCACAGGCCAACCTGACGTGTGCGTCGTGAACCAGGCGTTCGCGCGCGAGTTCCTGCAGGGCCAGAACCCCATCGGGCGGCGCCTCGCACGCAACACCAACCGGCCTTGGGTCACGATTGTCGGGGTGGTCAACGATATCCGCCGCAGCGGCAAAACCGACACCATCAATCCGCAGGTCTATTTCTCCGCCGCCCAGACCGGCATGTATCCCGTGAACCTCGCCGACCTCGCAGTTCGAACCTCGGGCAATCCGCGCCAACTCGTCAACGCCATTCAAGGCCAGGTGTGGGCCATGGACAAGGACCAACCCATCACCGACGTCCGCACGTTGGAAGAAATCGTCGATGCCTCGGTGGCCGAGCGGCGCTTCCAGACCATGCTGCTGGTAACCTTTGCGGCCGTGGCAGTGGGGCTCGCCATGATCGGAATCTTCGGCGTGCTCTCTTATGCCGTGAACCAGCGCACTGCGGAGCTGGGACTCCGCATGGCGTTGGGCGCGGCGCCGCGCAACATCCTCGTCCTGGTGCTCAAGCAGGCCGGAACATTAATTGCCGCGGGTGTTCTGCTCGGACTCGCGGGAGCCTTCGGCCTCACGCGCTACCTGCAGAGCCTCTTGTGGGGCGTTGAGCGCACCGACTGGAAGACCTATGCCGCAGCCGTCGCGCTGCTGTCACTGGTGGCCGTGGCCGCCGCGCTCATTCCCGCCCGCCGCGGCTCGAAGGTCGATCCCATCGTGGCCCTGCGCTACGAGTAGCTGTCGCCTCCCTAACCCCAATACTGTTCACTTTGCAGCCGTAAGTGGGGCAGCTTTCCAAGCTGCAGGCCGATTTTCAATCGGCCCGCTGATGTCATCCGTGCTATCGCGACCCAAAGTGAACACTATTGCCCCTAACTAGCCGTGGCGCACGCTCTCAGCGTGCCGTGCCGGCACTTTTGCCGGCATGTCTTGGTAGACAGTCACTACTGCACGCTCACCGTTCCCACCACCTGCCAGCCCGAATTGTTGGCGCCGGTCGAGTCGCGGGCAGCCGCGTAGACAATGCGGTTGCCGGTGAACGTAGCGCTGAAGCTCATCTGCAAGTTGAGTGTCAGCGTGTTCACAGGGCCGTAGTAGTCCAACGTCCCTGTCACCGAGCATTGACTATTGCCGGTCGGGTAGAAAATGCCGTACGGTCCGAGCGGCCCCGATCCCCGTAATAGCCCCGTCCCCGCGTCATTCACCACGTAAAGGACATTGCCCGATCTGTCGTACGCCAGGTAACATGCCTGCTGCCCATTTAGGTAGTCGTTGACCAGGACGTTGACTACGCCCAGGTCCTGAGTTCCTTTCGTGTCGGCAAAAGTGAAAGTAAAGATGGTCGTCCCCACGCCCCGGCCCGGGATCGCTCCGCTGACCGAAGGGAAAGTCATTGCGCCCGGGACCGTCCAGACGCCCAACGGCTGCCATCCCGAATTGCCGCCCTGGATGTCGCGCGCCGCCATGTAGGTTAGCTTGTCGCCCGCAAAGCCGGTGGCGAAAGCCAGGTTCAGCGTGAGCGTCAACGCGGCGCCGCTGCCGGACTCCGATGAACCGGCTGCGGACACGGTGCACTGACTGTTACTCGCGGTAGGCGTACCGCCGCCACCGTTCAACACGATTCCCGGCAGCAGCGCGTTGCCCGCATCGTTGACCAGGTAGAGCACACCCACGGTGCGGCTGTAGGCCAAATAGCAGGATTGCTTGGCGTCGAGCGCGGCGTCAATCAGGACGTTGACCACGTCCAGGTCCTGCCAGCCGCGCGGGTCGGTAAACGTGAAAGTCATCGACTGCGTAGTGCCGCTGCCCGATGCCGGCCGGACTGCCACTGGGGCCGTCGCGCCCGGCGCCGCCGGCTGAACGTATGCCCAGGTCAATCCATATTCCTGGGCTATGAGAGCCGTGCTTCCATCGGCGGAGAGCGCCACCGCCCGCCCGAACTCGGAGATCTGCGTGGGAGGAAGGATCTTACCGCCAAACTGGCTCCAGACGCCGTTACTGCGGGTGAATGCCCAGGCTGCTCCGTCAGGGTCCTCCAGCATGGCTCCTGGCGGGGTGTCGTAAGGTCCACCTACAAGGGCCGTATTCCCGTCGCCGGAGAGCGCCACAGACGAACCTTGACTAGCGGTGCCCACCGCTGCCGTGCCAACCAGTTTGCCGCCCTGTTGGCTCCATACTCCGTTGCTCCGCGCGAACACCCATGCCGCGCCGAGCGTGGTGGAGGCGCCCGGCCCGCCCACCAGCGCCGTACTCCCATCGGCCGAGATCGCGACCGAAATACCTTGTTGCACTCCAGCAGCGGGACTGTACGGAGCGCCTGCGCCGCTGCCCACGAGTTTGGCGCCCTGCTGGCTCCATACCCCGCCACTGAGCGTGAATAGCCAGGCCGCCCCGAGATTGTGGTTGTCGCCCGGTCCGCCCAATACGGCCGTCAGCCCGTCGGCGGAGAGGGCCACGGAAGTGCCCAGCGCGGCGCCGGACGCGGTGACGTCGGTCAGCTCGACGCCCTGCTGGCTCCAGACTCCGTTGCTGCGCGTGAATACCCATGCCGCCCCGGCGGCGGAGCCGCCCGGCCCGCCCACCAGGGCCGTATTCCCATCCGCCGAAAGCCCTACCGAGATTCCCAGGCTCGCGACGCTTCCCATCGCCGTACCGCTCAGTTTGACCTGCTCGCTCCAGGCGCCGTTGCTGCGCGTGAAGACCCACGCCGCACCCGCGCCGCCGTTGTCGCCGGGCCCGCCAAAGATGGCGGTATTGCCATCGGCAGATAGCGCCGCTGAAATGCCCTGGTTGGCGCGGCTTGACGCGACGCTGCCGGCCAGTTTGCCGCCCTGCTGGCTCCACGTCCCGTTGCTGCGGGTGAATGCAAAGACCGCACCGAGGCCGCCGCTGTCGCCGGCAATGCCCACGAGGGCCGTGTTCCCATCGGCCGAGAGTGCGACCGAGCTGTGGTCACCAAATAGGTAACTCAGATCGCCGGACCCGTTCAGTTGGCCGCCTTGCGGCACAAATTGTGCGTGGGCGCAGGAAACCAAAGCCCAAGCCAGCAGGGCGGAAGGCGACGCCATCGGAATTCGCTTTCTCTTACTCGCCTCGCCGGCCCGGAGCCGGCTCGCTCGAAGGCGGCACAATCCCCTTGATCCGCATGTACGTGACGAGATTGCCGTAGTGCTCCATGGGTTGCGCGATGTTGAAGTCCATCGCGCCGATTCGTGTCAACTGCCGCCCGAAGAAACCCACCATCTCTACCGCGCTCGCGTCCGTCATCCTGGTGTACGCGGCATCGCAATAGGCAAACGCTTCCTTCAGCGCGGCCGTGATGTCGGCCTTCGTCTTGGCCGTCTTCTCTATGCCCTTGTCGACGGCCTTCCCCTCCGACGCCACGCCGCAGAATTCATACTGCGCGTCGGCGACGTGAGCAAACAGTTGTCCGATGGTGCGCACTTCCGGCGTGGGCTGGAACGACCAGAGGTTCTCCGGAATCTTTTCCGCCGAACGCGTAATGTCGTTCTTGGCGATGGCGTACATCCCCTGCGAAGTGCCGATCAGCGCGCTCTTGGTGTTGGTCTGTGCCGCGAGCGCCGCGGCAAGCAGAAGCATGGTGGCTGTGAGTTTCATAGATACCCATATCATACAATCGATAGATGGACTTCCGCCTCCTGCTCGTCTCCCTCGCCGCCGCAGCCGCCCTGGCGCAAACGCCCGCGCACCGAATCGTGATCCAGGCCGGCGCCATCCTCGATGGCAAAGGCGGCACGTTGAAGAACCAGCAAATCGTCGTCGAGGGCTCCCGCATCCAGTCCGTAGCGCCCGGCAACCAGAAGCCCGACTACGACCTCCGCGGCCTCACCGTCATGCCCGGCTGGATCGACACCCACGTCCACATCAACTGGCACATGAACGCCGAGCACAAGTCGGTGAGTGGGGGCGACAAGCCCGAGGACGCCGCGCTCTACACCGCCGGAGACGCGTGGCAGACCCTCGAAGCCGGATTCACCACCGTGCAGAGCGTGGGAGCGGCCATCGATTGCGTGGTGCGCGACCGCATCGCGCAGGGCGTGCTGCCCGGCCCGCGCATTCTCACCTCGCTCCGCCAGATCAACGACCGCAGCGGCGATCCGCAGGCCCTGCGCGCTCTGGTGCGCCGCACGCAGAGCGAGGGCGCCAACCTCATCAAGCTGTTCGCCACCACCGGCCTGGGCGCCGGCGGCAACCAGAGTATGACCGATGAGCAAATCCAGGCGGTGTGCAGCGAGGCCAAGGCTCTCGGCCTGCGCTCCGTGGTGCATGCCATCGGCGATGCCGGCGCGAAAGCCGCGGTGCTCGCCGGATGCACCTCGATCGAGCACGGTACGTTCCTCGAAAATGCCACGCTCGATCTGATGGCCCAGCGCGGCACTTACTTCGATCCGAATCTTCTCGTGCTGCACAACTATCTCGACAACCGCGCCAGCTACACGTTCACCGAACAGGCGCTCGCCACGCTCGAAAAAGGCATCGCCCCGACCATCGACGCGCTGCAGCGGGCGCGCGCCCACAAGGTGAAGGTCGTCTTCGGCACCGACGCGGTGGCCGGCTCGCACGGCCGCAATGCCGAGGAGTTCGTCTACCGCGTCAACGAAGCGCACGACAAGCCCATGGATGCCTTGATCAGCGCCACCTCGCTCTCCGCCGAATCGCTGGGCATGGGCCAGGAGATCGGCACCGTCGCCGCGGGCTTCCAGGCGGACCTCGTAGCCACCGAGGGCAACCCCATCGACGACATCACCGCCGTCCGGCGCGTGGTCTTCGTGATGAAGGGCGGCAAGGTTTACAAGGGAAGGTAGTACCTCTCACGACTGTTCGGTTGCGGCAGTGTGGCGCAGGCACTCGTGCCTGCCGCGTCGGCACTCATGCCGACGCCTGGCTTCGACACTGTGTCACGACTGCAGAAAAGGTGTCGAGAGCACGAGTGCCTGCGCCACGTCGGCCAGCGAGGTGGTGAGAAATGCGGGCTAACTAAATCCTTGGAGGGCTGGTTTCCGTCGCGAGCGGAGTGCCGCGATTACTGCACCGTGACGGTGCCGGCCGCCTGCCAGCCCGTGTTATCGGCTCCCGCATTGTCCCGCCCCGCCACGTAGACGGTCCGATTGCCCGTGAATGCGCTCGTGAACGTCACGTTCAACCCCACCGCCAGCGTGTTGGGCGATGGCGTCACTGTCGATCCCGTCCCGTTCACTATACACTGACTATTCTGAATACTGCCCGAGGTTCCGTTCAGCGCCATCGCCCCTGCGAACGGTCCTCCCCCTTCGCCCGGGTCGTCCACCAGGTACAAAGTGTTACTCGCCGCCGCGTACGCCAGGTAACACGCCTGCCGCCCGTCGATGGCGCTGTTGATCAGTACATTCACGACGCCGAAGTCTCCCACTCCCTTGCTGTCCGTCAGCGTGATTGTCAACGTCTGCGGCGTCCCCGCAGGTGCCGTGCCGCGCGCCGGTGCTACCCCAGTCACTCCGATCGTCCCGGTTGCCGCGGCCCCAGGCACCTGCCATACTCCCAGCGCCTGCCAGTTCGTGTTGTGCCCCACAAAGTCCCCGCCGGCCACGTAAAAGATCCGGTCCCCTCCAAATCCCGCCTGAAACGTGATGTTCAATATGAGGGTCAGTGTCGTACCGCTGCCCTCCGCCGATACCAGGCCGACGGTGCACTGACTGTTCTGGATGGTGCTGGTGCTTCCCAACGGAGCCGCTCCCGCATACGGCCCGCCTGCGTCCCCGGCGTCATCCACCAGGTACAACGTGCTGGCCGCGACCGAGTACGCCAGGTAACATGCGCTGCGCCCATCCAGG